>Ga0105045_10003587_pt1 | contig 13341 bp, 10 predicted proteins | sample MAT02_FD_78089 | JGI IMG/M metagenome (GOLD analysis project Ga0105045, IMG submission 78089) | Freshwater microbial communities from Lake Fryxell liftoff mats and glacier meltwater in Antarctica - MAT-02 (megahit assembly) | ecosystem: Environmental > Aquatic > Freshwater > Ice > Liftoff...
AACTCGCCGAGGGATTCACTGGTGAAGATCGGCCCGAGTGCGGAATCGGTGTTCAGTTGTTTCAAAGCCTGTACGAGCGGGGCGAATCGCTCCCCGGCTGGCCTGCCATCCATTGCTTCCGACAAACCGAAGGGGGTTGCCGGGTGAAGAATCGCGGCGGGATTCTGCGGGGCTTCCCCTTGCGCCCAGGTGGCGAGGGGCGTGAGCATCACGCCGAAGAAAAGGAGAGCCACGGCGAGAATCGTCTTGCGGAAGCTGGGGAGCGAAGGCTTCCATACCCAATTGTTCTTCGCGGCCCACGCGTTCAAATGGTTCAGAATTATGCCGATGCAGAGCGGCAACCACCACGCCATGAAGCGCTCTTGAAACAGCGGTGCGATGCCAAATGTCAGAGTTAATAGAACTTCGGTGGCGGTGAAGCCGCGGGGGCTGAGGGCCTGCGCGACGGCGAGCAATAGCAGGCTTCCCCAATAGAACCACGGGCCGCCTTGCGGGTCCGAGAAGTTGAGTGGTTGCCATTCGAGCATCACCCGCAGGTTTGGGCTTTGGGAGAAACCGTAGGTGAGTTGCCAAGTGCGGAGGCCATCGGGGTTGAGCAGCGAAAGCGCCGCGGCACCGATCGCACCCGCGAAGAGCAATCGCCACCAATCGCGGTTCGCAAGTGCGTTTTTCAAGCCGGAATCCCACGCTCGGCCGATCAGCGTTACCGCGATCAAAGCCAAGCCGACGGGGTAGGAACCGTGGGTATTCACCCAGAGCACCATGAGGAATGGAATCGCGATCAGCGAAGCGATTTTTAATCGCTCCTTCGCCAGAATGGCGTAGATCGCGGCGAACCACACGAGCGCGAACAATTGCGGGCGGTGGACGCCGATGGTGGCCACCGCCCCGGCGAACAGGAGTAGCAAGCCCAAGAGTGCCAGCGAACCGGAAGCGGTGACCCGACGGTAGCCGAACCAGAACAATGAGAATATCGCAACGATTGCCAGAGTGTGCCCTTGGCGGAGCAACTCGGCACCGCCCGCCAATCGTTGGGATTCGTCGCCCCCGGCGAGTTTCGCTCCGGCTTGGAACAGGCCGTGGTAGCCGAGTTGCGTGAGCCAATAAAACGCGGGGCGGTTCGCGTGCGGATCGGCGAACGGGCTGAACGGATCGGGGCCGGTGAGCTTGCCGGTTTCCGCGATGAACGATCCGTGCTTCAAATGCACCCACACATCGGTGTAATAGAGCGATTGCTGGGAATACAAGGCGAGGATCAGAGCGATGGCCCCGGCGAAGATCACGCTGGTAGTGCGCAAATAGTACGGCGCGAGCTTGGAATTCGGGTCGCTGAAATCGATCCCGGAGCCGACGGTGGTATCTTGCCGCCGGGCTTCCTCAGGCGGGTTTTCGGGGGCTTCCATCATGCTGCACCCGCGGGCGTGGGGATGGGGAAGGCGGGAATCGCCCGCGGTATCGGGGTTTTCTTCGCCACCACGAGGAACGATTTCGAGATGCACCAAAGGAACGGGAACCGTTTGAGCAATGCGATCCCACAGCGGTAGTGCCACTTCGAGCCCATCGTCGTCCAGTCCAATTGCGGGGGCGTCACGAAGTGGGCTTTCAACTCACGGCAGCGCCGCAAGTGCAGCTTGAATCCGAAGTAGGTTACGCCGTAGCTGGCCCAAGTGTAATCGTCGCCGCGCTTGGTGATGTGCAAGTACCAGTTGGCGAGCTTCAATGGGAGCCAACCGAGGAAGGGCAAACCGTAGTGATGTTCAATCGGCCATGCGAGGTTCGGCACCACGAGGAGCAACGCGCCGCCGGGCTTGAGCGCCAGCGAGAGCGCCGCCAAGGCTTCGCGTTTCTTTTCGATGTGCTCGAAAACGTTGTCCAGAAGGATCAAATCGAACTTTTCTACGTCGGCGATTTCTTCGCCGGCCGCGCGGAAGAATTGCAAATTCGGCAGGGGGTCGGCCTTGCACCGTTCGATGGCGTCGTTCACGCGGTCGCCCGGTTCGATGCCCACCACTTCCCGGCAGACCTTGGCCAAGCCGGTCGAGGTGAAGCCGTCGCCGCAGCCGACGTCGAGGACCACCCATTCCGAAGCGGGCGCATCCAACCACGGCGCAGCGATTTCCACCGCTTGGCGTGCGAAGTTCCACCCGCGGTGCGGGCCGTACTCGGCCACTTCCGGTTCCGTGGTGGTGTTCATGCGCTGCGGGATCCGTGCAGAAAGTATCGGTATCAATTCACGGGCATGACGACGTTCCGCTGCTGCACCGGAATGCCGGTTTGCGGAGAGTTGATGGTATTGTAATCGTTCAGCGCGTCCCGGTTTTGGCCGATCTGCTTGTTGAATTCGAAGAACACCGGTGCGACCAAGAGAACGAGGGCGGGCGTCCACATGCAGAATATCGAGGGGAAGAGCATCCAGAAGCCGACGCGCTGGGCGTGGCCGTCGGCCCGCTGCCGCATGTTCGTGCGGATGTTCGTGGCGTATTCCAAAAGCACTTGGGAAGGCTCGTTACCGAGTTTCTGCGACTGCGTGAGAATCGTCGAGAGGTTGCGAACGTCCGGCACTTGGGAACGATCGGCCCACTGTTCGAAGGCGGTACTCAGGTTCAACATTTCCGATTGGCGGAGCACGATATCGAGTTCTCCGGCCAAACCGGGGAACGCGGCGCGAATCTGATCGGTCACGCGGCGCATCCCGGCGGGCAGGCTCTGGCCCGACATCAGCGCGAGCGAGAGGAGATCGGCGAACAGCGGCAGGCCGCGTTCGATTTCCCTCGCCCGTTGGTTTGCCCGTACCGCCAAGTAAATTCGGGGGATGGCGAAGCCCAGCACCGCCAATACCAAGCCGACGCCGAGAACCGCTGGGATCAGCGCTTTCGATACGAACAGCACCACACCGATCGCGGCGACCAATGGCACGAGTACCATCATCGTCCGCAGAGCTTGGTATTCCACCAGCGCGGTCGGGCGGTAGTAACCGGCGCGTTTGAGCTGGGGGAGAACCTGGTCTCGATCCCGCGTGCGGCCGGGCAATTGTTCGGACATCGCCTTAGTCATGTCGCCGAGTACGAGGCCGGAACGGGAATCGTCGGAATCGTCTTTCGGTGCGGGGCGCAGTTTCACCACGCCGCTTTGGGATGTGAAGGCGACGATCAACGAAAAGGCCACGGCCGCGATCACGATCGCACCGAGTATATACGGCAACCAGTATTCGAAATCGAAATTCATGTTCACTCCCGAACCGGAATCCAAGGGGGTTACCGTCTGTATCAGTAATCGACTTTCAACAAGCGCCAAACCCAGAGGATGCCGATCAATTCCAACGCGACGCACGCGATAATGATGATGCGACCGTTCGCGGCGGCGAAGAAGGCCTGCACGTAATCCGGTTCGAAGAGCAAGTAGGCGATCAAGTACAGCGGCACGGCGCAGGCGAGCATGATTGCGACCACGCGGCTTTGGGACGTGGAGGCCATGAATTGGCCGCGGTACTGGTTGCGATCTCGCACGCTGGCCGCGAGGCGATCGAGCTGCATGGCGAGGTTCCCCCCGGTTTGCATGTACACGCCCACGGTGGAAACGAGCAAATCGAAATCGAGCAAGCCGATGCGGTTGGCGGTGGCCTGCAACGCCGAGTGAACCGACATGCCGAGTTTCAGCAACCCGGTGCAGTGTAGAAATTCATCGGCGAGCGGTTTGGTTCCGCGGAGCGCATAAAGTTCAATCGCCTGTTCGAGCGTCTGCCCTGCGCGGAGCGAACCGGCCATGAGGTAGTAGGCGTTGGGCAATTCTTGCTGGAGTTTGTTCCGGTGGCGCGATTGCAGGAACGCCACGGCGATCAAGGGGAGCAGGAGCGCCGCCAGCCCCCCGGCGATGGCCAATTCGGTTTGGTTGCGCCAGTAGAATAACCCGGTCGCCACGGCGATGCCCAGGAGCGCCATCAGGGCTACGACCGCACCGGGGGAAGTACCGAAGCCCGAACGCATCACGGCACGGGAGAACCAGCGATCGAAACGGGAGCGCGTGCCATCTTCTTCCGCAACCGGAATGAGGGTGAGGGGAATGCCGCCGCGCACGAGCACGCCGCTCGATTCGGGGGATTCATCGTCCAAATATCGGAGCGCGATTTCTTGGCGGTTGCGGTCGGTGTAACCGCGGATGAGCATGTAGATCACGAGCACCGTCGCGGTGCCCAAGGCGGCGAAAATGATCGTCGGTAAGTCAAACAGATCCCACATACTGGCCTCGGTGAATCATTCACGTCGCCGACCCGTAAGACGAGCGGCAGGTATTTCTTCACCCTCTCCCCGCCGGGGAGAGGGTAAGCGAAGTATTGACTATTCGATTATTCCGGAATCACCCTCTCGGTGAAGAGACTATCGGGCAGTTCGATGCCCATACTGCGCAGGCGTTCCAAACATTTGGGCTTGTAACCCGTGGCGTAGAACTCCCCGTAGGCGCGACCGTCACGAACGCCCTGCTGGCGGTAGCCGAACACGTCGTAGACTTCGTAATGGGAATCTTTCAACCCGGCGATTTCCGAGACGCGTACGACTTTCCGTTTGCCCCCCTTCAAGCGGGAGAGTTGAACGATCAAACCGATGGCGGTGGCCACGTAATAACGGATGACGGAGACGGGCAATTCGATGCCGGCCATGAGCACCATCATTTCGAGGCGGGTGAGCGCATCGCGGGTGTCGTTGGCGTGAACGGTGGTGAGGGAACCTTCGTGGCCGGTGTTCATGGCTTGGAGCATATCCAAGGCTTCGCCGGCGCGGCATTCGCCGAGGATGATTCGATCGGGCCGCATCCGCAGGGCGTTGCGAACGAGCTCGCGCTGTTTCACTTCGCCCGCGCCTTCGACGTTCGGCGGCCGGGTTTCCAAGGGGATGACGTGCTTCTGGCGGAGTTTGAGTTCGGCGGAATCTTCGATGGTGATGAGGCGTTCATCGTCCGGGATGAATGCCGAGAGGGCGTTCAAGAGCGTGGTCTTACCGCTGCCGGTACCGCCGGAGACGAGGATGCTCACGCGGGCTTCCACGGCCGCTTTCAGCAGTTCCAGCACTTCGAACGGCATGGTGTGATTGTTGAGTAAATCGTTGCCGGCTAGCCGAACGCCGAAGCGGCGGATGGAAAGCACAGGGCCTTTTAGGGCCACGGGCGCTAGCACGGCGTGAACCCGGGAGCCGTCTTCGAGGCGGGCATCGAGCGTGGGGGAAAGTTCGTCGGCACGGCGGCCGACGCGGGCCGCGACGCGCTGGATAATCTGGAGGAGGTGCCCTTCGTCGGTGAACTTCACCGGAGAAAGGACCAGTTTGCCATCGCGTTCCACATACACTTGGTGCGGGCCGTTCACCAGAATATCGGTGATGTGCGGATCGTGCATGAGCTGATCGAGCGGCCCGAGGCCGAACACGTCCGACATGATTTCGTCGATCAAACGTTCGTGTTCGGAATCGCTGAAGCGCTCCGGTGAACTATCGACCAACTGCACGGCCATCGAACGCACTTCGCGGCGGAGCCGTTCGGGCTTCCAGCGGTTGAGCTTCGACAGGTCGAGGGTTTCGACGATCCTCTTGTGAACGTCGCTTTTCAGGCGGTGGAAACGCTGCGGCAACGGCGACGGGAGCGGCGCCGGAGTGAGGGAAATCAGCGGTTCGGTCGTGCTTAGCATTGTGCTCTCACCCTGCGGGAGGGGTTGGTTTACGGGGCTTCCGTGACGGTCGCGGCCAATCGCAGTTTGCAGATGGTTCGGTTGAACGGCGGTGCCCCGGCTGGAACCGGGCAAGTATTCGGAGCGACGGCTAACGGGCTGGAAATCAGCGTCGGTTGGATCGTCACCGTCACGCGGGTGGGATCGGTGGTGGTATCGACGGAAACTACCCTCGCGGCCACGAAGCCCGAGATGTACACGGTTCCCATGCCATCGGTGCCCGAGTAGAGCGGGAAAACGCGCGGGATCGCCATGTTGGGGGCGGACACCGGTGCGAACGACGCCGCGAACTCGGCGAGTGTCGGGGCCGGGGTGAATTCGGGAACCGCCAACACCGGGCCGGGGTCGGCGAAGTTGAACTGTCCGTTAAATGGGGCACCCGCGACGTTCGCCACCGTGATGCCGGAAGCGATCTGTGCTTGCGCGTCGGCCCACACGGTCGCCCCAATGTTCAAGTTCCGAATGCTGATAATGGCCGGATCGGCGCTGGGCACGCCCGCGGGGAGGATGTATTCAAACTTCACTTCGGGGATGCCATCCGGGCCTGGAGCCGCGTTGAACACGTTCGTGGTGTAATTGAAATTGGCGTTGTCGGTCGCCACGGCCAAGGCGGCTTCGTAGGTGTTCATCGCGAGGCCGCCCGAGGTGTCGCTGAACAGGGCGATGGGGATCACCGGGGCGTTCACCGCGTTCGTCGGCTTGAAGCCGATGATGTTGTGATCGAGGTGGGCATACATCTTTACTTTCAACCCGGTGCGCGTCGGGTGGGTCACTTCCAAGCGCACGGCGTTCAAACGTGCCGAGTCGTAGGGAAACGGGTCGGCCGCGGCGGGGAGCGGGAAGAGCGGAGTGAAGGTGCCCCCGAGTTCTTTATCGAGGGTGCCGAAGACCATATTCCCCGATGGATCGTTGGTCGGATTCTGCGGATCCATGCTCACAAACAAACCCTTCAACTGATTCACCTCGGCCACTTGGGTCGCGGAGGATCGAGCCGAATCAATGCGGGCGAGGACGCGTGCGGTATCGTTCGTGAGAAGGTCGTCGTGGGCTAGGGAACCCGCTCCGGCCAAGCTGGCGGCGTGGGAAGCATTGCGGAGCTGAATGAACGAATCGCGGGTGGAAAACACAGAGTAAGAGAAGACTGCGGCCATGAACAGGATGGTGAGCGTGAACACCGCCATCATCGTGGTGAGCCCGCGGCGGCGATGGTGGCGGAACGGCGTCATGTCTCCGATCCCAATTCCTGTAAGCAGCAACCTCCCGGCAAAGATTATTGCCGAGAGGTGCAGTGGGCGATCCTTGGCCTGTGATTACTTACCCTGCTTCTTACCGCATGTCGTGCAACCGGGATTGTTCGGGTCGTTTTTATCGTTGGGGTCGTAGATTTGGCCGTTGGCCGGGTTGACCAAGAGGTTGGCACTCGAGACGGCCGATTGCGACAACCGATTCCCGCCGTAGGATCCCGAAGGGCCGATGAAGAACCATTGGCCGAAGGGTTGGGGTTCTTTGGACGGGAAAACGTTTGTGCGGGCCGGCAAGCTACCGAGGAGGATGCGGGTTTGATCGGGAGCTATCGCCGGCGTTTGCGGGGTCACGTTGAATACCGGGATCAAATCCTTGTCGCCCACGGCGTAATTGCCTTGGTTCATTTCGGTGATCTTCATTTGGTCTTCCATCGTCGTCATCATCATGCCGGGGCCGGGAGCCGGTTGAAGGCTGACCACACCCTTGTACTTGCTGAATTCGATGAGTGAGGCCCGGTAGGTATTGGCTTGGAGGGTAAATTCCAAGGGTTTATCGGAAGGGTCGCTCCGCAGCACGGTGAAGATGTTGTCCCGTTTCATGATGATCTTGCAACCGCGGGCGATCGTTGCGGTACGGAGTTCGGTACCTTTACCGACCACGCTCACTTGCGACGTGAGGAGCACATCGACGATTTCGCCGACGCGGAGCACGCCCCCGGCGGAGTTTTGTTTACTCACAGCCACGTTCACGGCGCGGTAATCGGCCGGAAGGCTGTTGGACCACGGAGCGGGGATACTGGCGTCTTCGAGGAGATCGGTCGTGAGGATCGTATCCGCGAGGATGTTTTTCTTGGGCTTCCGTAGGTGGGCGGAAGAAGGAACGGCCGGGAGCAGCTTCGACTTGTTCGCATCGTGGAAGGCCGCTTCGTCGGCCCGCAATTCGCGGACGACCACTTGGTTCGCCGTGACGTAAATATCGGGGTACAAGTTGACCGCCGCCACGAGCACATTCGTGACGGCTCGTCTCTGTTCGATCACGACCGGAGCTTCTTCGACCTTGCGATCGAACAGCCCGAAAGTCTTTGCGGCGGCTGCGGCCCCGAGGCCGATCAACAGGGCAACGATAATTGCGAATAGTGTACTTGCTCTCATAGCAGTTTAACTCTGTATTTTCGGCCGGGGAACATTACACACAATATTCAATCGCACACACATCCGAGCCATCCGGTTCCGGTTGACGGGATCGTTCCAATTATTCTACCCGATTCGAGCTTCCGCTCGGGTGAAGAAATCCTCATTCGATTCGCATCACCGTCTGCCCCACGAGGGTGACCACAGCGGGGTTGACGCCCAACACGCGGATGCTGGGAACCACGGCGGCCCCCTTCAATCGTACTTGGACGACGATGATCGGCGTGCCGTCGGCGGTCGTCTCGGTGCGGCTGATGCACACGGTGGCTTGCAAGGACCAGGTTTCCCCGAGTACCTTGCGAACCGCGGCGCGAATGTCTTCATCGGATCCACCGACAGAACCGACGCGCGCGGCCAAGCCGCTGGCTTCATCGACCTTCTGCTCGCCCAAGAGCAGCAACCCGAGGATGACGCCCGCACCCAGCAGGGTGATTAGGATCGGCATCACGAGGAGTGTCTCGAGGACGACGTGGCCAGCGCGGCGGGCCGCCATCCGCCGAGTTTCAAAGGATTGCTGCCAACGGCGCATGGCCGACTCCGGGGGTTGCTGCGATCTTGGGTGGTTCTTTCAAACCCAATTCTACCGCGAAGTAGGTGAGGCAAACCGCAATCGACGCCAAAAATATCGGTAGGGAATACGTCAGGCGGATGCCGTTCTTCCCTTTGGCCGCTTCACCCTTGCTCGCTCTTATCGACGCCCGAACCTTGCCGGGTTGCAACCCTCTGGCGAGAACGCGAACAATGAGCCACAGCCAGAGCAGCACGACCGAAATAATCCATACATACGCCACATATTTCCAACCGAGCCAAGCGCCGACGGCCGCGTAAAGTTTTACATCCCCGCCGCCGCAGAGGCCGAGAATCCAGAAGAGGAACATCCCGGCGAAGGCGAAGAGGAATCCGATGAGGGAGAACAGCAAACCATCGAGAATGCCGTAACCGATTTCACCGGTGGGTAGCATCCATAAAGGAAGGGAGGCCTTGGCGAGTAATGCCCCACGAGCGAGGTTTGCGATCAATCCGAGTAGCGCTCCTGGCACGACCCATTTGTTGGGGATCTTGGCCGTGAGCGTATCTTTGACCGCGGCGGCGCCTGTGAAGATCCACAGCAGGCCGCAGAAGGCCCAACCGATAGCTTCGCCGGAGAAAAAAGGGGTTGTCACGGAGTGGCCTCGCGGCAGTTAAAATAGTGGGAGTGTCAACGAAAACGGGTTCCGGGTATGAACCCGAAACCCGAAATTCCTCGGCCGATTGCACTTACGGGCAAACGACGTTGTCGATAAAGGAGACGCCCGAGCCGGGGGCGATAGCGGTGAAGGTGTTCAAGCTCGGCACATCGCCGGTGGCCGAAGAACCGTCCACGGCGGAACCACAAGCGGCCAACCCAGCGAAGCTGTAGTTTTGGCTCAAGGTCGCGATGGCACCGGCGAGTTCGCTGAGTTCGGACGTAATCGCCAGGCGCAACGAGGACAATCCAACGATCATCCCGAGAACCAAGATGGTCGCCCCGAGAAGATACTCGAGTGTGACGAAGCCGGCTTCGTCGTTCCACAACTTCGAAAACATAAGCATCTCCAATAAAAATCGGCAAGAGGTTGAAACTGTACCGCACAGATTCAAGCCTTGGGTGATCCCGGAGCCGATCGTGTAATGCTCCCGAGGGAGCTGAAAACGCGGGGTTGCGAAAGGCACCCCCGTGCGTTGATTCCAAACTTCTCAGTCCGCAAATCAATGCGGTGGGCTGGCTCAATTCGATTGTGCCCGATTTTGCTTTGAACTCGTCTTCGTGAAGGCCATTTTCATTCAAAAAAAATTCTTGTAGCCTATGCAATCCTCGCAACCGCCAAATCGATTCAACATTTGAAGCCGGAGCAAAACGTTCCTGCGATCGATGTTGCAAAGCAATTTCTGGTGCGTAGCAAGATCGTTACTCCACGGCAGGATAGGCGGTTATGAAAGCGACCGCAAGCATCGAAATGTTCGCATTTCCTGAGAATTTGTGTGCCCCAGATGCACATCCCTCACGACGAGTTTTTCGACGTTGCGTTCGAGCCACAAAATCAACATTGACAATTACTTGTGGCAATAAAAATTCAAATGAACGCTTTCCTGACATTGTCGCAATCTTGCGCAGCTTAACATTCCTCGCCTTTTCAACACCGAAAAATCACTTTGCAACGGTTGCTTGCCGGACACTTGGTTCGATCGTAATTCACCTGCACCCGCCTTGGCCTACTCCAATTCTTTTGAGAAGTTTTCCCGATTTGCCCGCAATGATCCATCAAAGTTAAAGCTCCTTAACGCCTGTGCCGATGATAATGAAAGTAAGGCATAATCGTTGATCGTGCATCGGGCGAAACCGCCCGAGGCCGAACCGATTCAGCCACCCGGCCCACAGACGATCCGTGGTCCTCTGACAGGCGAAACGAGGAGACTCATGTTTCAATTAAGTAACGGCTCGGCGGCCTCGAAACGCCTTCGAACCTTCCTCGGTGGGCGTGCCTTCACGCGATTCGCGTGGGGGGTGATCCTCTCCGCTGGAGCTTCCAACTCCGCGGCGGCCCAGATCCCCTCGGTTCCCCAAGTGCCGCAACTCGGCCCGGACATCACCCGGTTCCAGCCGCCGCAATCGCTGCCGGAAATGAGTTTCCCGCCGCTTACGCCGGTTCAGGCGGAAGAAAAGGTTCCTCCCAAAGTGGAACCCGAACCTAAAGCGTTGTCGGTTCCGCGCCCTTTCACGGAAGATCGCCCGCGGATGACCCGCTTGGGTTCGAGCTTGGGCACGACGCCGAAGCCCACCCCGGAAGATTTCGCCCTTCAGCAAGCCGTGGTCGAAGGCGTGATCGATCCGATGTTCACGCTGGACTTGGTCGAAGGCCGCGCTCGCATCATCAATCTCAAAGAAATCCCGACGCAGATTCAACTCGCGGATGAAGGCATCGCATCATTCAGCCAACTGAACCCCCGGCAGCTTTCGATTGTGGGCCGCAAGACCGGCACCACGGTGTTCAACATGTGGTTCACCGACCCGAAGGATAAGACCAAAGAAATCATCATCAGTTACCTCATCCGCGTGATCCCCGATCCGCAAGTGAAGGAACGGTTGGAAAAAGCTTACAAGGCGCTCGAAGACGAAATCAACAAAGCGTATCCGAACAGCCGGGTGCATTTCTCGCTGATCGGCGACAAGCTGGTAGTCGAAGGCCAAGCCCACGACACCTTCGACGCGAATCAGATCCTGCGGATCGCCCGCTACAATTCGCCGGGCAACGTCTTCGGCACGGGCCGTGGCGGGGCGTCCAACTTCAACAACAACAAGGCCTTGCCGATCAACTCGGTCGACAACGCCCCGGGCGACCCCAACGATCCGCTCAACCCGACGGGTACGCCCGGCCAAGAAAGTTACATTGTTTCCGGGGGCGATAACGTCATCAACCACCTGCGGGTGCCCGGCGAACAGCAAGTCATGCTCCGCGTGATGGTGGCCGAAGTGAACCGCGCTGCAGCCCGCAGTATCGGGGTGAACTTCTCGCTCTTCAATCCGAACAACAACATCCGCGTATTGGGCCAACTCACGGGTGGACTCCTTACTGGGGGGATTTCCACGGCAGGAGCCGCCTTGGGCGGTGCAGGAGTCAGTGCCAACTTGCCGGTGAACCTGGATAACGGCCGGATTCCCGTGGCGATCAACGCCCTGCGAACCCTGAACTACGCCCGTTCGCTGGCCGAGCCGAACCTCACCACGATGAACGGCCGAACTGCGACCTTCTTGGCCGGTGGCCAATTCCCCGTGCCCGTGCTCGGTGGGATCGGAACTACGGGCGGCGGAGGCGGATTGGGCGGTGGCGGAAACAACAACGGGCTGCAAGGCGTGGCCTTCGTGCCCTACGGCGTACAACTCGCCTTCACCCCTTTTATAACCGACCGCGACCGCATCCGCTTGAGCTTGAACGCCACGGTGAGCACCCGCGATCTTTCCAGCGGGGGGCAGATTGGGAACACCTCGGTGCCGGGGTTGAACTCGCGGTTTTTCTCCTCGACCGTGGAAATGCGGGAAGGCCAAACCCTCGCGGTGGCCGGATTGATTCAAACCAACCTCTCCGCAGACGCTCAACGGGTGCCTTTCTTCGGGGATCTTCCGATCATCGGCCGTTTGGCAGCATTCGACCGAGTGCAAGCCGGGGAACAAGAACTGGTAATACTGATTACACCCGAGTTGGTTCACCCATTGAACCAAGACGAACTCAGCCCGCTGCCCGGTTCCGACCTCTTCGAGCCGAACGATATCGAGTTCTACTTGCTAGGCCGCTTGGAAAGCCGGCGTTCTTACGACTACCGCTCTCCGGTGATGACCGACCTGCAAAAGATGTCCAAGTACCGCCGCATGGAAAACACCTACATCATCGGGCCAACCGGCCACTCGGAACACCTGCTCAGCCGGCCGCTCAGCGCGACCACGGTGGGCCGATAAACTCGCATCATCCCCCTCTCCCTCGGCGGGAGAAGGGCAGCAACACCATAAACCGACCACGGCTACTTCGAGGATGGAACCATGGAATACCCGAAAAAACCACGGCGGCTATCGGGCCGGACGATCGCGGGCCTCGGCCTGGCACTCTTCGGCTTCGGCTGCCATCACGCCGAGAAGAACAGTTGCGATACCTGCGGCCATTGCGGCCACCACTTGGGCAAACGCCTCCACGATCCGCATGCGGATGTGGCCAAGGGGGCCATCCCGCAGCCCACCGGTACGCTCACCGGAGCATACCTCAACCGGCAGGCCGATAAGGCCGAAGCCGACGACTTCATCATCTACTACCACGAATGGCAAGAAGGCACCGCCCAATTCGGCCCCTTCGGCGCCACCCACATGGAGCAGATCGCCCAACGGCTCGCCAAGGTGAGCTTCCCCGTGGTGCTGCAACCCGTGAAGGATCCCGTCATCAACAAGATGCGCCGCCAGGCGGTGGTCGATATCTTGATGCAAGCGAACTACCCGGATGCGAACGAACGTGTGGTGATCGCCCACAGCACGGCCGAAGGGTTGTTCGGCGACGAAGCGGTACGCATCTATCCGAGCATGATCAACGGCGGCGGCGGCGGTGGATTCGGCGGCGGTGGATTCGGCGGCGGTGGATTTGGCGGCGGTGGCGGTGGATTTGGCGGCGGTGGCGGTGGATTTGGCGGCGGTGGCGG
>Ga0105045_10003588_pt1 | contig 13340 bp, 12 predicted proteins | sample MAT02_FD_78089 | JGI IMG/M metagenome (GOLD analysis project Ga0105045, IMG submission 78089) | Freshwater microbial communities from Lake Fryxell liftoff mats and glacier meltwater in Antarctica - MAT-02 (megahit assembly) | ecosystem: Environmental > Aquatic > Freshwater > Ice > Liftoff...
GAGTGGGACAATGCGCGCCCCTTTCCGCATTATCGCCTGATGACCGACACCGCCGAGACCGCCTTCACCACCTGGATGTGCGTGGTGTGCGGATTCCTGTACCGCGAAGCCGATGGCCTGCCCGACGAAGGCATCGCCCCGGGCACCCGCTGGAAGGATGTCCCCGACGACTGGACCTGTCCCGACTGCGGCGTGGGCAAGGACGATTTCGAGATGGTCGAGGTCGACTGACCGGATCACGGTCCAAACGCGGCACGGAACTCGCAGGAGCGGCCCATGGCCGCGATGCTCTGGCCTGGTACCCGACAATCGGGGATCGGGAATGGGTGCTATCTGGCCGGAAGGCATCGCGGCCATGGGCCGCTCCTACCAGGATCGATTAGGCATGCCACGCTTCCGATGGCGCGAGTCGGCGGTTCGTAGGAGCGCCCGATGGGCGCGATGCTCTGCCACGGCGCCGCCGGGTGGCACGCCACGCCACCCTGCTTCAGTGCATCCGCGCCGTGCCGACGCTCAACTCCACCAGCCGCTCGCGCAAGGCCGGCGCATCGGCCGCGTCGGGGGCCAGGTGCAGGTAGCGGGCCAGGTCGTGGCGCGCACCCTGGCGGTGTTCCATGGCCAGATAGGCCAGGCCACGGTCGCGCATGGCTTCGGGCTGGTCGGGCGAGAGCTTGAGCACGCGGTCGGCGCTGCGCGCGGCGCGGTCCCACTCGTCGCGTTCGGCATAGACCCCATGCAGGTTGCGCAGCATCCGGATAAGGATGGCGCGGTGCGAGGCCGGATCCAGGATGTGCAGCAGCGCGTTGTCGTCGGGGATGTCGCCACCCAGGTGCGGCTTGGCCCGCTCGCGCAGTTCGTCGGCGCCCAGCGGGCGCCCGCCATTGAACGGGTCCATCACCAGGATGCCGTCGTCGACCGGCAGGCGCACCAGGAAGTGGCCAGGGAAGGACACGCCATCCAGGGGCACGCCCAGGCGCCGGGCCACCTCGATCTGGACCATGGCCAGGGAGATCGGGTTGCCCAGCCGTCGCTCGAACACCTCGTTGAGGTAGCTGTTGCGCGGGTCGTAGTACTCGTCGTGGTTGCCGGTATAGCCCAGCTCCTCGAACAGGTGCCGGTTGATCGCAGCCATCTTCAGCGGCCAGGGGTCGATCGCCTCGATCTCCGGGCGCAAATGCTCGGCGTGGCTCTGCACCAGGGTGTCGTACAGGTCCGCGTCCAGGTCGGGGTACTCGTCGCGCGCGATCAGCAGCGCGGTCTCCAGCAGTGGCAGGGTGTCATCGGCCTGGCCCGCCAGCGCAGCCCAGTCCGGCAATGTCAGTCGGTCCGCCATGACCCGAGATTGCGGCCGAACGCGCCCACAATCAAGGGGTGGGGGCGGACTCGATGGCGGGGCCCAGCGTCAGTTCGGCGCCGTCGGCCAGGCCCAGGCGCGAGGCCTCGCCCGCATTGAGCTCCAGTACGTAGCGGGCCGGCGCCTTGCTGGGGTAGTTGGGGCAACGGTCTCCGGCCGAGCAGGGCGGCACGTTGCGCTGCTGCGACACCAGCCGGCGCCCGTCGTCGAAGTACAGGATATCCAGCGGGATGCGCGTGTTCTTCATCCAGTACGCCAGTGCCTGCTCGGACTCGTGGATGAACAGCATGCCGGTGCCAGGCTCCAGATGGTCGCGGAACATCAGCCCGCGGGCGCGGGCCGCATCGTCGGTGGCCAGCTCCACCTCGAAACGCTCGCCGCCCACCTCCACCCAGTTCCCGGCGCTGGCGCAGGCGCTCAGCAGGGAAACGGCCAGCAGCAGGCACAGACGCGACAGGGTCATGGCGGGCGATCTCGCATTCGGCTGGCAGGCACCATCGGCCACCCGGGCGGCGCGGTCAAGTCCGGGCAGGTGGGTCACAGCACCTGCACGACCGGCCCGCCCACGATCACCACGTCGGCCGGCCGGCGCGCAAACAGGCCCACCGTCAACACGCCCGGCACCAACGACAGCTCACGCTCGAGTGCCACGGGGTCGGTGATGGCCAGGCCGTGCACGTCGATGATCAGGTTGCCATTGTCGGTGACCACGCCGTCTCGCCATACCGGCTGGCCACCGGTGAGCGCGACGATCCGGCGCGCCACCAGGCTGCGCGCCATCGGCACCACTTCCACCGGCAGCGGGAACCGGCCCAGCACCGGCACGCACTTGGCGGCATCGACGATGCATACGAAGCGCGCGCTGGCCTCGGCGATCACCTTTTCCCGGGTCAGGGCCGCGCCACCGCCCTTGATCAGGCGCTTGTGCGGGTCGCATTCGTCGGCGCCGTCCACGTACAGCGACAGGTCGCCTGCGTCGTTGAGTTCGCGCACCTCGATCCCGGCCGCACGCAGCTGGCGCGTGCTTTGCTCCGAACTGGAAACCGCCCCGGCGATGCGGTCGCGCAGGTCGGCCAGGGCGTCGATGAAGAAGGCAACGGTGGAGCCGGTACCCACGCCGACCAGCATGCCATCCTGCACGTACTCCAGCGCCTTGACCGCGGCCTTGCGTTTGGCTTCGTCCTGCGACACGGTGGCGTTCCTCGGTTCGGTGTGGATGGAAGTCAGGCCAACGACAGCAGCAGTTCCCACTGCGCGGGGGTGACCGGCATTACCGACAGGCGCGAGCCGCGGCGGACCAGTTCGAACCCGTCGCCCAACGCCTCGGCATGTTCGCGGATCTCCTGCAGGGTCACCGGTTGCGCCAGTGTGCGCACGAAGCGCACATCCACCAGCGTCCAGCGCGGCTCCTCGGGGGTGGACCTGGGATCGTGATAGTGGGACTTGCGCTGGAACTGGGTCGGATCGGGATACGGCGTGCTGGCCACTTCGGCCACCCCGTAGATGCCCGGCACCCCGGTGTTGGAGTGGTAGAACAGCACGCCGTCGCCCACCTGCATGGCGCGCATGAAATTGCGCGCCTGGTAGTTGCGCACCCCGGTCCACGGTTCGGTACCGACCCGCTGCAGGTCGTCGATGGAGAAGTCGACCGGCTCCGACTTCATCAGCCAGTGGCGCTTGCGCGCGCTCATGCGGCAGCCGCCAGAAGGGTGCCCGACTCGGTGCAGATGGCATCCGGGCGCACGTCCCAGTCCTGCGCCTGCAGTGAGGGCATGCGTTGCAGGTCGAAGCCAGCGCCCACCAGCCACGGTGGGGGCGCCAGCGACAGCCGGCTGGCAAAGCTGCGGTCGTACCAGCCACCGCCCATGCCCAGGCGCGTGCACGTGGCATCGAAACCCACCACTGGCATCACCACCAGCCCCATCGCCTCGGCCGCCAATGCCGATGCCGGTTCCACGTCCGGTTCGGGAATGCCGAAACGGTTGGTGACCAGCGCATCGCCCGACCGCCATGGCGCGAAGCGCAGCTCTTGGCCATGCAACACCGGCAGGCAGTAGATCAGGCCAGCCGGAAGAGCCAGCTGCCACACATGCAGGGCAATTTCGCCATCGCTGGCCCAGTAACCGGCAACGTACCCGGCGGTTGGCGCGAACGGCAGCGCCAGCAGTTGTCCGGCCAGCTGGCTTGCCGCGGCCATGCGTGCAGGTGCTGGTATCGCGCGGCGCGCAGCGCGCAGTTCGCGACGCAGGGCGATGCGTGGACTCTGGTCAGGCAAGCAGGACCTGCAGGGATCAAGGCGGGGCCCAGCAGTATAGGCGGCCACGTCCATCACCGGCGCCGGCAGCAGGGCGACGGTGCAAGAAAAGGAATACATCCTCCGCGATGACGATGCGTGCGAAACGACCTTGAACCCGGGGTTCAAGTGGGAAAGGTTGGGGGCCTTCGGGCTTCCCGCTGCGAGGCGGACTTGCACTCCTGGCTTCCGTTCCATTCCCGTGGTCGTATTTAAGGGCCAAGGCGAATGTTTTGCACGCCGTCGTTCACGGCAGAGGATGCCGCCCAAGTATAGCGATACCGGTACCGGTGCGCGGCCCGTCCGTCGGGCGATTCAGGCTGTGCTTTGGTTGGCAGGGCACCTGCGGTTCCACGCAGCGCGTGGAACCTCGCGCTCAGCGCGCCGGCGTCAATGCGGTGTCGAGCCGGCCGTGCAGGTCGGCCAGCACGCGGTCCAGTTCACGCTCTCGCGCGGCATGCTCGTCGCGCAACTGCTGCAACTCGTGGGCCAGGTTGAGCGCGGCCAGCACCGCCACCCGGTCCACCGCTGCCATGCGGTTGCTGCCGCGCACTTCGCGCATGCGGCTGTCGAGCAGCTTGGCCGCGGCGGTCAGGCTGCTGCGCCCACCGGCCTCGACGCCCACCGTGTACTCGCGGTCCAGGATGTGCACGCTGACCGGTTCGTTGGCGCTCATGTGTGCTGCTCCAGCGATTTCAGCCGGGTGATCATCGCCTCCACCCGCGAACGCGCCTGTTCGTTCTTGGCCAGCAGTTGCGAGCGCTCGCCCACCAGCTGCTCCTGCTGTCCGCGCAGGCTGCGGTTTTCGTCGGCCAGTCGCTGGCAACGTTCGGCCAGCTCCTGGACGCGTGCGGCGAGGCTGCGGAGCTGGTCGAGGGTGGACGGGTCCATGCGCCACGATAGGCGGGCGCGGCGCAACCGGTCAAGCCGCACGCGGGGCCCGCGTCCAGGGGGTCTCAGCCGGGGGCACGGGTGCCCGGGGCCGGCCCCTGGCCATAGCTGCGGATGAACTCCAGGCATTCGTCCGGCCCCAGCGCATGGGCGATCCAGTGGCCCTGGATCTCGTCGCAGCCGTGGTCACGCAGGAACTGCAGCTGCGCGGCGGTCTCCACGCCCTCGGCGATCACGTTGAGGGACAGTGAGTGGGCCATGTTGATGATGGTGCTGGTGATCGCCTCGTCATCGCTGTCGTGGCAGAGATCGCCGACGAACTCCTGGTCGATCTTCAGCGTGGTCAGCGGCAGGCGCTTGAGGTAGGCCAGCGATGAATAGCCGGTGCCGAAGTCGTCGATCGCCAGCAGCACCCCCAGGCGCCGGCACGCGCGCAAGGTGTCGGCGTTCTCGGCCGGATTGGTCATGATCACGCTTTCGGTCAGCTCCAGCTCCAGGCACGCGGGGGCGATGCCGGTCGCGGCCAGGGTGCGGGCCACCACTTCGGCCAGGTCGCCACGCTGCAGCTGCAAGGCCGAGACGTTGACTGCCATGGTCAGGCCTTCCAGCCCCTGCAGCTGCCAGCGGCGCAGGGTTGCGCAGGCCTCGTGCAGCGCCCAGGCGCCCAGTTCCAGGATCAGCCCCGACTCCTCCGCCAGCGGGATGAACTGGCCCGGCGACACCTCCCCGAATTCGTTGCTCTTCCAGCGCAACAGCGCCTCGGCGCCGGTGATGCGGTGGGCGCTGAGCGACAGGCGGGGCTGGAAGGCAAGCGAAAGCTCGTTGCGCTCCATGGCGCGACGCAGGGCGCTGGCCAGCACGGCGCGGTGGCGCACCTTTTCATCCATCGCCTCGGAGTAGACGCGGTAGGTGTGCCGGCCCGCCGCCTTGGCCTGGTACATGGCGGTATCAGCATGCTTGAGCAGGTCGGTGGGAACCTGCGCATGCTCGGGATACAGGCTGATGCCGATCGAAGGGGAGATCGACAGCTCCAGCCGGTCACCGAAGCTCAGCGGCGCCAGGAAGGCATCGACGATGCGTGCGGCCACCGCCGCCGCGGCCTCGGCCGAGCCGATGTCCTCCAGCACCACGGTGAATTCGTCGCCGCTGAGCCGGGCCACGGTGTGCTGCGGGCCCACGGTCTGCTGCACGCGCGTGGCGGCGGCGCGCAGGATGCGGTCGCCGGTGGCATGGCCGAGCGAGTCATTGACCTCCTTGAACCGGTCCAGGTCGATGAACAGCACCGCCACCCGACCATGCTCGCGGCGTGCGCGCACGATCGCACGCGACAGGCGCTCGGACAGCAGCGAGCGGTTGGGCAGGCTGGTCAGGGTGTCGTAGTTGGCCAGGTAGCGCAGTTCCTGCTCGGCCCGCTTCTGCTCGGTGATGTCGTTGAGGACCAGCACGTAAAGGCGCCGCTGGCCCTCGGCATCGGGCACCACGTTGCTCTCCTGCCGGCACAGGATCTCCTCGCCGTCCTTGCGCAACTTCCAGGTCTCGCCCGACCAGCGTCCCTCGCGGCGCAGCCGGGTCAGGATGGCCTGGTTGAACGAGTCGTCATGCTGGCTGCTGTCCAGCATGCTGGCCGGCTGCCCGATCACTTCATCCTCGGCGTACCCGGTCATGCGGCTGAAGGCCTGGTTGACGGCGATGAAGGACTGGGTGGAATCCAGCACCGCCACCGCCTCGCTCATCGAGCGCATCACCTCGCTGCCGATGCGTTGCTGGTGTTCGGCATTGCGGCTGGCGGTGATGTCGCGCGCGGTCCCGGCAATGCGCACCGGGCTGCCGTGGACATCGCGTTCGACCACCCGCCCGCGCGCGCGCACCCAGCTCCAGGTGCCTTTGCCGGCAAGGTCCATGCGGTGTTCGGAGGTGAACAGCGGTGTCTGGCCCTGCAGGTGGGCGCGCAGGCGCTGCATCACCAGCGGCATGTCCTGTTCGTGGATCGCCGGGACGTCGCCTTCCTGGCTCAGCAGGCGGATCTCGGGCGATTGCAGGGTCTGCTCGTCGGCGCGCATGCGGTGCAGGCGCCGGCGAGCCAGGTCGTAATCCCAGAAATGCTCGCCCGATGCCCACAGCGCCAGCTTGAGGTGCTGGTTGAATTCATGCCCGCCTTGCGCGCTGTGCGGGCCGATCCGGCGGCTGACGCGGCGGCGCGGCCACCACAGCCGCCGGCTGGCGAAGGCGGCCACCGCCAGCAGCACCAGGGTCGCCACCGCCATGGCTGCGATGCGTGGAAACGACGAGGCGACCGGGGCGGCCATGGCGATGACGGAAATCACGTGCTCGAACGGCATGGACTGAGCGACAGCTCCGCCTTGGGATGGGCCATGGCAACAGCCAGTGTAAGCATGGCGGGAGCGCGGCAACAAGTAGCAGTGCGACCATTCATTGCTACAATCGGCACGCTGCTGCAGCCACTGTCCGCCTCCCTGCACCGATTGCGTTGATGACCCCACTACCCACCATCGAAGACATTGCCCAGGCGGCTGCCCGCGCCGGCCTCGGCACCGACCCCAGCGAGTTGCATGGGGCCTTGTGCGGCTGGTTGGCGGGTGGGGGCAAGGATGGGCCGGACTGGCCGTCCAGGGTGCTGGCCGACGATGGGCTGGCGCCGGCGGATTCGGGGCCGCTGGAGGCCCTGCGCAGCGCCAGCGCCGCGCAGCTGGAGGACCGCGGGTTCGGCTTCGAACTGCTGCTTCCCGACGCAGACGCAGGTACGGCCGAGCGCGCCGAGGCGCTGTTCGAATGGTGCCGCGGCTTCCTCGGCGGGTTCGGACTGGCGGCCGGCGCCGGTGATGCGCTTTCCGAAGAAGCGCGCGAAGCCCTGCTGGACCTGGCCCGCTTGGCCCAGGCTGCGCCGGAGACCAGCGACGACGACGAGGACGAGCAGGCCCTGGCCGAGATCGAGGAGTTCGTGCGCGTGGCGGTGATGCTGCTGCACGGCGACTGCGTGATGGCCACCCGCCACCGCCAGAGCCTGAACTGATGAAGGCGGCCAGCGGGATTTCCGCGGGCGAGTTCGCGCGGCGGCGCAAGCAGTTGATGCGCATGGCGGCCGACGACGCGATCCTGGTGCTGGCGGCCGCGCCCGAGCGCGTGCGCAGCAACGACACCCACCATCCATACCGCCAGGACTCCGACTTCTGGTACCTGGGCGGCTTCCCGGAGCCGGAGGCGGTGATGGTGCTGGTGCCCGGGCGCAAGCACGGCGAGGCGCTGCTGTTCTGCCGCGAGCGCGACCCCGAACGCGAGGGCTGGGACGGCCCGCGCGCCGGGCCGGAAGGCGCGGTCGAACGCTACGGCATGGATGATGCCTATCCGATCGAGGACCTGGACGACATCCTGCCCGGCCTGCTGGAGGGCCGCTCGCGCGTGTACTACCACTTCGGCCGCGACAGCGAGTTCGACCTCAAGCTGATCGGCTGGGTCAAGCGCGTGCGCGAGCAGGTGCGCCATGGTGCCCAGCCGCCGCACGAGTTCATGGAGCTGGGCCACCTGTTGCACGAATCGCGGCTGTTCAAGTCGCGCGAGGAAGTGCGGCTGATGCAGCGTGCCGCCGACATCAGCGTGATGGCGCACGAGGCAGCGATGCGCATGGCCCGGCCTGGCCTGCACGAGTACGAATTGCAGGCCGAGATCGAGAAGGTGTTCCGTGCGAACGATGCCTGGCCGGCCTATGGCAGCATCGTCGGCGCCGGCCACAACGCCTGCGTCCTGCATTATCGCGCCAACAACGCGCGCGCCGTCGACGGCGACCTGGTCCTGGTCGACGCTGGCGCCGAGTACCGCAACTACGCGGCCGACATCACCCGTACCTTCCCGGTCAGTGGCCGCTTCACCGCGCCGCAGCGCGCACTGCACGACTTGGTGGGCCAGGCCCAGGCCGCGGCCCTTGAACAGGCCCGTCCGGGCGTTGCCTACGAGGCCGGACACCTGGCGGCGGTGCACACCCTGACCGAAGGGCTGCTGCGCCTGGGCCTGCTCAAGGGCAAGCTGGAGAAGAACATCGCCAGCGGCGCCTACAAGCGCTTCTACCGGCACAAGACCGGCCACTGGCTTGGCCTGGACGTTCACGATGCCGGCGAGTACCGGTTGGCGGGCGAGTCGCGGCTGCTGGAAGCGGGGATGGTGTTCACGATCGAACCGGGCCTGTACGTATCGGCCGACGACCGCGGCGTGGACGCGAAGTGGCGCGGGATCGGCATCCGCACCGAGGACGACGTGCTGGTCACGGCCGACGGGCACCGGGTCCTGACGGGCGCGCTGGCGCGCAGTGCCGAGCAGATCGAGGCGCTGATGCTGGCAGGTTGAGGACTGTGTCGGCATGGCGGCCACCAGCAGCAGCGTGGCGACCTCCATGCATCACCATCGCATTCCAATCGCCGTGGCCACACGCACCGCGCTGGAGCTTGTGCTGGGGATCGACAACATCACTCATCGTTCCTGGCCGGCAGGCTGCCCGAGCACCAGCGCGACAAGGCCCGCAAGCTGGGCATGGCAGCTGAAAGGGGTGGCGCGGCGCGGCTCAGGCGGCCGCGAACGCCGGCCGGGTGAGGTTCTCGGCCCCGGCTTCGGTGCACAGCACCTCGTCCTCGATGCGGATGCCGCCGTAGGGACGCAGTGCCTCGACCCGATCCCAGTCCACGCTGGCACCGTGGCCGTTGTCCTTGAGCGCCTGCAACAGCATGTCGATGAAGTACAGGCCTGGCTCGATGGTCACCACCATCCCTGGCTGCAGTACCCGGGTCATGCGCAGGAAAGGATGCCCCGGCGGCCGGTCGATCGTGCCGCCCCGGTCGCTGGCGGCGAAGCCGGCCACGTCATGCACCTGCAGTCCGATCGGATGGCCCAGCCCGTGCGGGAAGAACGCTGCGCTGACGCCGGTTTCCACGGCCGCCTCCGGAGACACCCGGAGCACACCGAAGTCCTTGAGGATGCGCATCAGTGCCAGGTGCGCGTCCAGGTGCAGTTGGCGGTAGTCCACGCCGGCGCGCACCGACCTGGCCATCTCCTGCTGCGCGGTGTCCACTGCCTGGATGAGCGACTGGAACTCTCCCTGCGGGTCTGCCGCGTAAGTGCGGGTGATGTCGCTGGCATAGCCATGGCAGCTGGCCCCTGCGTCGATCAGGAAACTGCGCGAACGCTGCGGGGCCGAGCGGCCGAGTTCGGTGTAGTGCAGCACCGCGGCATGCTCGTTCAGCGCCACGATGTTGTTGTAGGGCAGCTCGCCCACGTCCTGCCCGACCGCCTGGCAGTAGGCCATGTGGATGTCGAACTCGCTGTGCCCGTCGCGGAAGGCGGCTTCGGCGGCGCGGTGCCCGCGCACTGCCAGCGGTTGGGCGCCGCGCATCAACGCGATCTCGTAGTCGGTCTTGAACGAGCGCTGGTAATCCAGGTAGTGGAGCACCGCCGCGGGGTTGTTGGGCGCATAGGGCTCCCCGGTCTCGACCCGCAGTGCGCTTTGCGGTTCGCCCAGAATCGCGCATCGCGCCGCTGGCCCAGGCAGCAGGTCCAGGGCTTGCAGCGGCTTGCGGATCACCTTGATGTCGAAATGCTCCACCCACCAGCCGTCGGGAGTTTCCGGCACCACGTGCCAGTAATCGAGCGGCTGGTGGAAGACCAGCACCGGTCGCTGCCCCGGGGTGTGCACCAGCCAGCTGTCAGGTACGCGGGTCAGCGGCAGCCAGTGCTTGAAATGCGGGTTCACCGCGTACGCATAGTCGCGGTCGTCGAACACCTGGTAGTGGCGGGTGCCGCTGGGGACCAGCAGGTGGTCGAAGCCGCCTCGCGCCAGTGCCTGGTCCGCCCGCTGTTGCAGCACAGCGAGGTGGGCGGGGTACAGCTGGCCTGCAGCCGCGGCCAAACCGGCCTGGTCGATCCGGGGAAGTGCATTCATCGCGGTGGCTCCAACGCAATGCTGCAGTTTGAAGCATGCGCCCGGTTTTCGCAGGCCGGCGATTCAGGCGCTGTTGCGCGGCAACTCGATCCACTGGCGCAAGGCCTGCATGTGCGCATCGGAGATGGTCAGGAAGCGCAGCCCCGCCCATTGCTGTCCGGGTGTGTTGGCATCGCCGATCCACAGCAACTGCGCGCCAGCGTCGATGGGCCGTGCACGGCCCATGCCATCGACCAGTTCGAAGCGCAGCTGGTAGATCGCATCTTCCTGCAGCGGCGCGTGCGCGACCAGCAGCATCCCCAGTTCGGAAACGTTGCCGATCCGACCCACGGTCTCCTCGGTGAGCACGTCCACCACCGCCATCGACTCCTGGGCGCTGCGGCGCTGGGCCCTGCGCAACTCGTTGATCATGGGTTGGCCCCCTCCGGGGTGCCCATCGGCGCTGCCCCCGCCAGGCTGCGCAGCGCGTTGACCGTGGCGTGCCAGGCGCGGTCGATCAGCCGGCCCTTGTCCTGGGTCACCACCCGCACCTGGTCGCGCGCCATCAACCGGGCCAGGCTGTCCAGCGACTGCTCACTCACGCGCTGGCCGCGCTGGTTCACGAACAGGGCGTTGTCGGTGACCGGACTGAACCAGGACAGGCGCTGGCGGTTGCTGTCGCCCTGCTGGTTGATGATGAACTCGAACCAGGTGCCGAAGGGCAGGGTGCGCAGGTACTGGTGGCACTCCTGCTCGAGATCCGAGCGTGGCAGCTGCACCGGCTTCTTGTGGCCCGGGCTGCTTTCGCCCAGGCGCGAGCGCGCCTTGAGGCGCGCGGCCAGCTCGGTGCGCGAACTGCCGGCGTCTTCGCCGCCCGGCGTGGCCAGGCGCCGGGCGACGGCCGCGGCCTCGTCGCCGTGGTAGCCCACCAGCGACAGCGATTTCTCGACGTCCGCTGCAAGCGCGTCGTCCGTTGCGCCGCCCGCCTGGTCCAGGGTGGTCACCTCGGCGATCCGGTGGGTGGTGTCGAGATGCGCCTGCCACTCGGCCGAGCTGTCGCCATTGCGCAGCAGCGACAGGGTCAGCACGTCGGCCCAGGTCTGGTTCAACAGGGTCTGTACGAACTTGGGCGCCTGGCGGCCATCGAAGGCGGCATCGATGGTCTCCCCGGCGCGACGCTTGGCGACCTCCAGCCGGTCCTTGCCACGCGCCGCCTCGACGTGGCGGCGTTCGGCCACCTCGGCCTTGCGCGCCATCGTCTTGAAATGGCCCTGCACTTCGTTGTTGGCGTGCTGGAACACTGCCTCGTCGCCATGGTACTCGGCCACCACCCTGGCCACGGCCTGCTGCAGCTTCTGCAGCAGGACCGGATCGATCTCGTCGTCACCCAGCCAGCGCGCGCCGGACTCGGCCACCGAATTGAGCAGCTCGCGCGCCGGATGCTGGGCACGCATGAAGAACTTGCGGTCGTGCAACGCGGCCTGCACCATCGGCACCTGCAGTTGCACCAGCAGGTCCACGGCCGGCGCGTCGCGCTGGACCTCGCGTTCGATCTCGTTGTACAGCAGCCCCAGCAGCTCGAAGGTGTCGGCATCCTCCTGCACCAGGGTCGCCCCGGGCCCGTGCTCCTCGCGCACCTGGGCCAGCAGGCTCTCCTGCACGTCCTGCATGGTGCGGTGCGCCTGGCCGGGCCTGGCGGCGATCGGACGGGACTGCAGTTGCCGCAGGTTGGCCAGCACGTGCTGGGTCTGCAGCGGTACCTTCAACGCCGCTGCACCCGGCGAACCGTCGCGCTCGCCGCCGACTCCAGTATCACCGGGGTTGCCGTCTTCACCGCCACGGGTGGCATGTGAGCGGCGGCCGGACAGTAGTTGCTGGAGGGCGGCGAACGCCTCCGCATCGGTCATGGCCGGTGGCGCGGCGTGTGGGGTTCCCGATGCCGTATTCGGCTCCACCCCGGGTTCGGCGCCATCTGCAGCCGTGGCCGTCGCGACCACGCCAAGAGGCGACCACTCGGCCGACGGAGCCTGCCCTTGCCAACCGGTCACTGGGCGCGAGCCTTCGGCAGGCGGCCCCGGCATGGTCGGGCTGCGCCTTCCGGCAGGTTTCTGGTCGAACCGGGCCCTGTGTGGTGCGAACACCAGTCCCGGCAGCACTCCCTGCTGGGCCAGGAGTTCATTGTAGTCGTCCAGCCAGCGTGCGAACTCGGCCAACACGGTTGCGTCGAACGCCTTGTAGAACTGCAGCCGCAGTTCCAGGTCGAACTGCAGTGCCGGCACCGATGCGCGCAACGCGCGGCATACCGACTGCGGCCCCAATGGCACCTGCCCTGGTTCGAACGGCGCCGATCCTGCCAGTGCACCGAAACGCTGGCCCAGCAGGTACAGCGCCGTATGGCAGCGTCCATCGTAGCGGCTGGCGATGTCGCCCAGCACGATGTCCTGGTCCATGTCGGAGTCGTCCACCAGGGTCAGGGTCCGGTATTCGAGTCGATCCAGGCGCACCTTGGGTGCCTCCGGCCTTGCCTCGCGTGTGTTGGCAAGCTCCGTCTCCAGCGCGTCGAGCAGGGCGGGCAGCAGCTGCATGCGGTTCTGGCGGAAGGATTGCAGGCTCAGGAAAAGGGCGGACTGGAGGTCGTTGCTGCGCGCCTGTTCCGCGCGTCGCACCAACCGTTGGTCGAATTCCCCCAGCAGATGGTTGGTGCGTTCTCTGAAATCGGCCGACGCCTGGGTAAACAGCACCCCGAGGATGCGGCGCACGCGGGGCGGCAATGAAGCTGCCGTGGCGATGGTCACCGCGGCCGGTGAGGTCGGAGTGGGTGTGGATGCGGCCATGCGATCGATGCTTTGGAGCCCCCTGAGGCCGGAAGGTTTACCACATCC
>Ga0105045_10003589_pt1 | contig 13340 bp, 12 predicted proteins | sample MAT02_FD_78089 | JGI IMG/M metagenome (GOLD analysis project Ga0105045, IMG submission 78089) | Freshwater microbial communities from Lake Fryxell liftoff mats and glacier meltwater in Antarctica - MAT-02 (megahit assembly) | ecosystem: Environmental > Aquatic > Freshwater > Ice > Liftoff...
AATAAGTGCAGTAATAAGTGCAGTAATAAGTGCAGTAATAAGTGCAGTAATAAGTTTAATCACATGATTAGTCAATAGGTACGTAACAGTAACGATCGCAACTTCTATCACTGATGAAAAAATTTGTGATTTTATCAATGAATGGAATAGAGAGAAAACAAAGGAATAAAGAATATTTCATGAGTCCAGGTATGAAAAAATACTCCGATCGGCTCATCTAGCCTTTTCAACCATTCAAAATTATTGTTGTAAGCAAAGTAAACCGCAACGCTCTGCATCGTTATACCTTTACGGCACAGACTCCTGATGAGCTGGCGCATGGACGATCGGGTTGGGGAACTCTACGCTTACTATTATTCACTCACTCACTGACTGAAATGAAGCCGCTAAATCCTGCTATTAAATATTCTCTTGCAATAATTATCTCTGCAATAGTGGTTGTTCCTCCCTTTCTTGGAGCGGTCACAGACGACCCAGGAACGGCACAATCCAAAGAATTTGCCGAACAGAACAGAAGATATATGGAGGGAGTGAGAAAAAGAGAAAGCGCACAGAACAATAATCGGTAAGGCATCCAAAGGGCAGACTTCAGAACGCCTTTTGGTAGACGACCCTGCCAACGCCGTAAGCATTTTGGCACTTAACCCGATCGCTCATAGCCTGATTAGAAAGGAGGGTTTTGAGACATTGACCACGCTTTCCAGGTGTGTAGATTTTATGTACAAATTTTTCATATATCTAATGGTCTAATACCTTGCTATAATTATCTGATTAACTGATTAGGCTAAGAGATGTTAAAAGTCTCAATCTTCAATTTCAAAGGCGGCACAGGCAAAAGCACAACCGCCCTAAATCTAGGTGCAGCGATCGCTCAGTCAAACTTAAAAACCTTAGTGATCGATTTAGACGGACAGAGGACATTATCGTTTGGCTTAGGAATGGACGGACGTGAACCGACTGCTCTCCAGTGGCTTACGGATAAGGCAGACCCGATCGCAACGGATATCAAAAATTTATGGATTATCCCTGGAGATATCGGGTTATTTCGTCTGACTTCAGAGACCGACTTATTTGCCAAATCCCTTAATAGTCTAATACCTTTAGAGTTTGATGTCATATTGATGGATTGCCCTCCTAGTCTGGGTTTGGCTTCGGTTCAAGCAATCTTAAATAGCGATCGAGTTTTGATTCCGACTCTATGTGAACCCGCTGCCTTGAAGGGAATGTCTGAAGCCATCGGACTGATCCGAGGGGAAAATCAGAGTATCCCGATCGAAGTAGTCAGGACTCGGTATCGTCCGCGCCTGGTTTTGACTCGTGAAGCTGATGACTTATTGATCGAAAGTAGTGAGGATTTAAATTACAGGCTTCTCCATACGGTGATTCCTGAAAATATTCAGGTCGCAGAATCGATCGCCCAGCAATCTCCGGTGCTGACCTATGCCAAGGCATCACCAGGAGCGAAAGCCTATAAATCTCTGGCAAAAGAAGTTTTGAACTTGTGGGGACTTAAAAAATGAGTACTAAACGCATGGGCGGGATGGGGAAGCTCTCAGATTTTGGAACGACAGCACCAGCCGCTGCCACACCAGAGCCAATGTCACTAGTTCCACAAATGGAACCAAAGAAGCGAGTCAAGAAGTCAACCCAAAAGCAAGAGAGGTTCGTCACGGTGAATATCAAGGTCAATGAGTCACAGCAGGAATGGTTGGCGGATACGGCAAAGCAGGTCCGACGTAATAATGATGAACCTGTAGCCGCGATCGATCGGGTCTATCCTCAGCATCTCATCGGCATTGCGATCGACCTTCTAAAAGAGGCAGATATTGACTGGGGGAAGGTCCAGAATATTCAAGACTTAAAAAAGGTATTAGATATTTAACAGATTAAGGTATTAGACCTTATTTAGAATGCCTTTCAGTCAATGATTGAAGCAAAGTTGGCAATGTGAAGGTTATCTACATTGCTAAAACCTACGTACTCATAGAAATGGCACTTGGCTTCTAGTTTGGCGATCGGCTAACCCAAAGAATGATGATGTTCATTGGCTAGCAATTACTGAGACAACCGATCGCCTCTAATCCTGAAAATCTTTCCAAAAATTTCCCGCTTTTTAGCTTGGACAAGCCACCCAATTTTTGGACAACTTTTGGACAGCCTTGGGTCAAAACAGGCAAGGCGTTCAAGCTGGTCATAAAGGTGAGGTAAGCGATCGAGTAATCCTCTCAGCGGGACCGTGCGTTGGTTGTCGATTACGCCAGAATCGCCGCCCAAACTCGATCGGGATTGGGTCAAGGCTCATTACTCTTCCTCTTCCTCAGGAAATTCGATTTCAAACTCCCATTCTTCTTCCTCAGAAGAGTCAGAATCGATTAATTCCTCTTCCAAATCGGGCGCACCTCCCTCTATTTGGGGGGGGATTGGGTCCGGTTCTGGTTTGGTGCAATTGACTCGTAAAAGAGTATCTTCTTCTATACGAGTTGGTTGCACGGAGCCGGAAAGCTTAGCCCGAGCGGCGTTGAGGAGTTGGACCCGAGTGGGGTCAGCATCAAGATCAATCCTGAAGACCTGATGCCGATCGCCTCTAGGTCCAATCTGCCCGATCGTCCGGATCAATCCTGGTTCCTGTTCCGTTCCCCGATCGATGCTCATTTTTTTTAGAAGCTTGTGGCAGATCGTGACCGCGCTCTGGGTCTTCTGAATATTCAGCCGTAACCAGTAGTAAATGATGATGCGATTCTGCAACGCAAAGTCCTTAACAGCCTGACAAGTGGGGTGATCACTGTGGTATCCTTCCCATCCGGTTTCCAAGAGGTCCATCACACCACTTTTCCGAATGAGTCGCGCCTGGATGTCCTTTTTGGGGAGTCGGTGCAAACCTCTGATGTCTCCCGATAGAATTTGTTTCGTGATTTCTTCGTCTGCCGCCGCCGATGCTTTGAGATTTTCAGCTCTAGCTTGGAGATTGACCCCCCTCGCCATTGCGCCGTAATCGCGCGTTAAGGCGTTATAACACTGGGTTGCGTCATCAAAGGCCATACCGGGGAACTCGTCCCGCCAAAGCACTTTACGCGCGATCGTTCTGGTTTCGAGTGTGGTGTCTAAGCCTTCGAGGGCTTTCCGTGCCCATTCGATCGTATGGATACCATCTTCTACCTTACTGCTAGCGATTTCAGTCGCCTCTTCACCCCATAGCATTTCGCGAATGCCTTTGAAGAATTTCGCCCAACTTGGATCCGATCCGCACTTCTCGTCTGACTGAACGTTATGACCTGACCTATCAAGTCGCATGGCCAAGGATTGATGAGCGATTTGTTTTTGCGATCCGCTAACGGATTTAGCGACGGAAATATATTCGAGTACTGCACCTTCGATCTCGGCTTGCTGTTCTCCCCCTTCCTCAAGGAGACTCTCCAGACCATAACTCCGTGCCAATATTGAGGCGTTTTGATTCAACTGTTTTCTCAAAAAGAAAGCAGAAGTAATGCTTTCATCCGAACTCTTCAGGATGAACTTAGGGCAGAATACCCGACGAGGGACGGAAGGTCGGTATCGGCCCAACATCTGCATATGAGTATCGGTCCCCAATGCCGGGAAGCAACCCCAAACCTCGCTAAAGTAGGCGTTTTCAACAGCTACGCCCCCTTCAATACTAACTCCCGATTTTGCGGATGGGCTGAGAATCAAAACGTCGGGCTGATTGTCCTGTAACCACTGGTCTGGATTCTCAAAGAACGCGGTAAAACGGCCTTCTTGGTTAGTTTTTGAGTCGATACGGACAACTTTTAGGTCAGGCGCTTGTATTTGGATCGCCCGATCCATTTTTTCGGCTTCGCGCTGTGACGCGGTGACGTAGATCCTCCGCTCACCGCGTCGAGCGCCGGAGATGAATTGCCCTCGGAATCCGCTCGGATTGTTGCCGTGATAAAGAATGGTGTCCCATGGCTCTAGAATTTTCCGATGGGTGAAAACTCGGATCTGTTGAGACCCTGAGAGGGTCTGTACAAATTTCACTGCACGATCGGGTATGCCATCCTCTGAAAGCACAATCGCTCCGTTCTCTATGGCACCTCTACAAGCGCTACCTAGCTTTTCAATAATCAGGCTGTAACGACTTCCTAGGGTGTTTCCCTCGGTCAGACTCTCAATAATTTGGTTCGCCTCATCCATGATCAAGAGGACGGGCTTATCCCAGAACCATTCAGGGATCCGCTGCAACGATTCTCCACACATGACCACGCCGCCTAGATGAGAAACTGAAGTCCATAAAGCGGTTTGACTGTTGCGATCGGTTGCATAGTCGTGGATGTGGGGCAACCCCCAATCACTAGCCGCTTGTCTTCCCAGATTGTTGATCGGAGTCAACACCAAAACTAGACCACCGCGATCGGTCCAACTCTTAACGTAATCTTGACCGATTCGTGTTGTTTTCCCCGCGTTCATCGTTGCGCTTAGGACGTGGATCGCCCCTCGCTTAATCTCTGGCAGTACGGGCAGGTATTCACCCTCTGTAGCTCGTTCTACGGGGTAGGTCAGGCGGTTGTGACGATCGATGTTCTCAATTGCCTTCTGAGTTCTAACATCGGTGCAATAGGTCTTGTAATCGATCGCATTACTCAGCAGATCATCAATCCATGCTTGGGCATCTTTCCCTAGACCGTACAAAACATCGTCAATCCCCTTACCGATCGAGCTGTCCCATAAAGGGATACGCACATCAGCACCCTGTTCTGTTAGCGCTCTAGATAGTTTAATAATTTGCCCTTGAACAGCCTTCTGGGTCTTGATTTTGTCGTCTCTATCGAAAACAACATAAACCTTAGACTCTTCACCTAACAGCCCCAAAATATCAGGGTGCAGATCGTCTGTTCCCTTGGTGCGCCATTGGGTGATGCCTCTGAGAGCTATCGCTGGAATGCCGTGAGCAATTAGAGTGAGGGCTTTTTTCAGTCCCTCGGTCAGGGCGATCGGGATGTTGCACCGCTTGACCACTTGCCAAAAGCTTTCCTTATTTTCTGGTGTGGCGTGGTAGCGATCGTAGATTAATTGGGCTGTCTCTGGATCCACATAAGGAAGCAAAGGGGTCGCTGACATACCCTGAGGGGTTTCATATTTAACAATTTTGCTTTTAGGAGCTGCTCCAAATCCTTTGTAGTCGTAAGACTGTCGAGGATTTAGCGGTTTGATGTAAGGGGTTGTACCTTGACCGCCTTCGAGCGTTGTACCCCAAGAAAACCAGCCACCCGCGCGAATGTATCCCGCGTTGTTCAAAATTCGCCCCGCCGCGACACCAACGAAGCTCGTACTCGACTGAACCTCAGAAATTTTTGTCTCGGTCAAGATCTGGATCGCTTCATCGCCGTCAATCCATTCGGCATTGATAAGGGTTAGACGATCGGGAATGGCAGATCGCCGGAACTCTTGAACCCAGTCAGGAGCTTCATTCCCACCATTTTGAGGTATGATTGAGTCAATACCCCAGAAATCCGATCGAGATTTCGTAGATTCAGCCGTAGCTTTAAAAAGCTTGCTATTTCTGTAGAAAGAAGACAACATATATAAACGTGTACGCACTGCGTACTATGTGAATCCTGAAAAATCTTTTCCGCGCCCTGGTAAGTTTGGAGAAAGATTGACAGGTACAATAATTGAAAAAGCGCTTAGACGATTGTCTGGGCGCTTTTTTGTTGCCGTAGGGCATCGCTGATCAGATTGCGGATCCACTCATTACGATCGGGCATGGCGTTGATCGCGTCGATCGATTCAGGATATAGGCGAAATGTTCTAGGAATCAGAGGTTTGTTTCTCATTGATTTTCGTTGAGGTACGCTATATGCGGGTATTGTACACGATCCATAAGGCGATCGGGCGCTGGATCTGATATTTTCTTTTGTTACCAGATCCAACTTTTTAGAAGTATCTCTAAAGCACGGCACTTAGACATTAACTTACAGCCTCACAGTCCCTAAGAGTGCACCTGTTCGCGGAGTTTGCGGTTCATTTAAACCATAAAAGTATTAGTGGTTTTACGCAAAAAAAGGAAACTTTAACTATTTTATCGGGCTATAAATAGCCAGTATTCTTAATAGTTGAAATCGCTAGCTCCCTTCTCTGTTAAGGATTTCATTCGATTGCCACAGTCCTCTACCACTCTCCAAAATTTGCACAGCCGTTAGCGCCAATCCTGGAATGTGGGAGAGACGATCGGCTTAAATCCCATCAGCATCAATTCCCTTCTCTGCCAGTGCATCACGGAGACGGGCGATCTCATCATCCTTGTGTCGCAGTTCATCCCGTGCGGCTTCTAGTTGTAGTGGTGTTACTTCATCAAAAGCGTAGGCATCTCCCAACTGTGTCAGGTCACGTTCTAGCTGTTGAATCCGACCGGATAGCCGATCGTCCCTTTCCTGTTCAGTGCGAGCCACTCCGAACGCAGCATCAAACCGACGTTCTAGAGATTCGGCAATGACTGCCCAACAGAGTATCAAAGCTTCCTTACTGCCTTGATGCGATCGGAATAGCCAGTAAGCCGATACGACTTCCAACGGAAGAGCATTGATACGGGTTTGACCACGGCCACCGGACTCATTCTCGACTTCGATCGCTTCTGGTTTGTAATCCGTATAAGCCTCTCCTAGTAAAGCTTTGGAGTTCTTAGAAGCTAAAAACCGTAATGCGTAAACTGGGGCATCACCGATCGATTCAGATGCTTGCTGTTGAGACATCCGATAGTCTCCATTCGGCATCCGAAAGCCTTCGACACTGAGAGTCCCGATCGTCACTGTGGCGCGGGTTGCTTTAGTTGAGTCAGTCATCCGATAGTCCCCTCTACTTGGCTTGGATGGCTGTTTTTTGGGATGTAGACGAATGAAATGAGCCTTTTTCTTGAGCTTGCATAATGCCTTGCTCAATTAAAAAAGAAGCCAAGTTAGCGGTAGGCCGCCCTTGCTGTGATGCCCATTCTTCTAAGGCTTCGGCTATTTGGTCGGGTAGTGTGACCGTTATTCGCTTCATGTCTAACATTTTGAATTTGCTCCTATGCTACTCCTATTCTGCGGTTTGCCGCGTTTTGCATCTTAACCGCATATTTACAGCGTCTTGAAAGATGCTAGCATGGCTTCACCGATCGGACAAACCACGCAATTCCCACAAAACACACCAATGAATACCGATTATTTAGAGCTATGGCGTGAGGTTAGTGCGACTGTCGGTCGACTTGTTCCCACATCGACATTTAGATACTGGATTTCTGAAGTCTGCTTACTCCCCTTAAAGCAGGTGTACAGCGAATCAGAAGCGTTTTGGGTTCGGCAATGGGCAAAAACTTACATGGAATTCCCACGCCGATCGCCCAAAGCCAAGCAAGCCTTTCACAAACTGATGAGAGAAGCCAATGGATAAAACCTTAGAACTTTTTCCCACAGCGGAATACATCGACATCCGCCACAGCATGACAATCCGATCAACCCGTACTAAAGACCCACGGAGAAAAATCAATGAGCAAACTGACTCCAGCTCAACAGCGCAAGTTAGAACAATCTGCACAGTCGGAAATCTCTGAAGACCTGACACAAGACCCAAACATTGCGCCATTAGTTCAACCGATTGCCACCACATCCCAACTCTTGGCCGCTGCCCGTGCGAGACAAGAAACTGAATTAAACGACCTTCAAAAATCGATGGATGAACTCTCTCAAGAGTTTGCAAACCGCGCCGAAAGCATTGTGCGATCGGGCTTAAAGAGTTCCTATATCCAAGCTAGACAACGGATAGGAGCGATCGACCTAAGTTTTTTCGACAATGGGGAAGAATTGCCCCACTCAAACAACCTCGCCTTAATGTCCGCCGTCGAAGTGGAGGTAAGAGCATCATGAATCTTTTAATTGAACAATTACTAGACGATCCAAAAGGAACCGCGATCGGCTGTATCAGTTGCCTCGCTATTCTCGGAGGATTAACGATCGGCATTCAACGCGGTGCATTTAATCCAGATCCAATGCAACAGCGCCTTGAATCCAAGCAACAAAATCACGCATTACAAAAGCAATCGATCGCCTTGGCAGATGAGCGCTTTGATGCGGGGTGTGAGGGTGTGTTCTATATGAAACCCGGTGCGAGTACCTATCAACCATTGACGGAAGGTGTAGGCGTTTTAAGCGGTGATTTTTGGATGCGTTGGAACAAAAATAGAAAGCTCAAACCCAATCAGACCGACTATCTACCCGCTGGGACAACCGTCTGTGATGCCTACGGGAATGTCGGAATTTTGGCAAAACAATCTAAACCTCATGCCGTCGTCACTGACCTTTTAAACACTCCAGACCAAAAGCGCATCACAACCATGATGAAGCGTTATCCCACTGCAAACCGCCCCCAAGTAGGTTCCTAAAATGACTGTATTTAATCGATTTAAAAACACCCGCGCCTCCCGTGATGTTGAAGATAACTGGATTCTACAAGTCATCATCTGGATATTGTTTATCGGACTATTGACGGGATTATTTACGATCGCCCTGATCAATATCAAACCCTATGCAATGCTGCTTTCTAGCGCCGGGGTGAATGCGTCATGGGTCTTCGGCTTTCCGTTCTTTGGTCCATTACTTGAAAGATTATCCATAGGAGCATCAACGATCGGAGCCGTTCTAATCTGGGCACCTGTTCAAATTCTGGAATGTTTATGGCTATTAATTGCCATGGATGCCAAGGCCCAAAAAGCCGCCATTCGTAAAGCTGTCTCACTTACTCAGGATTTAGAGCAACATCGTGATTCTGAGCATTCTGAAACCCGCCGCGCTGTCAAACGAATTAGTAAAGTCCCATTCTTCTTTATGAAATGGGCCGCTGTCCTAAGCCTTGGTGCTTATACGTTTGATTTGATTGTGGGTTTGAAAGCGTACCCCGTTTGGGAGTCTTGGCAAGCGTTCGGTCTTTGGATGAAATCAATGAATTCAGTTTGGATAAATGGAGACAATGCCCGTGATTTGCTGATCATGCTTTTCAGCTTTGAGGCAATGTTGCTCCTGGTCATCGTCGTAGCTCAATGGCTCTTCTATCGCAATGAGGAAGTCTAATGTTATCAAGCATTTCGCCCGATCGTATCCCTCTCCTATTACAGAAATATTCCAAACTTCCAAACGATAAACTAGACCAAATAGAAGACATTGCAGATGAAGTGTTGAGCGGTGTCGTTTCAAGCTCTGCCTTTCCCCTGGTATCGGGTTTAGCTATGGGGTTTGGTGTATCCAGTATTTCAGGTATTCCGATCGTCGGGGCCGCTGCTGGTTTCTACTTTATCTATAATGCTGTGAACGGTGCTATTCAGAAGGGAAAGGATGCCGAATATATCAAAGATAAAGGCATTCTTGCTCACGCACTAAAGGAACCTGAATTAGTTCGATATGCTGAAATCATCGGCCCTGACGCGGCTGTAAGTGAGGTATTACAAGCCTATCAGGACGGACAAACTATCACCGCCGCCGCTCGTAAACTTTGTATTGCCATGGGTAAAACACCTAAACGACGATCGATCGCAACTTTCCTTGAAGACATCAAACAACTTCAAGACTTACCTATTGAGTCAGGAATTGTCGGGGCATTACCGGGCACTCTTCAAACGATCGCAACAGCACCAACGATCGCGGGTGGAAATTGCAAGATTAGAACCGCTGTGGATGACATGATTAATCCGGTCAGGTCTAGTTATGTCGCCGCGCCGCCTAGAACCGGAAAGGGAATTTTAATAGTTCTCGCCATGATTGCCTACAAGCGCAAACACCCAATGGGGAGCCTGTATGGATACACGCCAAAACAAGACGCTAAAGAACATTGGTATTGGGAAACCTGTGATCAATTCTTTAACCCTGATTTAGACCAAAATCCTACCCGTGCGGCTCAATCGCTCTATTCAATGATTCGACATTGGCAGAGTTTACCAAGCTCCCCAGATGCCCCGATTCTGTTTGTTTTAGATGAGTTGTCCAGTACCTTATCCAGACTAAAGCCTGTCAAAATGTCGGAAGTGGATGATGAACTATTTACCGACGATAAGCGCTCGTTCTCAGTTTGGTTAATGGACTTTCTAATCCATGAAGCGAGTATGCGTCAGTCGGTCGATCGATTTGTTTGGGTCTTAACTCCACTCGCCACGATCGATGGCACCGGGGTTTCAAGTTCTGCCTTAAAGAGTCTGAGAAATTATACTCTCGCAAGCCGGGAAAATCTCAAGTTTGCTAACGGTGGAAATGGAAGTTTTGAGGCTCCTAAAATCAGTTCAGATTTCCCGCTATTCAATCGCTATCAAACGATCGCCTATAGTCACGATTCTCAATCTTGGCTACCTATTCCCACGGTATCAAGTGACGAATTAGCGAAACGATCGGCATCCATACCCAAGCTCAAAATGTGGGGAGAAATTCCCGCCGTCGTGAGTGACGCTACAACATGGGGCATCGGTGAAACAATATCGGAAGTCTTCACCCGCGCCTATACCGAGGCATTTGTACAACCGATTCAAGTTGTCAAAGAACCGGAAAGTTTTGAGCATCGTGTATGGGTTTGGTCATGGCAGAAACTAACCCGATTCCGAGAAGGTAAGACGATGCGTGAGCTTTGGAATGATGCCCCTAAATCAATCACAACTGAGACCGATCGGTTTAGCTTTGATGGGCTTTTAAGAACTGCGATCGATGTCGGTTTTCTAATAGAAACTGACGATCGACTCACCCATAATCCAGGGATGCAACCGTAGGACTGTAGGACCGTAGGACGGCGTAGGACAGGCAAAAAGAGATAGTCCTACGCCGTCCTACAGTGCTTTTCTTCTCTGTCCTACGGTCCTACGTCCTACGCCCTACGCCCTACGCCTACCCGATCGCTATCCATGATAAAACATGCTTCATTTTTGCTCTTTACCATTAGGGCAGAGGCGTATAGACTCCATAATTAATGCCGTCCCCTGCTTCGAGATCTCTATAGTCTTTTTCGACTGTTCAATCATTAATCGAAGCCCTTCCGTAGTGTTGGAGCTGATTTCAATAGCCTTGTTGAGATCGATTGTTTCTTGCGAGACTTCGATCGATCTCTCATAATAGGCGACCTGTTTGTCTCTGTGTTCCTTCAGATCTTGATCACTCAGAGAAAGTTTTTTATAGCCCTCTAGATACGCTTTATTTCCTGCTAATAGTTCTTCAGAGCTAGGCTTTTCACTCATTTTAGGAGCTTTTACAGTTGTTAGTGCCTTACATTGGTCAACTCTAGACATACCGCAACTAGACAGGGTAAGAAGCAATAGCAGAGCTGATGCTGTTGAAGGAATCCGCATTATTAAAGACAACATAAAATCTCAGATTACAGATGAACTTAGCGGAATGTATTTATTCTAATATTTAAGATAGCCTGAAACCCTGTTCTAGAGATTGATTCAGAGATTGATTCAGAGATTTATGCTACGATCAATATAGAACTTGTGTACTCAATCGAGACTTGTATAGGGACTTGTACGAACTCATGGCAACTCGGAACCCAGGCCCAAAACGATCGCCATTCGAGAGAGACAGAGACCTCGCCCAAATTGCAAAGCTGTATCTCGACGGCAAGGAACAATCTGAGATCGCCCAAATACTAAACGCCGATCGCCCCTACTCCCTCAGTCAACAGACTATATCAAACGATCTAAAGGCCGTGCGTCGGGAATGGATGAGTATTGCGATCGAGAATTACGACAAAACAAAACAGATTGAGCTTGCCCGCATTGAGGAGGATGAAGGCCGCATTCTTGACGCTTGGGACCGATCGCAGACCCCTAGAATGGTCGTAATGCGGGAATCTAGGACCGATGGCACGATCGATCGGCAGACTCAAGAGGAACCGGGCACTGGTGATGCTTTGCCGCCGTTGCCCAATGTGGGGATATTAACCGCTCTCGATCGGGTTCGTGCCCGTCGTTGTGCGATCCTGAGGTTTGACTCACATCAGAAACATGATGACCTGGATACTGCGATTTGGGCGGTATTACGGGCTGGGTATGAGGTGAAGTTACCAGGTCAATAGACCGATCGAGACAACCATGAGGAATTCCGTTGCCGATCGATATGCACACCATGAGGATGCACATTGATAATCTTCGCCAGAGCTGCTATCACCATTCGTTACACCAAGCCAATGACCGATCGCCATAACCCAACACGATCGCCTGTTCGTTACCATAGATAGGTAGTTTCAGCCGATCTGTAATGGCTAAACTTTGGGTAGAAAATCCAACGGCTCATCTCACCTCGCGGGAACTCTCCCAGGCACTCGCAAAGGTGAGACGTAAAAGTGCTACCGGATACCCTCAAGCGATGGCGTAGGGCTTGCGGAATTGCTGCTGAGAGCGATCAGTATAATGCTTCAGATTTGGAATTATTAACGGCGTTGGTTCGATGGATTTGGAAAGGTGGAACGATCCGCAGATTGGACCGTGAAACTAAATGAATGGAGAATGGGCGATCGATCGGGTTCGTTACCAAAGTTCAAGCAGTAGACCCATTTTGCTAACGTCGGCAATATGGTCTCGTGCTATGACATCAAGGGCGATCGTATTGTGCATGGATGTATTTCTTATACTGAGATTGTGGGACAGCCTAAAGCGATTTACTTCGATGTCCACATCACATCGTCACGTCAAAGCCGTCTTCATCCCCACTTTTTATGACCTTGTGATTTGTGTGTAGATAACTTGGCAAAGATGGGCACTCTCAACTTATCGCATAGAGTTACCTATAGAGGATGCTATATGAGACTAAGTAAAAATATATATGTACTCATTTTGAGTACTGAATTAGATAATGAATTCCACTAGAAGCGCTGATATAGCTGAATTTGTAAGAGAGGTTAGGCGAGGGCTAAATTGTACTCAGGAAGAGTTTGCGGCTCAGTTGGGCGTTACTTTTAGTACTGTGAATCGGTGGGAAAATAGTAAGTCTCATCCGTCTAAATTGGCGGTACGTCTGCTGAAATCCACTGCTCAAGAGATGGATGATGGCGATCGTTTGATTCAAAAGTATTTCCCTAGTTGAGCTGATTATTCATTATTTTCGATCGCAATCGATCTGATTTAGTCAATGGGCTTTGTCAGATTTATTAGAGCAGTTCTAAAAATATTTCTAAATTTGAGAGAGATTCCATGGCACAGCGTTTGCTTCAGCTTGATGATATTTGTCGTATGACTAGTGCGAATAATGTTGCCAATATTTTTAATCGGCTGGGTTATCAAAGCCAGAATGGGGCACAGCCACTGGATATTAAGGATTTGGAACTTCCGGCTCGGAGTGCGGTGGGGATTGAGGAAGCCTTTTTGA
>Ga0105045_10003592_pt1 | contig 13335 bp, 11 predicted proteins | sample MAT02_FD_78089 | JGI IMG/M metagenome (GOLD analysis project Ga0105045, IMG submission 78089) | Freshwater microbial communities from Lake Fryxell liftoff mats and glacier meltwater in Antarctica - MAT-02 (megahit assembly) | ecosystem: Environmental > Aquatic > Freshwater > Ice > Liftoff...
TATTTGTTGCGAAGTAGTAGTTGTAAAGTTCTGCGACAAATTTTGAGTAGTACCCGCGTTCACCCCGTTCACGCTCCATTGCCAAGAAGGGTTGGAGCCAACATCGGAAGTTGAGTTGTTCGTAAATAAATAATTTTGGTTGGTACAGAAGGGAGATGCAGATGGGATAGAGAATGAGGCAGTTGGCTGGTTGAAGATTTGGATATTTTTTTGGACAAAATTTTTGCAGCCATTCGTGCCTGTTCCTTGAAGAGTAGTCAGATACGTATCTGCTGAAACATAGGTATTAGCTGGATTAGGTAGTATTGAAGTATTTGCATCTCCAAAAGTCCACAGATAATCTGTAATTGGTTGATCGCTTTGTGGCGTGAATACTACTATCGATTGTTTGCAAACACCACTGCTTTGAAAATCTAACGTTGGGGCAACCTTATTTTGAACAGTAATATTTTGTTGGTATTCGTTTACACTTCCATCAAATCTACTTTGCAACGAAATATAATAACTGCCTGCTGTGAGATAACTGAAAATTGGATTTATCTGGGTCGATGTTATTATCGTTGATGGACTGACTGGATTGGGAAAAGATATTTTAAAGAGCGTACCAACTGCCCAACTAACAGAAAATGCATACCAGAGAGTACCCTGCTTTTGCAATTTTATTTTTAAGGTATTGCTTAGCACTCCACTAAAATTACCCAAAATAGAACTGCCCACTGGCAACAATGTCAGGTTATTACCCAAGTCAACCCTAATCAGGCTTCCTTCTAATGTGCTTACAAACAGGAAATAATTACCATTATCGAAGGCGGCATCTAAGCCATAGGGGGTTAAAGTTCCTAAAATCGATCCTGTAATATTTACCGATGTTGGCGTACCTAAGAGATCGGAACCAAACTGCATTTTCTGCAATTGCTTTGATCCAAAGTAAGATGGTACATAGCCAAACCACTGGCCTTGCGATTTTACTAGTTTTACATCACCAAGCGTTAACGAACCGCCTCCAATGCTGGTACTTGCCCTATCGGCTGCTGCCGGTATAGAGCGAATTGTGTTCAATCTTGCCACACTAATATTAGACCCCTCCGTATAGATTACATGCCACTTTCCCAATTCAAATACCATATCAAGCCCACTATCACTGCCACCACCTCCGCTAATTATATTTTGCGTGATTGGAGAAATGTTGGTGATGGAACTCCCAAAATCTAATCGGGTCAATAGTTGATTGACTCCATAAACAAAAGCAAACCATTCGTTCTCGGCAAATACTAATTTTATATCCGTTGGTCTGATTGTACCCAATAAACTAGAAAGCAACACTTGCGTAGGCACGTTAGCTAAATCACTCCCATAGTCCAACCGTAAAAGTTTATTATCGTCTCTGCTGGTAACAAACCCAAACCAATTAATTCCGTCAAAAACCACATCCATCCCTGTCGTCACGTTTCCTCCAATGCTGCCGAGATTTTGCGCAGTAGGAGTGAGTGAGAGATCTCCATGATTAAAATCCCATTCATATTGATCTGCATTTTGGGATAAATTATTCAGCCGAATAGATTGGTTGATACATACTGATACCGGAGCAGTGAAATCTGCCACAGGTTGTGCAAGACTTAGCTTACCAAAAGAAAAAATTAACAGAATAAGAACAAACAACTTCATTTCTAACTTAATGCTTCTAAATAATATTGCTTTAATTGGTAAGAGGTATTAACAATACTAAATCGTTCCCGCACTACCTCCCTCCCATTTCTAGCAAAGGTAGTTCTAAGTAAATCATCTGCCATTAATTTCTTCATAGCTAAAACCATGGCTTTAATATCTCTTTTCGGAACAAGGAAACCCGATTGACCATCAATAATTATTTCTGAGGGCCCTCCGCTTTGTGTTGCAACTAGTGGGCACCCATAAAATTGTGCCTCCACACAAGTTAATGAGAACGATTCTGATTCCGAAAAATTTAATGCGATAGTTGCATTTTTATACTCTGTTTCTACATCGTCAACATAATCTGTCCACTCCACTTGTCTCGCTATTCCTTTTTGCTGACATAGGGCAATCAACTCAGTCTTAAATTCTTTGTTTTTAAGAAGCCCCATATCACCCCCAACAAATCGCAGTTTCCAGTAGGGAAATGAAACTACTAAATTCGAAAACGCTTCAATGGCATATTCCTGACCTTTACCTCTGATTACATTTGATAAGTAAAGGATTGTATTTGTATTACCTACTGAAGGTGGCAACCGCTCTTCTATTGGTAGCTCGTTGTGTATTCGCTTTATTTTCTGATTAATCGGAAGTTTGTTTTTTAAAAAATCAGACACACAAATAAGAAATTTTGCATGAGTTAAATAAGTCTGCACCCAAAACGAAAATAATTTTTCTGGAAAACTATCTGGTAAAAATCTAACATGGCAAATTATGGGTATTCGTACTCCCATAAATTTTAATACAACTGGCAATAAATTATACAAATCATTTACATGGATAAGGTGAGCTTCCTCCTTCTGAACTATGCCTCTTAATCGAAAAGCATTTATTAGCAGGAAGGGAACATACAATACCATATTGAATGGCCTGCGACTCAATTCGCGCATCGGCAATTCATAAACCGCTGTAAAACCTTTAGACTTTAGATAAGAAACACCTACCGAATGAGATGGCATTATAAACACAAAATCAAAATACTCCCTCAGGTCGTATGATGTGCGAGTAATTGACTTTAAGGCACCGGTTACGTGCACACTATTCTCAATCACTACTATTTTCTTACGCTCCATCACATTAAACGTACTGACTCGATTAGCTCACCTACCTCTCGCAACGAATTAATGCTTGAGAATTCATGAATACGATTAATACCTATTTCTGAATATGAATTCATCATTGCAGTATCCTTTGAACCCTTGACAATCTCATTTGCCCAACAGTGTGCGGCATTACTGGAGTTAGCTTTCAGCAACGGCATTAATATTCCATATTGTGCTCGGTAGGGAAGTTTGGTGGCTGATGACACTTCTACATTCGGTGCTAAAATTTCTCTTGGCCCTGTAAAACAATCTGTTGCCATTACTGGCAAGCCGCAAACCATAGCTTCGCACAGCGCCAATGGGAATCCCTCCCAAGATGATGTCATAACATAGAGGCGAGCTTTTTTAAGAAAGGCAAAAGGATTGTTTTGATGACCCAAAAAAAATACTTGCTTATTTTCGTTCCATTGATCTGAAGACCAAACCGAGTGTGTTGAAAGTTGCTTTTGAAAACAAAGTGCAAGGATTTCTTCGCGCAACTCTCCATCACCAAGTATAACCCACTTAAACTCGGTATTATCTTTTAGTGCTGATACGATTGATATCAAACCTGCTATATTTTTTTGTAATGCCAATCGACAGTGAGTAATGATCACAATAAAATTTTTACAAAGGGAAGAATAATTAGAATCTACTTCCTCATTCGCCAACCGTTGAATATGTTCTAAGTCAAATCCATTATATATTGTTTTAAGCTTTAGTTCAGTTTTGGGATATCGTCTGCGTAGTTCATCTGAAATACCTTTACTGACCGTAACTATTTTATCCGCTTTTTGATATAGCCAAGGCATCAAAATTGATTTTCGCAACCAGCCTATACTACCCTTTATGTTTGCATCAAACTCTTTTGTACCGTGTATCCAAAGAATTGTTTTATCTGATTGCTTAGAGAGCAGATTTACATAATCTGCCCCTTCTAAATGACTGATCGTGATATCAATATCAAACTTTTTCTTGATCGTTCTCAGCTTAATTACACGCATGGCAAAACCAATTGCTTTCTGAAAGAAATTTCTGCCAGCAGGCACATCTAAACTGATCATCGATACAGGCCAATCTGTGCGCGAAGTGTTCTCCCAATTGAATACACAGCAGTGAACAACAAACCTATCAGTCAAAAAATTGATATGTTGTTTGAAAACATTTTGTGCACCACCCGGGCTTAAGTTCGGGATAATCAATAATAATCGAGACATCCCCTTTCTCATAAGTTCATGTATTAGAAAAATTCAATCTGCAATACTCCTGTATTTTTTGGGGATTCAAATAAAAACCCCCAGTACCAGACTTCTCTCCTTGAGTGCCTCGCAAAGCTTGATAATTAAATCCAAAAATACTAGCCAGCATTATGTAATGGAAAGGAAGATAATCATTGATATGAAATATCTCCAACAAACGCAATGCATGCCCCTTGCGAAAAATAATATTGGAAATTCCCGCACCGTGGATAGCAATAACGTCAGAAGCATCAGAAAATAATGCCATCTGATCCTTTAGTGAAAGCGTTGAAGTATCTATGTTCTGAAACCCGTATTGAGAAAGGATTGAACAAATTTCACCTTCATTTTCAATAAAACGCAGGCTAGTAGATTTACGCGTAACGAATACTCTTTTGTTACTTCTAGCACTATCGATTGGTTTTGCCAAATCAGCTAATTCACTAAGGTAGGTTGCAGTATGAGTGAATGCCTTACAAAAAATGACATGATTGGTTTGAACCCATTCACCTCGTTGCACAAACCAGTTAAGTTTGCTTAACCAACTATCTTTTATAAAATCCTGAAAATAATTTTTACTCCAAAGCTTTTCACTTACCACAATTGTTGCTAGCGGGTCGAGCATTTGATGATCTCGCAATAATAGTAGTTTGGCTATTATATCATTGAAAAAATGGAAATAGTTTTCCTCGCCTGTATCGCGCAAAGAAATAATTTTTGGGATAAAAATCTTAGTTCTATTGCTAAAAAATAATTCTTTCAAAGGCGGCTTTAGAACATAGGATGCCTTTGCAAAACCCAATGAAAAATAGACCAATTTACTTTTATCGATTATTCCCCAGCCGCTTTTTGGTTCAATACTGATCGTCTTACCCCTTATTTCAACAATGTATTGATCTTGCTTCCAATTAGGATCCATCCAGCGAGAAAAGCCATCGCGCACACTTGGTTCAAAATTGTCCATGTCTATATTGAGTTCAAGGAAGGGGTTCTTTTCCTCAAATAAAATTATCTCACTTGAAGCAGGACTATAAGTAGAGAACAAAATTCTATCAACCGTTTTGATCTTGATTGTATTGACCAAGAGAAAGGCTTGCTTCAGAAAAAAATGCGAAAATATTCTCTTTAAAAATCCTTTCATTGGTTTACTTAGAATTTGCCTATTGATTTCATAATAAACCGTAAGTTTTGTTTCATAGTGGGTGAGTATCGGCTATCATCTTTAAAATAACAATTCAACATATTTTGCAAACCTAATTGACTATTCCAATACCTAACTTCAAAGCATCGGTTTGATAGTTCAAGTTGAAGTGCGTCAGCACCAAATCTTTTTAGTTCGTAATTTATTTCTCTCATTCGTTGAAGCCAAGATATCCACTCCTCTATCTGTGTCACGCTTTTAGCCTTTGCCAGATTGCTAATCAAATCGTGTTTTTGATATTGGCCTGCTGACTGGGTACCAAATTGCTTTTCAATAAAATTTTTGCGGATAGTGAATGAATTGATCCTGCGCTTCCGCTCAGCTTCTTGTTTTATGGTCGGCTTAAAAGTACGATACTTAACCAATGGTTCTCTCAGGTTAGCAAATCGATAGCGATCTACTAAACGGCACCACAATTCATACTCTTCGCTATATTGCTGCAATTCGTCTTTATAATAATTAGTCGGATCATTAAAGACCGATTTTTTGATTAGCACAGTAGGATGACCAAAGCATACGTTAAAAAGCAATCGCGCTTTGCAGGCATCATGATCAATAGGGAATTGGTGTACGTAATTGCCATAACCAAAACTTTGCATAGCTGTTCCAACAATATCAATTTCTGGATGGCGCTCCATAAATTGAATTTGTTTCTCAATCCGCGTTGGGGCAGACAAATCATCGGCATCCATTCGTGCGATATATTTACCAGATGCTTGGCGGATGGCCAAGTTTACAGAAGCCGCCAATCCCAGATTTGTAATGTTTCGAAAAACCCTGATTCGAGAATGCTTTGCTAGCATAACAATGTCTAACGTACTATCTATGCTCGCGTCATCTATTACCAGTATTTCTAAATTTGAATAGGTTTGATCAAGTAAACTTTTAATGGCATCGCCTACATACAATTCATCATTGTGCACTGGTACAATCACCGATACCAAAGGCTTCATGATTGGACTTCCTTTTTTGCCGCAAAAAGAAGTTCTCGATCCCTCTCAACAACAAAGCCAAGCTCAATTAATTGATTTGCAATTTTTGTTTGTTGATCCGGATGATGCGTTTCCATAATCAAATTAGAAACAGTATTACGCAGAAGGTTCAAGAAATCCGTGTCTAAAAATAGTTTCTCTTCTGCGCCTTCAATATCCATTTTTAATAGATCAACCTTTTGTGATCCGTTTTGTAACAGTTGTCTAAACGTGATGCCTTTTATTTTTCCGTTACAATTACTGGTTAGACCAAATCCCCAATTCATACCACTATCTGACGGAGTTATTGACAAGGCTTCGTTGGAAGTCCAAATGCCTGCCTTAATTAATTGTACTTGAGAAAATTCATTCACACTAATCTGCTTTGTCAATTGTTTGCAATTCCCCTCATCCGGTTCTACGCATGTAATAAACGCATCCCGCCATTTTAGTTTTGAATACAAAGTAAAAAATCCGACATTGGCTCCCCAATCAAAGATAACCGGCTTTGATGGAAGAACTACCCGCTCTAATCTTTGGTATTCACTGTGAAAGAAAATTTGGATATAGACCAAAATGTCGCTACTCAAAGGCCGAACAATTGCCGTCTGGTTCGTTTTTGGGTTTAGTATCTCGAAGCAATCATCCGATCTTCTCACAATCACTCCCTTTCGCAGTGCTATTCTTAAAAAATATATCCAATTGCTTTCAATATCTGTAATTCGAATACGCAAAATCCGTTTCAGATAATATCGCATGACCTGAGGCCATAAAAAAAAAGGAATTGCTAACCAACGCATAGTCTTAGTCTTTAAGAACTTTCTGATGAAGAGAATGATAAAGTGGCATTACATTTTTTATATCAAACTGCCTCAGTATTGTGCTTTTTAAACGCGATCCTATTTCGCTCAACAATTTCCTATCTTGATATGTTTTAGTTATAATATTAACAGCATCTTCTACAGGGTTTACCTTATTTACTAAAAATCCATTTTTTTCATTTATTAAATATTCATTGAAATCCCCCACATTATTACATACTATAACAGGAGTGCCTACTAATCCCGCTTCTTTTACTGTTGTACAACTGGCTTCTGTAATTGAAAGATGAATATAATAATCAGAAATTGCTATGTAAGGTAATACTTCGTTAATAAACCCTAAAAAAAAGACGCGATCAAAAATTTCTAGCTCCTCCACTAACTTCTCAAGCTCGCCAGCCCCTTGTCCTTGGCCAAGTATCAAAAGCTTTACGTCTAAGCCCAATTTAGAAAGTTGGTGTGCTAACCGGATGCCACTATCTATTCTTTTTAAGCCCGTAAGCCGCCCAACAGTGCAAAGAAGTATGTCAGCATCATACCTTTCTCTTAGCTCTTCAATTTGTTCTTCTATTGGGATGGAATACAAATTAAAATCAAAAGAAAGAGGGACTACCGTAATTTTTCTCGGGTTGATTTTTTCTGTTTCCACCATGTATCGCTTAACGTTCGCTGACACGACCACTATTTGTTGAGCCTTTTTATAAATCCATCTGCTTATCAGTTGAGTTCGTTTTGAGGCTTCATAAACTAAGGCGTCTGCATGGTGACGATTAACAATAATCTTAGTGTTCGTAAAATATTGACAACACACTGCAACTAAGTTACATGGATCAAGGTGAGAATGAACAATTGCTATTTTATGCCTTTTACAAAAGCGCACAAGTTTAAAAATCTCTTGAACCAAAAAAATTGGAAATATTCTCTTAGAGGGAGCGGAAGAAGCGGAGAAAAATCCTTTTGATTCAAAAAAATCATGCAATTCTGAACTAGGAGATTGCGTAAACAAAAATATTCCATGCCGTTCTTTTGCAAATTCTACTGCTTGACTTTCAATATCACGCGACCGCTTATTGGCTACCGTATAGAAAAGAATGTTCATGACAACTATTTTACAAAGTGAATTCCAATGTCCCGATAATCTCCTAATGCCCTGAAACTTGTACGAAGGTTATAGGTGTAATTGTTTGTTCCCATAATTTTCAACAGGTCAACAAGAGAAACGCCATTCCTATGAATGCCGTGATGATACTCAATCACTATTTGTGCTGAACGCAATTGATCGTTAGCTAATAAATCTTGAATTATTAAATCTTCTGCTCCGTCCACGTCAATCTTAATAAAAGTGGGAATTTGCCGATGGTTTAAAAATGAAGATAAGCATTGCGTTGGAATTTTGATTGGTACACCGTGCGTTTCTCTTGTAGCATAAATGCTGGCCATCAACCCCACTCCTGAATTATGTTCAAAAAAATCGACCTCTCCTTTTTGATTGCTCAATGCAATGTTGTAGGCCGTTACATCCTTTAATTTATTTGCCTCAATATTCTTAACTAAAAACTCAAAGGCCAGTTTTTGCGGCTCAAAACAAATCAATTTGGCATCAGGATAGAGATATTTAAAATACAAGATCGAAATGCCAATATTAGATCCACAGTCGGCAATAAAAATATTCTTTTGGTCGGAATAAAAATAATACTGTTCCCCCAGAAACATTTCCTTTATCGAAAATGAAAGAGATTCGTGATTCAAAGCATTGATTATAAATCCAAAGCACCGAAACCTAATGTTCACTTTTGAAGAAAATAAACGGGACAAAACCAGAAGTCGAATCATGACAAAGAAGACTTCTTTTTTAGAAAAACTCAATTTCCTAAAAAAAATCTTCGCAAACCAAAATGTCCATTCATACATACTCAAACTCATTTTATTTTGAATGCATTTTTAATAAAATCATGCATGTCATGAATTGTTTGTTCCTTTACCAAAAGTAAAAATAAATAATTGCCAAGCAGAGCCATAAAAGTTGAAATACCTATGCTGAGAATATTATTAGAGGCAAGGTTTACAGAGATCAAAGCAATCAATGCGCAAATTATCAATCCGACAAAAAGCTTAGCATGATGCAAAAACCAATCTACCACGCTAACGTGAGTAACGCGCGATAAGATAATGAGCTTAGGGATAAACATGATGACGGAGGATATCACTTTTGCAATAGCTGCCCCAATAAGCCCATACTGCAACCCAATCACTACACTTATCATTAAAACAATTTTTTCTGCTATGTTAATTCGCAGTAATAAATCCGTTCTTCCCTGCGAAACAATCACACCATCGTTAAAACTATTATAAGAGCTTATGGCGGCAGATATTGAAAGTATAGCTACTAAATCAGACATGGCTACCCAACGTTCTCCAAAAAGAAATAAAATTATTTTTTCAGATAGCAATGCCGTAAGTATAAGAATGGGCATCAACACCATAGTTAACATTTTCACTGACCTTAGGTAACTTTTTACAAGTGCCTCTTTATGGCTTTGTAATTCTGCAAAAAGAGAAAAGGTAGTTTTGTTAAAGATCACCCCAAGAGAGTTGATTGGAAGTTGAACCAATGCGGAGGCGCGTCCGTAATAGCCAAGTTCCTGCTTCCCAAAGTATTTTCCAATTAGTAGCATATCTATATTTAGTGCGAAGAAATCTAAAAGCTGGCTCGGTAGAAAATTTCTAGAAAATCGCGCTATTTTTAAAACAGCAGACCATTTAAATTTAAGTGAAGGTATCCAACGCGAAAAATAAATATTGAGTGCCACGTATACAAAATGGTTACTCATAGATAGAGCCACTAAACTCCAAACACCAAAGCCTTCATACGCCATGAATAACCCACTTGTGTAAGAAATGATTGCAGCCAATAATTGAGAAACCACCAAGTACTTGAACTCAATCCGCTTACTTAACAGCCCTAGGGGCACCGCGCTACATCCATAAATCAAAAAAATTCCACTAAAGATTTGAGTGATCTCCTTCAATTCAGGCTGACTATAAAAGGAGGCAATAGCCTCGGCACTAAAAAAGAAAACAGCCGCCACAACAAAACCTAACAGTAGGTTAAGCCAAAAGATAGAAGACAAATCGTTTTGCTTCAAAGACTGACTTTGCACAATGGCATGGGCAAATCCTAACCCGACTACTAGACTGGCCAAACTAGAAAGGACGGTTAGCATACCAAAAAGGCCAAACTCTGAAGGGTTCAAGAGCCTGCTCATGGCAATAGTCCCTCCTAGAGTAATCAAGTACATCGCAACTTGGCCTGCCAAATTCCATTTGAAGCCGATAATTGTTTTGTCTTTTAGGGGTTGGAGCTTGTTCAAAAAAATTGAAATCTAAATACTAGGGTTTAAGATTTTATTATTTTCCAATTGAGGGGAGAGTTACTAAAATAAAAACGGTTTTGCTGTTTTGCTCTGTTCTTTCTTCTCCACTTTAACAATTGCACTACTGGGAAGATGCTTTTGGATTCCAGATATTTTATAAGTCTGTTTATCGGCTTATTTTGCTCGTAGCCAATGTCACTTTTAAAAAAACCACTTTCTACAGGTAGCGGCAATATGCACCTCAATCCACCAATAGCACCCTCTCGGTGATAGACAGCCCAGCTATCAGGGGAGTATCGGATAGGGTAGATCAAATCTACCAACTTTTGCGCACAAGAAAGTGAGATTATGTAAGCAGCCGTAGTAATGGGCCTCCAGATATCAACCGGATAATGAGCCGCAAAATTATTCGAAAGAGTTACCCCACCATATTGAGCAAACTCAACCAGCTCTTCACTTTGATAATATAAAAGAATAGGCTCGTTCAAATCTAGTGTTCCCGTTTTCAATTTAACTTTTACTTCATTAAGAACGATAGGTAGGTGCTGAGAAAGGCGAGTATCATCCTCTAAAATAAAAGCCATTTCAATTTTGTCAGCAACCATTTTTTTATAAACGTGATAATGGCTGAGCGAACAGCCAATCATGCCTGGGGTCAATAAATCTGGCCAAGCCCGCACAACCTCCATGTTGCACATTTGCTCCATCTGCTCTGGCGATAACCTTCGTCCGTCTACCGCTGGGAAAAACTCATGAGAAATATTGAGTTGATCGAGCTGGCTCTTCATGAATAGTTTACGATCTACGGATTGTTCTAAGTTAACTACAAATACTCTCATAGCAGGTCTAAATTGAAAACCACCACGTTCTCACCCGACCTTTGAACTTGATGACGAATAGAACGGATAGCATTAAAAAAAATTATCTCACACCCCGGCCTGACCGCTTCGTGCAACTCAATTATTAAAACTCTAGTACGGCTAAGCCAATACATAAATTCACCATTAAACAATTCCATTTCAGCGCCTTCAATATCAATTTTCAATAAATCAATGAACTCAATCTTCTCATCATTCATAAAGGAGGCCAAGTCAATACCGTTTACATAATCTCCTTGATCATTTTGGACTTGCTGCACTTGTATCCCCCACGCATCAACACCAGCCCGGTGTAACGCAAGTCTCTCTTTTTTGTGCCATAGTGCTAGTTGAAAAGTTCTCACTAGGGGAATATCGTTTACTTGTTCCTTTAGTGAGCTATAATTGGATAAGTCTGGCTCTAATGAATAAATAGTGGCGCTTGGAAATCTGTAATGAAAATAAAGCGATGCCAAACCAATATTTGCTCCCGCATCGACAATGATTTTTGGTGATATAGGGATGGGAATGTCATATTCGCCATTCATGCCTATCTGCCTAAATACAGAAAAGTCAGAAGCACCTTTACGAAGTTGTATAGTATGCCCCAAAGGTTTAAAATAAAAAAGGTACGATTCTCTTTTTGTTAGTTGCAATTGAGCGTAATGCCACAAAATGGTAAGCGTGGAAAAAAACCCATTGCGAGACAAGGATGCTTTGACGCTATTCAATATATCTCTACTAGGCAACTGCATTAAATAAAAGACGAAGCGTTCGTACAGTTTTTATTGACCCCATAGACATAATTGTCCCGTACGGGATCTCCACTTTTCTGATAGAAAATATTGAAGTGTTTCTGCAAGAAACTGACCACATTTTCGCGGGTGCGGTAGAATTCAGATTCCCCCGCATTAAAACGGAAATCATGACACGAAATTGCAACTCGCCTTATCTTAAAAAGTGATTTGCTCATACCCTTGACAAGAAATTGTTCGGCTCCCTCAATATTTACTTTCAATAAATCTACGTATGCAATGGAGTTGCCATCAATAAAATCATCCAAACTTATTGACTCAACTTTAAACTGAGCACCCCCGGCTCTATTTGAGATGGAATTTTGAACACCGTAGGCTCCGTCATCATCAATAAAAACGTGGCCAGCCTTTTCTGTTATCGCCAATTGAAAAATATTCACATTCGCAAGGTGATTTTTTTTACAAAAGTATGCTAGAATTCCAAACGTTCGAGGGTTGGCTTCTATAGCAAAAACTTTACCTGTGGGCCCCACTAGGCGAGCGACAGGCTGTACCTCCTCCCCCACTCCCGCACCTACATCAATAACCATGTCGCCCAACGTGGGCATGTAAAAAAAACCAGCATACCTTTGAAGCGTCTTTAAATAATACTCATCAGAACTAAACCAAGAAAGCTCTTGCGTCAAAAAGAACGATTTTCCAACTTGATATTCCCAAAGGCTCAATTGGGCGTTAAATTTTACATTCTTAATTTTTTTTCCTTTTAGAAGATACACTATAAAAATAATAGACCGCGCTACCCAATGAATACCCACGCGGTCGCAAAACTTGACTAAAGTAGAAATGGCCATAAATAAAGTTATCAAATATCGCTTAATTAATCTTGATTAAATTTAGGAAATTAAAATAGTTACATTTTGAATCCAGTTAAGCTAAAAGTGCTTTTTCTTGTACCCTATCCAATAGGATTATCACCATCGCAACGATTTCGCTTTGAGCAATACCTTCCACTGCTCACCAGGCATGGAATTGAATGGAGAATTGCTAGCTTCCTAAGCGAAAAGGCCTGGGGGTTTTTATTCAAACAGGGAGCTTTTGTGCACAAGATTATTGGGGTAGTTGCTGGATATTGTAGAAGGGTTTCTGTTTTGTTTAACGTACCCTCATACGATATCATTTTTATCCACCGCGAAACTGTACCGCTTGGCCCTCCAATCATTGAATGGATTATCGCAAAGGCGCTAAGAAAGAAAATCATTTATGATTTTGACGATGCCATTTGGCTTACCGATAGAGAAAAAGAATCTTTTTTTCTTCGCATTGCGA
>Ga0105045_10003594_pt1 | contig 13335 bp, 10 predicted proteins | sample MAT02_FD_78089 | JGI IMG/M metagenome (GOLD analysis project Ga0105045, IMG submission 78089) | Freshwater microbial communities from Lake Fryxell liftoff mats and glacier meltwater in Antarctica - MAT-02 (megahit assembly) | ecosystem: Environmental > Aquatic > Freshwater > Ice > Liftoff...
TCATTTCCTAAAAAATTAAGCTCATTATCATCTTGAACTCTAATAGGCAAGCCAAATGCTGCTTTTTCATCAAGTGTGTCCATTGTGAAAGTTCTGTTTTCTCTCTTAAAATTCCCTTTACCTTTTCTTAGTTTTCTCATAATATCTCCAATTTCATCAAGAGTTTCGTACCAATATATTTTTTCATTTTTACTAATAAAGATAGGCGCTTTATACAAGCTACTATACTCTTTTGTGCCTTTCTGATTCGCTGTGATTTCAAAAACAGTTTTTATGTTATTCAAGTTTTGATTGACAAAAAAACTAATATCGTTTGCTGTATTATTATGAAAGGATAAGGTATTCTCAAAAACTTCTATATTTCCTTTTATACCATCCTTACGAATTGCAATAGCCCCAGCCCCTCGTCTTGCTCTCGAACCCATACTACCTAAATAGACAAATAGCCAAAAACAAGCGATAGCTTGTAATAAATCTTTTTGATTTTCACTCGAAAGTGTAACATCAAAAGTAGTTTCTACGTCAAAACCTTCCAAACCTTGTAATTTTTGATTCAATAGAACATAGTATAGATATGCTAAACCCTCTTTCTTGTATGGGACTTTACGATTATTTCTATCATAATCAGCATAGCTTTGTAGTTTTCTTCCATCAATTAAAATTTCATTCATATTTGCAACCCTTACCAACACACTACTTTTTCCACCACCATTTACTCCTCCAAAAAGTCTTTCGTCCTCCTTTAAAAGATTGGGAATGCCTCCATTTTCAGTATTTACCAAATGCCCATTCATCGCTCGCCACCAAAACCGTAAAGCACCCTTAATCGAAGGCGGTCGGAGTTCAGGCGTTGTACCATCAGCTCCTGAGAGGAACATGGGCGTTATCGTTTCGCAAGTGAATGTGATGGTTTTGATGGTTTGCATGAAGTGATTGGGGGTTGTTGTAGAGTGTGGTGTAAATGTATAGGAAGGTTTTGGTAAGTAGTTGCGGAAGTGGGTATCTGATTACCTTCTGATTTCTATGGTCATACAGTTATATGTTGTCTATATTGCAAACATAAATTAAAAATTTTGATACTCAAATTATTTTCGAAATTTAATTTTGAAAGGGGTTTGCTAAGCTTTTAAACAATCTGTCCGCCAACGCAAGGCCCAGCCGCCAAGTGTCAAGGTCAGCCCCATACAGGCACTTTTGCCAAGAGGATGGCCCTTGGCAGCATGGCAAACCAGCACCCAGCCCCAAAGTGGTGTCGCCCCATGCCCCACAGTAGATTTGGCTAGGGTAGTATGGCAAAAATATCGGGCCGCGAAACCCAGTTTCCCCAAGCTGTGCATCTTGGATCCAAAGGCTATTTCCCGTCGATGGTATTAGCTGAGCGCACCAAAAACCACCCGTTGTGCAAAGTCGGTGACTTTCGGCAGCCCTGGCGCTCTGTTGCCCTCACCACCAACGACGAAATAGCCCGCAACCCGCCCGCTCAATCAACCCGCCGTTTTGAGCAGAGAGGTGCGCTGGTGGCGTTTCCAGACGACCAACCCACTGTAAGCCGCCACCAATACCAGTGGCATCAGTGCGACCAGTTGGAGGGTGGCTGATCCGGCGGCCATTTTGGCGATTCCCTGGGCCATTCCCTGGGCCTGAAACTGGGCAATGTGCCAGTCATAATGGGAGCCAATGAGCCGCACCATTACCGAAGTGGAAGTCATGCCGACCGCAGCCAAGAGCGAAGTGCCCAATGCCCCGGCTTTGGGCAAGTTTTCGGCCAAAAAAGCGTAGGTGGTCGGGATCAAAAAGCCCACCCCATAGCCAAACAGGGCGGCGGGCCCCAACGCCCAGATCCCGTGGGAGATGGCCATGAGCGACAGCCCCCCAAAAGACAAAAAGGCCGAGAGCAGGAGCAGGCCCTCGGTGCCCGTGTGGCGCACTAGGGGCGAGGCAAAATAACGGCCCATGCCCATGGCGGCGCAAACCAGCACCAACAATAGGATGGGCGGCAGGCCGGTGTCCGAAAACAGGGCGGAAACCCACTGGGTGGTGGCCACTTCGGTGGGGTTGCCCAGCGCGATGCAGCCCAGCAGGCACAGGCACAGCGGACTGGCACAGGCCTGCACCATGTCCTTGGCCGATGCGCCCATCTGTTTGCGCTCGGTAAAGGGAAAATATTGGCCAAAAAACAAGGTGGCGTACATGCCAACCGGCAAGAGCATGAGGGCCAGTTGCCACCGCCAACCGATCTGGGCTTGGGTAAAGGTGAATACGGTCAGGCCACCCAGCACGCTGGCAATGGGATACCAAGCGTGAAAGCGGTTGATTTTGGCGGCCCGGTGTTCACGGAACAAATTGGCAATGAGTGGGTTGCCCACCGAGGCGGTCAGGCCGTTGCCCAAACCGATGGCCAAGGTGCCCACGTACAAGGAGTGATAGCCGGTGGCGGTCATGCTCAGGGCAATACCCACCAAATGGGCAGTGAGGGCCACCCGCAAGATGCGGCCCATGCCCAAATGATCGCAGAACGGGCCAGCCACCAAGCCCAGGGCGAACCCCCAAAACGCCGTACCCGCCACTGCGCCCATTTCGGCGTTGGTGAATCCAAATTCGGCGGTTACCAGCGGGATGATGTTGGCCCGGGTGACCACTGAAACTGCTACCGCACTCAATGCGGCACAACAGCCAGTAAACAAACGGGGGGCATTGTATAGTTGGGTCATGGGAGACAAAGATTAACGTTGGCCAAAGCTTAGTGCCTCATCGCGGCTTTGCGCAAAAAGCAGCGGCGCGCTGGTTGAGTAAGTGAAATTTGGGTGGTGTTGGTTTGGCCAAGTAAGCACGGCAAAGCGAAAGTAGTGTTTTTGGAGCTAGATCACGAAAAATAACAGCAAATTATCATTTTAAGGCTATAAAATGATGCTGAAATCTCAATATATGGTGATTTTTTGGCGATTTAGCCTAAATCTAACCCCACCAAAAAACAACCCCGTGTTAGCGGCCCACGGTTCGGAGGGGCCGCACTGGGAAATCGGCCAGCTTTGGCAGCGGCTGATCAGCCCATCGAAGGGCGGTTGTCGTATTTTTTGCCATTTACTGCGAGTTTGCCCAGCCAGTCAACCCTTTTGCATCTATCCCAACTTGGCATAATCGCTGGAGAGCCAGAGAAGGGGCGGCTCATCCTCCTCAATGACCGGAAAGCGGCCCACGGGCTGGTAAAAATAATTATCGGTATGGTCATCGTTGACGCGGCTCACTTCGCCCACCAATACCGGGCCGTGGCCGGGCTTGCCCCAAAACTGGTGGTAGAGCCGGGGCGGGAGGGTCACCGAGCTGCCCGGCCCCAGCTCCACCCAGCCGCCCGCCGGAATTTCTTGCACCAGCCCGTCCACTTCCACGTGCACGGGCGCAGGGGACAGTTCGTTCCGATCGCCGCTGTTCCAAAGCTGGACCACCAAGCCCCCCCCGCCCCGGTTGATGATGTCCTCCATTTTGACGTGGTGGAAATGGGTGGGCGTACACTGATTTTCCCGCACCATCATGATTTTCTCGGCGTAATCCTTGGCAATGTGGGCCTTCGTGGCCGCAATCCCATTGCGGAGGGTGAACAGGACGAGACCTTGGCGGGCAAAGTCGCCACTGCCAAAATCGGTGATGTCCCACCCCAGATTGGCCGATACCAAGGCCTGGGCCACCCCAGTTTGGGCCGCCCAATGGCTGGGAGTCCATGCGGCAAAGGGGGGCAAATGAAAGCGGTGCTTCCCAAAAAAGGCGACGGCCTCGCTCAATAAATGGTTTATTTCGGATCGTTTCATGGACAAGGTGTTGGAATTGAAAAATCCCCCCGTAAAAGAGTGGTTGGAAAACAATGCTTTATTGTAACTTTGTGGCCTAAATTTGGGACAAAAATGCAAAAACGCTGGCTAAATTCCTGTTTCTTGCTGTTATTGGTGCTTTCCCTTGGCTGTTCACGGGGCGGCAACCCACCACAAGTAGCTTTTTCTTTTGCGCCCAACCCACCAAGGGTGGGCCGCACGGTACAATTCACCAACCAAACCTTGGATGCCACTTCCTACGAGTGGTTTGTGCAAGGTAATCTGATCTCCACTGATCGTGAATTTGAATATATCTTCGAGGACGGTGGGATTTTTGTCATCATATTGCGGGCGGTGGGACCAGGCGGCGAGGCCTCAGATCGGCTCAGTATTACCGTCATCGACCCCCGCGATACGATGGAAGGGCTCTACCGGGGCACGATGGTCACTTCAGCCGGGGGAGGCGCCCTCACCGAAAACGGGGTATTGGTGCAAATAATGAAGGGCATCGGCCCGCTGGATGTGCTGGTGGACTTGGCCGGTACCAACGCCGTTCCGCCCCGGTTGGGTGTGGTGGGCGAGGACAACGCCCTAGCCCTCGACTACCGGGTCGCCGGGTTCCGGTTTAGCGGGATAGCCGCCGTAAACGGCAATGGGCTCAACCTGCGTTATTCGGCCTTCAGGATCACCGATGGTACTTTAGTGGCCAGTTATGTGTTCAATGGAACTAGGAGCCGCTAAACGGATGCACTGGCGGATAATCGGTTTCCTGATTGCTTGCCTCCCGGTGGCAGCTTGTCAAACTAACCCCAACCAAGATAAATTGACAACACTGGCCCAGCAAATAGAAGTCCGCTTGGCCAAAGTGCCGGGCGAATTTGCCGTGGCGTTCCAGCACTTGGAAAAGCCGGGTGACAGCCTGTTCCTAAATGCCGATACCCCATTTCATGCCGCCAGCACCATGAAGACCCCCGTGATGGTGGAAGTGTTCCGGCAAGCCAATGATGGTAAATTTAGTTTGCAAGATTCCTTGTTGCTCACCAATTCTTTTGCCAGTATTGTGGATGGCAGCCCCTACCAGCTCGACACCGCCGACGACAGCGGGCAGGATCTCTATCATCACTTTGGCGAACAGCGCACCGTTCGCCAGTTGGTGTACGACATGATCACTTACAGCAGCAACTTGGCCACCAACCTCTTGATCCAGAAAGTGGGGGCCCAGCAAGTGACCAAAACCATGCAAGCAATGGGGGTAGCGGGCATCCAGGTACTGCGCGGGGTAGAAGACCAAAAGGCATTTGATCAGGGCTTGAACAACACCGTCACTGCCCGGGGCTTGGCCATCCTGTTTGCCCAAATTGCCCAGCGCAAAACCGTGGGCCATGCCGCCAGCAATGAAATGGAGGCCATTTTACTGGATCAAAAATTCAACGACATTATCCCGGCCCAATTGCCCAAAGAAGTGCGGGTGGCCCATAAAACGGGGGAAATTAAAGGCGTGCGCCATGATTCGGGTGTGGTGATGTTGCCCAACGGAGAACAATACGTCATCGTACTGCTCTCCCGTAAATTGACCGATCCAGCAGCGGGTGTAGCCGCCATGGCCGAAGTGTCGGCCATGATTTATGCCCACGTCCACCAAAAATAGCCGCCTCTGTGAATATACTTCACCTCTCTACGTATGATGGCCTGGGTGGCGCGGCGCGAGCGGCGATCCGACTGCATACTGGTTTGCGCCAAGCGGGCGAGAACTCCCAATTGCTCACCATAAGCCGCACTACGCCGGGCATTCCCAACCACTGGGCGTACAATCAGTTGCCGCAAAACGCCCCCCAGATCCTGACCGAAAAAATCAAAGCGTTTTTCTATTATCGCCACCTCAAAAAATTGCTGGAGAACCGACCGGTGGGCTACGAGTTTTTTTCCTCGCTCCATTCCCCGGTCGATGTCACCCGCACCGAAGCTTTTCGCCAAGCCGATCTGATCAACTTGCACTACATCACTGAATTTGTTGATTATACCAGCTTTTTTAAAAAAATTGCCAAGTATTGGCCCCAAAAGCGGGTAGTATGGACCATGCACGACATGAGCCCTTTTACTGGGGGATGCCACCACTCCGATGCCTGCACCGGCTATACCACTAGCTGTGCCCCCTGCCCCCAACTGATCGGAACCTCCGAACCCAAGTTTGCGGCCAACGCGATGGAAGAAAAAATAGCGGTGCTTCAATCACTCGCCCCGGCCCAACTGCACTTGGTCAGCCCTTCGCGGTGGCTAATGGCCCGTTCGCAGCAGAGCCGGGCATTTGGCCGCTATGCCCATACGCACATTTGTAACGGGGTAGATGGCCAAGCGCTCCGTCCGATTGCGCAAGCACTGGCCCGCGAAGTCCTCAATATTCCCCTTGATAAAAAAGTAATCCTGTTTGCGGCCAATTCATTGGACAATCCCAGGAAGGGTTTCGGCTACTTGGTGGAAGCCCTGAACCAGTTGGATTACCCCCTTGACCAACTCGTGGTGTGCGCCATTGGCACCAACCAAGCTGGTATGTCGCAAATCAACTACCCGATCGTATCCCTGGGGGTTATTGCCGACGAACGGCTGATGGCCTTGGCCTACTCCGCAGCCGATGTGTTTGTGATGCCGTCAGTGGCCGAAAACCTGCCCAATGTAATCAGCGAATCGCTCCTGTGTGGCACTCCGGTGATTGCTTTCCCGCGCGGGGGCATTGTAGAAATGATTGACCACGGCCACAACGGCTACCTGTGCCGCGACGTGAGTGCCGATGCCCTGCGCCAAGCCTTGTCCGCTTTTTTGGCCAATGGTGCCTTTGACCAGGCCAGCATCCGGCAAGCGGCCCTGACCCAATATGATCTGCCCGCCCAAGTGGCCAAATACCAAGCCTTGTACCAGACATTGGCCAGAGACCGGAATGAATAAATGCAAGAATAACTGTCAGGTCCCATCTGCCCAATTTTGTAATTGGGCAGATGGGACCTGACAATGCCTATTTCATAACCATTCGCGCCAAAAACCGGAAACATTATTTTGGTGAAATTGTAAATATGCCCGTTGATGCGCGATACATCGCGTATCAACGGGCATATTTTATTGGCGGATCATCTGCATCATCCCCCCGCCAGGGCCACCGCGCCCATTCATGGGGTTGAGGGCTTTGTTGAGCGAATAAGTGAACGAAAGCAGGAAATAGCGCCCAAGGGTATTGATGACCGACTGCTGGACAAAGTTGGCTGTCACCTGCTGCGATAGGCCAATGTTGCGATCCAGGGCGTTCACGACCGTAAATTTCACCTCGCCCTTCTTGTCCTTGAGAATAAATTTGGACAAGGAGATGTTCCACAACGGAATGCTCTGCCGGAAGCCCGTGGTTTGATTGTTGAAAATAATGTAATCAAAATCATGGACCAGTCGCAGGCCACCGGGCAGCCCGAAGGTCACATCGGCCCCGTAAGTTTGGTTCATCGTCACTTGGTTGGGCTGGCCAGCCGCATTGCTGAACACATTTTCTTGGTAAGACCAGTCACCAGTAAAGGCCAAATCAAACCATTCTTTGTAGTTGAACTGATAGCGTACATTGCCGCCCAAGTTGTAATTGCTCGTAAAATTCTCCGTTTCGTTGAGCAGGTTGATCAGGCGGGTGTAAGTATTGCGCGAGCCAACATTGATCCGGCTGTTGATTTCTTTGATCGGGAAGCCAAAGTTAAGCACCCCGGTGAGCAGGGAGCGGTCACGCACGTTCACGGGCATACTGGTGCGCACAAACTGGCGGTCAATGTTGACCGAATTGACAATTGAGTTTTGGGTATAATTGGCAAGCATGAGGGCAAAAAAGTTGATGCCGCTCACTGGGTTAAAACTCCGAAAGTCGAAACGCAGGCGGTTATTGTACTCGGGCCGCAGGTTGGGATTGCCAATGCTGATGTTGAGCGGATCGGCATTGTCGACCACTGGCTGCAACTGGGTCATGCTGGGTTCCTGTACGCTGGTCTCGTACTCAAACCCGATCCGGCGCGTGGTGGAGAAATTATAGCTGAACCGCATCACCGGGAGAAAATTATTGAACTGGCGGTTGATCACCGTTTGGCGCAGCACCAACTGGCCGTTCAATTGGGTGGATTGGACATTAAAGCCAGTGGTAAAGTTCCATTTGTCGCGCACCAAACGGAAGTTGGCCCCGGGGCGGTGGTAAACGAAATCATTGTTGAAAATATTGCTCAAATTGGTGTTGAACACGCGCTCACCCGCATCGCGCAGGTCATACACTTCGCGGTTCACATCGCTACGGGTAGTATTAAAATTGTAGTTGAACTCCAAGAACTTTCGTTTGCCCAATGGTTCGGTGTAGGAAAAATTGACCCCAACTGTCCGTGAATCAGTGGTCTGGGTATTTACTTGGTTGATTTTTTGAGTATTGGCCACGGTTCCATTGGGCAAATAGAAGCGGTTCAGGGCTTCCAATGTCCCATCGCTGTTGCCATTGTTGAAATTGAAGATTAAGTTGGCCGACAAGGTGCGCCCTTTTTTCTGAAAACGATGGCGGAGCAAAAGGTTGTTGTTCATGCCCAATGAGGTGCCTGCGTTGTAGGTATCGCGCCGGCTGTCGTTCTGGAGCACATTGCTCGAATTCAGGGTTTCGCTGTTGCTATTGATCAACTGGTCGGTTTGGGAGTACGACAAGTTGGAAGTGAGGCGGAACGAATTCATCGAGTCCAGTTTTTGATCCAAGACAAACGTACCCCGGTGACTGTTCACCACATTGCGGCTGGCAGTTTGCTGGTCAGAATTGAAGGAGCGGCCCGGGATAAAATTGTCTTGCAGCACCCGCTGGTCTTGGGCTTGGTCGTTGTGGTTGTAGAAATAGCTGCCATTGAGTTCGCTCTTGGGATTGAACTGGTGGTTGAAGTTGGCCCCGCCGGCCCAGTTGCTCAAGAACCCGAACTGGCGGCCCCCAAAGTTGAGCGGCACACCCTGGGCAGAGCCTCCCCCGCCAGAGCGCATCACAAAACCGCCCCCTCCCCCACCACCACCGCCCCGGCTCATGCCACTAAAATTGGCAAAATCACCGGGCGAAAACCCTTGCTGGTTCACGTTGTTGCCCATGCCCAGAAACGAAAGCTGAGTTTTGGGCGTAAATCGGTTGAAAGTGGCTTTGTTTTCGTAGCGGAGGTTGCTTTGGCGATCCGCGCCTGCTCCCACCGATGCATTGCCGAAATTGGAAGTTAGGTATTTTTCCTTGATTTTGAGGTTAATGGTTTTTTCGCGCTGGCCGTCATCGATGCCCGAAAAAGTAGCTTGATCCGACTGGCGGTCAAATACTTGCACACTTTCCACCGCATCGGCGGGCAAGTTGCGGGTGGCCAATTTGGGGTCAGTGCCAAAAAACTGTTTGCCATTCACGGTCACGCGCTGCACGGCTTCGCCCTGCACGCGGATGGCCCCATCTTTGTCCACTTCCATGCCGGGCATCCGCTTGAGCAATTCCTCAGTGGAAGCATTGGGCTTGTTGGTCTTGAAAGAGGAAGCGTTGAACTCGATGGTGTCCTTTTTGATCGTGACGGCGTTGCGCTCGCCCTCGATGGTCACTTCTTGCAGTTGTTTCGAGCCAACCTGCATTTTGATTGTGCCCAACTCCAACAGGCCAGTCTTGCCGTCGGGCAGGGCCTGAAAAAGTGTATTATATCCCACAAAAGTAACTTTGAGGAGGTAATTGCCGGGGTTGAGGTTCTTGAATTCCAGCGCCCCTTTGTCATCCGAGCGGGTAAAGGTGACCAGCGACGAGTCCTTGGCCTGCAAGAGCATCACCGTGGCAAAAGGCAGCGGGGCCGACTCGGCATCGGTGAGAATGGCCTTGATATTGAGTTTTTGGGCATAAGTGGCCGCCGGGACGATGAAGAGCAGCAACAGGAAAAGTTTTTTCATGGTAAAGGTTTTATCAGTGCCCCCAAAACTATTTTATCGTTGCCCAACAATAGGTTAATGCGACTTGAATCAATGTTAACGGGAGTTAATACAATTGCCGGGACAGGGCAGGCGACTACTGGGACGCGCCAATAGTGTCATTGGTAACGTTCTGCGGCTTGGCGAAGGTGGCGATTTTTACCACAAATATTGACGCAGAGAACTAAACCTCCATTAACCACCAAACTTTCTTTGGAATACGAAACCCCGCCAATTTCTTGTAGGTGCTGTTATGGACTAGCTTTTCCCATACCTACTGTGGCTTTTTCATTTCTAATTTGTCTTCGTCCTTTAAATCAATCGCTATCGTTCCACTTCCCTCAATTTCCCGAATAGTTACATTGTTAATATTTATAGAATTTAAGTTTAGAAAACTATCCACCTGTTTTACGATGATGTCATTTTTTTTGTCTGATCCAAGTCTTGGCAATGAAATAATCGAATTGTCTTTGCTCTCAATTCTTTTACGTCCGTCCACGAGCGTTTTTAGGTTTTGAATTGAATATGTTGTCATAATATCTTTAAATATGCTTAAATTGTCGTCAAATACGAAATAGTCTGTTACAAGTATTGAGAAAAACTCCATGTCCCATTTGTCCTAATAAAATATTTCCGAAAGCCAGTCTGCGGGTTGTTGCCGTTCAATCGCTAACCAATTTATTATTTGTTTTTGCAAGGTCATTCTTTCTATTCGTAAATTTTAGCACCTTTAAAAATGTCAATAAACATTGACCAGTCCGGCTGATCAGCATTAATATTTAGTTTTGCCGTAATAACCTTATATATCTTCTGTGCAAGCACTTAACGCTTCTAAAAAGTCAGGTAAAATTTTGCTTTCCCAACCTTCAGGATTGTCCAAAAAATCCTCGCGTAACAAGTTAAGAAATCTAATGAAAGTTTGTCTGTCCGATACTTTAAATTCGTTCATCCAATTGACATATAACCTTTTTTGGCTTGGCGAAGGGCAGGATTTAAAACCATAAATGTTTAATTCAGCACTTCTACCCCGCTTTTGGAAATGCAATGTTGTAGAAAGCCCTTCTTCTCGTGATGCCCTCAGAATAAACGGGTCTGTTCGCCAACTTCAACTAGTGATTCTGATTTGCCGTCTAATACTTCCAATGTCTCTTTGATTTTTAATGCAATTCTTTTTGCGAATAAAACAGGAACAGCATTTCCTATTTGTAATTGAAGTTCTCTTTTGTTATTTCCGTAAAATATCCAATCGTCTGGAAAGGTTTGTATCCTTGCGTATTCCCTTGCAGTAAAGGCTCTGATTTTACTTGCTTTGATGCGCCATAGTCTTGCTTCGCTTTCGGGATTTCTAACAAACATTGCTCCGTCAGTCCTATCCTTCACTATTCTTTCTGCTTGTACATTTCCTTTTGCCCAACCCCAAACAGTCGCTGTGTCAATTGCAGGGAAAGGTGAATTAAAATCTCTTACGGGATTACCTTCTGATGCTGTTCTGCTTAATCTTACCGGGATTGAAATTTCACTTTCATCTATCACTTCATCAGTTTCAGTATGAGCATAACTCTTAAAACCCCACTTAGGATTGTGATTAGGCAATTTTATAGATAAGTCCTGACCCAAGTCATAAATAAAATTTTTAATGGTTGTATCTTTTAATGGTTTTGGAAATCTGAAAGTTTTTAAAACATCTCCTTTAAAAGCTACAAAAATAAAACGTCTTCTTGTTTGAGGTACGCCGTGTTGTGATACTCTGAAAAAATCAAACGTAGTTGAGTAGCCAATAGCTGAAAGTTCATCAGAAATTTGTTGTGAAAAAGACTTGCCAGTTTCCGGGTGGGTCATAGTCCTAAGGTTTAGAACATTTTCCATAACAATTATCCTCGGTTGCATATATCTTGCAATCCTTATTACTTCACGGTAAAGTGTATTTCTTTCATCGTCTTCATTGCGGTTACCGCCAAGTGAAAATCCCTGGCATGGGAAACCTGCCAAGAGTACATCAAGGCCCTTTTTGAAAGTTGGGGTGTATTCTCTTATATCTCCACAAATGATATTCCAATCAGGTCTATTATTTTTCAAAGTGGTTGCAGCGTAATCTAAAATCTCATTTGATTCTGTATGTTGAAAACCTGCAAGGTCAAAGCCAAGGTCAAGTCCCCCTGCACCTGAAAAAAGTCCAAGGTAGGTGTAGTCTGTTTTTTCCTCCTCTTTAATTTTAAACATTGGTGGTTGGTTTTGAGGGTGGCAAAAGAGGTATTGAGGGAATTGCACCAGACGTTCTTACTTTAGGAATTCTTGACTTGCAAAGGTCAAATATTCCAGTGAAGGTTTTAAGTGAAGTCTTGGCATTACTTGTTTCGTCCTTCAAATAATAATAAAAGGAATTATCATACTTGTCTGTCCTGATAATTTGCTCTGTAATGCTTTTCGTGTCCTTAATTTTTTCAAAATCAGCTTTCTTGGCAACAAGAACTTGTCTCATGTAAAATTCGCTTATTTTTGAATTTAAGGGATTGGGATAAGTGTACATTTTCCTATACCTTATAGAACCTTCGCCATAAGGGCCATGATTGTATTCGGTATAGTTAGAATATTTTGCTTCTTTGTGAAGATCAAAGTCGTAGTTAAGAAAATCCCCATCCATAAGAATGAGGGTCACAATATTTAAACTTGATAGGTCAAGTAATGCGAATAAATAAAAGCATGGAATTACCATGGTTTCAGCTCCAACTTTAATCAGTGTTGAACCGCATGGAAGTGAACTATTGTAATCAATTGTCAACCCTCTGGAGTCGCTGCCATTTGATTTCTGAATGAGTTTTTTTATCTCTAAACCAACTATTGTCCCGTTTTGCTTATCTTTAATAATAATGTCCGGCGTTGTTAGAGAGCCAGAATGAAAAACCTCAAAATTTGAAGGAAGAGCCCTTCCTATTTCAGCTTCAATCCAAGTGTCAAACGGGTCATCCTGAACGGTTCCAACAAGGAATTTAGCCCGCAGGTTGACGGGAATACCCTTTTTGCCAATTTGTGAAATTAATTCCCGATATACTCTAACAATTATTTCCAGTTCTCTCATTAATGTATTTTTCAACAAAGATAAATGAAACTGGTCTTAAAAGGTATCATGGCTTGCTTGACTTCCAGAGTAGCTAAGTAGTGAATAAAAAAGAAGTTGACCAATTATTTTTATAACTATTTGATTATGAATATATTAAAAAATTAATTACACCATATTGCTATTTACACGTTACTGCGTTGAATATTTGGGTCTTTGCTTTGTCTGCCCAAAATATTAGAGAGGCTCGGGTAAGGGTTTCCTACAACACCCAGACAACCTTAACAACCGCTCGGCCGCACCGGCCCCTACCTTTTACCGTAAATGGCTTGTTCAAAGCCATTTACGGAACCTGAATTGGTCAATTCGCATCTTAGTTGAACAACCGGCAATCAATTATTGATTTTCTTACTAAATCGGACTGTCCAACGCCCCAATCCACTTACTGCACAGCGGCCAAGTTGAACCGGATCTGGACCCCAAACGCTGTGCTGCTGCGCCGGAACGAGTTGGAGATCA
>Ga0105045_10003595_pt1 | contig 13332 bp, 11 predicted proteins | sample MAT02_FD_78089 | JGI IMG/M metagenome (GOLD analysis project Ga0105045, IMG submission 78089) | Freshwater microbial communities from Lake Fryxell liftoff mats and glacier meltwater in Antarctica - MAT-02 (megahit assembly) | ecosystem: Environmental > Aquatic > Freshwater > Ice > Liftoff...
GTAAACAAACAATACTGATATCAACCATCGCTTGGGCATTTCTTACCGCGCCAAGTTCGGCTAGGCAAAGCCCGTTCAGGAAAACCCTGCACTAGTCTAGCATTCTCGCCCCATAGGGACTCACTTCGGGCCCAATTCTTAAGGTTCTTAGCTTTCATCGTCCGATCCATACCATGCCAAGCTGAGCACTGCAAATATGGTTTGCGGGTGCCCCCCATTCCCCGTCATCTCCCTTCCCTTCCACGAATCCTGCATCCCTATCCAATCGATCGGTTTCTCGCTCGACGCAAGGTAACAGCCATTCCCGAAGCTTACCTCCAAGCTTTACTGCAGTTTGTGCTCATCCCCAAGCTCCCCGCTGAAAATAACCCACTAATTAGTCAGACGAGCCTAAAAAAATAAGCGTATGCAATGTCCAGGTTAGGATTAAATCATATAGGACCAGTCGGTTGGCGGACCGACCATCTTGTCACGGTTGGGGCATTGGACGCATCGGTCCTCGCCGATCAACCTGTAAGCTCGCTGCATCGCATTGAGTGTACTAGCCCAAATTTCTGCCCCTTCGCAGAATAGATTCTGTTGACCAAGTATTTCGTCTAGGCCAACATTGTGAAGTATCTTCGAAAGATCGGGGCGAATACCCGATAACATCACTTCGATCTTCCGCTCCTGAATCCGCTCGACAAAGCTTTGCAGTATTTGCGTGCAGACTGCATCAGGATTGCGAATGCGTTTTACGCGGAAAATGATCACGCGTAAAGTTTCCGGTATATCGGCTTCGATCGAGTCGAGCAATCTTTCAAAGTCGGGAGAACTGCCGAAAAAGAGTTCGCCTTCTAAATTGTAGATCCGTAACTTCGTGCATCGATCGTCTTTGGGTTGGACTTCGCGGATGACGCGTTGGTTGGTAACCGTTAGTTCGCTCATCGAGATCTTCGCGGCTCTCGGCACGTAAAAAGTAAAAGAAAGGAAGACACCGATCAAAATACAAAATTCGATCGAGATGAAGATGGCCGAAAGTGCTGTGGCGATAAGTATCAACGCGTCGAATCGAGTCGCTCGTAGGTAGTATTTTAGTGAGCTGAGATCCACCATTCGTGTCGCGGTTAGCATGAGGACTCCAGCCAAGGCTGGCCTCGGTATGTACTGAGCATACGGAGCGAGAAAGAGAATCGTCAGTGCTACGCCTACGGCGCTAAAAACCCCAGACCATTGCGTGGCCGCACCAGATGTATGGTTAATGAATGAGCGAGTAAGTGATCCCGAACCGGGAAAGCACCTGAAAAAACTTCCAGCGATGTTGGCGACACCCTCGCTAAGGCATTGCTGATTCATATCCAGTTTTTGACCAGTCTTCGACGCGATCGATTTGGCCATCGCGATGGCTTCCAAAAGCCCAAGAAACGCAATCGCCGCTGCACTGCTAGAAAGTTCGCGAGCGAGCTGAAGATCAATGCTCGGTAGTTGAAAGGACGGAAGTTCTCGAGGTACTTTATCAATCAGTTTTACCCCCGACGTCTTCGTTGGGTCCAGCATCGCCAAAACGACTGCAACACCTGCGATCGCTAGGAGTAATTCGGGCAGGCCAAGTTTAAAACGGTTGTTAATCGCCCGAAAGCCGACCGCCAGAGCGATCGTCCCAACGGCAACGGCAACCGTTGGCCAGTGGACGCCATCGCCTTGGGACAAAGTCAGCCAAAAGCGAGATAAAAAATGGTCTTCATGATTTCCACGCGATTTCAGCCCGAGTACGTTTTTTAGCTGATCTAGCACAAGAAGCACCGATGCACCCAGAGTGAATCCCACGATTACCGCTTGCGAAACGAAACGCGATAAATCTCCAAATCGAAGAAGTGCAATGGAGGTTTGAATAGTCCCGATCAATAGGGCCATCATGATCGCAGCGGAGACTCGCTGTGATTCCGGGACGACGGCCAAGGCGCTTAGCATGGCGATCGAAATGGCGTTGGTCGGTCCGTTGATAAGCTGTTTGGACGAGTCAAGCAGCGCACCGACGGTTGTCATGACAATCGCGGTAAAAAGGCCAAGTTCGACAGGCATGTCAAAGATAGTTGCATAAGCCATCGCCTGCGGAACGGCCACGGCAGCAACAGTCAGGCCTGCGAATACGTCTCGCCTCAAATACGAAAGTCGATAGTCTCGTAGCGATTCCAACGCAGGGATATGCTGGAATAGGCGGGACCGAAGAGCTTGAATCATGCGGAGAACATCAGACTAAATGGAAGTTAAGCGACCGCCCGCGGTTTGAGCGACGTTGTCGACTCGCCTCGCAAAAAACGTCCTTTTGAGACGGACCCTCGGAGGCTCGTCGCGACGCAGTATAATCCAACGACTCCACCTGGCACTATAGCCAACAGTGGATTCCGAGATCGTCATCCCCAACGAAAGCACGGGCTTCGATTCCTTAAAAATTATGGAAAAACTTCAGCAAAACGCTCGCCTCATGGCCGGAGTACCTACACTCAATGCTTCGCTTTATCGACGAATTCGTTTCTTAGTAGGCGATCCCGTTGCTCTACTAGAGATACCCAATTCGGATGGGACCATCACGAGCACTCTGATCCTACGCGACATCGAGATTGAAAGAGCGAAGGTCAACGCAGCGGCTGATTCGTTCTTTTCGCCCAAGGATTTCACCCCCGAAACTGGTCTCTCGGGTGACCGAGAAGTAGCAACCGCCCAGGCGACGGCGGAATGCCTTCGGCGAGCGGGAGTGAACTCGGTGACGGCTGACCGAAGCTTGCCGATGATTTTTGTCGACATGATCCGTAAGCAAGGTATCGCGGTTGTATGTGATCCAGACTGGGGAATTCTCGAACGGCGCCAGAAAGACGAACGTGAGATTCAAGCGATTTCTAGAGCACAAGAAGTCACCGAGATCGTCATGCGACGAGCCTGCGAAACGGTTGGGAATGCAGTTGCCGTCCGCACCGGGCCCATGGCCGGGCAACTTGAGTCGGGCGGGGTTCTGCTGACCAGCGAATGGATGCGGACCAAAATTGATCAATGGCTACTTGAATTCGGGTTCTCAAACCCCGAATCGATTGTTTCCGGTGGTCCGCAGGGTGGCGACTGTCATGAACACGGATCAGGACCTCTCTTGACTGGACAACCCATTATCATCGACATCTTTCCGCGGGACAAGCAATCTCTTTACAACGGCGATTGCACTCGCACAGTAGTTCACGGTGAAATCTCACCAATTCTTCAGAGAATGCACAGCGCAGTCGTCTCAGCGAAGGCCGCTGCGACCAATTCGATTCGCCCCGGAATGAGCGGCCACGATGTGCATGCAGTCACCTTCTCGGTTATCCAAGAACATGGATTTGAGGTAAGGCTCCCCACGGATGATGACCCGCTGGACTTCACGGCCATGACGCACGGCACTGGCCATGGCGTGGGACTCGAAGTCCACGAAGCCCCCTTGCTGGCCGATAACGGAGTCATCATCCTCGAGAGAGACGTGTTAACCATCGAACCAGGTCTGTACTGTAAAAGCTTAGGCGGAATTCGAGTTGAGGATATGGTGGTCGTGACCGCCGATGGCTGCACGTCCTTGAATCGACTTCCGGAAGGACTAACCTGGAAGAGCTAAGGAATTGTAGGATTGCAATTCATTCCTTCGGACTGGTCAGAAACAAGGCATCCAAAACATAGCATCCAACGACTGTGCAAACACTAACTATTTTTTTGCGATTCATTTTGATTCAGATGGTTCGTTTCTACCAACGAGGAATCAGCCCTTTATTAGGTGCGAGATGTAAGTATCATCCCACTTGCTCGAACTATTTCATTGGAGCTGTTGAAAAGTATGGTCCGATCTCTGGCACCGTTCGAGGAATTTGGCGAATCCTGCGTTGCAATCCTTGGAGTAAAGGCGGTGTCGATCCGCCTTGATCTGGATGTATGCAGTATCGATCTGACTATTTTTGCATGAGCAAAAACGTGCCGCTCTTTCCTGCGACGGATATGTCCACCTTGCCATCGCTATTGAGATCTGCCGTAGCGATTTGCAGCCCGACACCAACATGCCCCTGTTCGATTGGACTTTTGTCAAACGTGTGTTTCGATGCGTCATATCGATAGGAATTGATTTCCGGCATGTCCTTGCCGCCTGGATCACCGCCGTTATGGGCATAGTATCGTTTGCCAGAGATGATTTCGAGTTGTCCGTCTTGGTCAAGATCGGCCAGCGCTAGAGCGTGAGGCTGTGAGAAGTCCTTGTCGATAAGCCTTTCTTCATATTCGAATGCGTTTTTTGAGGCAGACTCTCCCGTCCCCTTCACAGGCGCTTTCTGATGCCACCAGTACAAACCATAGTCGTGCCCCATGCCGACAAGAATATCATTCATTCCATCGTTATCGACATCGTGAACCAGCATCGGAATGCTTGCGTCAAGGCTCCAGTCCGGATGATATGCCCATGCGTTGGTCCACGGCGATTCGATCGGCTGTTCATACCAACCTGCTCCCGTAAGAATGTCGACTCGTCCATCCCCATTCAAATCTCCGGCACCCAAGCCATGTCGGTTGCCGGTTTCGCTGATGGTCGCGGGAACCAACTCATATTTTGAGCCACTTGCTTGGGGAGTTTCCGTCTTTATGAATCGATACACTACCACAGGGTTCTTTTGATTCCAACTGTTAACAATCCATTCTGGAAGCCCATCGCCATCGACATCTTGCATCAAGTGAGCTTCGTTCTCGCTTCGCTTAGTATCGACCAATGTATGACGCTTCCAAACCTGTCCAAGCCGCAGTGGTTCATCGCCTGGGTTCTCGAACCAAGCGACCTCGGTTCCTATAAAGTCACCAGCAACCACATCCAGCTTGCCATCACCGTTCACGTCGAACAGAAAATCTCCATTACTCTTGACATAGCCGTTCCAATCTTCGATCAGTCGAAGCGGCTGAGGCACGAATGATGGCGCTGGATACCAACTGCGGCCTGCAACAATATCCATGCTCCCGTTTCCATCGATATCGCCAATTGCGATTCCCTCATTGGCGTCGATCGCGAGCTGACGCACTTGCCAGCTTGGTTTCGATGGGGTGGATGTCTTCTCATCGCTAAACCCGTTCGGAGTAAAGAGCGTCATCAGTGACAGTGGCAAAAAATAGCGGTCCCAAAGTATGCGAGGGACCGCGTCGACAGATTTGTTCGAGAGAAAATTCTTCAGGGTCATTTTGATATCGATCAGTTATTTGCGTTGCGGGTAAACACGTTGCGGGGCGGATGATTACTGGCGGGAGAACTTCTATTATACTACAAAATTTGTGCTCCAAAAATTATGCAACAAAATGTCCCTTTAACTGAGCCGTGAGCTCTACCTCCGGGTTCCCCCCGGTTAAACATCCAAACAAGACAATCGCCGCGCGACACCCGTGGCTAGCGCCATCGGCTCAGTTTTTATCAGTCCATTCCCCGTCTTTAGTCAATTCCGTTCTGTCGTTAGCCGAAGCGCTCTTTGTACTTCCAATAGCTGAAGCTGTTTTGTGTTGGGAGGGCAATGTCGAACGACAACGTATTGAACAGCGTCCGCTGGATCTTTTTTCGGTAAGAGTGTCACGCTCAAAATGGATCGTCCCATCGCGTCCGTTGGTGAGAGAATCCGGAAACTCTCTCCGATCGACTCGATCGAGTCATTGGCACCGAGCGGTAAAACGGTTGAACAGGCCAAGCGGCGCTGCTGTGCGAGGGTGGTCAAAATGAGTCGATGAGGACCGTCGACTACAGCTACTAAATCGAATTGGTCCATGATTCGCTTTGCGATTTCCGGCCAAGTTCGCTTACGAAAGATCGTTAAATTACTTGCTGCGAGAGAAAATCCATGCGAGTGAAGGGCCGGCCAATCGAGTAGTAGTTCCAAATCGCATTCGATCGCAGCCATGTTGAGTAAGACTGGACTGCTGATCACTTCGGCGAATACAGATTTTCCGGTCTTCTTGAGATGCGTGAAGGCTTCGTCATACGCTTGGGTAGGATGTAACCATGCAAGTCGATTCATAGCATCACGCGATGACTCGTCCGCATTGTTGAAAAAGCCCGACTTGGTAGGAAGTCCAAAGGTAGATCGCACTTGATCTAGGAAAAGCGCCGCGCGTACTTTCTGAACCAAGGGGACATTCTCGTTCCAGACGATTGTTTTCCCTTCGAGCGTCCAAGCCCCATTTGGCTTTGGAAAATGAACTTGCAGAAGTCGATCCCATTGGACGATGGCTTGGTCGTCGGTAACAAGATCCTCGATGGACCACTCTGTTGGTAGCTTGTCCGTGATGAGGTTCAGTTGTGGTACCAACAAAACTTGATCGGTACCCTCTTCATCAAGTTTCACGATCAACTTGCGGAACTGGACCTGTTTTGCGAGGTTGGTTAACTCGCTGTCAATGGTAGAGTCTTTTGCATCGAGCGACACTTTTTGTTCTGGGTCGATGGGGGAAAACGCAACCAACTGGGGATCCCATCCAATTCCTGTTCCGGATAACTGGCTCAGTACCAGCAAGGCCACGGACAACGGTTGCTCAAGAACAAGTTTCTGGATGGGAGTCTGCTTGGCTTCGTCCCAAGATGGAGGCAAGAACGCTGGAGGATGCGTCGACATTGTCAGATCTACCACTCCACCGCCACCCAGAAACTCGGGCGCAATCGTTTCAGTTGTATCGGCTTCGGACGGAAACGCGCTGGCTCCGACTTCAAAGATGGGTGCAAATCTAGCGAGCCCCGGCGGCGGTGCCATGCTTACATCCTCATTCACCACGATAGGCGGGTCCTGCTTACTTGTTGGTTGCTTTTCCGAAACATCAAGACTCATTTCGCCCAAAACACCTCGAGGGAGCGGCGGTGCGGAAACAGGCGGTGCGGAAACAGGCGGTGAAAAGCTTTCTATCGGCACATCAGGGATAGGCTGATTCGATTCAATCTCTCTCTCGGGTGCAACGGTTCGTTGCGGTTCGCTGCCGGAGGGCGGCTCGGTCGAAGGTTCCATCTCTGGGTTTGGAGCGATCGGTTGTGCAGTAGCAGGTTTCGGTGGCGGGTCGGCAGGTGCCGGTTCCACGACCAGGGCATTCGGAAGTTCCGGCTTAACAGTCCCTGCGATTTTCGTCACCGTACTAGAGAAGTTTCGGAGAAAGATTGAGAAGAGCACTAAGGCAATGATCGTGGCACATAGACCAGTCATACCAACCAGCAGAATGAGTCGTTTTCTTGCGGTGGAGGGACTCACCCAATCCGAGGATGGCTGAAGAGAGCGCGTGCTCTTGTGTGGACCATCTTCGGTTGCATGAGGCCCAACAAGGGGGTGACTACTATTCAAGTCAACAGCGAATTCGCTCAAGGCAAATTCTTCTGTGTAAGGAATGCTTTCAGAAGAAAGGGAACGACGATCGGAAGGTTCACTTGCCCCCGAAGACAACCCGATCGAGTCTTGTACTTTGGTCAACGCATTGGAATCGAAGCTAACTGGTAAAATGGGGTTATTACTGCTTGCCCAGGCCGACGCGTCGGATCCCTGAGGTGTCGTGGGTACTTGAAGGATACTTTGGCAGCGAGGGCAAACGATGGACTTTCCAAGCAGTTCGGGGGTCCGAAACACTAGCCGAGCATTGCATTGTTGACATCGTAGTCGAACGGGTTCCACCAAAAGTATCCTTATTGCGTTCGCCAGGAAGACTGCGAGGGCTCCTCGGGTGAACTATCGAAATGTTTGGTAACCGCCGACAAATCATTGGTTAGACGAAGTAACTGAGGCCCGATTGATTTTAGCAGATCGCAATTTTAGCAGATCGAATTTGAAAGATTCTTCGACTGTTCAAATTCTGAGAGGTTTTGCATAGTGACTCTCGCTATTTCGTGCATGGCTTGTTCGGTGAAGAAGGCCTGATGCGATGTAATCAGAACATTCGGAAAAGTTAGAAGTCGAGAAAACACATCGTCATCGACGATCGATTGGGACCGGTCCTCGAAAAAAATTTCGCTCTCTTCTTCGTAAACATCCAGCGCCACGGACCCTAGCGTCCCGATCTTGAGGTGCCGAATGACTGCCGAAGTATCAATTAGTGCGCCGCGACTGGTGTTGACGAGCATGACGCCTGGCTTCATTTTGCAAATCGATTCTTCTCGAACCAAGTATTTAGTCGAATCGTTCAGAGGGCAATGGAGGGTGATGATCTCGCTATTTCCCAATAAGTGATCCAAAGACACGTAGTTTCCAAACATCAAGCAGTCCTCAGCAGGCGTGACATCGTACATCAGGACTTCGCAGCCAAAGCCATGTAAAATCCGAACCACATTTTTTCCAATAGTTCCTGTGCCGACGACTCCGACCGTGCGTCCATGTAGGTCGAAGCCAAGGAGTCCATCAAGGGAAAAATTGTTGTCTCGTACGCGCTGATAAGCTTTGTGGATCTTTCGATTCAGCGACAAGATCAACGCTAGCGTATGCTCCGCGACTGCGTGAGGCGAATAGGCGGGTACGCGTGCTGCTCGCAAGCCTAGTTCGCGGGCAGCACGCAGATCCAACTGGTTGAATCCTGCACAGCGTAAAGCGATTAACTTGGTGCCGCCTTGATGAATCTTTACCAGTGTTGGCCGTTGAAGCTCATCGTTTACAAAAGCGCAAATCGCATCGTATCCTTCCGCAAGTTTGGCTGTCACCTCCGTTAACCGGGACTCATAGAAGACCATCTCGTGACCAGCAAGGTCGCCAGCTTTTTGAAGAAAATCGACGTCATAGGGTTTGGTACTAAACACGGCACATTTCACAGCAATCATCTCCAAACAAAGAACAAATCAACGGACGGGAAATTGGTCCCATTCTAAGGTACTACGGTACTTTTTATTCTGCCGATCACCTCAGGGCTGAGCATGCCGAAGAAGAAATCCAAGGATTGCACCGATCACTAAAGCAGGCGGCACGACGATAGCAACCGTCATCGCGATCGCCAATCCATGGGAATTTCGATGGCTTTTTCGATGGCTTTCAGGTACCGCATGCAAGCGATTGGCGAGCGACGAAGGCGATGCTTCCTGGCCGCTGTCATTTGATCGGAGATTGGATTCGATCGTATTCTGAAGTGATTCAATCGATCGCCCTGTCGATTGCGAGTGTGCATGTCCTTCCGAAAAGCCAGCCGATTGAGACTGAGCTAGCGAATCAACACCCTCCTGAATTTCATCAGCATTCGCTTCCTCGATTCCAATCTCATGAGGTGCCTCCAAAAGGGGAGGTGGAGGAGCCATCCACGGACCTCGCGTTAAACGCATTGAAGTTAGCTCACGCGCGTCGCCAGCCCAAGGCTCAAGCCTTGCGGCCACTTCGGCTGCCGTTTGGGTTCGTTCGCGTGGATCTTTCTCCATGAGATCGGCGATGATATCGACAAATTCTTCCGTCAAATCGGGTTGGAATTTTCGCGGATGCCAAGGCGTCTGAGAAAGGTGTCGCCGAATTTTGGATTGCGTGTCTCCGCCGGGGAATGGGACTTTGCCGCAGATGGCGTAATAGAGAGTACATCCCAGCGAGTAGATGTCGCTGACCTGCTCTACCATGAGTGGTGTACGGATCTGCTCTGGCGAGAGATAGTCGGCTGTGCCGATGATTTTTCCAGCTCGAGGGTCGTCGGATAGATTCGCCGCAACTCCAGCCAGCCCAACGTCGGAAACCTTGGCAATCCCTTCTGGTGTAACGAGAATGTTTCCCGGCTTGATATCGCGGTGTATCAGACCTTGATCATGGGCGTGTTGAAGCCCCATTGCCGCTTGCATGATTATCCCCGCAGCTTGTTGGATCGGCAGCGGCCCTCGCGACTTGATGAGTCGACGGAGATCCATGCCTGGAACATACTCGGAGACCAAGTAGTGAACGTTCCCATCCTGACCCGCGTCGTAAGCTCTTACTAGGTGAGGACAATCGAGTTGTGCCTGCATCCGAATCTCGCGACGAAAGCTTTGCAGCGTTTCGGGATTCGCCTTGTGAAGCGGAAGAACTTTTACTGCACATTCGCGGCCCATCACTTGGTGAACCGCTTTGAATACCTGCCCCATCCCTCCCTGGCCAATCCAGTCCGTAATAATGTATGGGCCAAGAGAAAACTTGGTTCGCCCAGAGCAAAGCTGGTCGGACTGGTACCGCGTCAAAATCGACTGCTCGACGAGTATGTCAGCGATGAGTCGGTTTGGAAATCCATCTGAATGGACTGTGTTTTTCTCCCCACCTGCTGAACGATGCCTCGCCAGTCGACGGACGTAATCTAACTGCGACGGCGTAACCAGCCCGCTTGTTAAAAGAGTGTTGGAAAAAGTCTCTTCAGTTGCATTCATGAAACTTGCGGTATACTCACACGACAGACGAGCGTTTGCGAATCGAACACTTTAAGGAATCCAGTTCTCAGGAGTTAGTTTACATCGAATGGACGGAAGAGTCATTGCGATTGGCGACATTCATGGATGCGTCGACGCGTTAAAGGCAGTTATACAATCGATACAACCGAGCTCAGCAGACACGTTGGTGGCGTTGGGAGACTACGTCGATCGAGGCCCGAAGTCGAAACAGGTTATCGATTTTTTGCTTGAACTTCGTTCTACTTGCAACCTAATCTGCTTGTATGGCAATCATGAAGAGATGATGGCTAGCGTGATTGTGGAAGGGAATCCACCTTACTCATGGCTTCGCTATGGGGGCGTGGACACGCTGGATTCTTACGGTTTCGTCGGTGATATTTCGGTAGTTCCGGATACCCACCGTGCGTTTCTGGAGAGTTTATCCCCCTACTACGAAACAGACTCACACTTTTTCGTTCACGCCAACTACGATCCGACGATATCTTTGGACGATCAGCCAGTCGACCTTTTGCGGTGGGTCAAGCTGTCGGAAGTCACCCCGGGGCCTCATCGCAACGGCAAAACTGCGATTGTTGGTCATACCCACGATCGAGATGGGGAAATTTTTCAACGTCCCCATCTCATCTGTTTGGACACTTATTGTTACGGCGGCAAGTGGTTGACGGCGATGGATGTGATCAGTGGGCAGCTTTGGCAAGCCGATATGAGTGGACAACTTCGCGAGAAGGTTGAGATTCTGTAACGGTTCTATGGAAAATCCTGCCAGCGAAAAACTTCAAATTGCGATACCGATATCAAGTGTCAACTGGCATGAACTGTCGAGAAAACTAATCGCCGATCAGAGCTCGCTCTCAGCGTCCGAAAAAAACTCACCTCCGACGATTCTCTTCGAATCATGCAAAGGCCAGTCGACCGTTGCGGCAGGTTGGAAGGTGAGCAATTCAATCTTATTTGATGGGGACTTGGGCGATTACTGCTTAAGCCATTTCCGCGGCGAATATGTCGAGGTTCGTGGAAACATCGGTCACTGTGGAATCCAGGCGATCCAAGCAGGAAACGCCATTGTTCGGGGCCATGCTGGCGATTGCCTAGCGGCCTATGGTACCGGGGGAATGAGCGCAGTTTACGGAAATGCTGGGCGTCGAACGGCTGTCGGGCTCGACGGTGCCGACGTATTAGTTAGAGGTTCCGTTGGTTCGCAAGCGGCTTACGAAATGCATTCAGGCTCGCTGATCATCGGCGGAAACGCAGGCCCCGAAATGGGAAAAGGGATGACAGGCGGGGTAATTTACCTACGTGGCGAACATAGCAGCGTGGCGAGTCATCTACAAGAAGTGCGAATGCGCGAGACGGACCGGATGCGAATCGGCATGATTTTGCTTAAAGCGGGCATCAAATCGACAGGGCGTGACTTTAAATTATTTCGTCCCGATCAGTAACACTTAATTGCAAGACACGATTCTCTTATGTCACCATCCAAATTGGCACCGTCTTTAGGGCGGTCCTGGCAAGCCGAAGCAAGGACACCAAACCAAAATGCTTCCCATAAGGCTGAATCAAAGCTTGGACCACTGACCAAGAATGTCCCCCTTTGGATTCGAATTGATCGAAGCGACCTGACGATTGCTCGTTCTGAATCCGATGAACGCACGGAATGCCTTACAGGTCGCGTCTCTTGGATTATTTCATGCGAGAACAAGAGTACGTTTGCAACGAGTTTGGATGCCTTGCAAAATGAACCTACTGGTATCGGGCAAATTCCTTACAAGTCGATGCCAAGTTATGAGTGCCTGTCGGCTTTCGCTGGATTTGAAATCGCTTGCAGCGACTATGTGCTGCACTCGCCTCAAGACACGGAATCGGAATTGGAACCGCTGCAGATTCACTGGCCCTTGGATATTGAAAAACCTGAGCAAATGACTAGCAAGATTGCGGCACTGAGAGCGCTCTCAGATCGTTCCAAGCCGATTGGGATATCGATCCCATTAAGTAGTTTGGAGGCCGAGTTCTTTGAATCCTTAAGTTGGCTACTCGAGTGCCATTTCGATTGGATTAACTGGCGGTTACCAGCTGCTTGTCTAGGGCAATACCATGGGGCAAGACCTTACATGCTCAACGATCCGCAGCAGGCGTTACAAAAGATCCGCTCCTGGCAGGCATCATTGCGTCCAGGTGGAAGAGCCCTACCAGCGATCGTGATCGAATATCCGTGGGATAATGGCTACCAAGCCTCGCTGTTGATTCGCGAAGGCGCTGATGTGGTTGTGCTTCCCCATTCGTCGAGCATTGTTCGCAATACAATCGAAGCGATCGAGGCCAATAGCAGGGCCCGAGCACAAGATGATCGAAAGTTCCCCAGCGGTTCGCTCGGTGCGTCGCTAGGCTTCAATACGAGCGCCTACCTTCCATCGCCCTCCTATGCCGCGCCCAGCACTCCGGCTCGCGAGCCATCGTCCTCAGAGGATTCCCGCATTCCGGAAGAGATCGACTTGGAGCAGTTTGTCTCGCAAATGATAGCTTACCTGAACTGGTCGGCGTGAATCAGGATTCTAAAAATTGGATTGAAATTATATGCTAAATCGATCTATGCGAAGTTATGGTGTCATCGGCACGGGAGCGCTCGGCGGTTACTACGGAGGGCTTCTTGCAAAAAGCGGTTTGGACGTTCACTTCCTGGCTCGGTCTGATGCAAACGCTATTAGGGCGCATGGCTTGCGAGTTGACTCCGTCGACGGCGACTTCGTCGTTGCACCGGCTCAAGCTTATGCAAATGTCGACATGATGCCAAAGTGCGATGTTGTGATCGTTGCGCTGAAGAGCACGCAAAACCATCTGCTTGGTGCGCTGGTCACGCCACTGATGAAAGCGGACTCGATCGTGTTGGTTCTGCAAAACGGATTGCATGTTGAAGCAGCTTCGGAAGCGATCGTGGGACAGGGACGCGTCATGGGTGGGTGTTGCTTTTTGTGTAGCAA
>Ga0105045_10003596_pt1 | contig 13332 bp, 10 predicted proteins | sample MAT02_FD_78089 | JGI IMG/M metagenome (GOLD analysis project Ga0105045, IMG submission 78089) | Freshwater microbial communities from Lake Fryxell liftoff mats and glacier meltwater in Antarctica - MAT-02 (megahit assembly) | ecosystem: Environmental > Aquatic > Freshwater > Ice > Liftoff...
CCTGGCCGCGGTGCTGGACGGCCGGCGCATCGCCCGCGCCGAGACGACGCGCCCAGATCTGCGCTGGCCGTTCCCGCCGAATTTTTCCACGCGAGTCACCGGCGCCACCGTCGCGGGATTTCGCCGGCGCGGCAAATACATGCTGATGCGCCTCGACACGGGCGAGCGCCTGCTGATCCATCTCGGCATGTAGGGCCGGATGGTGGCGCGCCCGCTGGCCGGCCCGCCCGTTCCCTGGATGGGGCCGACAGGGCGCTTCTCCGACGCGCGCGGCCATAACCAACCTCCTGAACCGCATGAGCACCTGATCCTGGAGACGGTGGAGGGCATGCGCGTGGGCTTCGTCGATCCGCGCCGCTTCGGCAGCGTCGATCTGGTCGCGACCGCTGTGGAGGACGCGCACAAGCTCCTCGCCGGCATGGGGCCGGAGCCGCTGGAGCCCGGCTTCACCGCGGGCGTGCTGAACGCTGGCCTGGCCGGGCGGCACACGCCGATCAAGGCGGCGCTGCTCGACCAACGGGTGGTGGCGGGCTTGGGCAACATCTACGTGGCGGAGGCGCTGTTCCGCGCGGGCATTTCGCCCAAACGCCTCGCTGCCAGCGTGGTCGGCGCGCGCGCCGCCCGGCTCGTGCCGGCGATCAAGTCGGTGCTGGTCGAGGCGATTGGCGCCGGTGGCTCGAGCCTGCGCGACTATGTACGCGCCGATGGCGAATTGGGCCGCTTCCAGGACCGGTTTTCGGTCTATGACCGCGAGGGCCTGCCTTGCCCGGGCTGCCCCGGCCCGGAGGGCGGCTGCGCCGGCGTGGCGCGACTGGTGCAGGCCGGCCGCAGCACTTTTTATTGTCGCCGCACGCAGCGTTGAGTGCCCAGCGCCGCCGCGCTACGCCATCCCCCACGCCTGAGGAGACGCCCGCATGTCCTATGAGATGATCCTGGTCGAGACGGTGGGCCGCGTCGGCGTCATCACGCTGAACCGACCCAAGGCGCTGAACGCGCTATGCGATCAGTTGATGACCGAGCTCGGCCAGGCGCTGCGCGACTTCGATGCCGATGCCGGGATCGGCGCCATTGTGCTGACCGGCTCGGAGAAGGCCTTCGCCGCCGGCGCCGACATCAAGGAGATGAAGGACCGCGCCTACCCCGCCGTTTATTTTGACGATTTCATCGGCCAGCATTGGGAAGATGTGCTGCGTATCCAAAAGCCGGTGATCGCCGCGGTGGCCGGCTTCGCGCTCGGCGGCGGGTGCGAGCTCGCGATGATGTGCGATCTGATCCTCGCCGCCGACAACGCGAAATTCGGCCAGCCCGAGATCAATCTCGGCATCATCCCCGGCGCTGGCGGCTCGCAGCGCCTGACGCGCGCCATCGGCAAGTCGAAGGCGATGGAGATGATCCTCACGGGCCGCATGATGGAGGCTGAGGAGGCCGAGCGCGCCAACCTCGTCTGCCGCGTGGTGCCGCTCGCCGGGCTGCGCGAGCAGGCGCTGAAGATGGCCGAGAAGATCGGCAGTCTCTCGGCCCCCTCGGTCGCGATGGCGAAGGAGGCGGTGAACATCGCCTTCGAGGGCACATTGCGTGAAGGCGTGCGCTTCGAGCGGCGGCTGTTCCTGTCGCTGTTCTCGACCGAGGACCAGAAGGAAGGCATGGCGGCCTTCGTCGAGAAGCGCAAGCCGAATTTCCGGAACGCCTGAGCATGGGGCGCCTGGCGGGGATTTACGTCGCCGCTGCCTTGGCCGAGATCGCCGGCTGCTACGCCTTCTGGGTCTGGCTGCGGCTGGGCGGTTCGGCGCTGTGGCTGGCACCCGGCCTGGCCTGCCTGATCGCCTTCGCCTGGCTGCTGACGCTCAGCCCCGCCGAGCAGGCAGGCCGCGCTTTCGCTGTCTATGGTGGCGTCTACATCGTGGCGAGCCTTGCGTGGATGTGGGCGGTCGAGGGGCTGCGTCCCGACCGGTGGGATGTGATCGGCACGGCGATGTGCCTTGGCGGTGCGGCGCTCATGCTGCTCGGACCGCGGAGCGCAGCGTGACGCCGAGGGCGCTACCGTTGCGCGGCAGAGCATGCTCCATTGACTCGGCAAAGGGGCGGGCGCTAGACACCGCGTCTTCGTGGATGGCTTCTGCCGTTCGACGCACCGAAACATCCGACTGGTCAGATATCACAGCCCATGGCGAACAATGCTTCAGCGCGTAAGCGCATCCGCCAGACCGAGAAGCGCACCGAGCGCAACCGCGCTCGTCGCTCTCGCGTCCGCACTTTCATCCGCAAGGTCGAACTTGCCATTACCGGTGGCGACAAGGGCGCGGCGCAGTCGGCCCTCCAGGCAGCCCAGCCGGAGATGCAGCGGGCGGTCGGCAAGGGCGTATTCCACGCGAACACCGTGTCGCGCAAGCTGTCCCGCCTCTCGGCACGCATCAAGTCGTTGGACGCCGCCCCGCAGGTTTGATTGCTCCTGGTTGGGCAGAGCCTCGCGAAGTTCAACTAAAAACAAAGACTGCAAAAGTGACGCTGCCTGATACGGCCGCGTCATTTTCTTTGTCCGGAGCTCGCCACTGAATCCTCAGTCGCGAATGGCCTGTCAAGCCAGGTTTTGACTTGCAGATGCAAAGTAATCATTTGCCGGCGCCCGGTGTGGGGCGGTAGGTTCTGGATCGGGAGAGGCGGGGGCCTCGGTTTCAGAACGTCGCTGATGGTGTGCGGTCCGCCGTGCACCAAAGCGCAGGGCGCAGATGGTTTTGCCATCTTTGCCGTGCGGCTCGGCACTCTTGCGGTGCGGGCGGGCATTCCGGAATGGGCGTTTGAGGGTGACAGGTGCGTCGAATGGAGCAAGCAGGCGGGCCGTCGCCATCGTCCCAGCTCTCGCCCTCCGGCCAGACCGCGGAACTCTGGGCGCGCATCCGCGGCCGGTTGCGCGACGAAGTCGGTGAGGTCGAATACCGGACTTGGCTCCGCCAGATGACACTCGCTTCCGTGCAGGGCGAGGAGGTCGTCATTCTGCTGCCCACGCGCTTCCTGCGCGACTGGGTGCGCAGCCATTATGGCGACCGCCTGCGCAGCATGTGGCAGGCCGAAATCCCCGCCATCCGCACCGCCGAATTCCGCGTGGTGCCCGAGCCCCGGGCTGCCATCGGTACGCCGGCGGCCGAGCTGCGCAGCACCGAGCCGCCGCCGGTCGGCCCGCGCATCGGCACGACCCTGCGCAGCCAGGCCGAGCCCGAGGTGCAGCCGCCCGCAGGCCTGGCCGAGCCGCTCGGCAAGCCGGCCGAGACGCGCGCGGCCGATCCGCGCAGCGACTGGTCTGTGCCGCTCGACCCGCGCTTCACCTTCGACACCTTCATTGTCGGCAAGCCCAATGAATTCGCCCATGCCTGCGCGCGCCGGGTGGCGGAACGTCCCGCCAGCCCCGGCTTCAACCCGCTGTTCCTGTATGGCGGCGTGGGCCTGGGCAAGACGCATCTGATGCATGCCGTCGCCTGGTCGATCCGTGAACGCGGTGCGCAAGCCGGCCAGGTGCCGCAGAGCGTCGCTTACATGTCGGCGGAAAAATTCATGTACCGCTTCATCGCCGCGCTGCGCAGCCAGAGCACGATGGAGTTCAAGGAATCGCTGCGCAGCGTCGATCTGCTGCTGATCGACGACCTCCAGTTCCTGATCGGCAAGGACAACACGCAGGAGGAATTCTTCCATACCTTCAACGCGCTGATCGATGCCGGCAAGCAGATCGTGGTCAGCGCCGACAAATCGCCCTCCGACCTCAGCGGCATCGAGGACCGGCTGCGCACGCGCCTGGGCTGCGGCATGGTCGCCGACCTGCACGCCACGACCTATGAGCTCCGCCTTTCGATCCTGCAGGCCAAGGCGCAGGGCCAGGGCGTGCCGGTGCCGCCGAAGGTGTTGGAATTCCTGGCGCACAAGATCACGACCAATGTGCGCGAGCTGGAAGGCGCGTTGAACCGCCTGATCGCGCACGCCAATCTGTTCGGCCGCGTGGTGACGATGGAGAGCGCGCAGGAGGTGCTGCACGACGTGCTGCGCGCGCATGATCGCCGCGTCACGATCGAGGAGATCCAAAAGCGCGTGGCGGAGCACTACAGCATTCGGCTCACCGACATGTCGTCGCCGCGCCGGGCGCGCAACGTCGCGCGGCCCAGGCAGATCGCGATGTATCTGGCGAAGCAGCTCACCAGCCGCTCCCTGCCCGAGATCGGCCGCCGCTTCGGCGGGCGCGACCATACCACGGTGATGCATGCGGTGAGCCGCGTGGCCGAGCTCATGCAGGCCGACGCCGCCTTCGCCGAGGATGTCGAGCTGCTACGCCGGATGTTGGAGACTTAATTCTGCCCTCAAGCGCCGGGCGCGGCCTCCGGCCGCCTGGCTACGCGCCGTCTTGCCGAAGGCACGCCAAAGGCGTGACGCGCTGGGGCGCTTGGGAAAGCGGTCGTCCTGCGCACGGGGCCGCTATGCGTGGCCCAGGAAAACGGTGGGGGGCGCATATCGCTGAGGCCAGATCCCTGCGTCCCCGCCCTTCTACAAGCGATTCCGCCCTGTTATGTTGCCCGTCCGCCTCGGCGGGAATCGGGGGCCTGGCGGGCCGCCGCGGCGCTCCCCGCGCCGAGGCACCGCCGCAAGACGCTGGGAAGTCGGGTGCCATGAAGTTCACGGTGGACAGGGCTGTTCTGCTCAAGGCGCTCGCGCATGTGCAGAGCGTGGTCGAACGGCGCAACACCATCCCCATCCTCGCCAACGTCCTGCTCGAAGCGCGCGATGCCGGGCTTCGCCTGACCGCGACCGACATGGAAATCGCGGTCGTCGAGGAAGTGCCGGGTGTCACCGTCACCCGCACCGGGCGCACCACGGCGCCGGCGGCAACGCTGTTCGAACTCGTCCGCAAACTGCCCGAGACGGCCAAGATCGAGCTTGACCATCCGGGCGGCGACAGCCAGCTCACTCTGCGCGCGGGGCGATTTGACGCCAAGCTTTCCGTGCTGCCGGTCGAGGATTTCCCCTCGATGACCGAGGGCAAGCTGCCGCACCGCTTCGCCCTGCCCGCCGGCCAACTGCGCGACCTGATCGACCGCACGCGCTTCGCGATCAGCACGGAGGAGACGCGCTACTACCTCAACGGCATCTACATGCACGCCACCGAATCCGGGGGTGCCAAGGTGCTGCGCGCAGTGGCCACCGACGGCCATCGACTCGCGCGAGTCGAGGAGCCGCTGCCGGAAGGTGCCACGGGCATGCCGGGCGTGATCATTCCGCGCAAGACGGTGAACGAGCTGCGCAAGCTGGCCGAGGAAGTGCAGGACGAGATCGCCATCGCGCTGTCGGACACGAAAATCCGCTTCACGCTCGGGCCGGTGCAGCTCACTTCAAAGCTGATCGACGGCACCTTCCCGGAATACGAGCGCGTCATCCCCCGCGGCAACGACAAGATTCTGCGCGTGCAGAAGAAGGACTTCGCCGAGGCCGTGGGCCGCGTCGCCGGCATCAGCAGCGAGCGCTCGCGCCCCGTGAAGCTCTCGGTCGATCGCAACCACCTGCTGCTTTCCGCCGCCAGCGCCGAGCTCGGCCAGGCGCAGGAGGAGCTGGACGGCGATGTGGTGAGCTACGATTCCGGCCCGCTCGAGATCGGCTTCCAGGCGCGCTACCTGAACGACATCACCGACCAGATCGTGGACCAGGTGGAGTTTCGCTTCTCAGACGGCTCGGCGCCCACCATCGTCACCGACAGCGCCAAGCCCGAGGCGCTGTACGTGCTGATGCCGATGCGGGTCTGAGAAACGGGTGCTGGCACACAGAAACTTGTGCGCTGCGCACGCCATCGCGATCCCATCCTGCAGCAACGCCATGCAACCAATACCGCCAGGCCGGCGCGGTTAGAGCAATTTACGCTCAGATGGAATCATCTGATCGCAATTCCCGCTCTAGAATCAAACACTTCTAGAGCACGAGGCGTTCATTTGAACGCATCGTGCTCTAGGCAACCGACCCGGGCCTGGGGAGGGATGCAACATGTCGGGAACCACCCGCGGACCCAGCCGGGCCGCGAAGGGCGAAGCACTGCTCGATCCGGATCGCATGCCGCTCGGCGAGATCGCCGCCGGCCGCCTCGCGAAACTCAGCGGATTGCCGGTGAAGGAGCTCGTCAAGCGGCCCCTCGCCGAGCTGGCCGAGGCGCATCGCTTCAAGATCGACCCCTCGATCTTCCTGTTCCGCCGCATCTGCGGCCGCGTCGTGAAGCGTGATGCCGCCACTGGCGCATTGTTGCCAGTGCCCTTCGCGACCGTGCAGGTCGAGGATACGGACGGCGCCTTCCTCGGCTGGTTCCCCGCCGGCTTCCCCTGGGGCTGGCACTTCCCCCTGCACAGCCGGCGCGAGGTGATCGGCACCACCACCACCGATGCCTGCGGCCGCTTCTGCGTCTGGGTGCCGCGCTTCGACGTCGATTGGGTGCTGCGCTGGCGGGCGCAGCGGATCTGCTACGACATCATCTTCCGCCGCCCCTCCCTCGCCGATCTCCTGGCGGATCTGGAGGGCATCGACCCGCCAGTCTGGGACCGCAGGCCGGACCTGCCCATTCCGGTCCCCGACCCGCCGCCGCTGCTGCGCGATGGCGGCTTCGCACTGCGTCGCGCCGGCGAGCTGGTGGGGCGCGAGACCGCCGCACTGCTGGCGCGCGCCGAAAGCGCGCGGGCCTTCGGCGCCTCGGCCGAGGCGCTGTCCACGCGGCTCGCCGCCACGCCCATCGCCGCCGCGCCGCCGGCCCTGCCGAAGGGCTTCGGGGAAGGCGCGCGCGACCTCGGCCACCGCATCCCGCCGGCCATCCTGAAGCAGTTCCGGCCGGATCGCTGGATCGGACCCTTCCGCCGTTGCACCACAGTGTTCCTGCCGGAATGGGTGCCGCTGCTCGACGTGCCGGACATCACCTTCCGCGTCACCCAGGACGTGAACGGCGACGGTACGGCCGAGACGATCTACAGCGAGGGCTTCTTCGACGTCCGCTGGAATGCCGGCGCCATCCCGGATGTGACGCTCGAAGCCTCCTCGATCGCGCTGGCCGGCATCTCCTGCGATGCGCCGGACGTGCTGTGTGGGACCGTGCCGGGCGTCACCTTCGCCGGGCTGATGCCGCTGGTCGCACCCTCCGCCCCCGCCACGCCCTATCACGATGCCGCCACCGGCTATGCCCGTCGCCCGAATCGGCCGCGTGCCTCGGGGCTCGACCCGGCGCGGCTCAGCGACCTGCCGCAGCCACCGGCCGAGGCGCCCTATTGCGGCACGGTGCAACTTTATGGCTGCGTTGAGATCGGGGCCGCGGCGCATTACCGGCTGCTGTTCCGGCACGATGGCGGTCCGCAGGTGCCCTTCACCGGCCTCACCTGGCCGCGCCATCGCATCACGGGCGGAGCGCTTCAGAGTGTGTGGGAAGCCGCCGACAGCGCTGGCTGGTATCCGGTGCGCCCGGGGGCGGAGGGCTGGCACCCGGCCAACCTGTTGCTGAACTGGCCGACCGGCAGCTTCGCCAACGGGCTCTATGAGGTAACGCTGGAGACCGGCAATGCGGCGAAGGCGGTGCTGGCCACGGCTCCGCCGATCAGCTTCCGGCTCGACAACAGCGGCCCCACCGCGCAATTCCTGGGACTGCGCTGGCGCGTCGCGGGCGGCGCCTGGAGCGCGCCGCTCGAACTCGTCTGCCCGGTCATCCGGCGGCCGGCGGGTGCGGATATCGAAATCGAGCTGCGCTGGCTGGCTTCGGCACGGCACCTGCGCTCGGCTTTCCTGCGCGGCGGCGGCTGCGGTGGCGGCGCGCCGGTATTGGCCTCCTCCGAGGCCAGTGCGGAGCATTGGCATACGGCGCCGGGCGACAATGCGGTGGCGCGCACCGCGGTCTTCACCCTGCCCGGCAGCGCCTTGCAGGGCGCCTATGCCTTCTCGCTCGACGTCGCCTCCCGCGCCTTCAACCCGGCGGGCGGCGATGGCGGCTTCGAGGCGGATTGGCTCTACGACCCGGTGGCGATCCATGTGGTGCCATCGCTGCCGGTCGCGGTGGTGAACCTGTAGCGGCGGGAACCGCGCTGTGGCAGCTTGCTACGGCGCGGATGTGGCGAAAGGGTAGCCGCAGCAGACTTAAAATCTGCTTCCTGCATGGGAGTGCGGGTTCGAATCCCGCCATCCGCATGCCGGTCCGCCCGCTGCCCAACCGGGCCGCGGCTGGACCCGCCGCATTTTCGCGCCTAGCGTATGCCGTTTCGAAATCGCGCAGGTGGGGCTCCCATGGCACGTTTCACCATCAATGGCACCACCGGAGCGCCGCTTGGCCAGACCGGCACGGCGGGGGATGATTTGTTCGTCACCACCGGCACCGCAGGCCTGCTGGTGCCGGGCCAGGCGCAGGAAGGCGGCGCCGGCCTGGATCATCTGGTAATCCGCAATGCCGCGCTGGTGCCGATCACCGATGCGGCCTTCGCCGGCCTGACCGGCTTTGAGGTGCTGCGTTTGCAGGCGCCGAGCTTCGTCACGGATTTCAACGTCACACTCGGCGGCCTGGCTGCTGCCGCCTTCGGCAATGCCATCGACCTGCGCCTGGCTGGCGCGCAGGCCCTGGTCGATGCCTCGGCGCTGACCTCCGCCACCACGTTCCATCTCGTCGGCAGCATCGCGTCCGACACGCTCACGGGCGGCGCCGGGGCCGATACGATGCGCGGCGGGTTCGGCAATGATGGCCTCACTGGCGGTGCGGGCGACGATGACCTGCGCGGCGACGATGGCCGTGACACGCTCAACGGCGGCGAGGGCCAGGACAAGCTCCAGGGCGGGGCCGGCATTGACCTGCTGCGCGGCGGCGGCGGCGATGACCGGCTGTTCGGCGGCGTCGGCGCCGACACGCTCGATGGCGGGGCGGGCAACGACCGCCTGCAGGGCGATGCCGGCGCCGATACCTTCATCCTCAGCGACGGCATCGACCGCGTGATGGATTTTGTGGATGGCGAGGATCTGCTCGACGTCAGCGCCTTCGGCATCACCGGCATCGCGGCGCTGCTCGCCGTGGCGAGCGAAGTGGCGAATGGCTTGCGGCTCGAAGTCGCGCCGGGCTCGCGCACCCTGCTGATCGGCGCCACGCTGGCCGAACTCGACGCCAGCGACTTCGTCTTCGCCGCCGAAATCCCGGTGACGATCGTCGAGGATCGCAGCTTCGTCGCCGAACCGGGCAATTCCATCATCCGCACCCTCTATACCGACGAAGACGACGTCGCCGGCACCTCGCTGGCCGACGTTGTGACTCGCAGCGGCAGCGTCACGGGTGGCGCCGGCGCGGCCGGCGGGGAAGGCGTGTCCGGCGGCGCCGACGGGCTCGAGACGTATATCTTCGGCTCGCCGCTCGACACGCGCAGCGTGGCCGACGGCGAGGATGGCGCCGGGGGCAATGGCGGCGAGGCCGGTGGCAACGCGACCGTGCGGGCAAGCGGCTATGACGTGGCGCTCGGCAATCCGGGATCGCCGCTGCGCGACGCGGCCAGCCTGGAAATCACTGCCTTGGCGGGCGGGGGCGGGTCTGGCGGCGCGGGCGAGGCCGGCGGCGATAGCGCCTTCGAATCCGACCTCACCGTGGTCGAAGATGGCTCCGGCCTGGTGGTGGATGGCGTGGCCGATACCACCGGCAGCGGCGGCGCCGGGGGTGGAGGCGGGTCCGGCGGGCCGGGTGGCGCGGCGCTGGCGGAGTTGGTCGACTACGGCAGCAGCGCGACCGCCGCCATGGACGTCACCCTGGTCCTGGAAGCGACCGGCGGGGCCGGCGCGTCAGGCGGGGCGGGTGGCGCCGGCGGCATCGGCGCCTTCGACGCCGACCTGACCGATGGCCGCGATGGCGGCGAAGGGGGGGCGGGTGGGGCCGGCGGACGGGGCGGCGACGCGACAGCCAGGGCCAAGGACATCCTCGGTTTGGCCTCCACCGACATGGGCTGGACAATCGTCGCCCGGGCGACGGGCGGCGCGGGCGGGGTTGGCGGCGCCGGCGGCACGCCCGGCACCAACCAGACCAGCGTCACCGAGGAAGTCACCGGCGGCGCCGAGCCTTTCTTCGTGACCAACATCGACACCGGCCGGGACATCGGCGGCAATGGCCGAAAGGGCGGTAATGGCGGCGATGCGCGGGCGGAGATCAGCGACGTCAACCTCGATCCGGCCGGCAACGACCCCTCCGTCAACCTCATTCGGCTGGAAGCCGCGGCGACCGGCGGTGCGGGCGGGGCGGGCGGCCTCGCCAGCACCGAGATCGGCATCGATGAGGCGGCGGAGGGCGGCGGCATCACCACCACCAGCCATGCCGGCGTGGCCGGGCTGGATGGCGTGGCGGGCGCGCGCGGCAGCGCGACCATCGCCTTCCTGAACAACACCGTCGTGCTGAGCGGTGGCGAGGACACGCTGCAGCTCGCCGCCTATTTCGATGGCGGGGTGCATGTGCTGGCGTTCAGCGGCAACACTTTCATCGGTGGCAGCGGCGACGATGCGCTCGACCTGACGTGCTTCCATGGCTTCGGCGCGCGGGTCGATGTGGCGGCGGGGACGCTTTCCTTCGGTGGCGGCCCGGCCAATGCCATGTTCGAGTTCGAGGATTTCTACGGCACCGAGAACGCCGACACCTTCATCGATGGCGCAGGCGCGCAGGTGTATTTCGGTGGCAGCGGCGCGGATGTGTTCATCTTCGCGCCCGGCCACAGCCAGGACAGCCTGCAGGACTTCACCCAGGGCCAGGATCTGATGGATCTGAGCGCCTTCGGCTATGCGGGTTTCGAGGATCTCGACATCGCCTACGGCGGCGGGGGCACGGGCAGCAGCCCGGCCTTTGCGGTGGTCACCACCAGCGGCGGCAGCGGCATCAGTGTTACCTTCAATGTCGTGACGGGCGGCACGCTGACGGCAGCGGATTTCGTGCTTTAACACCGTAACCCTGGCGGCGGGCGCGGCGAAGCGGTAGCGGAGGCGTCACGCCCCCGCGAAGGAGCCTCCGCTTGTCCGTCCGCAGCCTTGCCCCCACTCGACCCCTCGACCCTGCCAAATTCCGCGACCCGCGCGTGACGGCAAAGGGCGAGGCGCGGGCCTCCGTGGCGCTGGCGGGGCTCGAGACGCTCTGGTTCAACACTGGCACGCTGTGCAACATCACCTGCGCCGCCTGCTACATCGAGAGCAGCCCACGCAACGATGCGCTGGTCTATCTCAGCGCCGCCGAGGTGGCCGGCTACCTCGATGAGGCGGCTGCCAGCGCGCTGCCCCTGCGCGAGATCGGCTTCACCGGCGGCGAGCCCTTCATGAATCCGGCGCTGCCGGCGATGCTGGCCGAGGTGCTCGGCCGGCCGGCCGGGCTTCGCGCGCTGGTGCTGACCAACGCCATGAAGCCGATGCAGCGCTACCGCGCGGTGCTGCTCGCGCTGAAGGCGCGCTTCGGGGCCGATCGGCTGATCCTGCGCGTCAGCCTCGACCACCATGAGGCCGCGCCACACGACATGGAGCGAGGCGCGGGCAGCTTTGCCCAGGCGCTGGAGGGGCTGGTCTGGCTCGCGCGCGAGGGTTTCGTTGTGCATGTCGCCGGCCGCGCCGGCTTCGACGGGCAGTCGGAGGCGGCGATGCGCCAGGGTTTTGCCCGACTTTTCGCCGAACACGCCATCCCGATCGACGCGGAGGACCCTGCCGCGCTGATGCTGTTCCCCGAGATGAATGCCGCCCTCGATGTGCCCGAGATCACCACCGCCTGCTGGGGCATCCTAAGCAAATCGCCCGAGAGCGTGATGTGCGCCACATCGCGCATGGTGGTGAAGCGCAAGGGTGCCGCGGCACCTGCCGTGGTGGCCTGCACGCTGCTGCCCTACGACAAGCAATTCGAACTCGGCGCGACGCTGGCCGAGGCATCCCGAGACGTGGCGCTGAACCACCCGCATTGTGCCAAATTCTGCGTGCTGGGCGGCGCCGCCTGCTCGCGTTAGCGCACTATCGGTTCAATTGAACCGATTTCGTGCGCTATAAACACCTGAATCTAAAGCACGGACTTTGGTTCAAACGATTCCGTTTGAACCAAACGTGCTTTAGGGACAACTCTCGCATAGCGCCTGGGCGAGCGGCGCAAGGTCGTGCTCGGCGAGCGCCAGCGGGTTCACCACCAGCAGCCCCTCCCGCAGCCGCCCCGCGCCGACATGCACGCGCCGCGCCCGGAGCGCAGCCTCGGCGGCGCGAGCGTCGCGCGGGCGGAGCAGCAGCAGCGGTAGCGGGCCCTCGGTGATCTCGGCAGGCAGGTCGCCAAGCGCTTCACGTACCACCTCCAGCATGGCGCGCAGACGCGCGGCGCGGGGGGCGTCGCCCTCGGCCACGAAGCGCCGCAGGGCGACGATCAGGCCGACGATCTCCTCCTTGCCCGCCTTGCAGGCGCGGCCGATGCCGTGATGCGGCAGGTAGGGCAGCGCCGTATTGCCCGCGAAGGCCGGCGGCAGGCGGAACTGCGCGGCCGGCAGGTCGAGATCGAGCATCTGCAACAGCGCCGAGGCCACCAGGTCGCGCCGCCCCGCCAGGATGCCCGAGGCCTGCGGCCCGCCGATCGCCTTGCCGCCGGAGAAGCACACGAGGTCGGCGCCGGCATCGAGAAAGGCGCGCAGATTGCCCTGCGGCGGCAATTGCGCGGCGGCATCCACCAGCACCGGAAGCTCGGCCGCATGCGCCACCGCCACCACCTCGGCCAAAGGCGGCTCCGACCAGGGCTGCGCCACCCAGAGCACCCCAGCCGTCCGCGGCGTGATGGCGGCGGCGAGTTCTGCGGCCGAGGCATCGCGCACGCCAGCGCCACTGAAACGGTCGGGGATGCCAACCTCCACCAGCTTGCCGCCGGCGACCCGCAGCGCACGGTCATACATGTTGCGCTGGCTGCGGCTGACGAGGAATTCGTCGCGCGCCGCCTGTTCCGGCAGGCGGTCCATCGCGGCCGGGTCGAGCCCCGCCATGCAGGCCGCGGCGCCGAGCAGCAGCGCGGCCTCGGCCCCGGAGGTGACGATGCCGGCCTCGGCGCCGGTCGCGGCGCTGATGGCCCGGGACGCCGCTTCCTGGAGGTCGGGCATCTCGACGCAGGCGCGCGCGGCCTCGGCCATCGCCGCCGTGACCTCGGGGTGCATCATGCCGCCGGAGAGGCGCGTGCTGGTGCCGGCGGCGTTGATGATGGTGGGGACGCCGAGTGCGTCATAGATCATCGGGAAAGCACCCGGCGCACGGCGTCCTGCCAGCCGGCGTGGCGCGCATCCGCCTCCGCCTTGGGCATTTGCGGCGTGAAGCGCCGTTCGAGCTTCCAGAAACCCGCCG
>Ga0105045_10003597_pt1 | contig 13330 bp, 7 predicted proteins | sample MAT02_FD_78089 | JGI IMG/M metagenome (GOLD analysis project Ga0105045, IMG submission 78089) | Freshwater microbial communities from Lake Fryxell liftoff mats and glacier meltwater in Antarctica - MAT-02 (megahit assembly) | ecosystem: Environmental > Aquatic > Freshwater > Ice > Liftoff...
AGAAGTGTTGGTGTTGTTGGGGGCGAATGGAGCTGGTAAATCAACTCTTCTGAAGTTGATCGCCGGACAGATCACGCCTGAATCGGGATCTTTTTTTTGAACGAATGCGATGTCGAAAAGCTTTCACGGCGCAAGCTGGCTCAGCAGATCGCGCTGATGCCGCAGCACGAGAATCAAACTTCGACACTGACGGTATTGGATGTGGTATCGCTTGGGCGAATGCCTCATTGCGGCTGGCGGACAGCGGATTCTCAGCAACAACGGGCTCGAGCGGAATGCGTCAAGCATTGTCGTCAAAGGACCGTTTCGCCGTCTGCAGCATCCGATTCTTCAGCTTCCACCGGTATAAAACCGGGGACTTATTCTCGACAATGCCATCGACGCTTGATGATTCGCATGATAGTCGAACAATCAGCTATGATGATTGCGAATTCAGTTGAGCAAACAAATTGCATTCATTATTTCGAGCGTCCTCAGCGATGATACGTTTTTCAAGCAGCCTGCCGCTCGCCTCAGAGCCCGGACAAGACTAGAGCCCCGCTCGCTACGAGTTCTTGGATTTGATCTTCTACTGCAGAAACAATCTGGCGGTTGCAATAGGGGACAGGAAAGCACTGCTGCACATTTACAAACGCCGTCCTCCATTCGCATGATTTGGGTTCGGGCACTGCGAAGATTGCGTGTCCGTTTGCTTTTTGTGTACAATGTTAGGTTTGGAGGCCGAAGCTATCCTGGCCACTCAAGTGAATCCGTTTGTAGAGAAAGCCTTTTCGGAGATTCGATCGGTATGAGACATGGGAGTAGTACCGAGGCAAAAGTGTTGATGCAATGCGTATGTGCTTGTGTGGCGGTATGCTTATTCTGCATCACTCCCCAGTGTCGCGCGGAGTTCGAGGACGATGTGTTTGAGTCACGCGTGCGACCGATTTTGGTCAAGCATTGCCTGGAGTGTCATGGTGCGAAAAAACAAGAGGGTGGGCTGCGACTCGATTCACGCGACGGTTGGATGCGAGGCGGAGATCGCGGCGAAGTTATTATTGCGGGCGAGCCAGACAAGAGCCTACTGATTCAGGCGGTACGGCATGACGATCCCGATTTGCAAATGCCGCCTGGCGTCAAAAAACTAACACCCGCTGAAATCGCAGATCTCGAAGCTTGGGTCCAGCGTGGTGCCTATGACCCGCGACGTGAATCGGAAACGCCGTCTTCGCAAAGAATGAGCCTTGAACAGTCTCGGGCGTTTTGGTCTTTCCAGCCTTTGAAAGCTGTCGTCCCACCGCATGACACCGCAGATCTCTGGTCGAGGACTCCGATCGATGCGTTTGTTCATGCTGAGTTAAAGAAACACGAGTTATTGCCAGTTGCCGATGGTGATCGACGTACGCTGATCCGCCGAGCAACGTTCGATCTGACGGGACTTCCGCCGACATGCGATGAAATCGATTTGTTTTTGCGAGATGAATCCACGGACGCATTTGCGACAGTCGTGGATCGACTTCTTAAGTTACCTGCCTATGGAGAACGTTGGGGCCGACACTGGCTCGATGTGGCTCGATATGCGGATACGGCTGGTGATGGAGCCGACTATCCAGTGCGCGAAGCCGGGGCGTATCGCAATTGGGTGATTGATTCGTTTAATCGTGACCAACCCTATTGCGATTTCGTTCGCGAACAGATCGCTGGCGATATTCTGGCACTCAATGGTCCAGATGAAAAATATGCCGAACGAGTGACTGCGACGGGATTTCTGGCGATCGGCAAACGCTACGGATACAAGGCAGGGCCCGACTATCAGTATCTAGACTTTGGGGATGTGATCGACTCGCTCGGTCGTTCTATGCTTGGGCTCTCCGTGGGCTGTGCAAGATGCCACGATCACAAATACGACCCCGTATCTGCCGCTGATTATTATGCGATGTACGGGATTATGGAAAGTACACAGTGGGCGTTTCCCGGTGGCGAAGAGCAGAAGCGCCCCGCTCACTTTCCGCCTCTCGTTCCTCCCGATGAAGCTGCGAAACTGGAGAAAGCCAAGGCAGAAGAACTCGCTGGCTTAGACAGTGAAATCGCTGCACGAAAACGAGAGCGATCGGAACTTGATCCCGACACAATAGCCGGCGGAGTCGATCTTGGCTTCGAGGCTCAGCAAACCGGAAAACCGCCCGAAAAACCTTGGGTCAGTGCCGGGCCGATCGAAGTCCTGGCCGAGGCACAGAGCCCTTTCAACCACATTCATCCTCAGGGAAAATTGGGAGTTCGACTTGGAAGCGGCCAACCATCCGAAGGACTGCGATACGTTTTCGAAAACGGTTTGCGGGCAACGCCTGATAAACTTATGCACTTTACAATCGACCTCCGAATCGTCGAGTCGTCCAATGAAAAGGGGGCGTTTCGGTTCTACTTAGGCCGCGGTGTCGTGCAGTCGCTGGCGGTGGAATGCAGCGTGACGTCAACTGAATTTGCGATTCGCAATGGAGCCAATTGGGAGATAATTCGATCGGTCATGCCTGGTGCTTGGTACACGCTGCGACTGACGATTGACCCAGCCGCCAAGACCTATTCGGGCATCGTTGGCACTCGGGATGATTTGACTGTCTTTAAGGAAAAGCAGACGGGGCCGAACTGGGACGGTGTTGCCGATTGCTTTATCTGTGATGGGTTCGGACATGTTGCTGGAGCAGCTTGTGCACGAGACCTCGACAACCTTGGACTTCGAGAAACGGCATTTGGTGCACCCGATTCAAACCCTGTTGCTCCTAGAATTGTGGAACCAAATGCTCAGCAACAGATGGTGAAGCTTGATGCTGACATCAAGTCACTTATTGAACGCAGACAAACAATCTCGACAGAGGCCCCTTACCCGGTAGCTTACGGAGTCGCGGAAGGATCGCCGACAAACAGTCGCGTTCAGTTGCGAGGCGAGCCACATCGCCTGAGCGACGAAATTCCGCGTCGAAATCTTGAATTGCTCGGTGGCGAAGCTGTTCCTGCTGGTTCCGGTAGCGGTCGACTTGAGCTGGCAAACTGGATCGCGCGTCCTACGAACCCGCTGACGGCTCGCGTTTTCGTGAATCGAGTTTGGCAATGGCATTTCGGCGAGGGGCTCGTCGCAACTCCTAGTGACTTTGGCTCGCGTGGAGAGCGGCCGACACATCCTGAATTACTAGACTGGCTAGCCGGCGAGTTCATCGCGTCGGGTTGGTCTGTGAAGTCTCTGCATCGATTGATCATGAATTCGCGAACGTACCAATTGGCTAGTGTCGACAATGAGGCAGGCCTAGCGGCTGATCCTGGCAATCGCTGGTACTGGCGGTACTCACGACGCCCGTTGGACGCCGAGTCGATTCGAGACGCTATGCTTGCGGTCAGTGGGAGTCTCGATGGAAACGTTCCAAAGTCCCATCCGTTTCCTTCGGTCGATACATGGGCCTACACCATTCACAGCCCATTCTACGCAGTCTACGATTCAAACCATCGAAGCGTCTATTTGATGGTACAGCGAAACCGAAGGCATCCCTACTTAGCATTATTCGATGCTGCAGATCCCAACCAAAGCATTGCGAGTCGACAACCAACGACAACTCCCACACAAGCTTTGTTTCTGATGAATTCACCGTTTGTCCAAGAGGCATCCGAGGGCTTCGCGCGGCACATTGTATCGGTGTCAGGTGACGACGACGCCAAAATACGATGGGCATTTGAAACGGCACACGGTCAAATTCCAGAGGAAGAAGTCGTTCGCGATGCGATCGCCTTCGTGTCGGCATATCGTGAAAAACTTGCAGGCAATGATGTTACCTCTGAGAAGGACATCGCGGCTTGGTCGGCGCTTGCTAGAGTTTTATTGACGAGCAACGCGTTTCTCTATGTGGATTAACCGAGGGAACAGTATGAAACCATTTCCATTCACGCGTCGCGAGTTTCTAGGTCGCGCATCGGGCGGATTCGGAGCAGTTGCGTTGGCAGGCTTGTGCAGCGAACTTCAAGCGGCACCGGACAATCCTCTCCAAGCGAGAAACGGCCACCACGTCGCGAAAGCCGACCGTGTCATCTTCCTCTTTTCGACCGGCGGTACGTCGCATATCGACACATTCAATCATCGACCGCAACTAATAGCAGATCATGGCAAGTCGATCACGGCCTCGAGGTGGCTCAACAAATCCGGAGAGTTCAATCGGTTCTTGATCAAGCCACGGTATGCTTTCAAGCAATATGGTCAAAGCGGGGCATGGGTCAGCGACTTGTTCCCCCACGTCGGCTCGGTTATCGACGATGTGTGTGTTCTCAACGCGATGCATTGCGAGAGTGATGGTCATGACAAAGCGACCTTGGCGGCTCACACGGGTTCAGCGCAATTCGCTCGACCGAGCGCTGGGTCATGGGTGAGCTACGGACTCGGAACCGTCAATCAAAATCTGCCTTCGTTCGTGGTTCTTGCTCCGGCCGCACCCTACGCTGGCGCACAAACCTGGAGCAGCGATTTTCTGCCTGCCTGCCATCAAGGAACGCACGTCCTACCAGGAGCAGAGCCGCTGCCCAATATCCGACCGCGAAATCCTAACAGCGAGCTGCAGCAAATGGAGCTTGCTCTGCAGAGGCGACTGAATCAAGTTCATCTCGTGCAGCGGGCCGCCGATCAATCGCTGGATGCAAGGATACGATCCTTTGAGACAGCTTTCGGCATGCAGCGCGAAGCTCCCGAAGCTTTTGATCTATCACAGGAAACGGAGGACACACTTCGCCTCTACGGACTAGAACGAGGCGCAACGAGCGGCTTTGGCTGGCAATGTTTGGTCGCCCGAAGATTGGCGGAACGTGGCGTTCGTTTTTTGGAACTAATCGATGTTGGTTCGAGCGGAAACTGGGATTCGCACGGGGATATGGGCGATCATGAGCGGCTTGCAAAAGCGATCGATAAGCCGATTGCTGGCCTACTCACCGACCTCAAGCAAAGAGGCATGCTGGAACGGACGCTTGTGGTCTGGACGACCGAATTCGGTCGTACACCGTTTCATCAACAGGCGGACCACGCTGGACGCGAGCACCACAACCTGTGCTTTTCATCATGGATGGCTGGAGGTGGTGTCAAAGGGGGTATCGTCCATGGCAAGTCGGATGAATACGGCATTCTGACATCCGAGGACGCTGTCCACACTCACGACCTCCATGCCACCATGTTGCACCAGCTCGGTATCGATCACGAGCGATTGACTTTCCGCCATGCGGGTCGCGATTTTCGCTTGACCGATGTTCATGGCCGCGTCGTCCGGGAGATCCTCTCTTAGGCGAGCGTAGGATGGAACCATTGTCCCGTCCGTTTATTCGTTCGCAACAATGGTCCCAAACAAAATCGTTATTTTTACTCAGCCATGACGCGTTAGTAGCGGTAGCCCGACCGAAAACCGGGGCTAACGCCCAATGGCACTCACTTTCGATTTGAGTGAACCGACGGCGCTAGCCGCGGGCTGCAGTTTAATTGACTCTTCCATCAATTCAGGACCGAAGCTAGCGCTTACGGTTCATAAAGTGAGTGCCATTTGGCTAACGTCAATCGGCTAACTGATGCGATTGGTGACTAGGCTGCATTTCGATCCATGAAACGAAAAAACCTCGACTGAACCTGTGAGTTCAACCGAGGCTTTTGTAAAGGTTAGGATAACAATCGAAGACATGTGTTAGGTCAGCCGTGGGCCGATCGTTGCGATGTGCTTCATTAGTTAGTCGAGGAACCCGACTAATTCTTGAGATCGGCTTGGTTGTTGAAGTTTGCGGACCGCTTTGGCTTCAATTTGACGAATGCGTTCACGCGTCACCTTGAAGATGTGGCCTACTTCCTCCAGTGTGTAGCTGTAACCATCCCCGAGCCCGTATCGGAGTTTGATGATTTCGCGTTCGCGGTAACTCAGCGTTTTTAGGACTGCGTTGATACGAGTGCGAAGCATCTCTTGTCCGGCCCCGATGGCGGGGCTCTCGGCCGTACCGTCAGGCAGCAGATCGCCGAATTGGCTATCTTCGCTGTTACCGACAGGGCGATCGAGCGAGATCGGATATCGGCTCATAGCCAATACACGCCTAGCTTCTTCAATTGTTGTTTCCGCACGACGCGCGGTTTCCTCGAGGGTCGGCTCGCGTCCCAGCTCTTGCAGTAATTGCCGCGAAACATTTCGGACCCTCGACATGGTTTCGACCATGTGCACCGGGATTCGAATAGTTCGGCTTTGGTCTGCAACAGCGCGAGTAATAGCCTGACGAATCCACCAGGTGGCGTACGTACAGAACTTAAAACCGCGACGATACTCGAATTTATCGACAGCTCGCATCAAACCCGCGTTGCCTTCTTGGATCAGATCCAGGAAGCTCAAACCGCGGTTTCGGTACTTCTTGGCGATAGAAACCACTAAACGAAGATTGCCTTCGCTCAACTGCTTCTTGGCGCGTTGATACTCGGTGAAAACTTTTTTGACCATCTTTACGCGTTTGCGTAACGAGGTTGGCGTCTCTTGGGTAGCGACCAGAATTTGGCGGAACTCGCGACGCAACTGAGCCACTTGTGAGGGGGCTACTTGGTGCGATTTGAGGGTCGCCAAATCGTGCATGATCTCGTCAACGCGGTCACTCAATCGCTCGAGCACACCGATCATCGTTTCGATCCGCTGGGTACGCAGGCCCAATTCCTCGATCAATCGAACCGACTTACGACGGCGACGAGCGAGGGACTGCCAGGCTTCTTGACGTTTCTTCACTGGAAGCGATTTGCTCAGGGCGTTGCGATAATCGCGACGGTTCCGTTTGAGCAGTACGTCCAATGTTTTGAGGTTGTGTGGCAATCGTCCAAGGATTTGATCCTTTTCCAGGCGATCGGTAACCGACACCTGGACTGTACGATCGAATGGCAATTCGCCGGTATGAACACGCTTGAGAATCTTGTAGGCAAACTGCACCACGTAATCGCATTCGAGCAACTTGGTTCGGAATCGACGTCGAGTGACTTCGATCTTTTTGGCCAGCCGAATTTCTTCTTGACGAGTTAACAGCGGGATTTCTCCCATCTGCGTCAAATACATTCGAACCGGGTCATCCGACCAAGTCTCTACCTCTTCCATTCCGGAAAGCAAATCATCTTCGCTTTCCAGTTGGACTTGGTCCTCGGAAACGGCTACATCAACGACAGCGACATCGCCCTGGTCATCACCTTCCTCCTCAAGCGACAGTTTGCGAAGGCCATCCAAGTCGTCAGCGCTGCGAGGCAAATCATCATCGAAATCCAACAGGCCGTCGAACAAGGTTATAGCTCCTGAAACCACGAAAATAATGGAGGATCGAAGTGCTCGTGTGTAAGCAAAGTTTTGGTCTCATGAACGCGTCGTCGGTCAACGATCCCCGCACCAAAGTTTCTTACGATTCACAACCTCAAAGGGTCGGAACCGAAAACTCCTGTGCTAGCACTGCTAATCAACTCTGCGTCCACGTATTCCTAGTACCTTGCTTGAGCGAGGCAGAGGAAGTGTAGCACCTAACTGCTTACCGACGGGACTCCGAACATAAATGGTAAATTTTTACGAATAAGGAAAGCCTACCATGGCTCAACGACCTTTGCGTTTTTGCAAAACCACAAAACCCGCAATGGCGGTAGGGGAACTCCAGTGTATTTAAACGATTGCTCTAAAGTACACTCAGGTCACGTATTTGCGGAAATATTTGCTACTTTTGGAACACGACCGAATCGAACCATCCCTGACGCTCGCGCTCAAGGCCTAACTCGTTTAATTGCCCGCTTTGCTTTCGCTGTTCGTCGGTCGTGTTCTTGTATTTTGACCAACCGGAGACTGAACTTGGTTGGTAGCTTTACTTGACGCGAAAGAATCAGTCGAGGATGCTGGGCTTTTCACTTATTCTGGTGAGTCAAAGTGCGAGTATCAACAATTTGAGCAGGGCGTAAGCCGTTGCCAAATGCAATCAACTTGCGTCCTCAAGACAACCATTCAAAGCTGACTTGCGTACCCAGGCATTCTAACTACGATCGCTCAAAGGTCTAGTCGCTTGATCGATAGAATCGCGTCTTCCACAATGAGTTCGAACGAGATGAGCCATCTGGCTTACAATTGCGTACGAACTTTTGTTGCGAGATCTCCGTCCCCTTTTTTCCAAAAAAATTCTCCATGTCCCAGTTTTTGTTGCCCTGCGCATGCGGGGGTAAATTGACAGTCAGTAAAAGCCAGGCTGGTATGTCGTTGCCATGCCCGGAATGCGGTGTTTCGGTGGATGTCCCCACCATTCGAAAGCTTTCAGTACTCGCTACGGCTTTGCCGGAAAAGAAGCGAGCCAAGGCTAGGAACGGTTTAAACTGGCTTGGGCCATTAGCGGCCATTTCCCTGATTGTGGGCGTCATTGGCCTGTCCTATGCCGGGTATTTATTTTATGAACGCAGGACCTACATTTCCATTGCGGTCCAAAATGGGGCCAGACTGGACGTGAAAGAGTCTGAATTCTTAGCTGATACCCGGAAGTCGGCTGAGCAACTCGCGCCTGCGGACACTTGGGATTATTGGAACATGATGCTCAACGACGGGATGAAAAATCCCGACCCGCCTGACGTGTTCAAGTTAAAGCGATTCCTAGAGTCGAAAATACCAACTATGCTCAATTCGTTGTGGTTGGGGCTGGCAGGAACAGCTGTCTTTATTGTGACTTCGCTTCTAATTCAGAACCAACGGAAGCGCGCTGCAGCTTAGGGTAACCGCAGGCTGGGAGATTCCGGTTGTAGTTTGGGACCATTGTTCCGAACAAGTCAGCGGACGGGACAATGGTCCCATCCTAAGATCAGTTTGGCGAAACCCAATCTGCGTCATCTTCTTCCTCGGCCACTTTCGTCTTTTTTGGAAGTGGAAGAATTGCTGGCATTGCGTATTCTGCGACAGCCCGTTCGCCAGTTTCAATCTGAGCGAAAACAATCACGCTCTTGATGTCCCGATTGCCCACCGGAAATCGAACACTACCCATTCGTGCGACGAACGCTTCGAGAGGTACGGAAATGAACTGGCCCGCTTTGATTCCTTTGGGTTCATCGCAATAAAATTGCTTGTTCAAACCGATCGCTAGGTTTTGCCAATCGGCCTTGGTCGTGTTCTTTATCGAAATGCAAGGAACCAAGCGACGAGACTCCTCAAAGTTGCCAATCCACTTGGATTCAAGTCTCACAAGGGCTGGGAGTGATGGTTCTGGGCTGCGTGGCGTGAAAAAAGAAAGCAGCAATCCATAACCGATGGGCACGCCGATCAAAACGACCGTTAGAATAGCCAATTGTTGTTTGGAAATGGTCCGATTGGGTTGCATTGGGGATCCGTCTTTTGATACTCAGCTAAGGATGCTGTACTATCTTCTCAATCCGGGATTATTCAAGTGGAATTGAATCACTAGAAAAGGAACGAACCGCGTGCTCAAAAATGGATTCGGCTATGAATCATTGGTAACTGAGCTTCAATTGCTTGAGAATCGGCTAATGGATGCATCTCCCGTCAATGCCTTTGCCAAGTCGAATTTCCCAGTCGCAATTTCGAAATCCTTTTTTGATGTTGCAACGCTTCTTCCTTCTGTTTTCATTCGCGAAACGATGGAACCTAACTGGCAAATCGGAGCGGGTTCGGCCAAGCGAAAAGCCGCCGATCCCGGATTAGAAATTCGACAGCTCATTCAGCAAGCTTTGGGTTGCTGCCAGGCTCCAGCCGCACCGATTGTCGCAGTCCTCGGCCTGTTAAATGCAGGCAAATCGTCGCTTGTATCAACCTATCTTTCCGAGACTAACCGGCGCCGCATTCTGGTTGGGGCTGGCAATGAACAGGGGACACACCGCTTTGTTTTATGGCTCCCAGATTCGTGGCGGAACAACCCTGCGCTGTGGGATTCGATCCAGGAGCGGTTGCTATCGATATTCGGCTGCGCGAGTGAATTGCTTTCGGCCGATCCGGTGCTGGCCACGGCTCAATACAACGACACAAAACCAAGACGTTTAACGGATCAGGATGGTCGCGAACGGCTGTTGGAAACGATTGAGATCCCTTTGGTTGCCACCGATTCTCAGCTAGATCGTTGGGGAGTCGCTTTGATGGATTGTCCTGACGTCCAGACGGGATTTCTGCCCAACCGTTCGCTTCATTCTCCTGGAAACACCGCCCTTTTTCATGAGCAATCGCAGTCCATTGCAGACGCGAGGCTCAACGTTTTAGCCAGTGCATCTCCGTTGTGCTCTGCGTTTGTCGTCGTCTTGCCTGCCAATGCGATGCATGACCAAACGGTGAGTCGCTTGTTGCGGCTGCTGAGTGAAAAGATGCCGAGAGTGAAACAGTTCTTGGCTGTGAATCGGGTGCCACGCCGTTACGAGGCAAATGAGATTAGCACTGAGCTCCTGTCGCTGTATGGCCTTCATTCGATAAGCCGACATTACATGGCTTACAGCTACGACGGACCGCAGCAGCGAGACCGACTGCCCGCGCCGCCAGAGGGTTTTCTGGCGGCTGAGGAAGGCGAACTGCCACTGTTTTTCCGGATTGATGAACAGCTCGTTTCGCAGCCCCCCGCCAAAATTCCAAAGGAATCTTGGCTGTTAAACATCGGTTCGCAGTTGGATAAACGTGGCTTGTTTGAGGATGTTCTGGAGTCGACTACTTCGAAACTACGGAACCAAATCAACGACACGATCCAACGATCGCAGGCTTACGTTCGGCAGTTGAAGGCTAGAACCAAGCTTCTGCAGGATTCCGTCGCGAACGCTTGTCTCGACTTTTCAACCGATGCAACTGCTACGGGGGCGTCCAAAATACGGCTTCAGGTTTCGCGGCAGATTATCAAGCAGGTTTCCGTGTCTTTGGAAAGGACGGCGCCGTGGTGGGCGATGCCTGGGCGGTGGACTGCTCGCTTGGCGGAAACCAGTAAGGCGAGTATCGCGTCGGCGACCGATTGGATTCAGATTCCCCAATGGTTTAGTGGCAAAACAGAGGCAATTGGAAGATGGATCCGTACGAGCTGGACCTCTGGCAAGTCAGGCAAAATCGTGACTGCTGACGTGCTAATTAAGCACCTTCAGGAGCACGATCGACAAGGAATCTTGCAATTGGATTCGGCAGAAAGTCTTGGGACTGCGCAAGTGCGTTCAGCCTGTCAGCGAGCCATCGGTCGGTTTCAAAAAGAGAGTCTGATTCAGTTGGATGACCAGCAATTAGATGAGTTCACGGCGAAAATGTGGTCAGAGATGCCGATGGGCAGAAGGCTGCTGACGGGATTTGCTCCGGCCGGAATCTTGTTCGCACCGTTGTTAGCTGTGTTGATGGTACCGCTGGATTTCGGTGGTTCCGCGGTGCTTGTGTTTGCATCGATGAAAGAATTGCTTTTTGCGGGAGCAGCGGGGGTTGGGCTGGCAATTGCGAGCGCGGACTCGATGCCTCAGATTGCGGAATCGGAGGCCGCGTGGCAGCAATTGGGGGATCTTTATGGGGTTTTATGCGATGAACTCGGACTCGTCCGCCCCTCGGGAAGTGAGATTCCGCTAGTTGGGGCGGGGGGAGACGGGCGGCGAATGCCTGCTAGCCGAATTCCAGTGAATGTTGATTCTGCCTTGGAAAATACAAGCTGCGACACTGAGTGTCCCGGTGTTGTTCCGGCAAACTATCAACTCAATCCGCCGAGCCTAGCAGCCATCGAGAGTGCCTTAGCACGAATAACCAGGGCTTAGTTAGCGCTCTTGCCAAACATGAAATTTGGCTAGCGGAACTCGCCAGAGTTTCGCTGTGTTCGCAGGTTTGAGCTGGAATTTATCGTATGAAGTTACCGAAAGCCTTGGCGGCTTCCGCTACGCTAAAACACAAATTCCTAATCTACGAATAGCGAGGTCATGAGGTACAACCGGTCGCCTCCGGCGGGCAAAAGTGCGATTTACGAAAAGAAAGTTTATTGGAGAGTGACAAAAAAACGAGCAAATCGCCTGAGAAACAGGGACAATTTGCGAGGCCAACGACAAAAAAGCATTTTTGCCGTTGACGATATTGGGTCACATTCATATCTTCTTGCTCCCGCGTTCAACGTAGGGCTTACGAGATCGCCGGCAGATGACAATTTGCTGGCAAACTGACGTTTTTATCAAGGTAGAGATTAGCTGTGTCCGGATCGCATGAAGTCATCAGAATTCGAATGGAAGCCTATGACCATGCCGTTTTGGATCAAAGCGCATTGGAAATAGTGGAAACCGCTAAGCGGACTCACTCCGAAGTGCACGGCCCGATTCCTCTTCCTACTCGCATCGAGCGTTATACGGTCCTTTCCGGTCCGAACATCGACAAGAAAGCACGTCAGCAATTCGAAATCAGAACGCACAAGCGTCTGATCGACATCAAGCAAGCCACTGCTCGAACGATTGAAGCTCTAAACAAGTTGAGCTTACCCGCTGGCGTTGACATCAAAATCAAGGCAACGACTCGGTAGGAAATTTACGCTAAAACGGCATCCATCAGGTTTTCCCAATATGAAACGGAAGCTCTGAAGGTAACCATCGATTCGGTGAATGTTGCTGCGGTTTCGCCGCCTCTTTCGCAAGGTCTGCTTTCTTATTGAGGTAGGCTCGTCGGTGTGTCCTTTCGAGTAAACGATTTACGGAACAGAACGAATGAGCAAAGGAATCCTCGGCCGCAAGGTCGGAATGACGCAGATATTTGAGAAGGACGGGCGCGCAGTGCCTGTCACGGTGATCGAAGCTGGACCTTGCCATGTTCTTCAGGTTAGAACCGTAGATCGTGATGGTTACGAAGCAATTCAGATGGGTTTTCTCGATAAGCCCCGTCGTCTTGCTAGCCGAGCTGCTCGTGGCCAAGTTGCTGGCATCTCCAGCAAGCGATCCGAGAAAATCAAGGCTGCAGGCGGAGCTGTCCCTGTAAAAGCGAATTGTGAACCAAAGCGATTTATTCGCGAGTTCCGCGGACCAGCTTCTGCCGATGTAGGAGCGGAGGTCAAGGTGACTGTCCTTGAGGGGATTAAGTCGGTTGATGTGACAGGGACTAGCAAAGGATGTGGCTTCTCCGGTTGGATGAAGCGACACAATTACGCGGGTCAGCGAGCGACTCACGGCGTTAAAAAGGCTCACCGTCATCCTGGTGGTACTGGTGCTGGTACATATCCTGGTCGTGTGCGCAAGGGTAAGAAGGGTGCTGGGCAGTACGGAAATGACCAAATCACGATGAGAAACCTTTTGGTTGTGCGTATCGACGGCGAGAATAATCTTCTTCTTGTCCGAGGTGCAGTTCCTGGTCCGAACGGCGGCTACGTTATTATTCGCGAAACAAACAAA
>Ga0105045_10003598_pt1 | contig 13327 bp, 15 predicted proteins | sample MAT02_FD_78089 | JGI IMG/M metagenome (GOLD analysis project Ga0105045, IMG submission 78089) | Freshwater microbial communities from Lake Fryxell liftoff mats and glacier meltwater in Antarctica - MAT-02 (megahit assembly) | ecosystem: Environmental > Aquatic > Freshwater > Ice > Liftoff...
ATGGCCGTAAGTGCCTGTTCCAGTAGTTCGTTGCTGAGGTTGAGGGTAATCAGCCGGTCGAGGGGCGATACTGATTGTGCCTGTAGTGAGGTAGTCAGGCAAAGCAGGCAGATAAGAATGCGAAATGAGGTCATAGCGAATGGAAGAATACGTTTGACCAATGACCGGCAACCTGGCCGCTTCCCCTATGCCAGCCTGGCTCATAAGCCACAGCCGGTGCCCGTCAGCACCCGAACGCTGCCTTCGCGCCGGACCGTAAGGGTGAGGGTTTCCGAGACAACACCCAGCACTGTGTCGATAGGTTCGTTATGAAATTCGGTTGTTAGCCGACATTTTCCGAGTGCCGGACTGGCCAGCCGGATGTCAGTACCGTACACATCGCGCAGGGTTTGTACCAGCTCAGTCAGCGGGGTATTTACGAACGAGAGCCGACCGGTCTGATAGGCCAGTTGATTCATGTTGAGCAGTATTGTCCGGCGGATGGTATCGGTTTTGGCAAGATAGGTAGCCTGCTGATTCGGGGTCAGCACAACCGCCTGCCGGGGCGTTGACAGTTGCACCCGGCCGGTTTTTACCGCTACCTGGACGCTGTCGCCCCGTACCCGGACGTTGAACGACGTACCCAGCACCCGCACCGATGCGGCTCCGGCCCGTACCCGGAACGGATGCGCGGCATCGTGGGCCACCTCAAAGAAGGCTTCTCCCCGCAACACAACGCTACGGCTGCTGTCGGCAAAACGAGCCGGATACGTCAGTCGACTGTTTCGGTTGAGCAGCACCTGCGAGCCATCGGGTAGCGTCAGCCGTTGCGTGGCGGTGGTAGTAGTAGCCGATAGCAGAGCGATAGCAGGCTGCTCGGTACCGGGCCGTGTCCATTGCCAGATCGTTACCCCGGCCAGCACCAGCACGGCGGCTATTCGACTGTAGAAGAACCAGTTAATTCGTTTATCTGCTACTGGCATTGGCCGAATAACCGGCTCGGTACTGGGCGGTGCCGGGCGATGCATCTGCACGCGAACCCGTTGCCAGGCAGCATCGGTATCAACGGGTTTTTGCAGGGTTCCGGCTACGTTCCAAATGCGCGAGAATCGGTCGAACTCGCGCTGATTGGTGGGGTCGGTCAACCAGCGACGCACCTGTTCGACCTCGGCAGGGGAGGCTTCGCGGGCCAGAAATCTGGCCAGCAGTGCATCGTCGATAGGTAGTTGCGGTTCAGTTGCCATCATGCCCCGGCCCCTCCGGCCAGCAAAAGTAAAAGTGGTAGATAATCACTCAGTTCGGTGCGGAGAATGCGGAGTGCCTTGCCGATCTGGTTTTCAACCGTTTTAACGGCAATACCCAGCCGGTCAGCAATTTCTTTGTGCGAAAGTTCTTCAAACCGACTCAGTTCAAACGCCTTCCGGCACTGCTCCGGCAATTGACCAATGGCCCGCTGAAGTCGTGCACTCAGTTCATCGGTTAGCATCGGTTGCGCCGGACTGGCGCCATCGGTATAGAGTTCGGCAGCGGCCTGCTCGCGGTGTCCTGCCTGTACCGACTGCTGGTTCAGCCGATTAAGACAGCGGTTATGCACAGCCCGGTACAGGTAGGCTTTTAGCGAAGTAGTAATCAGCAGCGATTCGCGCCGTTCCCAAATAGTCAGAAACACGCTTTGTACGACCTCTTCGGCTTCGTCGGCATCACCCAGCATCGGATTGGCGTAGCGGCACAGGGGCGCGTAAAATTGACGAAATACCCGCTCAAACATCGCTTCGTTGCCAATGCGAATTTCGCCAATCAGAATCTCATCTGGAGTGGTCTGCACAAAGGGAGCCGTTTTCGTCAGCGGAGTGATGGGTTAAGTTGTTTTGTCGTAAGACTATTCAACCAGTCCTTACCCCTATGCAAAGGTGAAAATTTTTTCACGCTCTGCTCAGACAACTTCCAGAGCGGTCATGTTTATCAGAATCCAATACGCTCACGGGTTTGCTCTACGCCGATGGAACGTAGCAATTCCATCGCGATGCGGTCGTCGTATTTGCGTTTCCAGTAGTCGGCTTCGAGCCGGAGTTTGTCGATTTCGAGTTGTTGCTTCTCCACGGTCAGTTGCAGGGTTTCGCGCTCGCGTTCGGTCTCATCGTCAGGCGAAATAACCTGCACAGCAACAGCATCGTCGGCCAGCAGGGCCATAGGCGAGAGGTTCAGCACGGCGGCAATCTGGTTCAGGCGCGATAGGGTCAGCTCGGTTTTACCGCGCTCGATGTCGCCGTAGGCCGTAGTGGAGAGGTTGAGCAGATCGGCCATATTTTCCTGCGAAAAGCCGCGCTGAAGGCGTTGAAGCCGTATTTTTTCTTCGATGGTGGTCTTCATCTCAAGTAATGCCGATAAAATCTAAACCGTAACCGACAGGGCTTTTCGGGTTCATAACGCAATTTTGTGTTCGTGAGTTTTTTAACACAGAGGAACGGAGAATTACACAGAGTAAACGGAGTTTCCAAGATTTCTTTGTGTTCTCTGTGCAATTCTCCGTTCCTCTGTGTTAAAAACAGAAACCCACATTCATCGTTTTTAAATCAAGTGTAAAACAAAGTATATGAATCTTCAGAACGAATTCCGCAAGTTTGCCGTGCAGCACATGGGCCTTAATGGCCTGACCGTGGACGGTTACGTGAAACACACCATCAACAACACCCATCAGGTTGAAAACATGACCCGCTCGGTCATTGAAGAACGCCCGATGAACTTCCGCGAGGTGGACGTATTCTCCCGCCTGATGGCCGACCGGATTATTTTCATGGGCCTGCCCGTGGACGACAACATTGCCAACATCATTGTGGCGCAGTTGCTGTTTCTGGAATCTGCCGATCCTAAGAAAGACATCCTGATGTACCTCAACAGCCCCGGCGGTTCGGTGTATGCTGGCCTGGGTATTTACGACACCATGCAGTACGTGCGGCCCGACGTGGCCACGGTCTGCACCAGTCTGGCCGCGTCTATGGGTGCGGTACTGCTGGCAGGTGGCGCGGCTGGCAAACGCTCGGCCCTCCCCCACGCCCGCGTCATGATTCACCAGCCAAGTGGCGGTGCCCAGGGACAGTCGGTCGATATGGAAATTACCGTACGCGAGATCGTGAAACTCCGCCAGGAGCTGTACGAAATCCTGGCTAATCACACCGGTCAAACGGTTGAGCAAATCGAAAACGACTCCAACCGCGATAACTGGATGCGGGCCGAAGAAGCCAAAGCATACGGCCTGATTGATGACGTTCTGCGCCGGGAAAAATAAGCCCCGAACCAAAAATGGTTTGGGCATTTGCCCAACGGCGAGTAAATTTGCTTAGTACCGACGACCTGGGGTATCTCCTGGGTCGTCTTTTTTTGAGCTACCAATCAACAAAGTCTGCCTGCGGGCCGTTTAACCCAACACCATTCTGCAACCGTTCATGCCACAAATCAGCTGCTCGTTCTGCGGACGACGCAAAAACGAAGTGATGCTCCTGCTGTCGGGCATCGACGCCCACATCTGTAACTACTGCATTGAGCAGGGGCATCAGGTGGTACTGGACGAAATGAAACCACAGCGCAGCGAACCGTCCGAAGTCAAAATCAACCTGATCAAGCCGGTTGATATGAAGCGGCACCTCGATCAGTACGTTATTGGTCAGGAAGACGCTAAACGGTCTATTACGGTGGCCGTGTATAATCATTACAAACGGCTCATGCAACCTGATTCCAGCGATGATGTGACGATCGAGAAATCGAATATCATCATGGTGGGCGAAACGGGTACCGGCAAAACCTACTTAGCCAAGTCTATCGCCAAAATCCTGGAAGTACCCTTCTGCATTGCCGACGCTACCGTCATCACCGAAGCGGGCTACGTAGGCGAAGATGTTGAAACCATCCTGACGCGGCTGCTTCAGGCCGCCGACTACAACGTAGAAGCCGCCGAGCGGGGTATTGTCTATATCGACGAAATCGACAAGATTGCCCGCAAGACCGACAACCCCAGCATTACGCGCGACGTCAGTGGTGAGGGTGTACAGCAGGCGTTGCTCAAACTCCTCGAAGGCTCGGTGGTGAACGTACCACCGCAGGGCGGACGCAAACATCCCGATCAGCGGCTCGTGGCCCTCAACACCGAAAACATTCTGTTCATCTGCGGAGGAGCGTTCGACGGCATCGAGCGGCATATTACCAAGCGTATCAACACGCGGCCCATTGGCTTTTCGGGTAATCGCCAGCTGAACGACACGTTCGAACGCGGACACCTGATGCGGTATATCTCGGCCCTCGACCTGAAGTCGTTCGGCCTTATTCCCGAACTCATTGGCCGGCTGCCCGTTTTGACGCACCTCGAACCGCTGGACCGCACCGCGCTGATGCAGATTTTGATTGAGCCGAAAAACGCCATCACCAAGCAGTACGACAAACTCTTCAGGATGGAAGGCGTTACGCTGCACTGGGATCAGACCGCCCTCGATTACATTGTAGATCAGGCCCTGCAGTACGGTCTCGGCGCACGCGGGCTGCGGTCCATCTGCGAGTCGATCATTACCGATGCCATGTTTGAGATACCGTCCCAGACGGGCGTTACTGAACTCACGGTCAGCCTGGATTACGCCCGTGAGAAATTCGGCAAAACGGCTACGTATGAACTACGATCAGTAGCCTGATAATCAACAGCATTCACTAAAAAGCCCCGGCATCTGCACAGATGCCGGGGCTTTTATTGAACGCTGGTATGGTCGTAAAGAAAATAAGAAACTAACAAAACGTTACGTGTTGAGTTAATCTATTCGACACAAGTATTTCGTTCACCAAAAACCAACGTTATCATTATGAAAACGCGTACGCAACAATTCCTGCTTGGCCTGCTGATGGCCTTCCTGTTTACCGCCTGCAGCCGTCCGGTAGCCTACTTCCAGAAAAGCCAACGCGAGTCGTTTGCTACGAAAACTACCCCTACCCCTGTTATGGCGACCCCTGTAGTTGAGGCAGAGGCACCGGTGACACAATCTACTCAAGTGGCGACACCCGTGGCCGAAACCCCGGCCGCACAAGTAGCTCAGGCAACGGTTGCCCTGGATCAGGTAGATGCACTGGTACGTAATGACAACAAACTGGCTTCCAACAAGTCGGTACAGAAACGCCTGAACCGCGTACATACCTTGTTGGCATCGTCAGTGCAGTCGAGTGAGCTTACCAATGAAGCTACGGCAACCGCAGCTCCACGCAAGATGAACCTTATGAAGCGTGTGATGCTGAAGCAGATGGATAAGAAAATAAAGCACCGTCTGGCCCCGGAGAAGACCATGGCGAAGTCGCTGCTGACAATCGGTCTGATTGTGGGTATTATTGGTTTGTTGCTGATTATTCTGGAAGTAGCTTCGCCACTGGGCATAATCGCACTGGTGGTAGGTCTGGCCCTCGTTCTGGTCGATCTGTTACGATAAAACGCTGACGTTGCCTGGGGAGCAGACGCTCTCAGGTAGTGGCACTGCGTAGTTTTCGCGCTCCGGCCTGCATGGCACTCGTGTTGAGTAGTGTGCAGGTCGCTTTTGTAGCTGCCCCTCACAATGCCACAGAAGTGGTTAGGCATTATGCTTTTATTGACTGGCCACTCATTTTTCTTAACAAAAACATATAGCCAGCGTTATCAGGAAGGTTGGTTTTATTATCCATTTCAAACCATTTTACCAATGTCCTATCTGTACAAACCCCTGCTGGCCGCCCTGGTGGGTGTAGCAGCCCTCTCGTCGTGTAGCCGCCCGGTGGCTCATTTCCAGAATAGTCAGCGGGAATATTTCAAAAGTTCACCCGTCGAAACAGTAGCGGTTACTGCACCGTCCGAATCGGCTCAGCCCGTTGTAGTAACACCCAAAACCCAGGTTACTTTACCTAACCCGGTTGAGCAGGTAGCTCAGGCCAAAGTAGCCATGAAGCAACTGGATGCTTACGTAAAGAACGACAGTAAGCTGGCCGGCAACAAAAAACTGGCAAAGCGAATGGCCCGCGCCAACGCCCTGCTAACCGAAGCCGAAGCCAATCCCGTTGCCGTAGCCGCGCCCCGCAAAGCGACGTTTGTGGAGCGTATGACGCTGAAAAAACTCGACAGGAAGATCAAGTATAAAATGGCTCCCGACCAGACAAAAGATTTTCTGGACAACAAACTGAGAAACGGGATTATCGTAGGTGCCATTGGTCTGCTACTGGCCATCATCTTCGGCGGAGTACTTGGTATTATCGGTGTTATTCTGCTCGCTGCTGGTATCGTGCTTATTGTGTTGGGTGTGCTGGAAACGTAGGAATCCAACAACCTTATTCATCTCCTTTACCAAACCTAAAAAGTCTGTACGCGGGCTTTTTAGGTTTTTTCATTGTCTATCCCATGAATGACCAACTGCTCATTGCGCTCATCCACGGCCACGGTGTCGATGCCACAATCTGGGCCGGTATCGACGCCGGTCTGTCAGCCGACGCGCCCGTGGTAGTACCCGATTTCTCGCGCGTAGCCACGCACACCAGCATCGACGAATACGCCGAACTGCTGCATAAACACCTGATTGCCGAAACTGGTGAAACAGGGCAGGTTGTCGTCATTGGCCATTCGATGGGCGGCTACATCGCGCTGGCCTTCGCCGAAAAATACCCCAACATGACCGCCGGGCTGGTACTCTTCCACTCCACGGCCTACGCCGATGATGACGCCCGCAAGGCCCAGCGTAAAGAGACCATCGAAAACCTCGGCACCAATGGAGCCGCGCCGTTCATCGAAAAAACACTGCCGAAGATGGTTGCCCCCGGTTTTCCCGCCGATAAACTCCAGCCATACATCGATCTGTACAAAAACCTTCCCGCCGATGCCCTCGCTGCGGGTATGACCGCCATAATGAACCGCCCCGACCGGACGCACGTCCTGCGCGAGGCCCAGTTTCCGGTACTGCTGGTACTGGGCGAAGAAGATCAGGTCGTTCCGTTCGACAAAACCATTGAACTCAGCGACCTCTCGCACCAGATCAGCGTGGCCCCCATTGAGCGGGCCGGACACCTGAGCATGGTTGAGCAGCCCGAACCAGCCCTGGGCGTGTTACGGGTATTTGTGGGGCAGGTTGTTGGCCAGTCGGTGAGTTAAGTCGGTGTTGGGGCGATAATCCGTAATTTGCGCCGAATTTACCGATCTGCGCAATGGCTGACTTATTTAACGTTTACCCGCTCTACGATATCGAACCCGTTCGGGCTTCGGGCAGCTACCTCTGGGACGCCAATGGCACCCGATACCTGGATCTCTACGGCGGCCATGCCGTTATTTCGGTGGGCCACACCCATCCGTACTACGTAAACGCCCTGACCGAGCAGCTTCACAAGATTTCGTTCTATTCCAACTCGGTCCGTATTCCGCTGCAACAGGAACTGGCCGAGAAACTCGGTAACCTGTCGGGCCACCCTGATTATCACTTGTTTCTGTGTAATTCCGGGGCCGAAGCCAACGAAAACGCGCTAAAACTGGCGTCATTCCACACGGGCCGGACGCAGGTGGTAGCCTTCACGAAATCGTTTCACGGGCGCACTGCCGGTGCCGTTGCCGCTACCGATAATCCGGCCATTGTGGCCCCCATCAACTCTACGCAGCACGTTAAATTCCTGCCGTTTAACGACGTTGACGCGGCCCTTTCCCGTATTACCGACGCAACCTGCGCGGTCATTGTGGAGGGCATTCAGGGCGTGGGCGGCATTCACGTAGCGACCGACGAATTCTGGCGGGCACTGCGCCAGCGCTGCAACGAAACCGGGGCCGTGCTGATTGCCGACGCCGTGCAGTGCGGTTATGGTCGGTCGGGCAAGTTTTTCTCGCACCAGTTCAGCGGTATCGACGCTGATATTATTTCGATGGCCAAAGGCATGGGCAACGGCTTTCCCATCGGCGGCATCCTGATCTCGCCCAAATTCCACGCTACCTACGGCCTGCTCGGCACTACGTTTGGCGGTAATCACCTCGCCTGTACTGCTGCCATCGCCGTACTGGATATCATGCACAACGAAGGGCTGATGGATAACGCGGTGCGGATGGGCGATTACCTCATGGCTGGCATCCGGCAGATTGGCGGCTACAAAGACCTGCGCGGACGCGGCCTGATGATTGGCATCGAATATGATTTCCCGGTCGATGCCCTGCGGAAGTCATTGCTCTTTGAGCATAAGCAGTTTACGGGCGTAGCGGGCAAAAACACCATCCGGCTGTTGCCCTCGCTGGCGATTGGGATGGCAGAGTGTGATATGTTTCTGGAGGCTTTATCGGTTTATTTACATACAGTCAATGCATAATTTTCTCTCCCTCGCCGACGTCACTGACCTCGACGCCCTCATCCAGTCTGGCCGGAATGCCAAAGCCAGCCCCTTTGCCGATCAGCACCTCGGCAAAAACAAAACCATTGGCCTGCTCTTTTTCAACTCCAGCCTGCGCACCCGGCTCAGCACCCAAAAAGCCGCCCAGAACCTCGGCCTGAACGTCATGATGATGAACGTAGGGCAGGATTCGTGGGGGCTGGAGATGGAAGAAGGTGTGGTGATGAATGGCGACAAAGCCGAACACGTTCGCGAAGCTGCCGCCGTCATGGGCCGGTACTGCGACATCCTCGGTATCCGCGCCTTCGCCGACCTCAAAGACCGCGACACCGACTACCGCGAGCAGGTCATGCACCAGTTCAGCAAGTACGCTCAGGTGCCCATCGTCAACCTCGAATCGGCTACGCGCCACCCGCTGCAATCGCTGGCCGACTGCATCACCATCGAAGAAGCAAAAACCGTGGCCCGGCCCAAAGTGGTGCTGACCTGGCTACCGCATTTCAAGCCCCTGCCACAGGCCGTTGCCAACTCGTTCAGCGAGTGGATGAACGCCCGCGCCAACGCCGGACACATCGAGTTCGTCATTACCCATCCCGACGGCTACGACCTTGCCCCGGAGTTTAGGGGTAACGCCCGTGTTACGCACAACCGCGACGAAGCCTTTGCCGGGGCCGATTTTATCTATGGCAAAAACTGGTCGTCGTACACGCAGTATGGGCAGGTGCTGACACAGGATCCCGCCTGGGCCGTGATAATGGACGATATGGCCAAAACGAACAACGGTAAATTCATGCACTGCCTGCCCCTCCGGCGCAACCTCAAAGTGAGCGACGCCGTGCTTGACAGCCCCCAGTCGCTCGTGATCGAGCAGGCCGCCAACCGCGAATGGTCCGCCCAGGCGGTATTGCGGGAGATTTTAAGAACCCTGCCATGATACTACTCAAAATTGGCGGTAACGTCATCGACGATCCAGCAGCCCTCGCCCGGTTTCTCAACAACTTTGCCCAACTGCCCGGCCACAAAATCCTCGTACACGGGGGCGGTAAAATTGCGACGCAGACCGCCGAAAAGCTGGGTATCCCCACCACGATGGTAGAGGGCCGACGCATTACCGACCAGGCCATGCTCGACGTGGTAACGATGGTCTATGGCGGGCTGGTGAACAAGCAGATTGTGGCCAAACTCCAGGGTCTCAACGTCAACGCCATTGGCCTGACCGGAGCCGATGCCCGTGTGGTGCTGGCGCATAAACGGCCCGTGAAGGATATTGACTACGGGTTTGCGGGTGATCTGGACGAGATCAACGCGGGGCAGATTCAGTTTTTTTTGCGGCAGGGCCTGACGCCCGTTTTCGCGCCGATTAGCTATGACAACGCAGGGGGCTTACTCAACACCAACGCCGATACGATGGCGTCGGCCATTGCCGTTGACCTGGCCCGGCACGAACCCGTTACCCTGGTCTATTGCTTCGAGAAACGGGGGGTACTGGCCAATCCCGACGATGACAACAGCGTTATTCCTGAACTGACGCCCGCCATTTATGCCGAACACAAAGCCGCCGGGAGCATCAACAAAGGCATGGTTCCGAAACTGGACAATGCCTTTCAGGCGTTGGAAAATGGCGTCTCGAACGTCATCATCTGCCACGCCGACGACGTAAGCGCGGCTGTGGCGGGGCAAAGCGGAACGATGTTATTTATCCGCCAGTAAACTCACTACCCGCCGGACACCCACGAACCGGCGCTGGTAGTAGTCGGCACTGAGGTAATCGTAGCGTATGCCGCCGTTCCAGGCCGAATGAATGAATTTGATACGATCATTGGCAACTTCGGTAATCAGGCCAACGTGACCAATGCGGCTCCCGGCGGCACTGTGGCCTTTGAAGAGAATCAAATCGCCGGGCTGGGCTTCGCTTTTTTCGACGGCTTTGCCAACCGTACCCTGAGCCGCGCTGGAATGGGGCAGCGAAATACCAAACTGGTCAAAACAAAACCGCGTGAATCCGGAACAGTCGAATCCACGCGGGGTAGTGCCGCCGGAGCGGTAGCGAATAGCAAGGTGCTTCTTCGCGAAACTGATGACGTTGCTCACGAGCGGAAACCGGTCGGTGAGCGATTCTGAATTAGAAGTGACGGTGGGTAATGACTCTGTTACAGTGGGTATGGTCTGGGCCTGCGCGAGGCCGAACATCGCAGCCATGAAGGCTGTTAAAAGCACTTTCTTCGTCATAAAAACTGGTTAAGGGCAAGTTCGGTGTGATGAAAGTAGGGCGTCGCGCCCAGAACACCAAACAATTGGGGAAATCATTCTACACTATTTCCCGTGCCAAACCCGCTAACCTTCTGAAAGTGAAGAGCGTAGCATTCACTAAGCTAATACCAGCCCGCGCCGAGATTGCGACCCGGCCAGGGGATAGACGCCAGAATCAGTATCAGGCCGATACCGTAGAAAATGCCGATCAGCCGCTGCTTTTTCGTGGTATCAACGGCCCGTTTGGAGAGCGAATAACCCACCGTTACCAGGATGATCGCAATGAGCATCCCGGTTGTGTGTTCGACGGTGTAAAAACGGTACAGTTTATCGCTGAGCAGATTGAAATTGACCTTTGGGCTAATGAAATACAGAACCAGCCCCAGCACCAACTGGGTGTGAACGGCAATGAGCGTGAAAAGATACAACTTGCGGTTGCCATTGGTGTAGCTACTGCGGCCCAGCCATTTGCCGATGGCCACAATGGAAGCAACAACCAATAAAACAAGGGCAACCCAGCGAAGGCCCGAATGGGCGTGTACTAATCCAGAATACATGATTGAGGTGATTTAACTGTCATTGAATCGTTTCGACAAAGAAACAACCAAACGCCCAACTTCCCGTTCCCGATTGTGGTTTCATCACTATGATTATTGCCAACACCACCTTTAGCGTGGCCGAAGAAACAGCCGCCGACTGGCTACGCTGGATGAAAACCTTTCACCTGCCTGCCGTATTAAACACCGGCCTACCCCAACGTCACCGGATGATGCATCTGCTCACCGAGCTCGACAACGGAGCCATTACTTACACTGTTCAGCTCGATTTTGCCACCCGCGCCGACTATGACCTCTACCTCGCCACCCACGCCGACACCATGCAGCAGCGCATACAGCACCGCTTCGGCGGTCAGTTCGTCTCGTTCGATACGTTGCTGGAAGAGGTGTAGTGGTTATTTCCTGTCATGCTGAGGAACGAAGCATCTCTATGAACCGCTAATGACTAATCGTAATAGAGATGCTTCCTTCCTCAGCATGACAAAAGCGCCATCTTAACGCACTACAATTTAGCCGACCTGCCAAGATGAAACCAACATCAGACAATCAGCTCAGCGAAATAGCCGGAGAACTGGAAGCAGGTATGGCTTGCTACCTGCACCGCGAGACGCACGAGTACATTTCCTTTCCCAACCCACAACAATTTCCCGATACTGCCGACTGGCAGGACGACATCGACACCGTAACAAACAACCCCGACGATTACATCGCCATTGAGCCGATGAACAGCCGGGAGTCGTTTGGGTTGATGGAGCAGTTTACAGATGAGTTACCGGCTGGTTCTGCTCAGGAGCGGTTGCGACACGCGCTTACTCAGTCCAAACCCTTCCGTCGGTTCAAAGACACCATTGACGATATGGGCGATTACCGGCAGCAGTGGTTCACGTTCCGGGATGCCAAAACGGTGGAGTGGCTACGGGGTCAGTTGCGGAATCGTTTGTGAACGCTCAACATACTTTCGAGACATATTCCCGCCCATTACTTATTTGTAGGTACGCTTGTCTTAGCTAAAAGCAAAGCCCTGCCGCCCTATGTTGATACTACGCTTTTCGTTCTCCGCTTATCAACTGAGAGCAGAAACGCGGGGAGCAGGATCAGGTTGGAGGCCATGCCCATCAGAAGCGTGATGGATACCAGAATACCAAGGGCTGCCGTACCCTGAAACGTAGACGCGGTGAAGATACCGAAGCCCGCAAACAGAATGATGGCCGTGTAAAACATGCTGATGCCCGTATAGCGAATGGTGTTCGATACGGCCTCAGCACGGGTACGGCCCTGACGGAGTTCGTCGCGGTATTTGGTGACGAAATAGATGGTGCCGTCAGACGAGATGCCAAACGCGATGCTGAAAATCAAGATGGTTGAGGGCTTGAGATGGATGTTGAACAGGCCCATAATACCCGCCGTAAAAATCAGCGGCAGCACGCTCGGCGCAATGGCAATCAGGCTCAGCCGGACATCGCGCAGGAGGATGATGAGAACGACCGAAATCAGCAGGATGGCCAGAGCGGTACTTTCAGCGAGGTTCTGCAGCAGGTAGTCGTTACCCTTCGTAAACACCACGCTGCTGCCCGTTATGCCGATGTCGTACTGCTCAGCAGCCGCCACGCGCTGCCCGGTTTGGCGGTCGATGTTGAAAATCGAGTCGATTTTAGGTTGCAGTTCAGCAATCAGTTCATTCGTGCGGACGGTGCCGAAGTCGGGCGTCTGGAAACTGACGCGGGTGTAGCGTTGGGTGCTGTCCAGATAACTGCGGTAGCTACTGGCCAGGCTGTTGCCGGTGGCGTTGGGTTTCGGGATGTACTCACCGAGTTTACCAAGTTCCAGCGCGCCGGGCAGGGCGTAGTATTTGGCATCGCCACCCCGGTATCCCTGGTAAAAAAACTTGATAGCCTCCACCAGCGACAGTGGGCGCGTAAACTCCGGGCGACTGGCAAATTCGCGTTCGAGCAGCCGGATTTTGGTCAGCGTCTGGGGCGTCAGCACCCGGCCCGGCTGTTTGGTGTCGATGCTGACCTCGAACGGTATCACGCCTTTGAACCGGCTCTCGATCCACTTCAAATCCTGATAAATCGGGTCATTATCGGGCAAATCATCCACTACGTAGCCGATGGCGTCGATGCGCAGGGCCAGCAGCGCCGATACTACGGAGAGTACCGCAATTGCCCCGTAAATAACCGACCGGCGCGTACGCA
>Ga0105045_10003599_pt1 | contig 13327 bp, 10 predicted proteins | sample MAT02_FD_78089 | JGI IMG/M metagenome (GOLD analysis project Ga0105045, IMG submission 78089) | Freshwater microbial communities from Lake Fryxell liftoff mats and glacier meltwater in Antarctica - MAT-02 (megahit assembly) | ecosystem: Environmental > Aquatic > Freshwater > Ice > Liftoff...
CAAAACCCGAAGACGGCGACCGCACGGTGAAGGAAGCAATCAATGCTTTCAAAAAACTCGATATTGCTGTAAATAATGCAGGTATTGGCGGGGAGCAGCAAATGATAGGCGAGCAAGAAATCGAAAATTGGGACAAGGTAATTGCCATCAATTTGAGCGGTGTTTTTTACGGAATGCGCTATCAAATTCCGGCAATGCTCAAAAACAAAGGTGGCTCTATTATCAATGTATCATCGATACTCGGGCAGGTGGGCTTTGCGACAAGCTCGGCCTATGTTGCCGCCAAGCACGGTGTGGTTGGCCTCACCAAAAACGGCGCATTGGAATACGCTGCCAAGGGAATTAGGGTGAATGCAGTAGGTCCGGGATTCATAAAAACGCCCCTAATAGATGCCACCCTCGACGATGCGACGCAAAAACAACTCGCGGGACTTCACCCTATCGGACGGCTTGGAAAATCGGAAGAAGTGGCTGAGCTATTCTTATGGTTGGCTAGCGATAAATCAAAATTTGTCAATGGATCGTATTACCCCATCGACGGAGGATATTTGGCACAATAGAGACGTGGCTTGCATCGTTGCAGATACGTTGCATACAAATCCCTAATTTCGTGCACATGAATATCCGACGACTAAAAGCAGGTTATGCCATCTACAACTTTTTTCATCGCAGCGCGCTAACGCACAACCTTCCACTTTACAAAAAGCACGGTATCCGGAAGCGGTATTTCGACCCTGTATCCAGTGCCGATTTCAAAGGAATGGAAGGGGCTGTCAATAGATTTGATCACTTCGACTCAGCGGAGCTCCTCCCCTTGGAGCCCGCGTTTCAAAAACTCAAGCCGAGCTATCAAGAAGCCCTAAAAAATTGGTCTTCAAACGGGTACGCTATACTCGAAAGCTTCGTGGCGCCAGAGCGGGTAGAGAAAATCAATACCGAAATTGAAAAAATGGTGGCCGATAAAACCATCAAATTCGTGTACGGAAAGAAACTGATGTTCGCTTTTCAAAAGTCGAGACTGATCCGCGATTTGGGCGAAGAGCCTGCACTTAAAACCATGCTCGGACTACTAATGGGCAAGGAAGTAGATTTATTTCAGAGTATCAACTTCGTAATGGGTAGTGAGCAGCGCACCCATAGCGACAGCATTCATATGAGCACTTTTCCGACAGGCAATCTAATTGCCATTTGGGTAGCGCTCGAGGATGTTTCCAATGATCAAGGGCCTTTGCACTACTACCCGGGCTCGCACAAGCTACCTTATATACTGAACAGTGAATTTGGTAACGCCGGCACCCGTTACATGCTGGGCAAAAAAAACTATTCCGATTATGAAGATGAAATTGAAAACGTGCTAAAAGCAAACCCTTTTGAGCGGAAAACCTTCCTGGCCAAAAAAGGCGACATTTTTATATGGCATGCCAACTTGCTGCACGGTGGCAACAAGATGAACAATAAACAGCTAACACGAAAAAGTATGGTCTTCCATTATTATACATCCGATGCCATTTGCTACCACGAGATTACGCAGCGGCCTACGTTGAAGCGCTAGCAGAGACCCAAATCATCAATCGGTCGACCACCCCGTAAAATAAAATGAACGATCCAATTTTGCGTTTGGATGCAAACAATCCGACTTGAGTATCTGCTAAGTTATACCGATGTATCTGATCAAAAAAAAACGGGTTTGTCAATTTTTCCTCCTGGGCATATCGGGCCTTATTCTCGCTGATGATTTAAGGAGCCAATCTGTTAAAAATCCTTATGCTGCCACCGACAAAATCGCCCTTGCCCTCCCCGATAGCCTGAGCAGGAACACGGCCGATATAGCTGCTTATTACGACAGCACTTTTCAATCGAAACCAGAGAAGGTGCGCGCTACTTTCGCGTGGTTGAGCACGCGCATTGCTTACGATGTTTCGAAAATGTACATCGTGGAGTTCCACGAACCGGGCGAAGATCTATGCACCAATACGCTCCTTTCCCGCAAAGGCATCTGTGAAAACTACGCGGCTATTTTCCAGGAAGTCTGCTCAAAAATGGGTGTCGAAACCTACATAGTAGATGGCTACAATCGATACAATGGCCGCACCGAATACATCCCACACGCTTGGTGTATAGCCTTGGTCGATACCGTTTGGCAATTTTACGACCCTACCTGGGCGGCAGGCTACGTAAATAACAATACCTTCTACCCCAAACGCAGCGACGCCTACTTTCAGCCGGAAGCTAGTGAGTTTATCCAAACACATATGCCTTTTGACCCTATGTGGCAAATGCAGTCGGCAACATTCACCTACCCCGCTTTCGATTCGGGAGCTAAAGTTGCCGCCCTTAATGGCAAATTCTTTGCTTTTCGCGACAGCATCGATCAATACTTATTGCTCGACGAAGAAGGAAAGATGCAGGCCACGCTGCGGAGAATGGAAGCAAATGGACAGCCCAATTCCCTGGTTTACAATCGAATGGTTCAGTACAAAGCGTACCTGCAAAACGCAGAGCAGAACCGAATTGCGAATACTTATAACGCAGCTTCGGCTAAGCATAACGCCGCCGTGATGGCATACAATTTATACATAGAAGCAAAAAATCGCCAATTCTATTCACTCGACGATACACAGGTGCAACGTTCCTTAGGTGCTGCGGCAATTCACCTTGCCGAATCCCGCGCGGATTTATCAGAAATTGGAAATACCGACAAGCAAACTAAAGTATTAATCGATCAATTAAACCAAGCTACCAAGGATCTGGAAGGACAATTAGCGCGCGAGCAATACTGGCTAGACACGTATATCGCTAAAAATGGGGTGGGTAGAAGAGCCATGTTTTACCGTTGACATAACTCCACACGAAGGGTAAATAAGTGGGCCCAGAAGGGCTTGAACCTTCGACCTTCAGATTATGAGTCTGCTGCTCTAACCAACTGAGCTATGGGCCCCGAAATAAGGATGGCAAAAATAGATTTTCCTTTTCGGCTGTGCAAGATGAAAAAAGAACCGAATTCTGAGCTCTTGAAATAAATCGATCTACTGACCTTGCACGAACGTAACTTTTAAAAACTGAAAGCTGAAAATTGGCGAAAGTCGATCAGCAATCATAGCTTTGTACCCATGGATTTTATGGACTCCGCCCTTCACGAGGATTGGATTAACGCCATTAACGCCGCGCTTAATACGAGCGCGCAAATACTCAGAGTCGGCATAGTAGGCGGGGGTAGCATTAACGATGCCCGAAAAATAGAAACTTCCGAAGGGGTATTTTTTGCAAAGCTCAACGATGCAGGGCTCTTTCCAGGAATGTTCGAAGCCGAAATGGATGGGCTGCTCTTTTTACAAAAACATTGCGCTTTCAACATCCCTAAGCCCACAGCTACTGGGCGAACGGGGGATATACAGTGGATTGTGATGGAATACATTGTCGCCGCTGCAAAATCAGAAACCTATTGGGAAGACTTTGGCATCCAATTAGCGCACCTTCACCAGCAATCTGCTCCCACCTTCGGGTACGATAAATCGAACTACTTAGGGAGCTTACCGCAACTAAATACGCCCAATGCGAGTTGGCCAGAATTTTTTGTTGAGCAGCGTATCCGTCCACAGCTCAAACTAGCGGTCGAAAAAGAAGAAGCCAGTGGCGAGATGCAGCGCTTACTTGAGAAACTCTGCTCCCGTCCGGAGCGGTATTTTTCTGTAGAGAAACCCGCAGCTCTCCACGGAGACTTGTGGACTGGTAATTTTTCAACCGACCCCTCTGGAAATGCCACCATATTCGACCCGGCAGTATACTACGGGCACCGAGAGATGGATTTAGCCATGAGCCGCCTTTTCGGAAGTTTCGACCACCGCTTTTATTTGGCCTATCACGATACCTATCCGCTCGAACCCGGGTGGGAAGAACGCGTCCACATTGCCAACCTGTACCCACTGTTAGCCCACCTTAATATTTTTGGCGGTAGCTACTCGGGGCAGATTATGTCGATACTGCGGCGGTACATTTAACCCACCGACAACACGGCTTCTCCGGCAACTACATAAACGTGATCTCCCAACTTTGGAGCAATGACCGCACTACCGGTAAACGAACCAAAAGATGGAAGGATTCCAAAAAATTTCCCAAAATAGAAGCAGGGCAATACAGCTCGTTGCCGCCCAACGCCTTTCAAGCGCACCGCAGGATGAAGGTGGCCGTGTATGTTGTACAGGCTGCTTTCAACGCGATCGTGCGTGAAGAGAAACGAACCGATGGCTAATTCAGAATACACCGCAATCGCCGCTTCTGCAAAAAAAGTAGGCGGCAAAATATCGTGATTGCCCTGAACAAGCTGAAATTCGATGTTCGGAAATTGCTTCAGGAAGGTGGCAAAAACCGACCACACTTCGTTATGCCTGCTGTGGAAGAGATCGCCGAGGAAAAGTACCGTTCGGGGCTGATACTTTTCGAATAGTTCTTTCAATTTCTTCAAATTCACTTCTTCGGCATGCAGCGGCACCGCAATACCGCTCTTGCGAAAATGGCTGGCTTTGCCAAGGTGCAAATCGGCGATTAACAAGCATTGAGCCTCGCGCCAAAAAATAGCCCGCTCGGGTAAAAGCTCGAAGGTTTGATCAAACAATAAATGTGATGTATTTGTAGCCATCAATCTTTCTCCAATTGCAGTGTCATCTTTCGGATCCGGTCTTCCAATTTTTCATTGGTCAATTTTTCGCGCAAGCGATCGACTAAGATCGGAAACGCAAATGGCGTGGGCTTCTCAATGTAGCGCAATACGATTTCCTGGCTTTGAATACGCAGCAAGGCTTGGCGCAAACGAAACTCTTCCACTTGAAATTCCATTACCTCGGTGAATGCTTCCTTCAGCAGGAGATTGTCGGCTTCATAGTCTTGAAAAACCTGAAAAAACAACCCCGATGACGACTGTAGATGCTTATCTTTTTGATATTTGCCCGGAAACCCTTTAAATACCAGACCCGATATCGATGCAATATCGCGAAAGCGGCGGCGAGCCAACTCGCTTTTGTTAATGCTCGATTGAATGTCGTTGAGCAAATCTTCGGTGCTGAAAATATTGGAAGCCAAACCTTCTTCTATAGGAATGTCTTGATCGCAAAGCAACTCAAATCCGTAATCGTTCAAGCCAATATTAATGGTCATAGGTTTAAAGAGTGACAGTCGCCAGGCAATCAAAGCCGACATACCCTCATGCACCGTGCGGCCTTCGAAGGGATAACAGAAAAGGTGGCATCCTTCGCGGGTTTGGAGTTTTTCGATGAGGAACTGACCCTTTTCAGGAATGATCGACCGCTTGCGCTGCATATTTGCGATGGGCTCTACGGCCTGCAATTCGACGGAATCAACTTTCCATCTGGCCAGCTTATCAATCTCTTGTCGCAGATGAACGGAAAGCATGGCGCTGAGCGACATTCTACCTCCCTGCCAACTGGGGATCGCTCCCGTTTTTTTCTTGCTGATCTTTACTTGAGCGGTCATCTCCTTGATACGGATCAATTCCAAAGCCCGGCCCGCAAACCAAAAGGTATCGCCCGGATTAAGCTTGGCCACAAACCACTCTTCCACCGAACCGATATGCCCTCCCGATTGATACTTCACCGCTATCATTCCATCGCTCACTATGGCTCCTATCGAAAGCCGGTGGCGCATCGCAATGGCACGGCTTTCAACAAAGTATCGACCATCGGTATCTATTAGTACTTTTTTAAATTCATCGTAAGCTTCCAGCGATTGACCACCCGTAGTGATGAATGCAAGCACCCAATGCCATTCCTCACGGGTGATGCTGCCAAAAGAGAACGTTTTACGCACTTCTTCAAATACGCGCTCGGGGTAGAAACCATCGCTCACCGCGAGCGTAACGAGATACTGCGCCAGCACATCGAAGCTACGGAAGTAGGGCATCCGATCTTCCATATCGTTGGCTTTGATAGCCGATTTGAGTGCTGCACATTCCACCAATTGCAAGGTGTTGGTAGGCAGGAAATAAATTCGACTTCTGGCGCCTGGTTGGTGCCCGCTCCGCCCTGCGCGCTGCACAAATCGGGCTACACCCTTTGGGCTACCTACTTGAATAATGGTTTCTACTGGTCGGAAATCGACACCCAGATCGAGGCTGCTCGTACACACCACGCATTTCAGCCGGCCTTCGTGCAGCGCGTCTTCCACCCAGTCGCGCAATTCCCTGCTTATGGACCCATGGTGCATGGCTATCACTCCGGCCAAATCGGGTGCCGCGTTTAGTAGATTCTGATACCAAATTTCTGCTTGAGCCCTGGTATTGGTAAAAAGTAGAGTGGACGTGCTTTTTTCAAGAATGGGGAGCACTTGTTCTACCAATTTAATGCCGAGATGACCAGACCAAGGGTAACTCTCAATGGCCGCAGGAATGATAGGAATGATCTCGATATCTTTGACGGCAGCCGAACGAACGAACACCGGCTTACGGTCTTCGATCGTAGATCCAAAGAGCACTTCCATAGCCTGCTCCATATTGCCAATAGTTGCCGAAATACCCCAAATCACAGGGTCGGAAATTGGCAATAGCCGCGAAAGCGCCAACTCGAGCAGCACCGCCCGCTTCGACCCCATAAGCTCATGCCATTCGTCGGCAATTACAAATTTGGTGTGGCGCAATTGATCGGCGTAGCCTTTGGATGCCAAGATCAAATGCAGGCTCTCTGGCGTAGTAATAAGGACTTCGGGCGGGTTTCGTTTTTGCGAAGCTCGATCCTTGGTCGAAGTATCGCCTGTACGGATAGCCACCCGCCATGGAATGCCCTGATCATTGCAAAACTCCTGACAAGCCCGTGCAATATCCTTCGACAAGGCACGGATGGGGGTAATCCACAAAACACGGATACCGTTGAGCCTGGTGGTAAGCAGCGCTTCGGGCTGGGATGCCTTGTAATACAGCATTGCCCCGATGAAGAGTGCGTACGTTTTACCGCTACCTGTGGGCGCATTGAGCAAACCCGATCGAGTATGCATGCAAGCTTCCCACGTATCGCGTTGAAAAGGGAAAGATGCCCAATTCTTCTTTTCAAACCAATTTTCAGCCCAAAGCAGCGCTTCCTTATTGGTCATTTAATAGGCCGGCTGCTTGGGCTTGTTATTTAGAATAGCTTCTATCCGATCTACCACGTCGTCGGTGAGAATATCCAGATGATTTGGCGCCTTAAGGTTTTCTTCCAATTGGCTGAGCTTGCTAGCACCGAGAATAACGGTGCTGACATTCTGATTTTTCAAGCACCAACAAAGGGCGAGATGAACGAGCGAAATTCCCAAGTCAGAAGCCAGCGATTTGAGACTTGCGACTTTCTCTAAAGTAGCTTCTGTAGTGAGCCGATCATTGAGCCAGGATAGTTCCTCGCGCTGAAGACGGGTTTTGTCGGTGAGTTTCTCGTTGTATTTACCGGTGAGCACACCCGAAGCCAAAGGACTCCAAATAGTGGTGCCCAAGCCTTGATTTTTGTAAATCTGAGCGTAATCTACTTCCACCTTTTGCCGCTGGAGCATGTTGTATTCCGGCTGCTCCATAGTAGGGCCGATTAATCCATACCGCTCAGCGCAGGCGTGGGCTTCCATAATCTCCTGAGCGCTCCACTCGCTGGTACCCCAATAGAGTATTTTGCCTTGCGCAATAAGGTGGTGCATGGCCCAAACTGTTTCTGCTATGGGCGTTTGCTTGTCGGGGCGGTGACAAAAGTAAAGATCGAGGTAATCTACTTGCAGCCGCTTCAGCGCGGCGTCGCAGGCTTCTATAACGTGCTTTCGATTCAAGCCTTTTTGCGTCGGGACTTTGGCGCCAGCGCCAAAAAACACCTTGCTACTTACCAAATACGTGTCGCGCGACCATTTGAATTTACGGAGAATTTCGCCCATTACCCGCTCCGACTCGCCAGCGGCGTACACCTCGGCATTGTCAAAGAAATTGACGCCGGCATCATAGGCCGTAGTCATCAATTTTTCGGATACATCATTGCCAATTTGATTGCCAAAAGTGATCCACGATCCGAAGGATAGCTCGCTTATCTGCAAGCCCGATTTTCCAAGTCTTCTGTAATTCATATGTTGATTTTTAGTTTAACAGTGTCAGATATATTCTGTTTGAACTGCGTGATTTTATGTCGTCATGTTACTGATTATTCCGATAAGGTATTTGATTACTTTTACCCGACCAAATCGGAAAGTTAGTGGGTATTATCCGAAAAATCTCAGGAAATAAGGAAGAATTAACGGCTCAGGAATTCGAGCGTGCCTTTGAAATGTACTACAGTAGTATTCGAAACTATGTATATTTCAAGACATCGCAATCGGAACTCGCTGAGGATATGGCTCAAGAAGCATTTGTAAAACTATGGGAAACACGCCACCGTATTGACAAAACGTCGATAAAGGCTTACCTGTACACCATAGCCGGCAATTTGACCATAAACCAGTTGAAGCGCGATCAATTGAAGTATAAATTCATGAATTTGCAGGTGCGCGGCAAGGATATTAACAACCCGCAATACATCTTGGAAATGCAAGAGTTCGACGCAAAACTTCAGCACACTTTAAGTAAAATTCCAGAAGGCGCCCGCGAAGTTTTTCTGATGAATCGAATCGAAGATTTGAAATATCACGAGATTGCCGAGCGGCTCAATCTCAGTGTTAAAGCAGTCGAAAAGCGAATGTCGCGAGCGCTGGCTATCATCCGCGAAGAATTACAACGGAATCTATAAATGGAGAAGCCAAAATTTTCGGTAGAAGAAATAGAGAAGCACGCCGCAAACTGGCAGATGCCAGAACCCGTGTTGAGCAAGTCTGAAGCGTGGGCAAAGCTTCAAGCACGAATTGCCGAAAACCCTTCCAGCTCTTCTAAAAGTCCTTTTTACTCATCCCTTTGGCTGCGTATTGCAGCAGTAATGGCTATAATATTTGCAGGAGGTATTTTGCTCTTGCTAATGAGCAGCGTAGAATTGGATGGTATTGCATCCAACAATCAGGCTCATGTATTGCCTTGTGGTTCCGAGATCGAATTGGCTGACGGGAGCCATATCTCCTACAACAAATATCTTTGGCCCTTATGGCGACAAATTGATTTTGACGGACAGGCTCATTTCAATGTTCGAAAAGGAAGGCCTTTCAAAATTTCGACCCCCCATACCACGGTCGATGTACTGGGCACCACATTTACGGTTTGGGTTTCGGGCGATGATGCTTTCGTTCACTGCGAAGAAGGCAGAGTGCGGCTTACCGGAGTCGATGAAGTGGTACTCGAAGCCAATGACTATGCAAGCCTGGCCAACGGCTCGCTCACGTCGAAGGGCTCCTACAACACTGTAGGATTCGTTCGATTTGAAACCCAAGGCGCTCTACAATTTGAAGACGCTCCTTTAGATTTGGTTTGTGCTGCTCTTTCGCAGCGCAGCGGATTGACAATCAAAAGTACATTGCCTAACACCTTGCGCTACACCGGTACGCTCGATCTGATTGAGATAAGTACCGCTTTAGAAGTCCTGGCTAAACCTTTTGATGCAAGCGTAAATTGGGTGGGCGACAAGCAGGTAGAAATCCATCCCTGATGCGGTTCTTGGCCACTGTAATGATGCTGGCCTTGCCTTATGTTGCTTCTGCGCAAACAAATGAATCGTTTAATTTTAGGCGTTTCAGCGGAAGCGAAATAATTCGAGCCTTAAAGTACCTCGACCGATCGGCCGACGTCCCGTTTTCTTATAATCCCAATGCCCTTCGGGATATTCAAGTCCCGGCGATGCCCGACTCGCTTCTAAATGTTGATGATTTTTTGCGGCGCTCCCTTCAAGGCAGCAACCTGGCTTTCGAAATAATCGCATCGACCTACGTAATCTACAACGCGCAAGACGCCCCGGAAACATCTGCCAGGCCTCGAACCAATTACAGCATCACTGGGGTAGTGCGCAGTGCCACCACGCAGGAGGCTTTGCCCTACGCCTACATGGAGATTATTGGAACAGACAATGGAACAGCCACCAATTCGGAAGGGCTTTTTAGTCTGTTGAATATGCCTATCGATTCATTGCGATTGCAAGTTACTTATTTGGGTTATCGGCGGTTTGTAGCTCGTCTCGATACGCTTCAAACACAGCCCACACTTACTGTGGAGTTGCGACCACTCTCCCGAAACTTGCCATCCGTGCAGGTTACCGCCGAAAACGCCGATCTTGTGCGGGTAGGCCCCTTACCCAGCCAATTCACCATCAACCCGGTAGAACTCTACAAAATTCCATCGCTTGGCGAAACAGATGTATTCAATGCCATACGCAAACTACCTGGGGTACAAAGCGGCATAGACTCTGGCTCCGGTCTAAAAATACGAGGGGGTGAATCGGATCAAAATCTGGTCTTTTTTGATGGTATTTCCGTCTATCACGTCGATCATTTCTTCGGGTTTTTCTCGGCTTTCAATAGCAATGTTGTAAAGAACATTCAAGTGCGAAAGGGTGGTTTTGGAGCTCGATACGGCGGCCGCTCATCGGGTTTAGTAGATATTACTGGTATAGACGGCAACAAGATAAATCCGCAAATCACCGCTGAGCTAACTTCGCTCAGTGTAAATGTGGTGGGCGAATTACCGATTATTGAAAACAAGGCATCGCTCATAGTAGGTTTCCGCAGATCATTCACCGACATTCTGAATACACAGACCTACCAGAATATCTTCAACAACATTTACAATACCAGTATACCCAACACATCGGAAAATAATACGGATGCTTTTGCAGATGGTAATGCCCCCGATTTCCTGTATTACGATTTTAATGTAAAGTTCAATTTCCAGCCCACCGATGGTGACGATATCGCCCTGAGTTATTACCAAGGCCAGGATAAGCTGCGCTACCAATTTACAGGCACGGTCGACAATCTAACCCGGATCTCGGAAGACGACACCCAATGGGGCAATAGAGGTGGTTCCATAAAATGGGCACATCGATGGTCGAAGCGCTTGTACAGCTATTTCATCTACGGTCAATCGACCTACATGAGCGAGTTGAGTGCCAATGAATCGTACTTCTTTGTGGCCGACAGCAGCTTGGCGAGCAGAATCCTTTATGAGCAGAATACCCGTGTGGACGATCAAACCCTGAGACTCGATCAAAGCTTCGAGTTCAACAATGAAAACCGGCTTTTCTTCGGCTATTGGTACACCGCCAATGAGATAAAACTCGAAGCCCAAAATCAAATAAATATTCTACAAGATTCCCTTCAGGAAGGACAGCTGCAAGCAATCTATTCGGAATATGAGTGGAAACGCAAATCGCTAAAAATCAAGGCTGGCCTCAGAGCCAGCTATTACAATACCACGGAGAAATGGTATCCTGAACCGAGGCTTTCTGCCACTTACGAAGGGAAGCAAGGCTTTGGGTATAAAGCAGCAGTAGGGCGTTACCACCAAATGGTGAGGCGGCTCAACGAGCGTAGCCTTTACCTCAGCATTCCGGAAACCTGGGCGCTGGCAAATCAAAGTGGCATACCTGTGCTTAGAAGCGACCATTTCATAGCGGGTATATCTAAGCGAATCAATGAATGGGATTTGGATTTAGAGGGGTACTTCAAACAAGAAACGGGAGCTATTGAATTTATATTTCCAGAGTTCGGTGTGCCTTCCGGCGATCTTTCTCAATTTGCAGTAGATGGCGACAGACGGATTTTTGGAGCTGATTTAATCGCCAAGCGAAAATTTAATATGCACAGCTTGCTTTTCAATTATGCCTATCTATTGGCGGAATCGCGGTTTGAAAATGAAAACCAGGGTCGATATTTTCGCAGCAGCGGCTTCTCCGAACACGAGTTTAACCTGCAGTACAACTTCGAAGTAAAGCGGTGGGATTTTTCGCTTGGATTTGTATTAAGCAGCGGATTGCCTTACACGCCTATTTTAGGAACTTTCACCGTAGTATTACCAAACGGCGAAGTACAGCAATTTGTGAGTTTAGCAGCACTGAACTCTGCTAATTTAGAATGGTATCACCGCATGGATCTCTCCGTAAATTACAGCATCAAATTCGAACGCGGTCAGCTCCAAACCGGTTTTTCAATATACAATGTTTACAATAATCGAGCAGTTCGTTTTATCGACTATTTTGAAATACCGCAGGAAGAAAGTGCACAATTTGATCTTGGTCAGCGCAACGTGCTCTCACTTGGATTTACGCCTTCACTCTTTGTCAAATTTAAATTTTAAGCCATGATTAGACTTGTTTTCATCGTTTCGATTATGCTCCTCGCCGTTAGCTGCGAAGAGGATGCGATTGCACCTCAAGCTGGAAGCTCTTATGTGGTAGAGGCTTACATATATGCCGGCAAGCCAATAGACCACGTAAAAGTGACACATGTGGATCCCAATGGTTCGTGGGTTTCAGAAGCTGTGTCCGATGCCGATGTGGAAATTTCGCAAGGAGGGATCACACATCAACTCGGATCCGTTGTAAATTGCCCGGCATGTTACGGTTCATCAGATAGCACTGCCGTATTCGACGCGGGTGATACACTCCGGCTGACAATAAAAAAAGGCAATACCGAAATGCGGGCGATAGCTGCCTTTCCACCAGCTATCTCGGGCTTAGTAGCTAGTACGGAATATACCCAATTGGCTTTCCACGATGCCAACGAACCTGTTCTTACGCTCTCTTGGGATGCCATTCCCGGCTATAAATATGCCTTATTTATAAATTCGCTCGAAGAAAATCCGAAACCGATTTGGAGCTCCATCCCACCGCAAGAACATCTCAGCCCCTTTCAGGGCGCGCTCGAGGAGCACAGCGCCGAAATCTTTGTTGAACACCTGAGCACTTTTGGCATCAATGAAATCTATGTTACGGCAGTTTCAAGTTCATACGCTTCATTCATTCGTAGGTCTAATGTGCCTAATGCCGGTGTCCCTCTCGGAAATATTGAAAACGGTGAGGGCATTTTTGCGGCCTTCAATGGCAGCGCAGTTTCTCTTTTGGTGGAGTAAGCGGTAGTAAGTAGGGTAAACATTTCAATAGGTGTATTGGGTGTGACTTTCCGAAAGAAAGTTAGAAAATACGACCTGTGAATACCGATACATTACTTGAAGAAAAATTGCGTGCCTGCTTGCATGCTGATCGCTTGCCCTTTCACCTTGATTTAATGGCTGCTCGAGCGGCTTTAGAAATCAAGCTAAACGCATCATCCAGCGCAACGGCCATTAAAACGAGATACTTCTCACCTGCACTTAAGTGGGTGGCTTCAGCAGCGGCCGTTCTGATAGCAGCTTTTACAGCTTACAATATTGCCGAAGTGTCGTTTCCGAAAAGCAATGTCGTTAGTA
>Ga0105045_10003600_pt1 | contig 13325 bp, 14 predicted proteins | sample MAT02_FD_78089 | JGI IMG/M metagenome (GOLD analysis project Ga0105045, IMG submission 78089) | Freshwater microbial communities from Lake Fryxell liftoff mats and glacier meltwater in Antarctica - MAT-02 (megahit assembly) | ecosystem: Environmental > Aquatic > Freshwater > Ice > Liftoff...
AAATTAGGCGGAAAATTAGGCAGAAAACTAGGTGGATAGCACTGTTGTCCGCCAGCGCAAACATCCTAATCGCTGACAAACTGGCTGAACTGTTGTGATCCCCTGCCTAGGGCTAGCTGCCCCACACCTTTTGCAATACTAGGTTTGGATCCAATTCTGCCAAATTACCGTCGGGGGCAGGGATGCCCAAAATTTTGTCACTCTGAGGCAACAACTGGGTCGGTTCATCGCGGCCAAACAACCCCAAGGTGAAGACCTTGAGTGCCACTGCCAGTTGGAGGGGCACACTAGGGGTGCAGAGCATCAGGTTAGCTCCGGCGATGAAGGCGGCCTGTTGGCCTGTATGGCTAGGAGTGGCAATAGGGAGGGTCGGGCAAACTTGAGTCAGACTACGAACCCAGGCGGCATTGGTGCTGTCTTGCAGTATGACCAAGGGCAAAGAGGGTTGCTTTTTTTGGAAATCTTGGACGATGGCCTGCCAAGACTCAATGGGATAGGTACGGCCATCGGTGGTCGTATCGTAGAACAATACGTAGCCACTGCCAGCTAAGCCAAGGCGCTTTTGCTCGCCATCGGCCCAATCTAAATCTTTGCGCGCCAGGCTGATAGCTATTTCTGGGCAAGGCTGGCTGGCCGTCGCCAGAAGATCATGGTAGACCTCTGGGCGATATTGATCAGCCTTGTAAGGAACGGTGGTGTTGAGGAACCAGCGAGAACCCTCGGCATAGCCCATACGCTGGGGAATGCCAGCTAGCCATAGCAACAAGCCCGCCGCTGCGGATTGGTTGAGAGTGAGGGCTAGGTTATAGGAGCGATCGCGCAGAATCCCCAGTAGGTTTGCCCAATCGGCGGGGCTATTATTATCTTGAAAATCGAAGGGAATCGTGGCATTGACAGTCTTAGAAACCCGGTAGGCATCGCGGGATCGCGGCTCAACGACTACATCAATCTCGGCACTAGGATAGAGTTGCCTCAACTCATCAAGGGTAGGGAAGAAAAAAATTTGGTCTTCGAGACTCCCGGGGACGAGCGCTACGATTTTCATAAAGCTTTTGATACAGATTCCGCCCTTCATTTTAAGGGAACAATGCCAGTGGAATATCCCCTTGTAAACTTTTCTCGTCGCAACCGATGGCCTAAATGCGCGCCAGATGCAGAAATTCCGTAAAAAAGCTGGGGTAAAACGTCAAATCTTGCTCCATGATCAGGAAACTGCGATCGGCAATCCTAGGGCTAATCCTATCCCGGTACGACACTGTTAAGTTCGGTCACGGTTGCTTCGGTTACGGTTGCTTCGGTTATGGGAGATTCGGTTATTTTGAGCGGTGTCAGATTTTTTGAACTGTGTAGCTGGCCTGAATCTTGATCGATCGCCTACTCAGCCATTTTCTAAAACCCCAACAGGCGGGGCGATCGCCAAAGATCTAACCGTTGCTCAGATCTTTCTCCGCCTTCACGAAAAGTTTATATCTCAGATTGACCTCCTACCCTGCCCCATTAAGGCGGGTAGGCGATCGCCAGATCAGGCTCTGAAACCTATCGCCACCGCGTATTTTTTGATTTTATGTCAGCGGTAAAAGAGGGGCGATCGCCCCTGACCTGCAATTTCTCCAATTCTCTCTCACCCTAGCTTTATGAAGTCTTATCAGATGTGTCTGGGCTACATCCGTCATGGTTGTTCAGAATAGAGGCTAATGAAGCCAAAGACACGCTAGATTATCAGCCTCTCGCTTTCTGCTCACGTTTCCCCTGCTGTTTCAGCCCTTTAGAAACTCTATCTTCCCCCATGAGCGCTGCTATTTCCTCGATTCAATTGCCTGAAATTGGCCCACCTAAACCAGCCTCACAAATCCGCATTCCCCTAGTTGACTTGCAACTACAACACCAGCCCTTGCTCTATAACCTAGAGCAAGCTATCCGGGAGGTACTGCTTCAGGGAGATTTTATCTTAGGGCAGGCCGTCGAAGCCTTTGAAACCACCTTTGCCTATGCCTGTGGCAGTCGTTATGGGGTTGGAGTAGGGTCAGGGAGCGATGCCATTACCCTTGGCTTGCGAGCCTGTGGCATTGGCCCAGGAGATGATGTTCTGGTTCCTGCCAATACATTTGTGGGCACTGTGTTAGCAATTTTGGCAACAGGAGCACAGCCTCTATTAGTAGACTGCGACCCCGATACGGCTCTCATTGACCTCATGGCAGCTGAGAAAGCCATCACACCCCAAACCCGCGCCATTGTGCCCGTGCACCTCTATGGCCAAATGGTAGAACCCAAGCGGTTGCTAGATTTAGCCAGCACCTATGATCTGATAATTTTTGAAGATGCCGCCCATGCTCCCCTAGCTGAGCGGGATGGATACCGCGCTGGATCTTTAGGCGTTGCGGCGGCTTTTAGCTTTTATCCCAGCAAAAACCTAGGGGGCTTTGGCGATGGGGGCTTAGTCGTCACCGAAGATGGGGCGATCGCCGATCGTGTACGCATCCTCCGCAACTATGGTGCATCCCGGAAGCATCACCATATTGAACCGGGGATCAATAGCCGCCTCGACACCCTCCAAGCCGCTATCTTGCAAGTAAAATTGCCCCACCTACCCCGATGGAATGGCGATCGCCACGACATTGCCCAACGCTATGACGCCCGCCTCCGGTCTTTGCAACCCTACGGCATTCTGCCGATGAGTAACCAATCTAGCCAGGGGCATGTCTACCACCTCTATACCATCCGCGTCACCCCAAACTGCCCCCTAAGCCGCATGGTGCTGCAAACCGAAATGGCCAGCCGTGGCATCGAAACAGGAATCCATTACCCTACCCCCTGTCACCTGATCCCCGCGCTCCAAGACCTCGGCTACACCCTTGGAGACTTCCCCAACGCCGAACGCTTGAGCGATTCGGTCTTGTCTCTCCCTCTGTATCCTGGCCTCACCGATTTACACCTCGACACAGTGGTCGGCACCCTCGAAACCCTGCTCAAGCAATCATCCCAACGTGCCGCCGACTCTCTGCTCCCATTGCTCTAGCTGCTGTTCCCATGGCTCAATCTAAAAGATTGTCTGTGTTTAGTAGCCTTCAGCTTAGGGTTCTGCGAGTGATCGAGGGCTGAGCGAAGTCGTTCGCGCAGTGTCTCCCTCAAGGAGAAAGTTCGATCAGCAGGTACGTTATTTTCTGGCGAGTCTCTCAAGCCTGCTTTCAGCTAAAGATAGCTTCACCATCAAAGCCTCCTCCCCTTCCGGTTTCACGGAATGACAAAATTGACCCGATAAAATTGGTAGAATGCCCCAGCGCTGAGAACAATCTAGCCTCTTAGATCTGAAGACTCTCAACTCTAAAATAAGCCTCAAAATCTTGATCATCTCGGAGGTTCCAACGTTCCAACGTCACAACCTCCTCAGCAGCCAAACGACTAAGCGTAGAGATCTGCGACATACTCGCTGTAGCCGTTGTAAGGTAGCGTGGGCACCTCTTGCCATGAAAACTGGGATCCTTCCCCAATTAGCCGTTCTTGAGCCTGCGACCAGCGTGGATGGCGGACATCCGGTTCCACATTCGACTCAAACTTATATTCGTTGCTATTAATCGTGTTCCAGTAGGTAGTTGGTTGGCGATCGATAAACTCAATCTTGACAATGGATTTTGCTCCCTTAAATCCATATTTCCAAGGAACCACCATGCGGATTGGCGCACCATGCTGCTTCGGCAACGTATGCCCATAAACGCCCACCGCAAAAAAGGCTAAATCGTTGGCCATCTCTTCGACCCGCAAGCCTTCGGTGTAGGGCCATGGCAAAAACTGCGAGGGTGGAAACGATGGCCCTTGGGTGATGCTGGGGTTGTAGTAAGAGGTAAACCGAACATACCGTGCCCCAGATGTCGGTTCGACTTCCCGCAAAATTAGGTTCATGGGAAAGCCGATCCAGGGCACAATCATGGCCCAAGCTTCAACGCAGCGAAAGCGATAGGTGCGCTCTTCTAAGGGGAAGCGGCTAAGCAAATCGTCGAGGGTATAGGTTCGAGGATTTTTGACCAACCCACTCACTTCTAAGTTCCACTCGTCGGTGGGCAGAGCTTGGGCATTTTGCCAAATATTTTTAGAACTGCCAAATTCATAGAAGTTGTTGTAAGTCGCGGCAAGCACCTCGTTGGTGAGAGGGCGACCTGCATCTGCAAAGGCTGGGTTGAGGTTGGCTCGGAGGGAATTCACACCCAATAACGGCTCTGCCTGAGCTTCTTGATTGGCCTGACAGCCGAGCAAGGGTAAAACAGATCCGGCGATCCCCGCTCCTGCAAGTCCTTTTAAAAACTGACGGCGGTTTAGAAAAGCAGACTCTGAGCTAACTTGCCATTCTGGCAATTGCCAGATCTTTGGCACATGGATAAATGGCATAGAAGTGCGATCGCCCAAACAGTACTCACATTGCCCACTATAAAAGACTTTTTCGTTAAATTAAACGAACCCAATCGTGTCATCATCCAGAATCAGCCATGGAAATCAGTCTTGCAATCATAGAAACAATGCGATGTGGGGATCACCTTGTTACGTGGGGATCACTTTGCCACCGGATGCTAACTCCTGGGCTGATACAAAGTCCAAGAGCCATACAAATAGAGCTATCTAGAACCTCAGATTTTCCCTCAGATTAGCCTTCAGACACAGATTCTGATACGGACAGGGATTCCGATTCCGATATGGATGAAGATTCCGATATGGATTCCGATTCCGATATGGATGAAGATTTCTTCGATAAAAAATCTTCAAAGGAGGGCAACCCGTTGTGGTGCGAGACCCAATCATTTGCTTCTTTGCCGCGTAAGCTAATCCACACGCTGCATTCGTCAGCGCGCGTGGTCACAATGACTGGATGGCTTTGTGCTAACTTGCAGGCATAGTGATATAGCTTTGCCCGGTGAGTCACGGTGACAGACTGCAACCGATAGTAAAGCTCGTTGCGATAATACATCCCATCTTGGATGCTATCGCTGAACCAAAATTTGAAGGGAAATATGTCCCGTTCGTTGATAACTGGAGGCAACACTGATCTTCTAGCCTCAATGCATCCTGCTAGATTGGAAGACAACATATCGAAGCAACTCGGTCGGTCAGTAGATGCGGTGATGGATAGCGAAGATCTTTTAAGAAGTGCTCATGCAAAAGAGCAACTGTTTCAAAGCATTCGCGCCATAAGCTCTTTACTAATAAAAGTGAGCTTTCAAGCTGAAGGCTCTTTATCGTAACCCTTCTAATTTCCACATCATAGCCTACTCGTCCGGGAAATTACAGAGGGACATGAGCAACAAATCTAGAGCTAATCTATAAAAATCTCAGCGTTATCAATCAACGATTTCTACCGAGACAAAAGCCATAGAACCTGAGACAAGCCTTTCTTCGATATTGGTCATCCTTATGCCAGACAGTTGCAAGAAACTATGAGATCTCTCAGCTACATTCATGGATTTTAGGTGGGCAAATAAATCCTGATTATTCAATCGGCGTTGCCATAAGGCTCTGAATAGTCCGCAGATTTGAGCTAAAAACACCTCAAAACTTGTTTAGAATCCGGTTATCTTGCAAGACCCTACTTCAAGAGTCCATCTGGGATTACAGGGAGCCTAGCGGACTGCCAAAGTTGATCGATCGTTATAAAGTGATAGCCCTCGGCCAAAAGTTGTGGGATAAGTTGAGCCACGATCGCCCTGACATCGGCTCCTCCATGATAGCCGTCATGGAGGACGACTAAGGATCCGGAGCGCACCTGTTGGCGGATTCGATCTAGCACAACCTGCACCCCAGGGCGCACCCAATCTTCAGGGACAACGCTCCACATGACGGGGCGATAGCCCCATTGTTGTAAGTGGTCTAGGGTTTGGGGGGTAAATAGGCCGTTGGGCGGACGCACATCTCGGATAGTACGACGGACAGCGGCGGGGTCTAGATGGCAGGCTTGGGCGATCGCCCCTTGAGTTCGCACGAGCGAGGCTTTCAACTCCATTGGCGATAGGAGCGGAAAAGCTTGATGGGTGTAGCCGTGTAACCCGATCCAATGACCTTGCTCATAGACCTGACGCGCCACCGCTGCTGCTCGTTCAACATTGCAGCCCAGCCAAAAAAAGCTAGCGGATACCTGATATTGCGCCAACACCTCCAGCAAGGGAAGGGTGTATTGAGGGTGGGGGCCGTCATCAAAGGTAAGGGCGATCGCCCCTTGACGAGGGCACCCTTCCCATAAACATTGCGAGAACACTGTCTTGAGCGCCGGTTGGATCAGGGGAAAAAAAGGAGCAAAGTGCATAGCTAAAAGCTGAGGCGTTCATGCATTACAGGTTTGACGTGCCCAAGCTGATTGTATGAGAGAAAGCAAAACATCGGGGTTTAGGGGCTTGACCAGAAAACCGTCCAAGCCCGGACTTTCCTCCAACGGCATCCAACTCGGAGCATGACAATCGGTTAAGGCCACAATCGTGGCGCGACGGGTGTTTGCAAGATTCCGCAACTCATCAATCAAGGTCATCGACCAGTCATGATGGGTCCCTGACAAAATAACCAAGTGGGCTGGTGCTTGCTTTGCCCGCGATACCATTTGGTCGGCAGATAAAACCACCTCCGTCGAGCATTGAAAATGTGTCAGAGCCATAATCAAGCGCTGCAAATCATCAGAGGGCTGCCCAAGAACTAGAACATGGCTTCGGAGGAATTGCATCGTTGCCACAGTAACAGTAATCTACTTTCCTATTATTCACCCTTCAAAAAGAGTGGAAATTAGGATGACTGTATAGACAGCAAGCCTCTTGGCGATTTGTTATAAAAATCTGATTTTGTTTTTCTTCCTTTTTCAAGACAAGAAAATCAGATTTTCCTTGAGAGTTCACCATCAATGTAAATAAATGTATACATAATAATCATAATTTGACTCAGGCTTAATAGAATCTTTCGAAAAGTTATTCTTTGGGGTTAGCGATTTATGCTTTTCCAAAATCCCAGAAAGTATAGCGGCAGCCATGATCCATAGGACACTTCTCTGTCATTCCCGCGCAGGCGGGAATCCATTTTTAGGATCGGGCGACCCATGGATTCCCGTTTCCGAGGGAATGATGCTGGCATGTTCTAAACTTCGTGGCGATAGCTATAAATCCCAGAAAAAAGAGCGTTGCTGAATGGAACTATGATTTTGCCAGATTTGGGAGAGTGCCATAAGATTTTCAGAACACGTTTCATAGCCAGATTCAGCAACGCCGAAAAATGAATGAGTTAGCCTTTCATGATGCCGAGAGCTTTTATGATGCCGAGAGATAGAGCACCGATAACCTGCTGAACTCCACCCAAACTCAGACCGCTAGCAGATCCCCGCCCAGAGATCTTGCCTCAACGGGGTAAAAGCGGGGTAAAAGCAGACGGCTCCAAAAGCATCCGTTGACTATTTGATGATTCGTTTTGCGACCTAACTCAGGTTTGCATAAAGTCTTCGAGGCGGCGCACTAGCGAGTCAACCAGGCTTTCTCCCAAATCGGAGGAGGAAAGGGCATCGGTCTGAATTTGCTGGACGGTTTCGGGAGCAAAGCCCAGAAGTTCTACTAAATGGCTAAATGCAGCGGCTTCTTCTGCATTGACTTTGCTCTCGTCAGGCGTCCGAGCGCTAGAACAAATGACTTCATAGCCCAACCGTAAAACAAGCTCTCGTTCTGCTGCCGTTTGAATTTTAGGAATGAGTTCGCTGAGCGGAATATTTTGCATCAAATAGTCTCGCATTTCTTTCCGCAACGCTTGTTGCTGGGGGGCATCAGCCGCAAACATGGCACTAAATCGGTCGAGCATCACATCCACTTCGTCGTCGGCCAAATTACTGTCAGCCCAGGCCATAGCAGCAATAACCCGCAACAGATTCATCTGTTTGGGCGAAATAGATGGGGGGGGTGGAGTTTGTAGCACCATAGAACCTCCGGAAATAGCTGGATGGGTTTACACAACAGCTCGTAAGAGCACTCTGAACCGTAGAAATTATGAGTTGGATGCCGTCGTGGCTCGATCTTGGGGAGCCCAGAAAACAACCATGAGCGACAGATCTAGTCTGAAGCCTTAGACCTTGGAAAGATGCCAATTCAAGAATTCAAATACAGTAAAGGTCATTCATTACAGAGTTAGAAGCACTGGAGCGTTTTAAAGAACAGTTGCAGAGATATCAATACACTGAAAGTGAGAAACTGAAAGTTAAGGTCACCCTAGCACGACCTTTTGGGATCCTCGTAGGGTCTGCTCATGATTCTTTGGAGTTGGTTACAGGCTGTTACTTATGGCAGCATCCTGACTCTGGGGTATTGTGTTGATTAGACAGACAACCTTATATAAACAAATTTCAATGACAGCGATTCATCCGGAGCCTGCTCGCCATCAAAAAGCTAAAGCCTTAAAGCCGGGTCGTCCGCGTCCGGCAAAGGAACTCTGTAGCGAATGTGGATTGTGCGATACCTATTACATCCACTATGTGAAAGAAGCCTGTGCGTTTCTAAATCAGCAATTTGAACCGCTAGAAGCCGCTTCTCATGGGCGATCGCGCGATCTCGACAACCCAGACGAGCTTTACTTTGGGGTGCATGACACCATGGTGGCTGCGCGCAAGACAGAGCCGATCCCCGGTGCCCAATGGACGGGGATCGTCAGCAGCATCGCCATCGAAATGCTCAACCGGGGGCTGGTTGAAGGGGTTGTGTGTGTGCAAAACACCGCCGAAGATCGGTTTCAGCCCATGCCTGTGATTGCCCGCACCCCAGAGGAAGTGTTAGCCGCACGGGTCAACAAGCCGACCCTTTCTCCTAACCTCTCGGTGCTAGAGCAAGTGGCGCAGTCAGGAATGAAGCGCTTGCTAGTGATTGGGGTCGGTTGCCAAATTCAGGCGCTCCGTGCCGTGCAAGATAAGCTGGGGCTAGAAAAGCTGTATGTCTTGGGTACACCTTGCGTCGATAACGTGTCGCGGGCAGGGCTACAAAAATTCTTAGAAACCACGAGTCGATCGCCCGAAACGGTTGTGCATTATGAGTTTATGCAAGATTTTCGGGTGCATTTTAAGCATGAAGACGGCTCGGAGGAAACGGTGCCCTTCTTTGGCCTCAAAACGAACCAGCTCAAGGACGTGTTTGCCCCGTCTTGTATGAGCTGTTTTGACTATGTAAATTCCCTTGCCGATTTGGTGGTGGGCTACATGGGCGCACCCTTCGGCTGGCAGTGGATTGTGGTGCGCAATGGCACTGGCCATGAAATGCTAGACCTTGTGAAAGATCAGCTAGAAACCCAGGCGGTGATGAGCCAGGGCGATCGCCATCCTGCCGTCCAACAAAGTATCCCCGCCTACGATCGAGGCGTTACCCTGCCGATGTGGGCAGCCAAGCTCATGGGCGTCTTCATCGAACGGATAGGGCCTAAAGGCTTAGAATATGCCCGGTTTTCCATTGACTCACACTTTACCCGCAACTACCTCTACACACGCCGCAACTATCCCAATAAGTTGGCAGCCCATGTGCCCGAGTTTGCCAAGCGGATTGTGGCGCAATATCAATTACCAAAGGATTAGTCCCCCAAGGTTCAAACGCTCAAACATAACGCTCCCCTGATTGGCTTTTAACTGAAAAACCAATCAAGGGAAATGCGGGTTAATGGTAGACCCAGTGATCAGGTTTCGACTTCGCTCAACCTTCAGTGATCGAGGGCTGGGCGAAGTCTGATCGGCGAGTATGTTATTTTCTGGCGAATCCCCAATTGAGTGCATTAGTCCCTTATCCATCGAGGATTCTTGCCCTAGTGGAAATCCTCGATTCGTCGGTCGGCTTATCCCTTAACCGGGGTAATCCGTCAGGTTGAATCTCTAGAGGTTGAATCTCTACAGCTTGATTAAGACCTAAAACTAGAGTGACGTTCCTCTAAAATCTCTGATATATCAATACCCTGCCGCGCGTAGTGCAGGCGCAATCGCAGACCCAGGGTCACTTGCTTCATAATCCAGTAAAACAGCGTCAAAATCACAAAGGTGATAAAGATAACCAGCAGCGGGCGTCTGCTCGTGAGCGTATTGAGCGTAATGATCAAGACACTGCTGGGATCTGCTAATACATCCCAGCTATTGAGCCGCACAAAGCGTCCGAGAAAAATGCCAACAGCACTGAGCGCATGGATCAAGATCTCGGTAGGGGCGATCCATTGGGCGGCTCCTCGTTGCTTGAGGTAGTAGTTTTGATTGAGCAAGGATAAGACGTAGGCTTCAAAGCCTAGCAAAATTGCAACCACATGCAGTGGAATGAACACAAGCGCCACGATCCAAGTGGGAACCTGGCCAGAACTTGTTCCTCGGATGAGATGGATAATATCAGTCAGCAGATAGGGAGCGTTGGGGAGAAATGCAATGAATGCCGCCAACCCCAGCCACCATATCAGCGTGCGGAAAGTCCGCTTCCGTTGAAATAGAAATAAACTCAGAACCAAGGCAATGATCCCGAGGGTAAAAACCCAGACAAGGCTCAGAAGTGCGGTAGGATCTCCGGCGATCGCATCTCCTAGGGTATCCATCCACCGAGCTATGACGCGGGCATAGCGGGGGATAAACCCAAAAACACCGATGAACCCCACAGCCCCCAAGAGCCACCAAAGCCACCGTTGGGCGATCGCCCCCCGCCGAAATAGGATGAAGCTCAGCACCAGCGGGATAAAGGCCAGAAATAAATTCCATAAAATCCAGCCGCTATATACATCATTCAGGGCGGCAGCTATATCTAGAAGGCGCGATCGCATACACTATCCATCCAACCTACAGAATCAATCAATCTACCTAATCAACCGGCTCGACTAAGTACCTGATCTCGGTAATTTCTCTAGGTTAATCTATTCCTAGTCAACCCCGGTGATCTTGAACACATCAAGCTCATCCCCAAAACTGACGGGCACCCTCCCGCTGAGAAGTTCCATCGATCCTGTGCATAGGACATAATCGATGCTGATCATCATTTATTCCTGAGAAGGTCGCCTTAACTCCTGACAGAACGCCTAAAAATACGATGACTTGGAAGCGGTTGAGGCGCTTCCAAGTCATCGCAAATAGATTGATGGCAGGCTATCAAAGAATGAGGGTAGAAAAACCAAAAAAGCTTGAGGTTCGGTTCACCTGGATGGGTCAGCCATGGCCTAAACTTTCGTCAGAGTGCTAAAGCGAATTTTGAGATAATCGTCTTCCATCTTCGCGCTAGCGGGCTGCAAAGCGGCAAGCGCTTGGGGCAAAACCAAGTTGCGGCGATGATTCCCAATGCGCACATTGAGTTCATCCGCCGACTTACTCAGCTCAATTTTGTCTTTAGGGATGCCAGGCAGGTAGAGTTCTAAGCTATATGCGTCGTCTTTTTGCACAATCCGCATGGTGGTTTCTTTGTAATACACCTGGCTCGGATCTTCGTTGGGGTAGAGAATATCTTTGAGGCGATCGAGCGCTGCCAGCGCACACATTTCTTCAGAAAACAGCGGCACTTCCTTCACCGGAAGCGGCTGAAAATTATCATGAATTTCGCGGCGATATTGCTCTTGGTTTTCCTTCCAGCGCTTGAAGAATGGATCCGTCACCTCATCGGGGATAATGCGGTTTGCCACCACCATATCCGTCGCCACGTTATAAAGACTGAGGTAGGCATGGGCACGCAGGGATTCTTTGATCACCATTTTTTCAGGATTAGTGACCAGGCGCACCGAGGTTTTAGAGTTGTCTGTTAGCACTCGTTCTAGCGCTTCGATCTGCTCATAAAATTCGTAGGGCGCATCCATCACCTCTTTGTTGGGCAAAGAGAACCCAGCAATGGGGCGAAAGATCGGCTCAACCAACGGACGCAGCATTGAGGAAACCGCTTGCAATGGTTTATAGAAGCGCCGCATATACCAACCCGCCACCTCCGGTAAACTCAGCAGACGCAAAGCCGTACCCGTCGGAGCCGAGTCAATAATCAAAACATCAAACTCGCCTTCATCGTAGTGGCGCTTCATCCGCACCAAACTAAAGATTTCATCCATGCCCGGCAAAATAGCCAGCTCTTCGGCCTCTACCCCTTCTAAGCCACGGGCTTGTAACACCTGGGTAATATAACGCTTGACAGCTCCCCAATTGCCTTCCAATTCCATTAGGGCGTCGAGTTCAGCCCCCCATAGGTTTGGGCGCACGAGGCGAGGGTCATGCCCTAGCTCCATATCAAAGCTATCAGCAAGGGAATGAGCCGGGTCAGTACTGAGAACCAGGGTTTTGTGGCCAAATTCGGCACATCGCAAACCCGTCGCCGCTGCAACGGAGGTTTTACCAACTCCGCCTTTACCCGTCATGAGGATTACGCGCATGGAAAAACGTCCAGGGAAAATATTGCGAAATGTATATGTTTCTAATTCTAATGTAGTGCGAATGCAACCAGACTGTGTGGAGAATATCCCGCTTGAATCTCCCGCCTTAGTCAAGGGAGGCTCCGGGAAAATGCTGTTGAATCACATTCCATTTGCTGCAATGCCAGTAGTCGAGGTGGGCAATGATCAACCCCTCTGGGTTCAGTTCTAGCTCGCTCCAGCCAGGAATTTGGATGCGGGGCTGCCAGGGGAGGGGTGTTGTCCATCTGAGCGTCCAATCTGTGCGGATGTGTGGGCCAGTTTGCTGGATGCTATGCAGATCTAGCTGAGGATCGCGAAACCAGGTATCGATGAAGTAGATCATTTGTTGATAGCGATCGCACCCTCGAAAGCTCGTCATTGGGTCTTTGAAATAAACATCCTTCGCGTAAAGACTATAGGTTTGATCCTTAGGAAAGCGGCGATAGTCGGCTTTAAGCGCGTCCAAAATATCCATAATTAGTCAGGTCGCTCAGACGTAAAAAGGGGCAATGCACATCCCTGAATCCAGCGGATCAAGGACAATACTTATTTTTGATCGGATCCCTAATTGATAAACATCAACAAATATCTCATTCAATATAGTAAAAATACGGTGAGCCTCTAAATGTATTGATCTTCAAGACTTTCAGAGGCTTATGCCCCTAAATTATGCCCCTAAAAACTAAACGCACAGACTGTTAGGGATATGCTCTGAATGGGTATGCTGCTTTTGGTAGCCATAGATTTTTCTTTTACTTGCCTTGGAATTGTTGCTGACTTACACCAACTTTCTGCTTGGCTTAGAGATCCTAAGGCGATGGAGCGGCTGACCACTGTTAAGCACTCAAATAACCACTTAAACCACTAACCGCTAACCGTTGAAATCACCCAAATGCCGCAGGGCAGAAAGTCGAACGGTGCCCAGTTGAATATTGCTTGTAGATTGAATCTTAAAGATTGAA
>Ga0105045_10003602_pt1 | contig 13322 bp, 23 predicted proteins | sample MAT02_FD_78089 | JGI IMG/M metagenome (GOLD analysis project Ga0105045, IMG submission 78089) | Freshwater microbial communities from Lake Fryxell liftoff mats and glacier meltwater in Antarctica - MAT-02 (megahit assembly) | ecosystem: Environmental > Aquatic > Freshwater > Ice > Liftoff...
AAACCAGCCGAAGTACGGATGGGTAAAGGCAAAGGTGCCCCAGAATATTGGGTAGCTCCGATCAAACCCGGGACTATTTTGTTTGAGGCAGGTGGTGTGACTCGCGAAGTGGCCGAAGAGGCATTGCGCTTGGCCGCCCAGAAGTTGCCCGTAAGTACTAAGTTTGTCATTGTGAACGAATTGAGGGACAGTTTGTAATTGTGCAATCCAGATGAAAAAATATAAGGAAATTCAGGCATTATCGGTTGAGGAACTAAAAACTCAACTTGCCCAAACAGCTCGTAGTCTGCGGGGTTTTAAGTTTGCCCACGCTGTTTCACCTCTTGAGAATCCGATGAGCATTCGTAATTTGAGAAGGCAGATTGCAAGGATTCATACCGAAATAAGGGCTAAAGAACTTGTAAAATAATACCATCATGGAAGAAATAAAGTCTGAAGTTGTAGAGAGAAATTTCCGTAAGGTGAGAGTTGGGGTCGTGGTGAGCAATAAAATGGACAAGTCCATTACGGTTGCTGTGGAACGTCGGGTGAAACACCCCATGTATGGTAAGTTCACCAAAAAGACTACCAAATTTATGGCACACGATGAAAAAGACGAGTGCAATCCTGGTGACACGGTGAAAATAATGGAAACTCGCCCCCTGAGCAAAAACAAGCGTTGGCGGCTAGTTGAAATCGTTGAAAGGGCCAAGTAATAGTTTCTAAATTTTTAGATCATGGTACAACAAGAGTCAAGGCTCAATGTAGCTGACAACAGTGGGGCAAGAGAAGTGCTCGTAATCCGTGTACTCGGTGGCACTGGAAAGAGATACGCAAGCGTAGGTGACACAGTAGTTGTCACTGTCAAGGCTGCTATTTCTTCAAGTTCCCTCAAAAAAGGTACAGTGGCAAAAGCAGTTGTCGTGAGGACCAAAAAGGAAATTCGCCGCAAGGATGGTACTTATATCCGTTTTGATGACAATGCAGTTGTATTGCTTAGTGCTCAAAATGAGCCACGCGGAACCCGTATTTTTGGCCCAGTGGCCCGTGAATTGCGCGAAAAGCAATTTATGAAAATTGTTTCATTGGCCCCCGAGGTTCTTTAAACATCACAAGTCAAATGAAAGAAGCGAAAAGAACTAAGCTACACGTTCGTCGGGGTGACCGAGTAATGGTTATCGCTGGCGATGAAAAGGGCAAGTCTGGTGTCATTACCCAGATGCTCATTGAAAAAGAGCGTGCGATTATTGAGGGGTTGAATTTGGTGAAGAAGGCCGTTAAGCCTTCCAACAAAAATCCCGAAGGTGGCTTCATCCAAAAAGAAGCAGGTATCCACATCAGCAATTTGATGGTGATCGACCCCAAGTCCGGCAAAGCGACCCGTATTGGCCGTCGCCTCAATGATGCTGGTAAGTTAGAAAGGTACGCAAAGAAATCAGGCGAAACGATCAAGTAATCATGGCAACCCCAAGGTTCAAAGAAAAATATCAGAAAGAAGTCGTTGCTGCATTGATGCAGAAATTCGGCTACAAATCAGTCATGCAAGTGCCCCGTTTGGTAAAGATCAGCCTTAACAAAGGGATTGGCGCTGCCGTGGCCGACAAGAAATTAGTAGACGTGGGTGTTGATGAGTTGACCCAAATTACTGGTCAGAAAGCGGTTGCTACCAAGTCCAAGAAAGCAATTTCTAACTTTAAGCTCCGCGAAAATATGCCCATTGGCGCCCGTGTCACTTTGCGTGCCACCAAGATGTACGAGTTTCTTGACCGTCTTGTCAGCGTGGCCCTCCCCCGAGTACGCGATTTTAAAGGAATCAATGACAATGGATTTGATGGCCGTGGTAATTACACGCTCGGGGTGAAGGAGCAAATTATTTTTCCTGAGATCTCGATTGACAAGGTACAGAAAATTTCTGGCATGGATATTACCTTTGTGACCACTGCCGCAACTGATGAAGAGGGACGGGCACTTTTGGCCGCGTTGGGAATGCCTTTCAAAACCAAAACTAACGTAATTTAGGACATGGCAAAAGAATCAGTAAAAGCACGCGAAAGGAAAAGAGCCAAAATGGTCGCCAAATACGCTAAGAAACGTGAAGCGCTCAAAAAAGCTGGTGATTGGGTCGGGTTGGACAAACTACCCCGCAACGCTTCACCAGTGCGGTTGCACAATCGTTGTAAGCTTACAGGTCGCCCCAAAGGGTATATGCGGAAGTTCGGCATTTGCAGGAACGTGTTCCGTGAGATGGCTTCTGATGGCAAAATCCCTGGGCTGACCAAGGCAAGTTGGTAGTATTCAAATAGTCAACTAACACTTCTGCGCCCTTTGCGGCGATTGTAAAAAATAAGCTGAAAGGCGCACAAGTCAAAATATTACATCAATGACGGATCCAATAGCAGACTTTCTGACTAGGCTCAGAAATGCGATCAAGGCAAACCACCGCGTGGTTGAGATCCCTGCTTCAAATATGAAGAAGGAGCTGACTAAAGTGTTGTACGAAAAAGGGTACATTCAAAGCTATAAGTTTGAGGATCTTGCTCCGCAAGGTCTGATAAAGATAGCGTTGAAATACAACCCACTATCTAAGCAGCCAGCAATGATCCATTTGGAAAGGATTAGCAAGCCAGGATTGCGCAAGTATGCAAAATCCAATGCTATCCCTAAAGTTCTTAACGGATTGGGAATAGCTATCCTTTCAACTTCTAAAGGTGTTATTACCGACAAGGAAGCTAGGGATTTGAATATCGGTGGTGAAGTAATTTGTTACATCTACTAAATTATTAGAAAATGTCACGTATTGGTAAAAAACCTATTGCGATTCCAGCAGGGGTTACGGTCAATATATCCGAACAGAACTTGGTGACGGTCAAAGGCCCGAAAGGTGCTCTGACCCAACAGGTTGATCCGGACATTAAGGTGAGTGTGAACGGAGCTGAGGTTTTAGTAGAGCGTCCCACTGAACAAAAGCGCCACAAGGCTTTGCACGGACTGTACCGGTCTTTGGTCAATAACATGATCATTGGTGTTACAGAAGGTTACAAACTTAGTTTGGAACTCGTGGGTGTTGGTTTTAAGGCTGAGGTAACGGGTGCAAATGTTCTCCAAATGAGTTTGGGTTTCTCGCACTCTATTTGGTTTGCCATACCGGCCGAGATTAAAATATCTACTGAGACCTTAAAAGGTAAAGCTCCCCAAGTTACGCTTGAGGGGATCGACAAGCAGTTGGTAGGTCAAATTGCTGCTAAAATACGCTCGTTCCGCAAAGTGGAGCCTTACAAAGGCAAAGGTGTGCGCTTTGTCGGGGAGCAAATCCGTCGCAAAGCGGGCAAGGCAGCTGCCAAGAAGTAATCAATCTATTAGAAAGCATTGTTGATTCTATAAAGAAATGGCTAAAAGTAAGCTTGAAAGGCGTTTAAAAATTAAGAAGAGCATCCGTACAAAAATTAGTGGTACGGCCAGTGCCCCGCGCCTGTCGGTGTTCAGGAGCAACACTGCAATTTATGCTCAGTTGGTCGATGATGAACAGGGCCGCACGCTGGTGGCTGCATCATCCCGCGAATTTTCTGACAAAAAATCAAACAATGTTGGCCAGTCCAAAGAAGTTGGCAAGAAGATAGCGGAACGTGCCCTAGCCGCTGGCGTTGTCAAAGTAGTGTTTGACCGGAACGGTTATCTATACCACGGCAATGTGAAAGCACTGGCCGAAGGTGCACGTGAGGGCGGATTGAAATTTTAACTCTTTTTTCCACGCAAAGCATTATGTCACAGGCAAATATTAAGAGTGTAAGTGCAAAGGATATTCAGCTCCACGACAAAGTGGTGGCAATCCAGCGTGTGGCCAAAGTAGTGAAAGGCGGCCGCCGTTTTAGTTTTGCTGCAATTGTTGTGGTCGGTGATGGCAATGGTGTGGTTGGTTATGGCCTTGGCAAAGCCAATGAAGTGACCGATGCAATCACCAAAGGTATTGAAGACGCCAAGAAGAACTTGGTCAAAGTTCCCATATTGAAGGGAACTGTTCCTCACGAAATGATCGGTAAGTTCAGCGGGGGATTTGTGTTTCTGAAACCTGCTGCCCCAGGTACTGGTGTTATTGCTGGTGGTGCCATGCGCGCTGTACTGGAATCCGCCGGTGTTACCGACGTACTAGCAAAGTCCAAAGGTTCTTCCAACCCACACAATGTGGTAAAGGCAACAATTGACGCTTTGGTTAAAATGCGCGATCCGCGTACAGTTGCGGCACAGCGCGGGGTCTCATTGTCCAAAGTTTTTAACGGTTAGTGTGTCATGCAAAAGATCCAGATCAAACAAGTAAAAAGTGCGATTAAGAAGCCCCAAAATCAACAACGCACGATCGAAGCACTGGGCTTGGGTAAAATTAACCGTATCGTGGAGAAGGATGCCACCCCCCAAATTTTGGGAATGGTACGCACCGTTGCCCACTTGATCGAAGTGACAGAGCTTTAGGTAGTCACTGACAAATGGTTGAACTATTTTTAAATTGCCACCATGAAATTACATACATTACAGCCCGCTCCCGGTTCAGTTAAAAAAAGGAAACGTATAGGCAGGGGTACAGGTTCAGGCCGGGGAGGCACCTCTACCCGTGGTCACAAAGGAGCGCAATCCCGTTCGGGCTATTCGAAAAAGAGTGGCTTTGAAGGTGGTCAAATGCCTTTGCAGCGGCGTGTTCCCAAGTATGGATTCACCAATCCTTTCCGCGTGGAATACAAGGCGATCAATTTGGGGGATTTGCAGACTTTGATCGAGAAGACGGGAGTTGCAAAGGTCGATTTTGAACTTCTTCGTTCCAATGGTCTTGTGGGCAAGAAGGACAAAGTTAAGATATTGAACCGGGGAGAACTCACATCAGCAGTAGAGATAGTTGCGCACGCCTTTTCTGAAACCGCAGCCGCTAGCATTGAAAAAGCAGGCGGCACAGCTACTAAAATATAATCATGAAAGACTTTTTTGTAAAGTTTTACACCACAATTAAAAACATATTCTCGATAGAAGAACTCAAGCAGCGGATTATCATGACACTGTTTTTCTTGATAATCTTCCGTTTGGGTTCCTACATCGTATTGCCTGGCCTAGATCCTGCTATTTTGGATGCGGCCAACGCTAATACTGCTGGCGGGATATTGGGTTTGATTAATACGTTTTCAGGGGGTGCGTTTTCAAGGACATCAGTTTTTGCCCTTGGTATTATGCCCTACATTTCAGCTTCGATTGTCATTCAGTTGTTGACTGTTGCGGTTCCCTATTTTCAAAAAATGCAAAAGGAGGGTGAGTCTGGCCGTCGGAAGATAAATCAGATCACCCGCATACTTACTATTCTGATTACGTTTGTTCAGTCTTCGGCCTATTTGGCTGGTACTGTTCCCACTGAAGCGATAATGATTGATCGCACTTTCTTCATGATTAGTTCAATGATCATTTTGACGGCCGGTACAATTTTCTGTATGTGGATGGGCGAGCGTATTACTGAGAAAGGGATTGGCAATGGTACTTCAATGCTAATCATGATTGGTATCATATCTCGTTTCCCGGGTGCTATACTATCGGAAGGGGCTTCTCGGGGTGCTGCCGGCCTGTTGTTTTTTGTGTTGGAAATCGTGGCTTTGTTCTTTGTGGTGATGGGTGTAGTGCTTCTCACTCAAGCTGTACGCAGGATTCCTGTTCAATATGCCAAGCAGATGGCAACAAAGGGGACAACTCCCGCCAATAGTAAGAAATTGCAGCAAATGGGTGGACAGCGTTCTTACTTACCGCTGAAGGTAAATGCGGCCGGTGTTATGCCAATTATCTTTGCCCAGTCGCTCATGTTTTTACCCTCATTGCTCGCCTCACTCTTGGCGGATAAGTATGATTGGGCGAATTACGTAGCTACTACATTTGCCGACTTTACATCTTGGCAGTACAATGTGCTCTTTGCGTTGCTGATTATTGTGTTTACCTTCTTTTATACAGCCATAACGGTAAATCCTACGCAAATTGCTGACGACATGAAACGAAACGGTGGTTTTGTTCCGGGGGTGAAACCAGGCGAAGCCACTGCGGAATTCATCAGTTTGATTATTGACCGGATTACTTTTCCGGGTGCTATTTTTCTAGCTCTGGTGGCCATTATGCCCGCATTTGCAAGTATGGCCGGAATGAACGGTGATTTTGCCCAGTTTTATGGAGGCACATCCCTGTTAATCATGGTAGGTGTTATTCTTGACACACTGCAACAAATAGAAAGTTATTTGCTGATGAAGCACTATGATGGTATGATGCAGACTGGTAAGGTAACCAGTCGGCAGAATGTGGCGGTAGCTTCCTAATTTGAACAGGGCAGCATGGGGATGATTTATTATAAAACCGAGAGTGAGATTGCGGCAATGCGGCTAAGTGCTGACTTGTTGGGACGCACCCACGCTGAAGTAGCAAAAATTCTCAAGGAGGGAGTAACAACGAAGCAATTGGATCAACGGGCGGAAGAATTCATTCGCGATCACGAAGCTTCACCTTCCTTTTATAAGTTCAATGGTTTTCCAGCTTCGCTCTGTATTTCAGTAAACGAAACAGTGGTACACGGAATTCCAAGCAGTTATGTACTTAGGGATGGAGATATTGTTTCCATTGACTGTGGTGTTTTATTGGGTGGCCTTCACGCGGATTCCGCTTACACCTATCCAATTGGAAATGTAAGTAATGAAGTGTTATCGCTGCTACGTGCCACCAAGGAGTCTTTATATGAAGGAATTGGTGCAGTAAAGGTGGGTAATCGGTTGGGTGACATCGGGTTTGCTATTCAGCAGTATGTGGAACGCAAAGGGTTTACCGTTGTTCGTGAGCTGGTTGGGCATGGACTGGGCAAGAGTTTACACGAAGCCCCCGAAGTTCCCAATTATGGTCAACGTGGCAAAGGCATTAAGATCCAAAATGGGCTGGTCATTGCGATTGAACCCATGATAAATCTTGGCCGCCGCGACATTGTTCAAGAGCGCGACGGATGGACAATCCGTACTAAAGACCGGAAACCTTCTGCCCATTATGAGCATACGGTTGCCATACACAATAACAATGTTGAGGTAGTGACCACTTTTAAATATATTGAAGAGGTCTTCAAGTTCTAATAAAATTATTTATGCCGAAACAATCTAACATAGAATTAGACGGTACAATTGTCGAGGCATTGTCAAACGCAATGTTCAGGGTGGAGTTGGAAAATGGTCATCAGATTATTGCCCACATTTCCGGTAAAATGCGAATGAACTACATTCGAATCCTGCCCGGTGATAAGGTGAAGTTGGAAATGTCGCCCTATGATTTGTCCAAAGGGCGGATTATCTATCGTTATAAGTGAAGTTTGTATAAATTTTACTTTAATTTTGTCTTCCGTTTTTAAGCAGAACTTTTTATTATTAAATATTTTTCAGTAATGAAAGTAAAAGCGTCAATCAAGAAAAGAAGCGTTGATTGCAAAATAATCAGGCGCAAGGGCAAGTTGTACGTCATCAACAAAAAGAATCCAAAGTTTAAACAAAGGCAGGGCTAACATTTACAACAGTCGTTATGGCAAGAATTTCAGGTGTTGACATTCCAGACAACAAAAGGGGTGAAATATCCCTTACCTATATTTTTGGCATTGGTCGGTCTTCGGCAAAGAAAATTCTGGCAAAATCGGGTGTAGATGCGAACCGTCGTGTTTCTACTTGGAATGATGCCGAATCAAAATCTATCCGGGACACCATTAATGCTGAATTTAAGGTAGAAGGCGAACTCAAGTCAGAAGTACAATTGAGCATCAAACGCTTAATGGACATTGGCTGCTACAGAGGATTGCGCCACCGCAAAGGGCTTCCCGTGCGAGGCCAGAGCACCAAGAACAACGCCCGTACCCGGAAAGGGAAACGTAAGACCGTGGCTAACAAGAAGATAGCATCTAAGAAGTAACAGGAATTAACAATGGCTACACAGCAACAGTCTAAGAGAAAAGACAAAGCAAAAAAGCGGGTAGTGCACGTTGAGCCCGTAGGGCAAGTCCATATTCGGGCTAGCTTCAACAACATCATCATTTCCATCACCAACATGTCCGGGCAAGTAGTGTCGTGGGCATCGGCTGGTAAGATGGGATTCAAGGGTTCCAAAAAGAACACTCCTTATGCAGCTCAAACGGCAGCTTCGGATTGTGCCAAGGCCGCTTTTGATCTGGGGATGCGCAAAGCAGAAGTTTTTGTGAAGGGTCCTGGAGCTGGCCGCGAGTCGGCTATCCGAACCATTCAAGGGAGTGGTATTGAGGTGACGGCCATAAGGGATGTTACCCCTCTGCCCCACAACGGTTGCCGCCCCCCCAAGCGTCGGCGCGTATAATCAATCAATTGGGTTACTGAAGCGATTTGTTTCGTAGAACAATTTAGTTTGTTACACGCTCATTTAACTTATAATGTTGGATTGCTGAATCCCCTGAGAACTGCCAAATTTGATGGAAGAGTTTTTCAGAAAAGGGATGCAACATTGGATTAATCAAAAACATTTACAAACGAAATGGCAAGATACACAGGCCCGAAGTCCAAAATTTCACGGCGATTTAAGGAACCGATTTTTGGACCAAGCAAGGCACTCAAAAACAAGAATTACCCTCCCGGTCAGCACGGAAGGAACAAGCGGAGCAAAGTGTCGGAATACGCAATTCAGTTGGCCGAGAAACAAAAAGCCAAATACTTGTACGGCGTATTGGAAAGACAGTTCCGCAAGACCTTCGAGACTGCTGCCCGTAAAGGCGGCGTGACTGGTGCAAATTTGTTGAAATTGTTGGAAGCTCGGTTGGATAATACTGTTTATCGTCTGGGTATCGCTCCTACACGTAGGGGTGCTCGCCAGTTGGTATCACACAAACACATTACGGTAAATGGTGAGGTGGTCAATATCCCCTCCTACAGTCTTCGCCCTGGTGATGTCGTTGCAGTTCGTGAAAAGTCACAGTCACTTGAGGTGATTGTAGGTTCGGTCACTGGCCGCACAAACCGCTTTCCTTGGCTTGAATGGGAGGCATCATCAATGACTGGCAAGTTTGTCAATTTGCCTGAGCGCGATGAAATACCTGAGAATATTAAAGAACAACTCATCGTTGAACTTTACTCCAAGTAATCGTTTGTGTACCTATTAATTGTTCATCTTCGAACTGAAAACCAACAAAAGGAGCATCTATGTCAATTTTAGCATTTCAAATGCCCGACAAAGTGGTGATGGAGAAGGCCGATGATTTTCACGGCAGCTTCGAGTTCAAACCACTGGAAAAAGGCTACGGGGTTACGATAGGGAATGCCCTGCGCCGTATCCTCTTATCTTCACTGGAGGGCTATGCGATAATAGGTATAAAAATCCCTGGAGTGTTGCACGAATTCTCCGCTATCAAGGGAGTTGTGGAAGACGTAAGTGAAATTATCTTGAACCTGAAAATGGTTCGTTTTAAGCGCCTTACCGATTCACCGGACACAAAGATTACGGTGCAGATTAGTGGTCAAGAAAAATTTAAGGCGGGGGATATCGGTAAATCTACTCCCAACTTTACTGTACTCAACCCTAATCACCTCATTTGCAATTTGGATCCTGCTATTTCTCTTGAACTGGAGCTATATTTGGACAAGGGGCGCGGGTATGTACCAGCAGAAGAGAACAAATTGGCTGACCAATCTTTTGGTTATATTCCGATTGACGCTATTTACACGCCAATCAAAAATGTCAAATATGCAGTAGAAAATACTCGGGTAGAACAAAAGACGGACTACGAAAGGTTGACTGTGGACATTGAGACAGATGGTTCGATCCATCCCGAGGAAGCGTTGAAAGGTGCAGCGACGATTTTGATCAAGCACTTTATGTTGTTCTCTGATCAAACGATGACTTTCGAGACCGTGAAACACGAAGAGGAAGAAACCGTTGATGAAGAGTATTTGCACATGCGCAAGCTGCTAAAGACCCCGTTGAGCGATCTTGATCTCTCGGTACGTGCCTACAACTGTTTGAAAGCGGCCGATATTAAGACATTGGGCGATTTGGTACAACTCGAAATTTCTGATATGATGAAGTTTAGAAACTTCGGCAAGAAATCACTGACCGAGTTGGAGCAATTGGTGGCTGAAAAGAGCCTCAATTTTGGCATGGAAGTAATGAAATATCGGTTGGACGAAGACTAAAATTCAATCATGAGACACGGAAAAAAGATTAACCATTTGGGTCGGACCTCATCGCACCGCAAAGCGATGCTTTCCAACATGGCCACTTCCCTTATCAAACATAAGAAGGTAACTACCACTGTGGCAAAGGCCAAAGCTTTGCGCGGTTATGTAGAGCCTCTGTTGACAAAATCAAAGACTGACAGTCTGCACTCTCGCCGGATGGTTTTTGCTTATTTGCAGGACAAAGAAGCAGTGCAAATTTTGTTTGATGAAATTGCTCGCAAGATAGCTGATCGCCCAGGTGGCTACACCCGCATCTTGCGCACTGACACCCGTTTGGGCGATGCTGCTCAGATGTGCTTTATTGAGTTGGTGGATTACAATTCATTTATTGATCCGACGGCCAAGGCCGATGCCAAGAAGACGCGCCGTAGCCGCCGTGGAAAAGGATTGACGAAAGCAACGCCAACTGAGGAAACTGCCGAAGTAGTTGCTCAACCTGAGGCATAACAAAACCTTTAATTCGATTTAAAAATGCTGTCCCGTTTATTGCGGGCAGCATTTTTGTTTTTTGCCGAATGATGTCTTTTTTGCTGATAAACAAAATTCTCCAATATTGGAAGTGCGTGGATCAAACCCGCTTCACGATGCCCGCACTGGCTTGCGCAGTGGGCAACAAAAGCAGATCGGCAATGTTGACATGAACTGGCCGGCTCAATGCAAAATAAATGACTTCGGCAACGTCGCGACCAGTAAGCGGCTGCATTCCTTTGTAAACATTTTTAGCCCTCTCTTCATCGCCTTTGAAGCGGATCAAGGAAAATTCCGTTTCGACCAGACCGGGAGTGATCGCCGTTACTTTGATCCCATAAGGGTTGAGATCCATCCGCATCCCTTTGGTGAGGGCATCGACGGCAAACTTGGAGGCGCAGTACACATTACCGTTGGCATAGACCTCTTGGCCGGCCAGTGAACCAATGTTGACCACATGGCCGGATTGCCTCGCGACCATACCGGGGATTACCGCTTTGGATACATAAAGCAAGCCCTTTACATTAATGTCGATCATGGCATCCCAATCGGCAAGATCACCCTGATCGATGGGGCCTAGGCCGTGGGCATTGCCCGCATTGTTGATCAAAAAATCAATGGCCTGCCATTCAAGGGGCAGCCCCCCGATTTGGGCAGCTACTTCGGCTTGATCCCGCACGTCGAACACCAGGAGTTTGACATTTACTTTTTGGCTAAGTACCGCATTCATTTCTTCCAAGCGTTCGCTCCGTCGGCCGCACAAGATAAGATCGATGCCATTTTCGGCCAAGATATGGGCGGTTTCCTTCCCAATCCCAGCACTTGCTCCAGTTACCAACGCAATTTTTTTCATAGCAAAATTGTAAAAGAGTAGTGTTGTGAGCGATGCTCCGTGAGTAAATAATTTAGTAAAGCGGTTTAGGTGATTTTTTTCACCTTTTGGAAGCCAGTAGTGGCATCTATCATCCGGGACCAGTTTACTTGTTGGCCGTTTTCTTGCGATTGATAGTGCCAAACTCCGGCTATTTTGACCAACTGGCATTTGCCCAGATCATAACGGAGTGAAACAACGTAATCCCCATCGACCAAAGACTCCCCATTGACATCGGTCATCAGTAACGTCGGCCCTTCGGCGTGCCCACTGTTTTTTTCTTCTCGTTTCAAAAACCTTTTGAGTAGATTAAGCATCGTGTAGCGGGTTGTTAAAGTGGCTGCAAAGTAATATTTTTGTTGATAACATGGTTGCGTACCAAGATCTACCCTGCCAAATTGCCACTGCTATGAACATTGTCCAAGAAGCCCAACAACAAAGGCTGCTCCACATCACCCGTCGCCACTTCCTCCGCAACTGTACCTCGGGCCTTGGGGCAATCGCCCTGGGGACGATGTTTGGGTGCGGTTCTTCGGGCAAGCCTGCGGGCAAGCAGCCTAATGCGCTGGGCGATCCGCTCATGGCCAAATTGGCCCAATTTGCCCCCAAAGCCAAGCGGATCATCTACATGCACATGGCAGGCTCGCCTTCGCAACTGGAGCTGTTCGACTATAAGCCCGAATTGGAGAAATTGGATGGCCAAAGCTGCCCCCAATCATTCTTGGAAGGTAAGCGGTTTGCTTTTATTCAGGGAGTGCCCAAAATGCTGGGACCGCAAGCCAAGTTTGAGCAATATGGACAGTCGGGGGCGTGGCTATCTGAGCGGCTGCCACTGTTCCGACAAGTGGCCGATGAAGTATGCTTCCTCAAAGCCATGCACACCGATGAGTTTAACCATGCCCCGGCCCAACTGCTCATGCACACTGGTGGGCCGCGGCCTGGGAGGCCCAGCATCGGGGCATGGGTGACGTATGGGCTCGGTTCGGAAAATGACAACTTGCCCGGTTTTATCGTGTTGGCCTCGGGAGGCAAAACGCCCGATGCTGGCAAGAGCGTCTGGGGCAGTGGGTTTTTGCCCACTATCTATCAAGGAGTCCAGTGCCGTTCGGAGGGAGAGCCGGTCCTGTACGTCCAAGACCCAAAGGGGATGAGCCGCGATCTGCGCAAACAGTCGATTGACGCGATCAATGAAATCAACAAAGTACAATACGATGAGGTGAATGATCCCGAAATCCTTTCCCGTGTTTCCCAATACGAGCTGGCTTTTCGGATGCAAATGTCGGTGCCGGAAGCGATGGATATTCACCAAGAACCAGCTTACATCCACCAGTTGTACGGTACGGAACCGGGCAAATCGTCTTTTGCCAACAACTGTTTGCTGGCTCGTCGTTTGGTGGAGCGCGGGGTTCGGTTCGTACAGCTCTACGATTGGGGATGGGATTCCCACGGCAACGATCCTTCCAATGCGCTCAATGGTCCTGGTTTTCAACAAATGTGCCACCGGATCGACCAGCCCATGACCGCTCTCATCTTGGATCTGAAGCAGCGGGGAATGCTGGAGGATACGCTGCTGGTTTGGGGAGGCGAGTTTGGGCGCACTCCCATGCAGGAAAACCGGGGCGGCTTGGTCATGCCTTTTGCTGGGCGCGATCACCACACTGAAGCATTTACGATGTGGATGGCGGGTGGGGGAGTAAAAGGGGGCCTCAGTTTTGGTGAAACCGATGAGCTGGGTTATTATGGAGTAAAGGATCGGGTCCATATCCATGATTTGC
>Ga0105045_10003604_pt1 | contig 13319 bp, 7 predicted proteins | sample MAT02_FD_78089 | JGI IMG/M metagenome (GOLD analysis project Ga0105045, IMG submission 78089) | Freshwater microbial communities from Lake Fryxell liftoff mats and glacier meltwater in Antarctica - MAT-02 (megahit assembly) | ecosystem: Environmental > Aquatic > Freshwater > Ice > Liftoff...
CAGGCACCACATGTGGTGGTGTGTCGAAGCCCTGACCCCAACATCTGGGGGTGCAGAGCTGTAATTACAGTCGCGTAGTTACGCACCTGTCAATGCTTTCAGACCCCCGAGGGCGAGGTTCTTCGGAACTTCTTCAGGAACTCCCTCGCGATCGCGCGGAGTGATGTCGCCACCACCACGCGCAGTGGGCATGGCGGTGGTCACACACCGATCGCGGTGCCCGACGAGCGGTAGCGTGCGCCTCTGATGCCCCCGCCCGCCGCGCCCCGATCCCCCGCGCCGGGAGCCCCTCTCTGGGACAGCGGAGCGATACCGGCAGCCACGGTGGTCGTGCTGCGCGACGCGGTCGACGGTGTGGAGGTCCTGTTGTTGCGTCGCGACCGGGAGCTGAGCTTCGCGGGCGGCATGTGGGTCTTTCCCGGGGGTCGGATCGACGCCGAGGACCACGATCCTCCCCGGGCCGCCGACCCGACCACACATGACCCGGCACCCGATGAGGGGACCACACATGACCCGGCGCTCGATGAGGGGACCACGCACGACGCGGCGCTCGAGGTCGCGGCCCGGCGCGCAGCGGTGCGCGAAGCCGCCGAGGAGGCCGGTCTCGCCCTGGCACCGAACGAGCTGCGACGTTGGTCGCACTGGACCCCGCCACCGCAGAGTCCCAAGCGCTTCAGCACCGCCTTCTTCGTCGCGCCGCTGCCCCTCGGCGCACCAGAGGTCGCCATCGACCACGGCGAGATCCGCGACCACCGCTGGGTCGCCCCCGCAACGGTGCTGGAGCTGCGCGATGCCGGCGAGGTCGGGCTGACCCCGCCCACCTTCATCACCCTCAGCCAGCTGCTCCCCCACCGCGACGTGGCCGCAGCGCTCGCCCATGCCCGCTCGCTGACCACGATCGAGCACTTCGCCACACGCATCTGTGTCCGTGACGACGAGATCCTGGCGCTGTACCACGGCGATGCCGGCTACGGGTCCGGCGACGTCGGGACCACAGGACCGCGCCACCGTCTCACCATGGGCACCCGCTGGCACTACGAGCGCACCGCGTGAACCGACCACGGACCCCCGAGTTCGGTCGGTGGGGCGCCGAGTTCGGTCGGCGGATCGGACGGTCACGTTGGAGCTTCGTGGCCTGGGTGGTGGTCGTGACCCTGCTCGCGGTGCCGCTGGTGTTCCGCGCACAGGTCGAGGTCGGGCCCGGGACCGTGCGGGCCGGCGTGCAACCCGCATGGCGGGGCGCGACGACCCTCGAGCTCCCGCCGTTGGGGTCGATCACAGCGCGCACCCATCGAGCGCCCGCGCAGGTCGACCTCGAACTGCGTGAGGTCGACCTCGTCGAGGCGATCGACACCCCCGCCCGACCCGACGTCACCACCGCTGCCGATGCACGGCCCGTGATCGAAGCGGCGATCCGCAAGGACCTTCCCGAGGCATTCGCACGGCTGGGGCTGACCCTGGCCGGAACCGCTGCGCTGTGCGGCATGCTCGCCGCTGCTGCGTTCCCCGGCCGGCGGTCGCCACGCCGTCTGGTGGCCGGCGCCGCCACCGGCACGCTCGCGGTTGCGGTGCTGGTCGCGCCCATCGCCATCGGGTTCGACCCCGACGCGTTCGTGCGTGAACCCGAGCTGAGCGGTCAGCTGGGATCGGCAGAGGAACTGGTGGCACGGGTCGGCAGCCTGCAGACACCGTTCGGGTCGGTCGAGTCCCGCACCCGGGTGCTCTCGGAGCGCCTGGCCGGGCTCTATTCCTCCGCCCTCACCGACCAGATCGCAGCGAGCGAGGGGCAGGTCGTGCTGCTGCACGTCTCGGATCTGCACCTCAACGCCGTGGGATTGGCGCTCACCCGTGACCTGGCACGCAGCTTCGAGGTGGATGCGGTGGTGGACACCGGTGACATCACCTCGTTCGGGTTCGAACCCGAGGCATCCTTCATCGACCTGCTCGGCGGGTTCGAGGTGCCGTACTACGTCGTGGCCGGCAACCACGACAGCGAACAGGTGCGCCGTCGTCTGGCTGCCAGCGACGACGTCGTGCTGCTCGACGACGAGGCGGTCGAGATCCGGGGCGTGCGGGTCCTCGGCATCGGGGACCCGACGGTGACCGCGTTGCGCACCATCCCGCGGGACGAACTCGACCGGACCTACCGGGAGCAGTTCCCCACCACCCGTCGCCTGATCGCTGCTGAGCAGCCCGACCTGTTGCTGGTGCACAACCCCGTGCAGGCACGGCCCGCCATAGGCGACGTGCCCGTGATCGCCGCGGGGCACCTGCACCGCTCCGAGCTGGAGATCGTCGACGACTCCGTCCTGGCCGTCGTGGGCTCCTCGGGAGCGACAGGGGTGGGCAACCTGTTGTTGGACGATGACGCCCCGTACCGCTTCCAGTTGTTGCGCTTCGTCGACGGCGATCTGGTAGCGGTCGACCAGATCGAACTGCGCGGCGCCGGCGGCGATCTGCGCATCGATCGACGCCTGATCCGCCGCGATGAACCGAGCGCCGGGGAGTCGGACCTGGTCGACGAACGCGTGGAGGAGCCGGCCCGCGACCAGTTCGACCCCGACGAGTTGGCGCGCGTCACCTCGACCACCGCCAACTCACCGAACCCGACGACCGCACGACCCCGTCCCGCTGCGAGCACGACCACCACCACGACCACCAGCCGCCCCGGAGGGTGACGGGGTCGGGCAGACTCGTGCGATGTCCGATCACGAGCCGAGTGGCGACGAGGTCACTGCTCCCCCGACCATCGTCTGTGTCGACTGCGGCGGGATCTGCCATCTGCTGTCGTACGCCCGCCCCGACGAGGACACCGTGACGGGGTTCATCGCCGGCGACATCGTCGCCTACCGATGCGAGGACTGCATGGACCGCTGGGACATCGAGCTCGAGTGATCCGGCGTCACCGGACGGAGAGCGGACAGCTGCCCGGGTGCCGCGAACCCGCTTCGGGACGACGGTGACGCACCGCTAGGATCGTTCGACCCGTCCGTGCTCGGAGTTCCACGATGTCGCCGCCCACACCCCCGAATCCGTCCGATGCGGTGGACCGTCCGTACCCCGAGGTCCCGACCCGGGCCGACTTCCCGGCGATCGAGCGACGCATCCTGGCCCGCTGGGCCGACCAGGGCACCTTCGAGCGTTCCGTCGAGGAGCGCCCGGCCGACGACGAGTACGTGTTCTACGACGGACCCCCGTTCGCGAACGGACTCCCCCACTACGGCCATCTGCTCACCGGTTACGTCAAGGACGTCGTCCCCCGCTACCAGACGATGCGCGGCCACCGCGTCGAGCGGCGCTTCGGCTGGGACTGCCACGGCCTGCCGGCCGAGATGCAGACCGAGAAGGAGCTCGAGGTCTCCGGTCGCGTCGCCATCACCGACTACGGCATCGACCGCTTCAACGATGCGTGTCGCACCTCGGTGCTGCGCTTCACCGGCGAGTGGGAGCGCTACGTCACCCGCCAGGCGCGCTGGGTGGACTTCGACGAGGACTACAAGACGATGGACGCCTCCTACATGGAGTCGGTCATCTGGGCGTTCCGCCAGCTGTGGGACAAGGGCCTGATCTACGAGGCCTACCGGGTCATGCCCTACTCGTGGGGCGCCGAGACACCCCTGTCCAACTTCGAGATCCGCATGGATGACGCGACCCGCCCCCGCCAGGATCCTGCGCTCACCGTTGCGTTCAGCGTCGAGGCGACCAGCGGCGAGGCAGCAGACCTGCCCGACGGTCTGGTGGGGCCCGACGGCACCGAGATCTGGGCCTGGACGACCACACCGTGGACCCTGCCGTCCAACCTGGCTCTGGCCGTCGGACCGACGGTGGACTACGTCGTGGTCCAGGTCACCACTGGCGCCAGGGCCGGTCGACGTGTCGTTCTGGGGGCGAACGCGATCGAGAAGTACCGAAACGAACTCGGCGAGGGCCACGAGGTGGTCGCCACCCTGCCCGGCACCGAACTGGCAGGCGTCCGCTACCGCCCGATGTTCGACTACTTCGCCGACCATGCCGACAGCTTCGCGGTACTGGTCGACGACTACGTCACCGACGACGACGGCACCGGCGTGGTGCACCTGGCACCCGGCTTCGGCGAGGACGACCAGCGCGTCTGTGAGGCCAACGGCATCGTGTTGGTGTGCCCGGTGGACGACTCGGGCCGCTTCACCGCCGAGGTGACCGACTACGTCGGCCAGAACGTCTTCGACGCCAACCCGCAGGTCATCGCGCACCTGAAGGCCGGCGGCATCGTGGTGCGCCACGACACCTACGACCACAACTACCCCCACTGCTGGCGCACCGACACGCCCATCATCTACAAGGCCGTGTCGTCCTGGTACGTCGAGGTGACCGCCATCCGCGACCGCTTGGTCGAGCTGAACCAGCAGATCAACTGGATCCCCTCACACGTGCGCGACGGTCAGTTCGGCAAGTGGCTCGAAGGAGCCCGCGACTGGTCCATCTCACGCAACCGCTTCTGGGGCTCACCCATCCCGGTGTGGCGCAGCGACGACCCGGCGTTCCCGCGCACCGACGTGTACGGCAGCGTCGACGAGATCGAACGCGACTTCGGCGTGCGACCCGAGAACCTGCACCGCCCGTACATCGACGACCTGACCCGACCCAACCCCGATGATCCGACGGGCAACTCGACCATGCGACGCGTGTCGGAGGTCTTCGACTGCTGGTTCGAGTCCGGGGCGATGCCGTTCGCCCAGGTGCACTACCCCTTCGAGCACCGCGAGTGGTTCGACGAGCATGCGCCGGCGGACTTCATCGTCGAGTACATCGCCCAGACGCGCGGCTGGTTCTACACGCTGCACGTGCTGTCGGGCGCGCTGTTCGACCGCCCTGCGTTCTCCAACGTCATCTGCCACGGCGTGGTGCTCGACCACGAGGGCCGCAAGCTGTCCAAGAAGCTGCGCAACTACCCCGACCCCGAGGACGTCTTCGAGTCCCACGGCTCCGACGCGCTGCGCTGGCACCTGATGAGTTCGCCCATCCTGCGCGGCGGCGACCTGCGCATCGCCACCGACGCGTCGGACTTCCACGAGGTCGTCCGCCTGGTGCTCAACCCGATCTGGAACGCGTACTCCTTCTTCACCATGTACGCGAACGCCGATGGGCACACCGCGCAGCGTCGTGTGGATGCCCCCGGACTGTTGGACCGCTACCTGCTTGCCAAGACCGCTGCGCTGGTCGACTCGATGACCGAGCGCATGGATGCCTATGACATCGCCGGCGCTTGTGCCGATGTGCAGGCCTACCTGGATGCGCTGAACAACTGGTACATCCGCCGGTCGCGCGAGCGGTTCTGGGCGCCGGCCGGTTCTGAAGATGCCCGGCAGGCGGCGGACAAGCGCGACGCGTACGACACGCTGTTCACCGTGCTCACCACGCTGACCCGCCTGGTGGCGCCGTTGCTGCCGATGGTCGCCGAGGAGATCCACCTTGGGCTGTGCGGCACCGGCGGCGACGGCCGAGCATCGGTGCACCTCGAGGACTGGCCCGACCCGACGGAGCTGCCACGCGACCCCGACCTGGTCGCCCAGATGGACCGGGTGCGCGAGATCTGCTCGGTCGCACTCGGGCTGCGTGAGGACCACCGGCTGCGGGCACGCCTGCCCCTGCAACGGCTCACCATCGCTGGAGCCGACCTGGGCGGGTTGGACGGATTGACGCACCTGATCCGCGACGAGGTCAACGTGAAGGAGGTCGTCCTCACCGACGACCTGGGGTCGATCGGCCAGTTCCTGCTGCGCCCGAACGCCAAGGTGCTCGGACCGCGCCTGGGCAAGGCCGTACAGGCCGTCATCGGTGCGGCGAAGGCCGGTGAGTGGACCCAGCTCGACGACGGCAACGTGTCGGTCGCCGGCGAGACCCTCGGCGAGGGCGAGTTCGAACTGGCGTTGGAACCGACCGAGGGTCGCGTCGCGTCGCCGTTGCGCGGCAACGACGCAGTGGTCGAGCTCGACGTCGAGGTCACGAACGAGCTGCGCGACGAAGGTCGCGCCCGCGACATCGTCCGAGCCGTGCAGCAGGCGCGCAAGGACACCGGGCTGCACGTCACCGACCGGATCCAGCTGATCCTGGGCGCGGGCGAGGAGCTCGCCGGGTCGATCGAGGCCCACCGGGACTGGATCGATGCACAGGTGTTGGCCACGACATCCACCGTGGTGCCACTCGACGGGGACGCGGCCGCCGAGACCGATCGTCTGGGGTTCGCCGTCACCGTCGCTCGCACCTCCTGAGCGACCGCCCGGTGCAGGCCCCGCCGGGCAACCGGGTCGAACCGGCGACAGAGTCGGGCCGGGCACATCGGCCGACCCGGAGCGGGACCGGGACGTTCAGAAGTACTCGGGGACGCTCGCCGAGCGAGCGGTCGGGTTGACCAGCCCTGCGGCCTCGGAGCGGTCCCGAACCCCGGTGACCTCCAGCAGACGTCGACCGTCGACGACGGCGAGTGAGACCCGTTCGGTTCCCGGGGGGCCGTAGACGCTGATCGCCGCCCGTCGGCGGTCGAGTCGCTCCACGACCGGCTCGGGGAAGCGGTCGATGACGATCACGATGCCGCGGTCGGTCCGAGCCACCAGACACGTCAGACCCTTGGTCCAACCCTGCGCGAGATGTCCGATCTGCTCGTCGGGCTCCAGTGAACGGGCGAACGCCGACAGCACCGCGTGCGCATCGTCCTGCGTGGCCCGATCGAGACGCTCGAGCGCTGCACCCAGGCGGATCCGGACGGCATCGGACAACGGTTCCGCCGCCGCTTCCTGCCGCCGGACCGATCTCGGGTCGGTCCGTGGCGTCGGTCCGAACAACGCAGGAGTGTCGCCACGCATCGGGTCGCTGCTGTGTCCGAAAGGGCGACCGGTGTCGGCACGCGGACGCACCCACCCGTCGGCCGCGGGACCGCCTCTTCTCGGCGCATCAGCTCGCTGCCCTGGATCAGGGCTGAACGGACCTGGGACCTGACCGGTACCAGCCGCCGGCCGCTGATCGGATCGCTGATCGGACCGGGGCGCCTGTCGGTCGGGTGCGGAGGGCGGTGTAGCACCGGATGCTCGCGCAGCGATGGGTGACGGCGCCGGTGGCGGAGCAGGAGCCGGGGCGATCGGTGGCGGAGCAGGAGCCGGCAACGCCGAAACAACAGGTGACGGTGGCGGAGCGATGGGTGACGGTGGCGGCGACACGGTGGACGCAGGCGGCGGGGGTGCTGTACCCCTGAAGGGCGGCGGGACCGGGACCGGTTCGGTCGCAAGGGCTGGCGGTCGCCACAGCGGCCGACGACCGGACTCGCCGCCGAGGGCCACCGGACCACGAGCTCCGGCACGAGCCAAGGACCGGGCAGGAATGCGGGACCGGAGACGAGAGCCACGGTCGCCGCCAGCGTCAGCGACCGCTTCGAGCGGCGGCACGGCCGCTGCCCAACGCGCCGGGACCAGCGCTGCTGCGACGCCCAGCACCATCGCCGCCACCGCAGTCACCAACAGGACCCCGACGGGGATGTCGACCGAGGAGATGCCGAACCGTGCGAGTGCCCGCACCGACAGCACCGCCCCGCCCACACCCACCAGCAGCCCCAACGCGGTGCCGACGGCTGCGAACGACAGCCCTTCCATGAGCACCAGCCGCAGCAGCTGTCGGCGGCTCGCGCCCGTGGCGCGCAGCAGGCCGAACTCCCTGCGTCGCTCGCCGACCGACAACAACAGCGTGTTGACCACACCGACCAGCGCCTGCAGCAGCGTGAACAGCAGCATCCACTGGATCACCCGCTGGAACCCGGTCAGCAGCTCCGAGCGCGAGTCGACGAACGCATCGGGACGCAGCACCGAGTCCACCCCGAACTCGCTCGCGAGTTCCTCCACAGCGGCGACCGAGGTGGGACCGTCGAAGGACAACCGCACCAGCGCGGCGATGTCGGTCGAGGCGGGCACCTGGGCGAGCAGCGTCGAACGGTCGATCATCGCCTCGCCCAACAGCAGCGAGCCTTGGGTGTAGATCCCTTCAACGCGCAGATTTTCCACGCCGCCACTGGTGAAGGTGATCGGCACCGTGTCCCCGATGACCGCGCCGAGGGCCTCAGCAGTGCCCTGGGACAGCGCGACGCCCTCACGGTCGAGGGACTCCGACGATCCGGTGGTCCAACCCGGATCGATCACCTCCGCGATCGACGATCCGTCGACACCGGTGATGCGCAACGGCAGCACCCCTGCGTTCACGCGGCCGACCTGCCACCCGCTGACCGCAGCGACCTCGGGCAGCGAGCGCAGCTCCACCAACAGCTCACCGGGAAGCCCGCCACGGGTGAAGGTCCCCGAGTCGACCACCAGGTCGGACTGCACCAATCGGCCGACGTCGCCGTCGATGGAGCGGGCGAAGGACGCCAGGAACACCGCCAGCCCAGCCACCACTGCGGTTGCCAGCAACAGCGCACCGGTCGTCGCTGCGGTTCGGGCCCGGTTCCGCACGGCGTCGCGAGCCCCTATACGTGACAGCGCGGCAGGGCGCGTCGGTATGCAGCGGATCCCCGCCGCCACCGCCAGCGACAACACGGTGGGCAGCAACGCGAACGCCGCAGCGACCGCAACGACGGCGACCGCCACACCGATCGCGACCGGCGCGGTCACGTCGCCCAGCAGCATCATCCCGGACAGCAGCGCAACGGCTCCGACACCGACCAGTGCGCCGTTCACGATGCGGACCGACCATGGCAACGCCGAGGCCGCCGGCGAGTCCGAAACCGCCTCGATCGGCGCGACCCGGCATGCCCGGACCGCCGGCACGATGGCTGCCAGCACCGTGGCGATCGTGCCGATGACCATTGCGGTGAGCAGCGCTGGCACCGACACCACCGAGCCGCCGACAGGGATCGACGTGCCGAGCGCCCCGATGGCGCCCTCGATCAGCCGGCCCAGCACCAGTCCCAGCGGAGCACCGAGCAGCGACGCCACCGCTGCCAGGGCCGCGGCCTCGATCATCGCGGCGGTGAGCAACTGGTGCTGATGGGCGCCGACCAGGCGCAGCCCCGCGAAGGTCCGGCGGCGTTCGGCGTACAACAGGGTGAGCGAGTTGGCGACCGTCACCATGCCCACCACCAGCGCCAGCAGCGCGAAGCCGGTGATCAACACGCGAACCAGGGTGAAGCTCCTGTTGATGCTCTCCTGGCGGTGCCGCGCACCGGTGGCGCCGTCGACGACCTCGGCACCCGCTGGCAGCACCGCCCGCACCGCTGCTTCGACCTCGGCGACGTCTGCGCCCGGTTCGAGTCGGATCGCCACCCGGTTGTCGTTGTCGGGGCTCTCGAACAGCAATCGCGCCTGATCGGTGCTGAACAGGGCGAGCGACGATCCCTCGGGAAGTTCGCCCTGTTCGGTGGTGACGATGCCGACCACTTCGTACGACCGTGGGACGGACTTGCCGACCACCCCGATCTCGTCGCCGACACCGACTCCGGCGATCCGGGCCGAGCGTTCGTCGATCACCACCTCGTCCGGTCCGGTGGGCGCCTGTCCGTCACCCACGAAGGTGAACGGCGACATCTCGGGATCGTCGGGCCAGTTGGTGCCGAGCGGCTGCTCGGACAGTCCCAGGGGCACCACCGGTTCGTCCTCGGGGTCGAGGAGGATCGCGATGTCCTCGACCCGGGGGCTCACCGCGGCGATCCCGGGGATGCCAGCGATGCTCGGAGCGATGCTGGAGGGGACGAGACGCCGGGTCTGCTCCAGCGCGGATTCGTAGGCGACCTCGCCCTCGACGATCAGGTCCGCACGCTCGGCGCCGGCCGCGGCGAGTCGATCGAGTCCCTGGGAGACCCGATCGAGCAGTGTCAGTGCCCCGGCGAGGTACCCCACGGCGAGGGTGACCGCCACCGTCGCCAGCAGCAGCCTCCGACGTTGGCGGACCAAGGCGGCGACCATGCGCCACAGCCCGAGTCCCGGGCGCCGACCCGAGATGGCGGACATCACCGCAACGATACCCGGGGCACCCCACGCCCCTGCGCCACCCTCAGCCCGACACGCTGGTCATCAGCAGTCCACCGGACCGGGGTCGACCATGGGGGAACGCTGGCCAGAGCAACTCAGGCGCTGGCCATCTCCACGACCCGGGCAACGTCCTCGGAGCACAGCACTCCCTGCACCGATCCGCCGTCGGTCACCAGGGCTCGCCAGTGGTGGCCGTCACCCAGGCGCTCCAGCACCTGGTGCACCGACTCGCCGGGATGCACCCGGGGCAGGCTCCACAGTGGTTCGGTGAGCGACGCGATCGGCACGACCGAGCGTTGGGCGGGAGGGATACGCACGATCGAGTCGGGCAGCACGAGCGAGGAGACCTGGCCGTGCTCGTCGAACACGGGCACCAGCGGGGTGCCCGGGTGACCGGCGAGCAGCCGCTCCAGTTCGGCCACCGTGGCGTTTCGTCCGAGCGGCGGGGGCAATCGGCGACCGAGCCCCGCCACCGTGGCGGCGAGCAGCTCTGGTTGCGGCGCTGCTGCACGCCACTCGGAGCGGGCCGCCACCAACAGGAACAGGGCCAACAGCAGCGTCCAGAACCCCGACCACAGCGATGCCCATCGCATGATCGCGAGCGATGCCACGACCAGCGCCACCGCCAGGATCTGGCCCCACAACGCCGCGGTGCGTGTGGCGGCGAGCTTGCGGCGCGACCGACGCCACAGGATGGCACGTAGCATCCGCCCCCCGTCGAGAGGGAAGGCGGGCAACAGGTTGGAGATGGCGAGCACGACGTTGATCAGCGCCAGCCAGACCAGCAGTGCTCCGAGCACCGCCGAACCCTCCCAGCGGTCCACGACCCACCACCCCGCGCCGAAGATCCCCGCCATCACCATGCTCATCGCGGGGCCTGCTGCGGCGATGCGGAATTCGGCGCCGGGGTTGTCCGCGTCACCTTCGAGCTTGGCCACGCCGCCGAAGAGCCACAGCGTGATCTCGACGACGCGGACGTCGTTGCGGTCGGCGATGTAGCTGTGGCCCAGTTCGTGACCGGTGAGCGACACGAGGAACCCGAGCATGCCCACAACGCCGGCGAACCAGTAGGCACTTCCGGGGTGGTTCGGGGCGATCGCGGGCAGCGAGATCGTCGCGAGGCTGACCACCAGCAGGACACAGACGGCGAGGACACCCCAGTTCAGTCCGATGGGGACGCCGAGCAGTCGGCCGAGTCGAATATGTGTACGCATGCAGTTCGCAGGATACCGCCGGCACCCGTCTTGCCGTGCAGCGCCTGAGACCACTCCAATAGTGAGGATGCGTACCGGCCGTCCCCCCGGATCCACAGCTGATCACCTCGACCGACGGGCCGAGCTGCTCGCCGCCGTCGACGCTGGCCACGCGGCCGGTCATGGCGCCGCCGTTGCAGGTGGAGCCGCCGCTGCCCCGGCCGCCGAGCGCGACGGGTCGGCCGCCGAGCGCGACGGGTCGACCGCCGAGCTCGACGAGTTGACCGCCGAGCTCGACGAGTTGACCGCCGAGCTCGGATCGATGATGCACAACGAGCAACTGTTCGTTCGCCGGCTCGACCGGTCCGAGCCCGCAGCGGTGCTCGACCGCCTGGTCGAACTCGAACCCGTGCATCCCTTCGGTGGGCCCGACGACCTCGACGATCGACTCGACGAGGACCGACGGTGCTACGTGCTCGAGCACCCCGACCTTCCTGGCCGCCCGCTCAACGTCGTGTGGTGCGCCCTGCGAAATGGTGTCCCTGCCGACCTGGGCCCGATCCTCGACCCCGGGGCGCCGACGGGCCCGACGGCGACCGCCGACACCGCTGCGTTCTATTCGATCTGGAACGTCGAACCGGGACTCGTCGGGCTACCCGGTGGGCGGACGTTGATGGAGGGTGCCGTGGCTGCACTGCGCGACGAGCTGCCCGCCCTGTCGAACTACGTCACCCTGTCCCCCGTGCCGGGCTTCAGGGCCTGGCACGACGCGCTCACTGCCGAACCCGGTCGGGGATCCCGCGACGACGCCGAAGCGCTGCTCGCGCAGTGTGCGCGCTACCTGACCGAGCGGCGCGGCGACGGGCGGCCCCTGGACGACGTCGCCCGATTCCACCTGGGCAACGGTGCACGCCTCCTGGCGCTGTGCCCCTCCGCCGACCGATCCGAGCGCGGGCGTCGGGCGTCGTTCGGGATCATGGCCAACTACCGCTACGAACCCGAGGACCGAGCGGCGAACCGGGCGGAGCTGCGAGAGGGCCGACCCGCACTGGGAGATCAGGTCAGGGCGCTGTTGAGCTGAGCGTCGCCGCCGGGCCGCCCGACCGCTGCAGTTCCACCACAGCATTCTCGTTCCGCCCCCCGATGGGTACACAGTAGTGACAATGGACTCCACGATGTCACCCCCGGATCGGTCGATCACCGTCCACATCACCCCCGCCCAACTGCTCGAGGCACTGAGGGAGGAGGTGGTCAGGGGTTTAGGGGCGGCGCCGATGGAGTTGTCGCCCAAGTGGCTCTACGACGAGCGCGGCTGTGAGCTGTTCGACCAGATCACCCGCCTGGAGGAGTACTACCCGACGCGCGCAGAGCGCTGGATCCTGGAACACCACGCGGACGAGATCGTCGACTCGGCCGGCGCCGACACGCTGATCGAGCTCGGCTCGGGCACGTCGGACAAGACACGGCTGCTGATCGACGCCATGTCATACGCGAATTCTCTGGAACGCTTCGTGGCCTTCGACGTCGCCGAGCAGACACTCCGCGACGCCGTGTCGAAGCTGAGAGCAGAACATCCCGACGTCGATGTACAGGGCGTCGTCGGCGACTTCAACCTGCACCTCGACGAGCTACCCCGCGGCGGCACGCGGATGGTCGCCTTCCTCGGCGGCACCATCGGCAACCTGCACCCTCACGAACGCAGCGGCTTCCTCGACTCGCTCGCTTCGACGTTCGAGCCGGGCGACTCGCTACTGCTGGGAACCGACCTGGTCAAGGACCGGCGCCGCCTGGTCGCGGCCTACGACGACCGGTCCGGGGTCACCGCCGAGTTCAACCGCAACGTCTTGTCGGTCATCAACCGCGAGCTCGGCGGCAACTTCGACACCGCTGGATTCGAACACGTCGCCCGCTTCGACGAAGAGGGCTCGTTCATCGAGATGCGTCTGCGGGCAGTGGGCGAGCACTCGGTGCGCATCGACGACCTGGACATGGAGCTCACCTTCAGCGATGGCGACGAGCTGCGCACCGAGATCAGCACGAAGTTCGAACCCGACGGCGTGCGCGCCGAACTACGCGCCGCCGGACTCGAACCGAAACGGCTCTGGACCGACGAGGACGGCGACTACGCCGTGTGGCTGGC
>Ga0105045_10003606_pt1 | contig 13319 bp, 10 predicted proteins | sample MAT02_FD_78089 | JGI IMG/M metagenome (GOLD analysis project Ga0105045, IMG submission 78089) | Freshwater microbial communities from Lake Fryxell liftoff mats and glacier meltwater in Antarctica - MAT-02 (megahit assembly) | ecosystem: Environmental > Aquatic > Freshwater > Ice > Liftoff...
CAAGCTTCGACAAACACACATTCAGATTCGCGGCAACTACAAAGTCAAAGGGGATCTTGTCACCGCCGACGTACCGAAGGCATTTCATGCATGGAAGCCGACCGCTACAAGCGGCAATACTTCTAAAATGGACCGCTTGGAGTTTGCACGGTGGTTGATGCAGCCTGACAACCCGCTCACCGCGCGCGTCATTGCAAACCGATATTGGGAAAACTTCTTCGGCGTCGGCATCGTTCGAACCAGCGAGGAATTTGGCTCACAAGGTGACTTGCCGAGCAACCCGGAGTTGCTTGACTATCTGGCCATCGATCTCATTCGCAATGGTTGGGACACAAAACGATTTATCCGTACTATCGTTCTCTCAGCCGCCTACCAGCAACGTTCGTTCGTTTCGCCGCAACGCTACGAAGAGGATCCGGACAACGTGTTCCTTTCTCGCGGTCCGCGTTTTCGTGTGACGGCCGAACAAGTCCGCGACATGGCACTGTCGTCCGCCGGTCTGCTTTCGCAACGGTTGTACGGTCCACCCGCTCGCCCACCGCAACCTTCACTAGGTTTGACAGCTGCCTTCGGTGGCAAGACCGACTGGGACACCAGCAAGGGCGAGGATCGCTTTCGGCGAGGATTATACACTCTATGGCGTCGGTCCAATCCGTACCCTTCGATGGCTACTTTCGATGCCCCCAATCGAGAAGTATGTGTGCTGAAACGAGACAGGACCAATACACCTTTGCAGGCCCTCGTTACGCTCAACGATCCGGCATACATTGAAGCTGCCCAAGGGCTTGCGAGACGTATCGTGCTTTATGATCTGCCCGCTGCATCTTTGGAAGAGCGGATCGAACGCATTTTTGAATTGACGCTTTCGCGCCGGCCAATCGCGCGAGAAATCCAGGCGATTTCGAAACTTTATAATGAAACGCGAACAGAACTTTCAAATGAGTTGGATCGCGCGAGCAAACTTGCGACCGAACCTATCGGACCATTGCCGGCAAACGCCGATGCGGTCGAGCTCGCAACATGGACCGTCATTTGCAACGTCCTACTGAACCTAGATGAATTCTTAATGACCCCGTAACCTCAGAACCACACTATGAATTCTGTCATCGAACAACAACTGGCTCTTCGGACACGTCGCTATTTCCTTGGCCAAACGTCAACCGGCTTGGGTGCGCTCGCGTTGTCAAACCTCATCGGCAATCCGGCGGCACTTACTGCAAGCGATACTCTTGCAGCTAAAGTCGCGCACTTCGCTCCGAGGGCAAAGCGGGTCATCTACTTGCACATGACCGGTTCGCCCCCAAACCTAGATTTGTTCGATTACAAGCCGAAGCTGATCGAACTCAACGGACAAAATGCTCCCGACTCTGTCCTGAAGGGCAAAGAGTTCGCGTTCACAACTGGCGTCCCAAAGCTTCTCGGTACCTCGCATAAATTCATTGCGTCTGGCAAGTCCGGTGTGCTACTTTCGGACTGCTTGCCACATCTTCAGGGTGTGGCAGACCATCTTTGCCTCGTCCATAGTATGCACACCGACCAGTTCAATCACGCTCCAGCAGAGTTGTTGGTCTATACGGGATCGCCTCGAAGTGGCCGGCCTTCGTTTGGCTCGTGGGTATCGTACGGCTTGGGTAGCGAAAACGAGAACTTGCCAGCCTTCGTGGTCTTGATTAGCAGCGGCGTTCAGCCCAACGGTGGTCGAAGCTCCTTTGGCAGTGGTTTTCTACCGAGTGTTTTTCAAGGTGTACAATGCCGCTCTCAAGGTGATCCCGTTTTGTTCGCGTCTGACCCTGCCGGCATGGATCGCAAACTGCGACGCAAGACGTTGGACACGCTTAGCGAGCTCAACTCCATCCAAGCTGCCGAGCTCGGCCATCCCGAAACGCAAACCCGCATCTCGCAGTACGAGCTCGCTTACCGAATGCAGACGAGCGTTCCGGAAGTGATGGACATCACCAAGGAGACGCAAGAAACGCTCGACGCGTATGGCGCTAAGGCGGGAGCAGCGAGTCTCGCAAACAATTGCTTGTTAGCCAGGCGGCTCGTCGAATCTGGTGTTAGGTATGTCCAGCTCTTTGACTGGGGCTGGGACTTCCACGGAACCGGCCCCGCCGAAGATATCCGCGACGGTCTAACCAAAAAATGCGAGACCATGGATCGTCCTGTAGCTGCTTTGATCAAGGACTTGGAGCAACGTGGGCTTTTGGCCGATACGCTGGTCATCTGGGGTGGCGAGTTTGGTCGAACTCCGTTTAGAGAAGGCCGAACGGCCACTGGCGCCCAATTGGGCCGCGATCATTACCCCGATTGCTTTACCATGTTCATGGCTGGAGGAGGAGCGAAAGGTGGCTTCGACTACGGCAGCACCGACGAGCTCGGTTTCTCAATCGTGGACAAACCGGTGCATGTTCACGACTTACAAGCGACTTGGCTGCATCTGTTGGGCTTCGACCATACCAAGCTAACCTACCGGTTCCAAGGCCGTGATTATCGACTAACCGATGTGCATGGCAACGTGGTGCATGATTTGATTGCTTAGCTACTTGCTGAATCGCGGCAATTGGTTCAAACTAGGGCCTTTATGATGGGCGAAAAGTACGCCTCCGATCATTGCTAAATTTACCAAGACACATCTATGAGCACAGTTACTTTACCGCAGCCTTTGCAGCTTTTGCCCGCGAAAACCATTGACGGGAAAAAGCCCACGCGCGAACAAGTTCCCAAGGGAGCCTCACTCTGTGAATACTGTACGGCAAAATGCTGCCGTTATTTCGCTCTGCCGATCGATGCCCCTACTTGTGAGCAAGATCTGGACTTCATTCGTTGGTATTTGCTCCACGATCGGGCAACCGTATTCATTGAAGATGGCACTTGGTATCTGTTGGTACATACCGACTGCAAGCACTTGCAGTCCGATCACCGTTGTGGCATTTACCACACTCGGCCGCAGATCTGCCGCGACTATTCGACCGCAAATTGCGAATTCGACGAAGACGCTGTTTACGAAATGTATTTTGAAACTTCCGAACAAGTTGCAGAATATATGGAGGCTCGATTCCATTCTTCGGACGCAAAAACGCTTCGCAGCCCTGAACCCTCTTTGCTACCGATTCTCTAATAGTCTTTAGAGAGAGTTGCGATCGCTGAGCGGTCAGCCCCAAACCTAACTCGTTGAAACAGTTGATTCGATGGCTTTAATTGAACCCAGAACCCTCAAGGGGTTCCGCGACTTCTTGCCCGCGGCCATGATCCCTCGCGAGAAACTCATGGAAGTCGCGCGCGGTGTTTACCGACGTTACGGATTCGTCCCGATCGATACCCCCGCGCTGGAACTCCTCGAAGTGTTGACCGGCAAAGGGTCCGAGGAAACCGATCGGCAAATGTACCACTTCGTCGATGCAGGTGGTCGAGCCGTTGGGATGCGATTCGATTTGACGGTTCCTTTTGCGCGTTTTGCAGCCCAACACATCAACGAGCTCGGAACGCCCTTCAAACGGTACCACATCGGTTCCGTTTGGCGCGGTGAGACTCCTCAAGCGGGTCGGTATCGAGAGTTCGTTCAATGCGATTTCGATACGATCGGAACGACCGGCGTTGTATCGGACATAGAGACCGCATTGGTCATTCATGAACTCATGCATGCAGTCGGTGTCGAGCGTTTTAAGATTCGAATCAACAATCGACAAGTGCTCACGGGCTTGTTGGATCAAATGGAATTGCAGGGAGCAAGTACAACGGTCTTGCGCGCGCTCGACAAATTTGAGAAAGTGGGAGCAGAGCAAGTCACCAAAGAACTCAACGCTGCGGGCTTGAGCCAGTCGCAAACAGGGCAGGTACTTGCTCTTGCCGCAATTCACGGATCGACGGATGACGTTCTTGCCAAACTGGACTCGCTTTTGCAAGGTTCAGAGATCGGCCAGCAGGGTGTCGAGCGATTGCGAACGATTTGCGGTGCCCTCAAGGCAGCTGGAGTCAAGGACGAGTTCTATCAACTCGATGTTTCGATCGCACGCGGTTTGGATTATTACACGGGGGTTGTCTTTGAAACGGTGCTTGGTGATCTGCCGAGTATCGGCAGCGTATGCAGTGGCGGTCGTTACGATAATTTAGCAGGGCTATACACAAAACAACATTTGCCGGGCATTGGAGCGTCCCTCGGACTAGATCGGCTTCTGGCGGCCTTGGAACAGCTCGGCCTGCTTCCGAAAACGGTTGCCTCGGCGGATGTTTTTATACCGCTCTTTGACTCAGAACGAATCAACGACTACTTCCAATTAGCATCTATTGTTCGCAATGCGGGTTGGTCGGCTGAGATCTATCCAGAAGCCAAAAAGCTTGGTGCTCAGTTGAAGTACGCGGATCAGCGAGGCTTCCGAATTGCCTTGGTCGCGGGCTCTCAAGAACTCGACGCGGGTCAGGTGCAAGTCAAGAACTTGGCGACTAAGGTAGGTACGACGGTGTCCTGGCGGGATACGCCTCAAGAGTTCGTCGAGTCGCTGAAAAAAATGATGCAGTTACCGGATCTGCTGGCTTAGGCGAGGTTTGATTTAGTTGAAGACACAAGTATACCAATTAGCAGACGGGCGTTAGCCCCGGTTTTCAGGCACAAAGCCGCCACGAACGCATTACGGCGAATTAAATCAACAGGCCACAAACCCGAATGGCGAGGGCTCAAAGGACGGGCGTAGCGGAAGCCGCGCGGGCTTTCGGCGAATTGCCAGGAAAACCTTAATGTTTATTTTACGAAATGAGGCGGAGCCTCGGAGTGCGTTCCAAGCGGAGCCAGGGAACGAGCACGTAAGAGTAAGAGTAAATTAGGGTTGGGACTTACACCGTCAGGTCGAGTGAGCCGTTGGTGCGTGTCCAGATTGTGTTAGGTTTACGCTCGGTTTGCGCGGGTTCGGTCGGAAGACGATTGCTGTTCTGCTGTGCAAAACGACTCGACGAATTCTCCCAGCGAGATTGGTTGCCAGTGCCGCCATCCGATTGCGAACCGGAGCTGCCTAAGCCCGAGCCTGCCGAGTCTGTGCTTACAGTAACCTCAAACGAGGCTACCTTCATCCCTTGGTCCGCCATGCGGTCTTTAAGCGTCTGGACATTGTTCAAGAGTGCATCGCGCGCCGTGGTGTTTTCAACTTCCAATTTGGCGAATACTTGTCCCCCTTCCATACGCAAAGACATTTGCAAGGCGCCAAGCTCGGGCGGATGCAACCGCAATCGCACTTGCCCTCCGCCGTTGGCCAATTGCTCGATGCCCCGCATCACGCGTTGGACCAATTTGCCTTCTTGGTAGGCCGTGATTTGAGTTCCCGAGTTGCTTCTAGCTACTTCGCTTCGGCCTTGATCGGAACGGCCAGGACTTGAGACATTGCCGGAAAGCGTTGTATTGGAAACGCCGGTTTGTGTACCACCCACAGCTTGAGATGAGTTCACGCCGACGATGCTTTCGGCATTTGACCGTGAGCTTGAAATGGTGGTTACACCAGTGCCACTAATCGCAATGGGCTGCGCGATAACGGATGGCGTTGTCGTTGAGATACCAGTTGATGTTGGTGCGCTTGATTGCGTCGACGCGATTGCCGTGAACTCGGTTTCGATCGAAGCTGGTTCTTTAGTTGGCTGCAATGATAAAGTAGGATCGACGGTTGTTTCGTGATCGTCCGTGCTGGAACCGCCGTCGGATGCACGCTGCGCAAGTCGCTCGGCGCGTTTGTTGCGAGGTTGATCCGCAATCACTTCGGTAGCGTTGGATTTGCTTTGTTCTAGAAGGGACTGGTTGTTGGAGTCGAATTCCTTCAAGGCAATACCGGGCTTGGATTTCGATTCCGTTTGGTTCGAGGCTAATTGAGGATTGTCGCTTTCACTTCTTGCTTGGTCTCCTTTTCCATCCCCGGAATCAGCAGAAGCTCGGCTTTTTTGAACAGCCTGCTTAGGAAGGTTATTGCCGGTCGGAACCTCGCCTTCACTATTAGCCAACTGAGGAGCCCCTTCAGCCTTCAAGCTGCTATCGACCGGGATTGTTCCGGAATTGTCTGAGATGACAGGGGCTGCCGAATCGTTCGCTGAAACGTCTGCGACCTTGGAGCCAACTTCGGTGGTCGAAGGAGCTGCCACAGGTTTCGTTGCACCCGTTTGCTCGTCACCATTCTTTTTTTTGTTGGCTTTGACTAGAGGCTTTTCGCCCTTATCCTCAGTTGAATGCTCTTTGCTGGTCTCATGCGTTGGTTGCTGAATTTGCGACGTTACAGCTTGTGCCGCTGCAGCTGCTTGCACGGCGGCTGTATTCGAGGTGTCTTCGGCCCGGGCGGGCTCTTTGTTTGCTTCGCTTCCTATCTCTTTGTCGGAGTCGCTCTCCGTCTTGTTAACGCTGCTATCAGGCTTAGACGAAGCAAGCGAAGTGGCTTCTGGTATGGTGGCTTTGAATTGCCCGATAGTCAGAAGTTCTTCAAAGAACGATTGCTGGCTAAGATCGACCCCCTGCGCGTTCTGCTTCTTGCGCGTGATTGGAAAGACAGTATCGGATGATGAGGAGGTGCGATTAATTGAAGTGTCGTTTGCCATCCGGTCGTTCCTTTTTTTCAAGACGACTCCGGAGATAAGGCAGTGTGATGGGCCTGCTTGGCGAGCGACAGGCTGTGAAATACCAGTTGTAGTTTGGGACCATTGTCCCGAACGAGTCAACGGACGGGACAATGGTCCCATCCTACGGTACTCTTCATTCTGCCGCTCTCCTTAAGTCACACTCCGGAAATCGTTTATGGTTTTGACGGTTTTAGTGCTTTGTTCGCGTCGCTGACAATTTCTGTTTTTCGGATTTGTTGCAATACTTCAGCAATCAAGTCCACATCAGGTGGTTCGACGAATTCGGCCAACACCTTTTTCTGTTTATCGGGTGGAAAGCCTTGCAGAATCGATACAACATCCGATATCTCCTTGTTTTTTAGCATCAAAGCCAACTGCTTCTTTGCTTCTTCGGGTGCCATGTTCTCAAGGATCTTCTGCACTTCTTTTAGATTATCCATTTGACTGCCAGAACGCATCTTCTCTTGCTTCAAATCGAATTGCTGACGGCGTTCATCGAAGTCCGCTATTTTCTTCTGCAATTCGCGTTGTTGATCGAGAAGTTGGCTTTGCTGTCTGTCGAGTGCACGTTCGCGACTGCTCAGCTGAAGTTCAGCACTGACCTTAGCGTCCCGAATCTCTTCCAACGTGGGTGTTGGAGTATCGCGAGCGCTGATCAACGCTTGCTTAAGTCGTTGGCCCTGGATATCGATGCCGTTCAAGAGGCCGATGACTTGCGCAATAGTTTGCCGATTGACTGTCCCTTTGAAAGCTGCCATTCCAAGAATACACACTTGCGCCAAAACTGTTGCTGCACAGAACCACAAAAAAAGGCCGACGAGTTTTTTCATTGAGCATGGTCACCGTTTGAGTTCGCTGAACTATCGGCCGCTTGGCGGATTGCTGTCATTGCGTGGCGTATACTCGACCATTCATCAAGCCGCTCTTGTTGCCTCGCCAATGCATGAACATCGGCAGCCTGGTCGCGTTGGTCTCGAAGTTTTTCTAAAGATTTGACCGCTTTTTGGGATTGGACCAATGCGAACTGCCTGCGTTCCAATTCCTGGTTCAGTTTGCCTTTGTGGTCTGCAATTTGTGCAGTCTGTGCCGCCAAGACCAATTGGTAACGTTGGGCATCCAGGATTTGAGGGAGATTGATAGCGCCGAAGCTGGATTGTTTTCTGGCGTCGTTCATTTGGCTATTGGCGCTATCGATTTCCTTTTGCGCGTCGTCCAGCTTCCCGAGTGCTAAGAAAACGTCTTGGACCGCTTTGGCGGCCATATCGCGATCGCGCTCGCGAAGTTTTAGGAGAGTGGCCAAGCGGAATTTTGCCATACGTTACGCGGCTCTCGTACCAGGAATACCACTGGTGAACGCATTTCCGGTGTTGCTTAACGCTTGGGCGGGCACCGCCGCCGCAGCCGTGGCGATTGTTGCCAGCTTGGTCAAGTCGTCGACGCTGCGCAGCCAAGGAATCAGTTCATGTTGCTCTTGAGCGAGAAAGGCTTCGATTGCGGCTCGCAGTTGAATGGCGCGATCGATTTGTGGGCTACTCCCTTTTTGGTAAGCTCCGATATTGATCAAGTCTTCGTTTTCTTTGTAGACAGCCATCGTGCTGCGGATCGCTTCGGCTGCTTGTCTCATGTCACGCGATATCAATTGCGATTGAAGACGACTTAAGCTTGGCAAGATATCGATCGCTGGGTAGCGGCCTCGAGCAGCAATGCTTCGGGATAAGTGAATGTGGCCATCTAGCAAGCCTCTCAATGCGTCGCTGATCGGTTCGTTTGTATCATCACCTTCGACCAGAACGGTGTAGAGTGCCGTGATGCTGCCTCGTTGGTTGATCCCGGTGCGTTCGACGAGCTGCGGTAGCATAGCAAAGACGCTAGGCGGATAACCGCGTGTGGTGGGGACTTCGCCAGCAGCCAAGCCGATCTCGCGTTGAGCCATCGCGAATCGAGTCACCGAATCCATCAGTAGCAAAACATTCTTGCCCTGATCTCGAAGCGATTCAGCGATGGCGGTGGCCGTTTTGGCTGCCAAGATACGTTTGGGGGCAGGCTGATCGCTTGTTGCGACGACGGTCACGCACTTCTTGCGCCCCTCTTCACCCAAATCGCGATCTAGGAATTCGCGTACTTCGCGGCCTCGTTCGCCGATGAGGGCAATGACAACGCAGTCGGTCTGCGTGCCACGTGCCAACATGCCCAGGAGAGTGCTTTTACCAACGCCTGAGCCCGCAAAGATCCCGACGCGTTGCCCGAAGCCAATCGTCAAAAACGAATCGATGGCGCGTACCTGCGTCGGCAAGATTTTATCAATGGGAGGTCGTGTTAGTGCAGGAACCGGCGCGGCATCGCATGGCATTTTGATACCGAAGGGTAGCGGAGGACCATCGTCCATCGGAGTTCCGGTTGCATCTAGCACACGCCCGATCAGCTCGGGGCAAACGTTGACCGATCGATAGGTCTGAAACAATTCGACCGTGTCTCCTTGCCCGACTCCGTCGAAGTTATCAAGTGGAGCAAGAATGGTTCTGCCAGCATCGAAGCCGATCACTTCGGCTTGCACAGGTTCTTGATTGCGACGAACGATGCGGACCAGGGCGCCAACTGGCACGGGCAGGCCATCGACTACGACAGTCGTGCCACGAATGCTTCGAACGCGACCGTTGATCCCGAACGGGACAATGCGTTGCAAGCAGTGATTCCAGTGTTTGCTGCGTGGGATGCTCGGAAAGGAGCTAACCAAACTTTGGATACGGGTGGGATCTGCCATAACTATTGAAGCTCTTCCACTAACCGTTTAAGTTGCGTTTGAAGCGATCGATCGATGGTGGTGTCTGGGGTTTGAAGGATGACACCAAATTTACCGACCGCAACGTCCTCAACGACTTGAATTTCGACGGAGGGCTGCATGTCTTCTATTAACTCCGACAGGGCGGACGATAGTCGCTGTGCGTCCTCTGGGTGGATTCGAAGCAAAATTTGGCGTTGCCCTTGGATGAGTCTTACCGAGTCTTCAATCCATGAAATCAAGATGCTAGGATCAGACTCGATTTGTCTGGACAAGATCTTCTCGGAGATACCTATTGCGAGCGTGATCGTTTCGTGCTGCCATTGTCGCAGCCATTGCTGCGTTGCTGTTTCGAGATCTTCGCAAAGTGTCTTAACGCTGCTTGCAGCTTCTTGGACTCGCTTCTCTGCGATTTGACCGGCCATTTGCATCGCCAAGCGTTCGACGTGGTTTTCGCCGAGCCGCGTACCTTCTTCTTTTGCCAAAGCTTGCATCCGCGTGCATTCGATTTGGCTTTCCCGCAGCAGCTGTTGTGCTTGCTCGCGCACGGTATCTATGTACTGCTTGGCCCGGGACGCAACGTCTTCCCAATTGAACACTTCGGTCTGAGCCGTGTTGGTCCCCAAAGTGAACGCGTTGGATTTGATTACGCTGGCCATGGCAATTTGAGTCTAGTTAACAATGGAAAAGGATTCGTGTCGTTATGCGGCTGCGGTAAAGGAGACGCTATCGTACGCACCGATCTCCCCACTTTCAAACATATGCAAAGCGGTTTCCGCGAGTTGCTTTTGCGCAGCATCGACATCTCGCAATTGAATGGGACCTAATGAATTGAGTCGGGCGCGAAGACGCTTTACGTCCTTGCTTGGAACTAACCCCTCCACTCGCTTGATAAAAAGTTTGGGCGCTCCACTAAGTGCAAGAAGGACCGTCTTTGGTTCACTGGCATGAAGCACCGCAACGAAGTCCTTGTCTGAAAGTTGGAGCAATTCTTGGAGTGTCGGTTTCGCCACGACCTGGGCTTCGAGTTGGTCTGCCTGCTCGGGTGCATTGCGTTGTTTAGTGCTCGCGACTACTGCAGCTGCGTAGGAACGGAAGGGCAAAACCATCGAAGGATCGAAGATATCTTCGTCTTGAGCGGTAGGCGAAATTGCCTGCGGAGTTCCTGCCGGCGGCGAAGCCTCGGACTTACTCTCTAGTTCGGCATAAGTTGGTGGAACTGCGATTTTAGACTCGGTGGCTGGATTGCCAGCGATGTTCCAGCCTAACTTGACGCCAAGTACGGGGTTGGATTGCGAGATAGCTCGGGTCCAGGTTTCCTGTTGGCTGGCGGGTAGGCTGGCCACGATCGCTTGCAGTTTGGAAATCCCTTCGGCACTGGCTTTCCTCGGCGATTGATACAAGCCGATTTTGCGTTCGAGTTCCAGCTGAATATCTCGCAAAAACTCCGGATCGGCCAAGTGCAAGTTTGGGAGGGCAGCCAAAGTCGCGGCTGCGACCTGCATGGGTAGAGCTTGTGAAATTGCGGTTGCCCGCTCGACGGAGACTTGGTTGAAAACGGTTGCAATCACGATTGGGCGCTCGCCCTGGAGGATTTCAGCCAGAGCTTCGGCTGGCATATGTCTCCAGCTGCCGGCTTCCTCGAATGGATTTTTCTGGTCCTGCTCATGCTGTGAATTTTGCTGTTGAATAGCCTCTCGACTCAGTTCGACCTGGTCGTTCATGGCTGCGTTTTGTGAAGCGAGAAGAGCTGCGGCGGGCGAGAGCGATTCGTTGTGTGGAGGACGTTGAGGGACAGAACGAAGGCCGGCGGCGTTTAGAAGTCCCTGCATGGATTGGAAGGCAGCCGCCCGTTCTTGGGGCGTTACGGTCCCCATTTGAACCATGGCTTGCCGGACGAGTTTGCTTTGTGCGGTTGGCAGCTGGCCCAAAAGACCCCGAGACGTAGCCGCGTCTAAGCTCTGGAGCACGATAGCAACGTGCCGAATTCGCTGATCGGATGCTCTGGACATAAGTTTGGTTGATTGGGCTGATACGGCAAAACAGGTACCCAACTTCGACTTGTACGAACTCGCCGGAATGGAGTCCAGCCCGGAATTTCCTCGCATTAGGGGTTTCGAACCGGTATTCCTGGGCCGTATGCTATCCCACGGACCATCGTTCTCTCAAAATTGTCTGCCTTACCCCAGTTATCATGTCGAAGCACTCCAAGATCAGCGTCACCGAAGTCGAATTCGAAAAATTCCCCTTTATCTACCGCTCTCCACTCAAATTCGGCGGCCGAGTCGTAAAGGACGTGACGGTTTTTCGTACAACGGTCACCATCGAGGATAAGAGCAAAAAGAAGACGGCGTTCGGCATGGGCGAAATGACCATGGGAACCGCCTGGGCTTGGCCAAGCAAAACATTGACTCCTGAGCAAGTGTTGCGAATTGTGGTCGGACTGGCTGAAAAGATCGCGCAAGCGGCGACCAGCCTCGACCCCGCAGGACACCCGATCGCCTTGGCAACTCAATTAAAGATCATCGCCAAGCAACAAGCCCTCGATCTCGCGACAGCGATGAAGCTAACGGAGCCGATCCCGGATTTGGCAATCGCGCTTGCAATGTCCAGTACGGACATTGCACTGCATGATGCCTTCGGAAGATTGCATAACACAAACAGTTTCAATTTGCTCACTCCGGAAGTTATCGGCTCCGACCTCTCGCCATGGTTAGGCGAGGAATTTGTCGGTAAACACTTCAGCGAAGCAATTTTACCCAAGGCCTCAGAGACCCTGCATTTGTACCACTTGGTCGGGGCACTCGATCCGCTCTCCGCCGCGGACTTGAATCGCAAGGTAGGCGACGGTCTTCCCGAAACCCTCGAGGAATGGATCAACAAGCAACAGCTTTCCCATTTGAAGGTCAAAATAACCGGGCAAGATCTCGACGCTGACGTGGGCCGCGTTTTCGAAATCGATCGCATTGCGATGCGATGTGCGCCAACTCGCGATTGGTCTTACTCGATCGACTTCAACGAAGCTTGCGAAAACGAAGACTACGTTATTGATTTCCTCGAGCGACTCGACCGCTTGTCCAAGGACTCGACACAAAAATTACACTACATCGAACAGCCGATGCAGCGCGATTTACGAGCTCGCAAAGAAGTCACGATGCACCGCGTCAGTCGACTTAAGCCTGTCGTCATCGATGAATCCTTAACAGACCTCGATTCACTCGTGTTTGCTAAACAGCAAGGCTACTCGGGCATCGCTATCAAGGCTTGCAAGGGAATTAGCGATTCTCTGCTGTTCTCAGCCGCAGCAAAACACTATGGTATGAAGATCTACGTCCAAGATCTAACCTGCGTTGGAGCTTCGTTTTTGACATCCGCCGCTTTGGCTTCGAGAATCTCAGGCGTTACGGCCGTAGAAGGCAATGGTCGTCAGTATTGTCCTGCTGGCAATAAAGATTGGGAATCGCTCTATCGCCCGATGTTTCACATTCTAGGTGGTGTGGTTCCAACGGAATTGCTGGAAGGCAAAGGCATGGGGTTTGCTTGGCCTAGAAATATGCTCTCCAAAAAGTATGCGAGTCTGGCGACGTAAGATCGCTCGAAAGTAGCAGGCACACTCCGTGTGCCGTAGCCACGAAAACCAAAGGTTTTTGAATTGCGGACGGCACATGGAATGTTCCTGCTACCATAAAGTCACGGCTCGGAGAGCCGTGCTACACTAGTCTACCGGTCGATTCTCCGAAGCAAACGAAGTCCGAAGCAAAGGGACACAGCTTTTTTGATAGGAATAGCCGGATAAGTTCGTGACGAAAGTTTGCTTAATATTTTGAAAACCCGTTCCGAATCAACGAAAAGGATTCAAAGGAAAGCTGGATAGGCGCAGCACTTACCACACTCTTGGTTGAGAGCTCAAAGTTTTAGTTCGATTTGCATTGCAAATATTTGCTATACGCGGCTTACG
>Ga0105045_10003609_pt1 | contig 13316 bp, 9 predicted proteins | sample MAT02_FD_78089 | JGI IMG/M metagenome (GOLD analysis project Ga0105045, IMG submission 78089) | Freshwater microbial communities from Lake Fryxell liftoff mats and glacier meltwater in Antarctica - MAT-02 (megahit assembly) | ecosystem: Environmental > Aquatic > Freshwater > Ice > Liftoff...
CACCGGCCGCGTGCCGGTGCTGGCTTCGATGCTGTCGGCGGCGCGGCGGATGAAGCTGCGTTCGTCGGCCTCGTTCAGGCGGAACTGGTGCACCCAGCGCCAGCCGTGCGAGCAGGTCTCGTCGCCACGCTGGCGAATGGTCTGCGCCAGTGCCGGTGCGCGATCCAGCGACAGCGCGGCTGCCGTCCAGGTAACGCGCAATTGATGGGCGTCGAGCAGGGCCACCACACGCGCTGCGCCTTCGTTGATGCCGTAGCGGTAGTTCGACTCGTTGCCGTGCACGCGAATGGGCTTCTTCAGCACCACGCCCAGTTCGTCCACGGGCTCGGGCATCGGGTCGCCGTCGGCGATGCTGTACTCCGAGCCTTCTTCGACGTTGACGACGACAGACAGCGCCAGCGCGGCGTCGTGCGGCCAGCACCAGGGCGGCTGGACGAACGGCTGGGGGGGCCGCTCGGCGGGCTGCCGGGGGGGCTGCTGAGCTGACGGGCCGTCCATCGTCAATGCACCTCTTCGCCGCCCGAGACGTTGAGGGCTTCGCCGGTGATGTAGGCCGCCTGCTCGCTGCACAAAAAAGCGCAGGCGTTGGCGGTGTCGCTGACCAGCCCCGGGCGACCGAGCGGGATGCGGGCGCGCATGTCGGCCAGGTACTGTTCCACCGTCTTGCCCAGCAACTGGGCGAAGTAGTCGTTCTGCCAGGCGCCCAGCGCAGTGGTGACATGGTTCGGGCAGATGGCGTTGACGGTGGCGCCCAGGCCGGCGAGTTCGATCGCGGCCACCCGCGTCAGCCCCAGCAGCCCGTGTTTGGAGGCGCAATAGGCGGCGGCGTGCGGGAAGCCCGACTTGGCGGCCTGGCTGGCGATGTTGACGATGCGCCCGCCGCGGCGGCCGGCGGCGGCCTGGCGCGTGAACACCTTGGCCACGGCCTGGGTGGCGGCGAACACACCGCGCAGGTTCACGCCCAGCACGGTGTCCCATTCGTCCAGGCTCAGCTCGACGATGGGCTTCATCAGGTAGCCGACACCGGCGTTGTTGACCAGGATGTCGACGCCGCCGAAGTGCTGCACAGTGCCGTCCACCAACGCCTGCACCGCACCGCCGTCGCGCATGTCGCAGGGCAGCGCGATGGCCTTGCCGCCGGCCTGCACGATCTGGCCCACGACGGCCTGCGCCTCGGCGTCGGCCTTCAGCTCGGCAACGACCACCCAGGCACCCTCGGCCGCCAGCCGCTGCGCCATCGCCGCGCCCAGGCCGCCGCTGCGGCCGGCACCGGTGACGATGGCCACGCGGTCTTTCAGTTCGGGGTACATGACGGCGCTGTCTCTGACTTCAAGACGAAGTGCCGAGTCACAGCGCTTCGCTGAGGATGAACAGCGGCTGATCGGCAAAGACCTGGAACTGCGCCGACACCTTTTTCATGGCCTCGCTGCCGATGTCCTGCCCCAGTTGCGCCATGTCGTTGATGCGCAGGATTTCGATGTACTCGTAAGGCGATGGCCCGCCGGTGAGCAGCCCGCTGGCCTTCAGCACTTCGAACTTGTCGACCGACGGCAGTGCACCGGCGGTAGGCAGGTCGACTTCGCGCGCCCAGCGTTCGTAGTCGGCGCGCGCCGCCGCGTCCTTGAGGTTGAAGAGCACGATCACGGTGGTCATGGAGGACTCCTGTGGGAAGCTTCGGGCGAGGTCAAGGAGGGGCGAAGTCGGGCAAAGTTGTCCGGACAAATTCTAGCAGCGCAGCCCTCTTGACGGCAGGCTCGGGCTGGTCGCACGGGCCTGCATGCCCGGCTGCCACTCACCAGAAGCGGTAGCGGAATTCGAAGCCGTAGCTGCGCGGCAGGTTCAGGTAGGCCGCCGCGATGCCCAGGCCGGAGATGTCGAAACCGCCGGTGTAGTAGCGCTTGTCGCCCAGGTTCTTGCCCCACAGCGCCAGGCCCCAGCGGCCGTCCTTGGGTTCGTAGGACACGCGGGCGTCGACCAGGGTGTAGGCCGAGGTCTTGATGATTTCTGTGGCGGCCAGGTTCTGGAAATGGTCGCCGACGTGTTTGAGTTGCGCGCCGACGGTCAGCCCGCCGTCGGCCAGGCCGAAGCGGTAGCTGCTGGAAGCGCCGTACTGCAGCTTGGGCGCCTGCTTGAGCTGTTTGCCTTCGAACGTGGCCCGGTTGGCGGCGCTGTAGTCCCTGTATTCGGCGTCCAGCGTGCCCAGGTTCAGGCCGACCTGCCATTGGCGCGTGACGTTGACGCTGGCGTCCACTTCGACGCCCTGGATGAGCGCGCTGGCGGCGTTGAACAGCACCGATGCGCCCGTGCTGTCGAAGGCCGTGAGCTGCAGGTCCTTGTAGTCGTTACGGAAGACGTTGGCGTTCAGCTTCACGGTGCCACCGGCCAGCGTCGACTTGACACCCAGTTCGTAGGTCAGCACGGTTTCCGGGCGCAACACCAGCGCAGCGGCGGCGGCGTTGCCGGCGCGGCCGTTGAAACCGCCGCTCTTGAAGCCGGTGGTGGCCGATCCGTAGACCAGCACGTTCTTGCCGAGTTCGGCGTCCAGCCCCAGTTTGTAGTCGCTGCGCGACCACGAGTCTTCCTTGCGGAAATCGAAGTTCAGCGTGCCGTTGGCGCGCAGCGCGTTGAGACCGAAGTCCTTGGTTTCATGGCTGTAGCGCGCGCCCAGGGTGGCCTTGAAGATGCCGCCGAAACGCAGGTCGGCCTGGCCGTAAGCGGCAGTGGCCGTGGTGTCCTGGCTCACGGTGGTGACACCGCCAGGGCTGAAGATGTCCTGCCGCGTCGGCTGGTTGTTGGTTTCATTGAACCAGAACAGGCCCGCCGTCCAGCTCAGCATGCCCTTGCCGCTCGACACCAACTGGGTCTCGAAACTCTTCTGTTTCTGGCGCTGGTTCTGGTAAAGGTGGAATCGGGTGGCGGCGGTGCCGTCGAGGTCGATGAACAGTTCGTTGTCCATCTTGCGCCAGGTCAGGATGTTGCGCCATTCGAAGCCGCCGAGGTCGGTCGCAGAGGACAAGGAAATCCCCGTCTGGCCCAGCTCGTTCAAGCCGTTGCTCAGGTTGGTCTCGGTGGTCAGCAGGTTGCCGTCGGCGTTGTTCACCGGGCGTGTGAAACGCACCGCCGCTGCGGCGTCCACGATGCCGGTGGCGTAGGTCGGGCCGCTGTTCTGGCGCAGGGTGTCGATCGACAGCCGCAGGCTGGTGCTGGCGCCCAGGCTGGCGGCCAAGGCGACGCGAGCACCGTCGACGGCTTCGGTATTCACCACGCGGTTGTTCGTGATGTCCTGCAGGTAGCCACCGCGGCTCTTCGTCATCAGGCCGAAGGACACGGCCACCGAGCCGCCCGCAGCCCCACCCAACGAGGCACTGCCGCTGAGGCTGCCGTCGATGCGGCCGAAGTTGCCGATGCGGGTGTCGACCTCCAGCCGCGATTCGCCGCTGGGCTTCTTGGTGATGTAGCGGATGGCGCCGCCGGTGGCGTTGCGTCCGTACAGCGTGCCCTGCGGTCCGCGCAGCACCTCTATGCGTTGCAGGTCGAACATGTCGAACATGGCGCCGGTCTGGCGCGCCACGTACATGTCGTCGATGTAGATAGCCACCGACGGATCGGCGGTGAACAGTGATTCGTCGGTGCCCACCCCGCGCATGAAGATCTTGGCGCCGCTGGAGGTGCCGGTGTTCTGTTCGATGACCACGTTGGGCACCACCAGCTTCAGGTCGTCCAGGCGGCGGATCTGCAACGTCTGCATTTCCTTGCTGCTCAGTGCCGTGATCGACATCGGCACTTTCTGGATCTCCTCCAGGCGGCGCTGCGCGCTGATGGTGACCACGGTTTCTTCGTTGGCGTTGGCTGCGTTGGCGGTGGCGGCTGCGGTCTGCGCCTGGCTGCTCAGCGGGCAGCTCATCAGTGACGTGATCGCGGCCAGCGCGAGCGCAGAACGACGGAAGCTTTGCATGACGAACTCCTGGGTGGGGTGGGGACTGGGCAGGGCAGGGGAAGCCGAAAAGAGGTGTCGGGCCGGGCAGGCGGACGGTGAAGCGGGCGTGATGGCGTGAGAGCGGCGCGTCACCGTTCAAGGTGCAGTGGATCGGACCCGCCGTGCCATGAAGGCGATCGAAGGGGATGAAAATTTGTCCGGACAACTCAGTGTAGACAGGCACCCGCCGAGAGGGAAGCCCGGGCCGGAACGGCTGTTGCTCAGCGGATGCAAACCGCTAGGGAAAACCAGAATTCGACAGCGCCGCACGGTGCACTCGCTTGCACTAACTTGTCCGGACAACTAAAGTCGTTCGCCACCTTGTCCCGGACCTCTTTCGCACCCGCCCATGGAACTCAGCCCCAAGACCGCGCGCCAGATCTTCGAGGACGTGAAGGCCAATCCGGCGCGCGCGCGCTTCGGCTTCGGCCGCAAGGCGGTGCTCATCAATATCGACGTGCAGTGCGCCTACACGCAACCCGCCGAGTTCAAGACCGCCTACGAAACCGACCCGCGCCAGATCGAGCACATCAACCGCCTGGCGCGCGGTTTCCGAGCCCGTCAGTGGCCGGTGGTCTGGACCTTCGTGGCCTACATGGACTCGGGCGAAGACGCCGGCGTCTGGGGCACGCGCACCGACACGCCGGACTCGCTGCAGAACATCAAGCATGGCTCGCGCCGCGCCACCTTCGACCCTCGCGCCGAGGTGCAGCAGGGGGTGGACGTGGTCTACAACAAGCGCATGGCCTCGGCGTTTTTCGAGACCGCGCTGCAAAGCCTGCTCGTCTGGCACCAGGTGGACACGGTCATCATCACCGGCGGCAGCACCTCGGGCTGCGTTCGCGCCACGACGGTGGACAGCCTGATGCGCGGTTACCGCACCATCGTTCCCGAAGAGTGCGTGGCCGACAAACACGAGAGCTACCACTTCGCCAACCTCACCGACATGGCGCTGAAGTACGCCGATGTGCTGGCCGTGGACGAGGTCTTTCGATGGGTCGAAGCCGACGTCGAGAGCGAGCGCAAGGGCGAGAGCGGCAGCGCTGCGGTTGCCGCTGCCACTTCCACTCCAGCCTGATCGGCGATGAAAGCCGAGCCCGGCCTGTACCCGTATTGGCCCTACGAAGGTCGGCCGCGCATCACCTGGCCGGGCGGCGCGCGCATTGCCGTCTGGGTGGCGCCGAACATCGAGTTCTACGAGCTGAACCCGCCGCCCAACGCCCAGCGCAAGGCCTGGCCGCGGCCGCTGCCCGATGTGCTGGGTTACGCCACCCGCGATTGGGGCAACCGCGTCGGCCACGGCCGCATGATGCGGCTGCTCGACAGCCTGGGCATTCGGGGCTCGGTGTCGCTGTCCACGGCCATGCTGGTGCACCACCCCGAAGTCATCGAGATGGCGGCGCAGCGGCAGTGGGAGTTCTTCAGCCACGGCCTGTACAACACGCAGTACACCTACGGCCTGAGCGAAGAGCAGGAACGGCGGCTGATCGAAGAAGCGATGGCCATGATCCAGCAGCACACGGGCCAGCATTGCGACGGTTACCTGGCGCCGGCGCTGTCGCACTCAGAACACACCATCGACCTCTTCGCCGAGGCCGGCGGCAGCTACACCTGCGACCTCTTCCATGACGACCAGCCGACACCGGTGACCACCCGCAGCGGTCGCCGTTTTGTCTCCATCCCTTATTCGCTGGAACTCAACGACACCATCGTCTACGTCGTCAACAAGGTCGAGCCGCGGCGCTACGAGACCATGATCCGCGACGCCTTCGACCGCCTCCATGCCGAGGGCGAAACCAGCGGCACGGTGCTGTGCGTGCCGTTGCACGCCTACCAGGCCTCGCACCCGCACCGCATCGACGCGCTGGCGCGTGGCCTGGCCTACATCGCCGGCCACGACGGCGTCTGGTTCGCCACCGGCCGCGAGATCGCAGCGCATTACCTCGAACACCACTTCGACCGGGCCGTGCAGCACATCGCCGACAGTGCCGCTGCGGCCGCCAGACGATGAGCATGACGACGCCACGTTACGGCATGGACCACGAGCGTTATGCCTGGTCGCTGATGGAGCGCCGCGCGCCCGTGCGCTGGCCCGGCGGGCGACCGCTGGCGCTGTGGATCAACGTGTCGCTGGAACACTTTCCGCTCAACCCCCGGGGCGAGGGCTTCAAGGCGCCGGGCAGCATGAGCATGCCCTACCCGGACCTGCGCCATTACACATTGCGCGACCATGGCAACCGCGTCGGTGTGTTCCGCGTGCTGCAGGTGCTGGAAGCGGCCGCAATGCAGTTCAGTGTGGCGGTGAATGCCGAGCTGGCGCTGCGTTACCCGGCTTTGTTGCAGCGGGTGCAGCGCGTGCAGCGGGGGCACAGCATGGGCGCGGAACTGGTGGGCCACGGCTGGAACATGGACAGCGTGCACCACGGCGGCATGGACGAAGCCACCGAGACCGAACTCATCCAGCGCTGCCTGGCCGCCCTGGCGCCTTACAGCGATGCCCCCATTCGTGGCTGGTTGTCGCCGGCGCGCTCGCAGTCGGCGCTGACGCCCGACCTGCTGCAGGAAGCCGGCCTGCACTGGTGCGCCGACTGGGTGAATGACGAACTGCCTTACCTGCAGCAGACACGTTCGGGCATGCTGAGCAACCTGCCGCTGCCGCTGGAGCTCGAAGACCGTTTCATCATCGGCGAGCTGGGCCACGCGGAGAGCGAATACGCCGACCAGGTGATCGACGCCTTTGATTTCCTGCTGCGCGAAGCCCAGGCGCTGGACAGCGGCCGGCTGCTGTCGCTGTCGGTGCACCCCTGGGTCATCGGCCAGCCGCACCGCATCAAACACCTGCAGCGCATCGTCAACCACATCCAGGCGCACAGCGATCGGGTGTTCAACGCGACACCCTCGACGCTGCTGGCCGCCGCCGTCTCGAGCCCTTGAGTCTGACCTCGACCCCCCCCAAAAAACCCCTGTCAACCCCTGAGCATCCCTGAGAACCCCACCATGCCCAAACCCACTCTGTTCCCTGTTCGTTCACTGTCTGCCACCGCCGTGTTGCTGGCCTTCCCGGCGCTGGTTTTCGCTCAAGGTGCGGCCAACCAGACGGTGACCATCACCGGCTCGAACATCAAGCGCGTCGACGCCGAAGGGGTGTCGGCGGTGCAAGTCGTCAGCCGCGAAGAGATCGAGCGCTCCTCGGCCGCCACGCTGGGCGACTTCGCACGCTCGCTGGCCATCAACTCGGCGGGCAGCACCAACGAATCGGCGGTCAACAACCAGTCGGGCGGCGCCGGCATCTCGCTGCGCGGCCTGGGCCAGAAGTCGACGCTGGTGCTGGTCAACGGACGCCGCGTCGCCAACCACGCCATCGCGCAGGGCGCGGACACCTTCGTCGACATCAACTCGATCCCGAAGGCCGCGGTCGAGCGCATCGAAGTGCTGAAGGAAGGCGCCTCGGCGATCTACGGCTCGGACGCCATCGCGGGTGTCGTGAACTTCATCCTGCGCAAGGACTACCGCGGCATCAGCCTGGCTGCCAGTGGCGGCAGGTCGACCGAGGGCGGGCTGGGCGAACGCAGTGCCAGCCTGGCGGTGGGCTTCGGCGATCTGGGCGAGAAGGGCTACAACGTGCTGGCGGTGCTGGACATCTTCCAGCGCGACCGGCTGCTGCTGTCCGAGCGCCAGACCGTGGGCGAAGGCGACTTCCGCGGCCGCCCCGGTGGTGGCCTGCCGTGGTTGTCTTCCAGCGGTGGCAGTTGGGTCCTGTCGCCGCCGGTCAGCGGCGCGGCGCGGGCGCCGCTCGACCCCTGCCAGGGCCCCAGCACGCCACAGCCGGGCAACCTGTTCTTCAGCACCGGCACGGTCTGCGGGTTCACCACCACGCCCTACATCACCGCGTTCCCGCAGGCCGATCGGGCCAGCCTGCTGACGCGCGGCACGCTGTCCTTGTCACCCAGCACCTCGCTGTTCGCCGAACTCAGCTACGCCGCCAACGGCTCGAAGTGGATCAACCAGCCGCAGCAGTTCACCAACGCCACCACCGTGCTCAATCCGGCCACGGGCGCGCCGCGCACGTTCTCTGCCTTCATCCCGGCCAACAACCCTTCCAACCCGTTCGGTCGTCCGACCCAGTTGCGCTACACCTTCTTCGATGTCGGCCCGCGCGCCATCGACCTGAAGACCGACACTTACCGCGCGCTGGCCGGCGGCAGTGGCACGCTGGCGGACTGGGACTGGGAGGCCGCGGTCGGCAATTCGGAAAGCAAGATCCGCGAGATCACGCGCAACCAGGTCGACGCCTTCAAGCTCACCGAGGTCATCAACAACGGCAGCTACAACTTCCGTGCACCGACGGCGGCGCAAACCGACAACCTGCGCTTTTCCACCACCCGCAATGCGAAGTCGGAGTTGAGCTTCGCCGACCTCAAGGCCAGCACCCAACTGGCCAAGCTGCCCGGCGGCCCCTTGTCGCTGGCCCTGGGCGCCGATGGCCGCCGCGAAACGATGAGCGAGATGCCCGACCCGGCGGTGGTGGCCGGCCGCATCCTGGGCACGGGCGCCGGCCGGGTCGATGGATCGCGCACCGTGACGGCAGCATTTGCCGAGCTCAGCGTGCCGATCACCAAGCAGCTCGAACTGCAGGCGGCGGTGCGTGCCGACCATTACAGCGACTTCGGCAACGCCGCCACACCCAAGCTGGCGCTGAAGTGGACGCCCACCGGTGAACTGCTGCTGCGTGCTTCCTGGAACCAGGGCTTCCGCGCGCCGACGCTGGTGGAAAACGCGCAGTCCACGGCAACCGGCTTCGTCAACGTCCGTGACCCCAGGCGCGCCAACGCGACGACCCTGGTGTCGGGCATCTTTACCGGCAACCCCAACCTCTCGCCCGAGAAGTCGGACGCGTTCACGATCGGCCTCGTTGCCGAACCGATGAAGAACCTGTCCTTCGGCATCGACTTCTACGACATCGCGCAAAAGAACCTGGTGGCCAACAACGGCTTTCAGTACGTGGTCAACAACGAGACCCTGTTCCCCGGTGCCGTGCTGCGCGACGCGGCCGGCGTCATCCTGAGCGTGGCCGATGCCTACACCAACGTTTCCAAGGTCGAAACGAAGGGTCTGGACGTCGACTTCAAGCTGATCATGCCGGCCGGCAACCTGGGCCGCGTCACCGCGCGCGGCAATGTCAGTTACATCATCAGCTGGAAACAACCGGCCGCGCTGGGGCAACCGCTGACCGAGTTCGTCGGCGTCAACAACAGCCCCGTCGGTGCCTTGCCGCGAACGCGTGCCAACTTCGCGCTCGATTGGGACCTGGGCAATTTCACCAATACCTTGCGCGTGAACCACACCGGCAATTACCGCCAGGGCAGCACCACCACCCCCGGTGCGCCACCGAAGATCGACTCGCATGAAACCTTCGACCTCTACCTGGGCTGGCGCGCGATGAAGACGGTCAAGCTGTACGCCAGCGTGCAAAACCTGAAGGACGCGCAGCCGCCCTGGGATCCCACCCAGCCGCTGGGCTTTTCGCTGACCCAGTTCGACATGCGCGGCCGTTTCGTGCGCGCCGGGCTGGAGGTGCAGTTCTGATGCCGTCGTTGCGGGCGATGCTTTCGGCGCCGGCGGCAGCTTCGCCGCGATCTCCGGGCTGGGGACGGGCCTTGGCCCTGTCGCTGGGCTGCGTGCTGGGGCTGGTTCTGGCGCTGCCCGCGCCCGCCGCCGCGCAGGGCCGGCTGGCCGATGATCTGGTGCGACTGGCTTCGTGGTTCGGCGGTGAGTGGAACAACCACGAGCAGGTCTGGCAGCAGAAGATCGACATCGCCAACCCCAGGCTGAGCCTCAAGCCCGAGCTCAGTGAACACCTGCATCACATCTTTGCGCCCGTCGTTGCGCCGGCCATCGGTGAGCAGATTTTTTACGTGCAGCAGTCTGCGGGCACCGAGCTCGGCAAACCCTACCGTCAGCGCATCTACCGCTTCAGTGTCGACGAAGCGGCGGCGGCCGTGAAGCTGGAGATCTTTCGCCTGAAGGACGAAAAGGCCTGGCTCGACGGCCAGCGCAAGCCCGAGCGCTTTGCCAGCCTCACGCCGCAGGACCTGACGCCGATTCCGGGCTGCGAGGTCTGGTGGCGCTTCGATGCGGCCAGACAAAGTTTTGCCGGCACCATGTTGCCCGACGCCTGCCGTTTTGTCTCGCCCCGCAGCGGCCAGCGGCTGACCGTGAACGACACGCTGGAGCTGCGCGCGGACCAGATCTGGATCAACGACCAGGCCCGCGACGACAGTGGCCAACTCGTCTTCGGCAGCAAGACGGGGGTGCCGAGCAAGAACCGCAAGGTGCGCTACTTCGAAGGCTGGATCTGGATCAAACATGCCGGCCCGGCGGCGGCGTTCGAGGACAGAAAGGCCAGCTTCACGCGCCGTGTGCAACTGCACAACGAAGGTCAGCGGCTGCCCATCCTGTATGACGACGGCACGGCCAGTCCCTACCTGCTGGAACTGGCCCTGTTGACCTACCAGAACACCCAGTTGCCGATCCTGAAGTTTGCGCTGCTGGACGCCGCCACCGGCAAGAGCGTCAGCTACATCTGGACCAACACCGAAGCCACGCGAATCGGCATGAACCTGAGCTGGTTCCAGTCCGGCTTGACGCAGAAAAAAGAGCGCATGAACTTCGGCTTCTGAGGCTGTTGCGGGCCGCAGCTTGCGGGGCTTACCTGCATGGACATCACAGTTCAGACTGGCTAGAGTTGTACGGACAACTTTTCACCACTGGAGTCGGCATGACACCCTTTCGACCCTTGTTGCTGTCTGCGGCGCTCATGCTGGCCTATCCGGTTTCGGCTCAAACCGCAACTCCAGCCTCAAGTTCGGCAACCAGTTCGGCAACCAGTCCAGCCGCCAACGCAAGCAACGATCCGACCGAGATCACCGTCACCGCGCGCCGCATCAATGAGCGCTTGCAGGACGTGCCGCTGTCGATCCGCGCCCTCACCGGGCGCGATCTCGAAGAGCGTGGCATCACCTCGCTGAGCGATCTCTCGCTGTTCACGCCCGGACTGAGTTATTCGCCCGACTTCGGCCGCACCGCCGAGCGCCCCGTCATTCGCGGCATTTCCGCGCTGCGCCAGGAAGCGCCGCAGCCGGTGTCGGTGTTCATCGACGGCGTTTACGTGCGCGACGCCGCGCTCGGTCTGGCCATCGACGATGCCCGGCGCGTCGAAGTCATCAAAGGCCCGCAGTCCGCGCTCTACGGCCGCTCGACCTACGCTGGTGCCATCAACTACATCACCGTCAAGCCCGGCGCCAAGCTCGAGGGCAGGATCTCGGCCACGCTCGCCACAGCAGGCGAAAGCACGATCTTCGGCGCCATCAGCGTGCCGTTGCTGAAAGACCTGCTGTCGATGCGGGTGCGGGTGCGCAAGTACGAGTACGGCGGCCAGTACACCAACGAGTTGAGCGGCAACAAGATCGGCCAGGAAGACACCCTGGCCAGCGGGGTGCAGTTTGCCTTCACGCCCAGCCCCAATTTCGACGCCCACTTCGCGCTCGACCGCTCGTCCGACCGCGACGGCATTTTCGCCGCCACCGTGCGCACCATCCCGACCCAGGCCGGCGGTGTCATCACCAGCCAGAACGGCAGCAGCAACGCCGCCAATGGCGCGGTGTGCAACGGCCGCACCGTCAACATCGTGGGCAACAACGCGGCCGGCCTGCCCGATGCCAGCGTGCCACCCAGCGCCACCAACCGCCTCAACGGCTGGCCCTGCGGTGCGTCAACTTTCACCGGCACAACGGTGCGCCGCAACGAAGCCGACCTGGCCAATTACACCGATCCCGTCAGCGGCATCAATTACGGCAACATCGCCGGCCTGGACCGCAACATCACCCGCGCTGCCCTGACGCTGAACTACCGTTTCGACAACGGCATGATCCTGACGGGGCAAACGGCCGACACCCAGCAACAGTCCAACATCGGTGCCGACCAGTCCTACAGCGCCGTTCGCTTCACGCCCGCCTTCCTGGGCGGCACCTCCTGGCTGTCCTACAACCGCGACCGCTTGAATTACCAGTCGCATGAATTGCGGCTGAGTTCTGCACTCGACCAGCGGCTGACCTGGTTGGTCGGCGGTTTCGTCTACAAGGAACGCGCCGATGGCTTGACGGCCAACGGCGTCATCGCCCGCACACCCACCGGCGGCGCCGTGCCCGCGCCGCTGGGCTTGACGCCGACGTCGGCCTCCAGCGTCGACAACTTCGCGCCCTTTGCCCGCGTGCAGTACGACATCAGCTCGGCCCTGCGCATTTCGGCAGAAGGCCGTTACAGCGAAGAAAAAGTCAAGGTCGGTGGCACCGCCCTGGGCACGGCCATCGTGACGGCTGGCACCTGCGTGACCGGCCAGGTGTGTTTCGTGAATGGCGAGCGTGTCTTCAAGTCATTCGATCCGCGCATCACGGTCGACTTCAAACCGGCGCCGGGTTTCCTGGTCTACGCGCAGGTCGCCAGCGGCAACAAGAGCGGCGGTTTCAACACCACACCGGGTCTGCCGGTGGCCAACTTTGCCTACGACGGTGAAGACGTCAAGAGCGCCGAGTTGGGTCTGAAGTCGCGCTGGGCGAATGGCAAGCTGCTGTTCAACCTGGCGCTGTTCCGCAACGACATTTCCGGTTTGCAGTTGTCGAACCTCTCGACTGTCGTCAACCCCTTCAACGGCACGCCCTCGACAACGACCATCGTCAACAACGTCGGCAAGGCGCGCACGCAGGGCTTCGAGACCGAACTGGTGCTGCGCGCGCTGCCCTGGCTGACGCTGAGCGGCAACTACGCCTTCACCGACGCCAAGGCGCAGGAAGGCACGGAAATCACCAACGGCACCGTGTTCGGCGGCAACCGGTCGGTGGCCGGCTTCACGCTGCCACGTTCGCCCAGACATTCGGCGGCCGGTTCGGTGGCGGTGGAGTTGCCATTGGGCCAGGGCCTGCAGGGTTTCGGGCGCGTCGATGTCGTCTACCAATCACGACGTTATGCCGAGATTCAGAACATGGTCTGGGCCGACGCCTTCACGCGCGTCAATGCCAGCCTGGGCTTGCGCCATGGCAGCCTGAAAGGCACCTTGTGGGTGAAGAACGCCGGCAACGACAACACCTCGTTGAACGGTTTCCGCTACCTGGACCCGAACACCTTCCGCCGCACGGCGGTGGACTTCCTGCCCCGGTTGCGCCAGTACGGCGTGACGGTGGCTTACGAGTTCTGAGCGGCTGTCGACGGGATCGACGCACCGGCGCAAGGCTCCGTCGTGCCGGGGTTCATCCCGCGCCGACGCTCACCGTCTCCAACCAGGCGC
>Ga0105045_10003610_pt1 | contig 13316 bp, 8 predicted proteins | sample MAT02_FD_78089 | JGI IMG/M metagenome (GOLD analysis project Ga0105045, IMG submission 78089) | Freshwater microbial communities from Lake Fryxell liftoff mats and glacier meltwater in Antarctica - MAT-02 (megahit assembly) | ecosystem: Environmental > Aquatic > Freshwater > Ice > Liftoff...
CTCCTCGCGCCGCTTCCGGTCATCACGGAGAGCCGGGAAGCCCTCACATCACTTGCGATGGAGCTGAGGCCGGAAGCGCTTGCACTCGGGTCCGTACGTCAGGCGCGTGACCGGCAGATCGAGGCTGCGGAAGGCAGTCGCTATCCGCATTTCATCCTCTCGGGCACGCTCTCGCTGGAGAACCCCAACAACCGCATCTTTCCCCAGACCAGTCGGTTCATCGAGAACTGGTCGGTGAGCGCCATCTTGAGCTGGTCTCCCAACGAGCTCTTCGCGGGCGAAGAGCGTGCGCGTCGTGCGCGTGCAGAGCTTTCGCAAACGGACGCGGATCTGGACTCACTCCGTGATGTCGTTCGCATTCAGGTCGCGCAAGCGTATGAAAATCTGCGCGCCTCGCGCCTGGCGCTGGAAGCCGCGCAGTCAGGCATCGAGGCCGCCGATGAAGGCGTGCGTGTTCGTACCGAGCAGCTTCGCGCGGGCGCGGGGTTGATTACCGAGTTGATGCTGGCCACGGCCGATCGAGCGCGGGCACAGCTCGACCTCGTTACGGCTGCGATCGACGCACGCATCGCCTACGCACAGCTGCAGCGCGCGACCGGTCGCGATGGCCCCTACGATCTCTCGAACTGAGCGCGCATGCCGACCCTCAACGTCGTCGCCGCCGTCATCCAGCACGAGGGGAAATTTCTCCTGACGCGGCGTCCCCCCCGCGCTCATCTCGAAGGACTCTGGGAGTTCCCTGGAGGCAAGATCGAAGAGGGGGAGAGTCCAGAGGACGCGCTCGTTCGCGAGTGCAGCGAGGAGTGCGCGATCGATGTCGAGGTGCACGATATCCTCGACGTCACCTTCTTTCGCTATCCACGAAAGGACATCCTCCTACTCTTCTACGCATGCACGCTTGGCGCGCGGAAAACGGTGCAGCACATCGAGGTCGCTGACCATCGCTGGGTGGACGTCAGCGAGATTCGAAGATTCGAATTGCCGCCTCCCGACGAGCGATTGATAGCCAAGCTCGAGCGCGGAGCTTGGCTCCGCTAAAAGATCCACTTCCGGCCAGAAAAACTAGCGGCTCACGCGCTTCCAGAGCGGGCGGTTGAGATCCACAGAGGCTTGATAGAAGGCGCTCTGTTCATCGAACGCTCGGAGCGCGTCTTGGGCATCTTTGCCGGGGCTCAGCTCAAACGAGTCGAAGCCTGTGCGATGCATGAAGAGCAGCTGATCGCGAAGCACATTTCCCACGGCGCGCAGCTCGCCTTCGTACCGCCAGCGCGTGCGTAGCCAGCGCGCGAATGTGAAGCCGCGGCCGTCGCGAAATTTTGGGAACTGAATCGCGATCAGAGGGAAGGCGAGCAGGCTCTCGAGGTCCTGCTCGCTGAGGTCGTTCGGAATCACAACGCCGACCGTTTTCGAGCGGGCGACAAGCGCTTCACGCTCCGTCTGAAGGCGGTCCCACGAGACGAGCGAGAGGCCCACGCCGAGCGGCGCGTCGCCTTCAACGGGCGCCCATGCGTCGTGTGCTGCGACTTCGAAATCCTGGCTCCGTGCCGAACCACGCGAGACGCCCAACTTACGCTGTAAGAGCGCCATAGACGGCCTCCTTGAATGGGCCTGCGCCGACGCGACGGAGCGTGGCGAGGAAGGGCTCTTTGCCGTTGCGAATCGATGCGTACGCGGTGAGCAAGCGCTCGACTGCGGGGACGACTTCATCGAATGCGAATGCGCGTCCGAGGATCTTGCCAATCGCCGCGTCCTCTGTGTGGTTTCCGCCCACGGTGATTTGGTAGAACTCCTCGCCGAGCTTGTCGATGCCGAGGATGCCGATGTTGCCGATGTGGTGATGCCCACAGGCGTTGATGCAGCCCGAAATGTTGAGCGTGACCTCACCTAAATCGAAGACGCGATCGAGGCTCGCGAAGGCGCGCTGGAGCTGCATCGCGATCGGGATGGAGCGGGCATTCGCGAGGTCGCAATAGTCAAGACCAGGGCAGGCGACGATGTCGGTAAGTCGACCCACATTGGGGCTCGATAGACCAAGACGAATCAGCTCGCTGTGAAGCGCAGCCATCTCATCCAGGCGCACATCGGTGAGCACAAGATTCTGACGGTGCGTGACGACGATGCGACCCATCGAGAAGCGATCGGCGAGGTCGGCGACCGCGTCCATCTGATCGGCGCTCGCATCGCCGGGAGGCAGGTCGGCGCCCTTGAGAGAGAGCTGGACGATGCCGTAGCCAGGTGTGCGATGTGCGAGCACGTTGCCCTCGACGAAGCGGGCGAGTTCGCGGTCCTTGCTGAGCAAGAGGCCGTCGCGTGTGGCGCGGACGGAGTCGTACGCCGGTGGAGCGAAATGCTTCGTGATGCGTGCGACCTCGCCTTCATCGAGCGCGAGCGCACCCTCTTCTTGAATCCGCGCGAACTCGGCTTCGACGAGTGATCTGAACGCAGCGATGCCCGTCTCCTTCACGAGGATCTTGATGCGCGCCTTGTAGATGTTGTCGCGTCGCCCGAGTTGGTTGTAGACGCGCAGCACGGCCGCCGTGTACCCGAGCAGGTCGCGCTCAAGGACGAAAGGATGGAGCTGCTCCGCGAGCACGGGTGTGCGTCCTTGGCCGCCACCGACGTAGAAGACGAAGCCCAACTCGCCGGCCTCGTTTCGCTTCACGCGCAAGCCGATGTCGTGCACCGCAATGGCCGCGCGATCGTTCGCAGAGCCGGTGACCGCGATCTTGAATTTGCGCGGAAGGTGCGCGAACTCGGGATGAAACGTCGACCACTGCCGGAGGATTTCGCAGTAGGGGCGCGGGTCGACGTCTTCGTCGGTGGCGACGCCAGCGAAAGGGTCACTCGTGATGTTGCGAACGCAGTTTCCGCTCGTCTGAATCGCGTGCATCTCGACGGACGCAAGCGCTTCGAGAATGGCGGGCACGTCGGCCAGCTTCGGCCAGTTGAGCTGGAGGTTCTGGCGCGTGGTGAAGTGTGCGTAGCCGCGATCGTAGGTGCGCGTGATGTGCGCGAGCATGCGGAGTTGCTTCGAGGCGAGCAGACCGTAGGGGATGGCGATGCGGAGCATGTAGCCATGCAGCTGGAGGTAGAGGCCGTTCTGCAGGCGTAGCGGGCGGAACTCCTCTTCGGTGATCGCCCCGTCGATGCGACGTGCGACCTGGTCACGAAATTGGTGCGCTCGCTCAAAGACGATGCGGCGGTCGTAGTCGTCGTACTGGTACATCGCTGCTCCTTCTCAGTAGCCGAGCCGTGCGCGTGCTGCGTCGCCACCGTCACGACGAAGTCGCTCGCGCGAGGAGAGCTTCATGCTTCCATCCTGGCGAATCTCGGCCTCAAAAGTATACGGCCCGCAGACCTCGGACTCGCGGGTCTTGGCCCAGGCAACTTCGAGCGCGGAGGACGAAGTATCGAACACGGCGGCCTCCGCGAACGAGGCGCTCCAGGTGCGCGCGCCGCCTAAATAGACGGCGGATCCGTCATCGAGCCGATTTGCAGTCACGAAATGTCGTGTAGTTGCCATTGGTTCCTCGTTCGAAAAGATTCCCGCGTAACTTAGTGAACAATATTGCCTTACATACCCACACGCAACCGCATAAACGCGACATTCGCGCCTGTTCTACAGTCGCGTAGTGTAGAATTGGCTGTGTCGGGAATCGACATTGCGAATTCAATCAAGCTTGACGGGCCCTTTTACGCGGGATATTTACGGCGCCCGCTCGCGGTGAAAAACTTCAGACGCCCTTTCCGGGATCGTCTAATGGCAGGACAGCAGTTTCTGGATCTGTTTATCTAGGTTCGACTCCTAGTCCCGGAATCCCCTTAAAGTTCGACTACTTATCTTTGCTTCTGGTTCCACGATCCATGTGCATGTCCAGCACTGGCCCCATCGTCTAGCGGTTAGGACACTGGCCTCTCACGCCGGTAACTGGGGTTCGAGTCCCCATGGGGTCAACCGCACCTTAAAAATCAAATCCGCAAGAATCAAAGCCGCGCTGCGTTACTGCAGCGCGGCTTTGAGGTTTTGGGACTACGGCGTTCCGACGAGAACACGTGATGTCGACGGCTCGGCTTCGATGCTACAAGCCGACGATGATTCGCCCGACCACCACTTCGACGGCTATCACCGATGGCATTCGTGTTTCTGTGACCAGTCGGTACGTTGCTGAGCAATCCGTGCCGCGCTTGAAGCGCTTTGTCTGGGCCTACACCGTTCGCATCATCAACGAGGGCACGCATCCAGCGAAGCTCGTGAGTCGGCATTGGGTGATCACCGATGCGGCCGCGAAGGTTGAGGAGATACGCGGTCCCGGCGTCGTCGGTGAGCAGCCTCGGCTTGAGTCAGGGAAGACGTTTCAGTACACGAGCGGCTGCGTGCTGCAGACGTCACGCGGGACGATGCAGGGCACCTACCAGATGGTGCGCGATGACGGCACCGCGTTCGATGCGGATGTCGGCACGTTCTCGTTGGAGTTGCCGCGCGAGCTGAACTGAACGTGACGCGCTGAAACGAAAGCGGGCCCTTCGCGGGGCCCGTTTTGCGATCGTGAGGTGACCTCGATCAGCGCTTCTTGGAGCTGTTGGCTGGTTCACCTCGCGGTGAAGTACCTTCGGCGTCCTCGATCGCCTTGCGCATGCGCTTGGCGAGGACGCGCACGTTGGGCTCGAGGACCATGGCGTCGTGGTCTCCGGGCACCTCGACGACCTCAAGCGACTGCACCCATGGCGTCCAGCCGTTGTCGGTGGTCATGTAGTGGCGATCCTTGTCGACCATGGTCTCGCCGAGCTTCCAGCGCGGAACGAGCCTGGGCCGATAGAGCATGACCTTGCCGGCATACGACTTGAGGTCGTAGCGAAGAAGGGCGTCGCGGAACGCAGCCTCCATCTTGTCGTTGTGGAACTCGACGGTGGTGTTCTCCTCCGCAGGCTCCTCGAAGCGACGCTTCAGCTTGCCGAGCTCCCACTGCACGCGCTTCTCGGCCCACTCGCCAAAGTAGCCCACGCCCTTCCGCTTGAGCTCCTCGACTTGGATCAGCGCGCGGTCCTTCGGCGTGAGCGGCGAGCGTACGGGTACGGGTGTGTCGAGCATCACGAGCAGCGAGACCTCTTCGCCCAGCGCGCGGAGATCCTGCGCCATCTGATAAGCGGTGATGCCGCCTCCGGAGAAGCCGCCGAGCATGTAGGGGCCGTGAGGCTGCACCGAGCGAATCTCGTCCAGGTAGGCCGCGGACATCTCCTCGAACGTCGCGTGCGGAGACTCTTCGCCGTAGAGGCCGCGCGCCTGGAGGCCGTAGAAGGGCCGCTCTTCGCCGACGAGATGGGCGAGGTGACGAAGGTTGAGCACGTTGCCGAACATGCCGGCGATGAGGAAGAAGGGACGGCTTCCATCACGGCGTGTTGCCGGTCCGCCCTGGCCGGGATGCATCGCGACGAGGTGCTTGTGACGCATGCGGGGTGCATCGGGAGCCGCCATGCCGACGACGGTGGTGCTCGCCTCGGGAGAGCTCACGCCGACCTTCTCGCGGACGCGCTGCGCGATGCGTGAGGCCGTCGCAGCATCGAAGAGCAGCGAGATTGGGAACTCAGCCTTGTACGTCTTCTTGATCGACGCGAAGAGGCGCACGGCGATCAGCGAGTGGCCGCCGAGGTCGAAGAAGCTGTCATCGACGCCCACCATGTCGACACCGAGCAAGTCCTGGAAGAGACCCACGAGCGTGCGCTCAAGGTCATCGCGTGGCGCGACGTACTCGTTGCCGAGGTTGGGTCGCGCGTACTTCGCTCCGTCGTCTTCATCCTTTGCTTCGGTGGCGCGCTGCGCTTGATCGAAGAGGCCTTGGAGGTCGAGCGTGCTGACCAATACCTCGGAGGCTCCGAGGGTCGTGGAGAGTGCGAGTGCGCGCTCGAATGCTTCCGCGCCCTCGCTGGCGAGAATGCCCTGCGCGAGATTGTGCTTGAGCTGCTCCTCGGCGGGAGAGAGCTCGCGCGTCGTGTCTTCCTCGAACATCAGCTCGCCGCTGACAGGCTTCCTCGAGCGTTCGGTGACGTCGATCGCGCCTTCAAGCTTCTTGATCGTGAAGCGCTTGATCTCGACGCAGACGTTGCCTTCGATGTCAGTCAGCACGACGTCAAAGCTCGCGAAGTCTCCGGACTGACGCGCGTCGGGGTCGACCTTCACCCAGCTTCGAATGCGGGAGGGAAGGGGGCGATGAACGCGCACGCTCTCGTAGCTGACAGGCACCCAGAGGTTCGTTCCGTCGTAGCCTTCGATGAGGTCCATCGCGTAGCCCGTGGCGATGTCGACCAGCGCTGGGTGGAGCTTGTAGGTGCCAGTCTCTTCCGCGAACGAGGGATCGAGAGAGAGCTCGGCGATAGCCTCGCCGCGTCCCCAGAGCACCTCGCGAAGGACCTTCCAGCGTGGGCCGAATCGCAGGTGCTTCTCCTGGCTGGTGGTCAGGCCGGTGGGGGACGCCTGACGTCGCAGCTGACAGCGACCTTCGATGTCAGCCAGTCGAAGTGGCGCTACCGGCTTGAGTTCGGTGAGTGCCAGTTGGGCTTGTGCGTGGAGCTCCCAGGCCCAGCGTCCTTCGACTTGAACACGACTGCGAACCTCGAAGTCGTAGCCAAGATCGGTGGGGCGCAGGACGACGCGCACCTCTTTGATTTCATCGTCGGAGACGCCGAGTGGACGAATGAAGAAGAGGTCTTGGATTTCGAAGCGCTCGCGCTCACCGAGCTCTTCCATCGCTGCGCGTGCGAGCTCGAGATAGCCAGTGCCGGGGATGAGCGCATTGCCTGCTTTGGTGCGGTGCTCTTCCAAGAACAGTCTGCTGGTTTCCCTACCGGGAACGCGCGACTTCACCTCGTATTGCGCGAGCAAGCCAATCTCGTTCTGCGCCTGCCTGCCGTGTCCGCTCTTCTGCCTCGCATCGAAGAGGGGATGTTCGGCGCGGGCGATGGTCTTCCAGACTTCCGTGTTCGTGCGCTGCGCCATCGACTCGTGCGCCATGCCGACATCGGACCAGATGCCCCAGGCGAGCGCGACGTAGCGTGTCTTCTGGCCGTGTCGTGAGCGGACGAACGCGTTCAAGAATGCATTGGCGCCGATGTAGTCAACCTGGCCTCGTGGCGCGATGACGCTTGAGCTTGAGGAGAAGACGATGAAGTGCGTGAGCGGCTCGCTCTTGAGGACGCGCTCTAGGGTGAGCGTGCCGTGAATCTTCGGCGTGAAGACTTCCTCGCACTCGCCCTGCGTCTTCTGCGAGAGGAGGCCGTCGCGAACAACACCGGCTGCATGAACAACAGCATCGATCGAACCAAAGCGCGCCTTCGCGATGAGGATGGCTTCTTCGAGCTCCATCTCGATGGTCACGTCGGCGGAGACCACCGCCACCTTCGCGCCCAGCGCCTCCAGACGTCTTATGTGTTCCATCTGCTGCGATGATTTGGCCGACTCACCAAAGGCGCGGATGTGTGCGTCCCAGGTCTCTCTGGGTGGCAGTTCACTGCGCGAGAGGAGAATGAGATTGGCCTTCTTGGTGCGTGCCAGATGCTCGCCAAAGAGGAGGCCGAGCCCGCCGAGGCCGCCTGTGATCAGGACCGTTGCACCGTCACGCAAGGTGCCAGTTGCGTTATTCGCAGATGGCTCCAACGAGACAGCCTCGTACTCTTGAACGAAGCGCCCGGAGTCGCGCAGTGCGGCAATCTCGGTCTGACCTGTTGCCCATTGGCCAAGCACCTCGCGCTCCAGCCTAAGTGCCAGTTGGTCGCGCTCCTTCTCAAGGGTGTTGCGACCGGCGAAGGGGTCAATGAATGCCATCCCGAGCTTGCCGCCAAAGACGCTCTGCCTGGCGACGGGAAGGGTGATGTCGAGGACGCGCGCTACGCTGCCCGTCAGCTCGCGTGGGATGATCTTGGCCGGGCCGAGGACGGTGGACTTCTCGGGATAGGGCAGTGTCTCTGAGGCCTTGGAATCAAGGGTAGCGTTTGAATCGCTGTCGACTGCCAACATGCCATTGGCAAGGATCGTCCAGCGCGGCGGAGTCGCGAGCGTCTCTTCCGAGAGCGCCTGTGCGAGGAAGAGAAGGCTGTAGAAGCCGCGCTCTTGGTTGCGGTGGAAGAAGCTCGAGCCAGGTCGATGCGACTCATCTTGCGTGAGCAGCCAGCCGTGAATGATGTGGGCTGGCGAGATGCCACGGCCGACCAAATCGCGGATCAGCGCCGAATAGCCTTCACGCCCTCGCTCGGGTGCCAAGGTGAACGAGCGGCCGCCTGGCAAGGCCGCGAAGTTGTCGCCCTCGCGCACGCTGATGACTGTCTGCCCGCGGGCTTCGAGTCGCTCTGCCAGTCGCTCACCAATGCCTGCTTCGTCGATGAAGATGAGCCATGTGTCCGAGTGCTCGTTGGCCTTTTTGAAGCGGGGGTCGAGCTTGGGCGTCGCGCTCGTATTCCAGACTGGCACATAGCCCCAGTCGCGCATGTCGGGACGCTTGTAGAGCGTCGACTCACTGACACTCTCGCGCTGCGTGCTTGTGTTGCGCTCGATGAAGTAGTGCTGTTTCTGAAATGCGTAGGTAGGCAGTTCGACGCGCTGACGTGTCTCGCCCTTCCACATGCGCGACCAATCGAACTCAGCGCCACTGGCCCACACGCGACCAAGCTGACTGAGGAAGAATGCGTCGTCGGGGACTTCCTCATCGCGGTGTCGCAATGAGACCACGGACTGCAACGCGATGCCTCCACTCGGGTGCTGTTTGGCGAGCGAGGAGAGCGTCTTTCCTGGTCCCACCTCAATGACCACTAGGCGCTTGTCCGCGAGGAGCGTCGTGAGGTTCTTGGAGAACTGAACCGTGCCGCGCAGATGCTCTACCCAGTAGTCCGCACTCGTCGCTTCTTCGGCTGTCATCCACGTGCCACTTCGATTCGACAAGAGCCGAAGCTTGGGCGCGGAAAGGGGAATGGATTTCAGGTAGGCGCGGAACTCTTCGAGGATGGGCTCGAGGGATCGCGAGTGTGCGGCGACGGGAATCGCGAGGCGCCTTGGCTCTGCTTTCCCGGCGGCATCGTCATTGGCCTTCAACCAGGCTTCGTATTGGTCAATCGCACTGGCGGGTCCGGAGACGACCGTGACGTCGGGGACGTTGATCACGGCGATTTCGAGTTCGGGCATCGTTCGCTGATTCACCTCGCGGTGAAGTGCTGCCAGTTGTTTGCGCACTTCGTCTTCACCCAGATTGACACTCAGCATCGCTCCGCCGGGGACGCGGGCGAAGAGCTTGCCGCGCAATGCGACGAGGCCAAGCGCGTCTTCAAAGCGCATCACGCCTGCGAGACATGCGGCGGTGTTCTCACCGAGGCTGTGTCCGAGAAGCGCTGTTGGTTTGACGCCCCAGCTCTCCCAGAGCTTCGCCAATGCGTACTCAACGAGGAAGATGGCGGGCAGTTGGAAGGGCATCGGCTCAAGTGCCTTGTTGGCATTCTCGAGCTTGGCGATGTCGGTCAGTGTGCGCTTCAAGAAGGGCGCGAGATCGATGGCGTGTTTGCGCTGGAGAATCTCCAGGCCTCGATCGATGTGCTCTTTGAACACTGGCTCATTGGCATAGAGCCCCGCGCCCATACTGGCGTACTGCGAGCCTCCGCCTGGGAACAAGAAGGCCAGTTCGGGCTTGTCGACGGCCGTGTGGGTGAACACGCGCTTGGGGTCATTGGCCTCAAGGAGAGACGCCCCCTCCTCGTGCGTCTTGCAGACCACCACGCGCCTCTTCTCAAAGCTCTTTCGTCCCTCGTGAAGCGTCCACGCGATGTCGGCCAGTGGCTGTTCTGTATGCACGCGGAGATGGTCAATGAGGCGCTGTGTGTTGCCTTGAAGGGCGCCTGCGTTGCGACCCGAGATGGTCAATAGCTGCCATCGGGTGGAAGGCGTCGATGCAGGACGCACTGGCGCCTCTTCGAGGATGACGTGGGCATTGGTTCCACCCACGCCGAGCGAGTTCACGGCGGCGCGTCGCGGTGTCTTGCCTCGTGGCCAGTCACGGAGTCGGTCATTGACCACAAAGGGGCTTGTCTCGAAGTCGATGGTTGGATTGGGCTTCTCGTAGCTCAGCGAGGGAGGCATTTGCTTCTCGCGAAGTGCGAGCGTTGCCTTGATCAGGCTCGCTGCACCCGCCGCAGTATCGAGATGGCCAATGTTGGATTTCACGCTCCCGATGCGGCAGTAGCCAGTGCGCTTGGAGCCACGTCGGAAGGCCTGCGTGAGCGCGGCAATCTCGATGGGGTCGCCGAGGTAGGTGCCAGTTCCGTGGCACTCGACGTAGTCAATCGTGTCCGGCGAGACATCGGCGATCGCGTGGGCCTCTGCCATACAGCGCGCTTGTCCGTCGACGCTCGGAGCGAGGTAGTTGACCTTGTCGGAGCCGTCGTTGTTGATGGCAGTCCCGCGAATGACAGCATGGATGATGTCGCCATCGCGCACAGCATCCTCAAGTCGGCGAAGCACGACTGCGCCTGCACCACTGCCAAAGACGGTGCCTTGCGCGCGGTGATCAAATGCGTGGCAGTGACCATCCGGGGAGAGAATCTCGCCCTCATGAAAGAGGTAGCCGCGGCGATGCGGGAGCTCAATCGTGACGCCGCCGGCAATGGCCATGTCGACCTCGCGCGCGAGGAGCGACTGGCATGCAAGGTGGACTGCCACGAGGGAGGTGGAGCACGCAGTCTGAACGCCAATCGCGGGGCCTTTCAGATTGAGCAGGTAGCTCACGCGCGTGGAGAGGAAATCTTTGTCATTGCCAGTGTGGCGAAGCAGGAACATCCCGACGTTGCGCACCAGTTCAGGGTTGGAGCAGAGGTGAAAGTAGAAGTAGCTGCCCATTCCGCAGCCAGCCCACACGCCAATCGGGCCCTCGAACTTCTCTGGCACATAGGCGGCAGTCTCAAGCGACTCCCAAGCCAGTTCGTAGAAGTGCCGATGCTGCGGATCGAGGATGGCGCACTCCTTCGGAGAGAAGCCGAAGAACTCGCCATCAAAGAGCTCCATCCCATCGAGGGGTGCCGCCGCGCGGATGTAATTGGAGCGCTTCAGGAGATCGGGGGACTCGCCATTGGCGATGAGTTCTTCATCCCGGTAGGTGCGAATGGACTCCACGCCCTCACGGAGATTGCGCCAGTAGGCGGCAGTGTCGTGCGCACCGGGAACACGAAGGCTCATGCCGATAATGGCAATGTCGTTCGGATTGATTTCGAGTTCTTCAGTCATCTAATTCACCAGTGTTCGTGGGCCGCTCAGCGTCGCGGATGGTGGCAAATATGAGCCCAGTCCGCATCACGAAAGGTTGTCTTCTGCGCTCAGAGGAATGCCGTCTACGGGAGCACGTGCAGTCCGATTCGCAGTGAGAAGCATGGCAAAACACTGCTCCAGCAAGTCAATGCGATTGACAGCATCTGAGACATCGCGTTAGTTGCCAAGAGTTCCCTGTTGAGATCCTCTCGACGGGGTTTGGACGAGGTTGCAATGACGCCTTGGCCACATGGCGAGAACGCGCTGAATGACCGAGCTCCAAGCAGGTCCGACCTTGGCGAACTGGCCAACACGAACGCGCAACTAGGAGACAACATGGGCAGCCGAGAACAGCTTGATGCACGCATTCGCACGTTCGCGATCGAGATCGAAGACCTCATTCGCCGCGCCACGGAAGAGGGCATCAAAACCGCGATCGCAAGTGCGCTATCAAGTGGTCAGTTGGTAAGGCCCAGTGCATCCAAGCCCGCGGCAATGACGGTTGCGAAGGCGGGCAAGAAGCTCGCCGCCAGTGCCGCACCGAAGGCCGAGAAGCCCACGAAGGTTGCCAAGGCGGCCAAGCCGGCGAAGGCCCCGAGGGCGCAGAAGTCGGACAAGCGCAAGAAGGGCCAGAAGCGCAGCCCTGAGGAGCTTGCTGCACTGGAGGCCAAGCTTGAGGCGTTCATTCAGGCCAATGGCGGCAAGCGGATCGAGGAGATCGGCAAAGAGCTTGTCATCGCGACGTCGCAGCTCGCAGGCCCAGTGAAGAAGATGCTCGATGCCGGTCGCATTCGCTCGACCGGTGAGCGTCGTGCTACTCGCTACTACCCTTCCAAGAGGAAGTGACTGAACTTGTCAGTAGCTGACCTGAGCAGTGACTGAACGAGGCCGCCGTTGGCGGTCTTTTTCATTCCGTCAGATTCAACGAAGAACGACAAAGGCCACCGCAACGGGTGGCCTCATCGTAGGAATCAGTGCGTGTTGGTCAGTCGCTCATGCCTTCGCTTCTGCTTTGGAAGCGCTTCGGTTGCGAAGCCACGCTATGACGCCGGGAAGCAGTGAGATCAGCACAACGAGAATGATGACCTTCTCCAAGTGGTGGGTCACGAAGGGGAACTGACCGAGAAAGTAGCCGATGATCGTCATCGACAGCACCCAGCTCGCGCCGCCGATGATGTTGTAGAAAGCGAAGCGGCGGTAGGGCATCTGGGCGATGCCGGCGACCACCGGTACGAATGTGCGTACGATGGGCATGAAACGCGCGATGACGATCGCGGCGCCGCCGTGTTTTTCGTAGAAGGCTTGGGCTGCGCGGAGGCTCTCGGGGTTGCGGAGCTTCCACCACGCAAGGCGCATCCAATACGACACGATGTTGCCGCCGCGCTCTGGGCGAGGCGATTCTTTGAATAGGCGCGGACCGCTCTTCTGGCCGATGGTGTACGAGACCGCGTCGCCGACAATGGCGCAGATGATGAGCACGATGTTCAGCGTGAAGATGTTGAGCACACCACGGCTTGCGTAGAGTCCGGCCACCACAAGCAGCGAGTCTCCCGGGAGGAAGGCCACCAACGCGCCGGTCTCGAGGAAGATGATGAGCGCGAGCACCGGAAGGCCACCCCACTCGATGATTGGGCCGGGGTCGCGAAGAAGACTCAAGAGGTAGCTAATCGTTTCCACAGGGCGCGGGTAGCACACGAGATTCAATCATCAAGCTTGAGGGAGGGGCGCTTCTCCACTCGTTGCAAGCCACAGAATCAGGGGTAGATGCGCGCCGATGTCGAACTCGGGTTCTAAGGACACGCCGTCGATACCTCAAGCTGCGAGTGCATCCGATCGCAACAAGGAAGAGGTAGAGAGCAAAGCGTCGGACGCGTCGGACTCGAAGAACGCGGTCGCACTCCCCAAAGATGCGACCGACTCGAAGAACGCCATGTCCCCTGCGGATACGTCGAGCCTGACGCATCCGCATCCGCATGGGCATCACGCGAAGGGTGCGATGTGGAAGCTTGGTCTCGGCGCGCTTGGCGTGGTCTTCGGCGATATC
>Ga0105045_10003611_pt1 | contig 13316 bp, 11 predicted proteins | sample MAT02_FD_78089 | JGI IMG/M metagenome (GOLD analysis project Ga0105045, IMG submission 78089) | Freshwater microbial communities from Lake Fryxell liftoff mats and glacier meltwater in Antarctica - MAT-02 (megahit assembly) | ecosystem: Environmental > Aquatic > Freshwater > Ice > Liftoff...
GAAGCAGACGAACTTCAGATTAAAATGGCACAAGGTGCTAAACCGGGAGAAGGCGGCCAACTTCCTGGATATAAAGTAGATGAGTGGATTGGTAAAACCCGCCATTCGACTCCTGGTGTTGGTTTGATCTCACCACCGCCACATCATGATATTTACAGTATTGAAGATTTGTCTCAATTGATTTTTGATCTTAAAAATGCCAATAGAAAAGCGAGAATTAATGTAAAACTGGTGAGCAAAGCAGGAGTTGGAACAATAGCAGCCGGGGTAACTAAAGCAAAAGCTGACGTAGTTTTGATTTCAGGTCACGATGGAGGAACGGGTGCGTCACCAATCAGTTCCATCAAACATGCAGGTTTGCCTTGGGAACTTGGTTTGGCAGAAAGTCATCAAACTTTGGTCAAAAACAAACTCAGAAGCAGGGTTGTGGTTCAGGCTGATGGGCAAATGAAAACTGGTCGGGATATTGCCATTGCAGCGCTTTTGGGTGCAGAAGAATGGGGCGTTGCAACTGCAGCTTTGGTGGTTGAGGGATGTATAATGATGAGAAAATGCCATCTCAATACATGTCCGGTTGGTGTGGCTACGCAAGATCCAGAACTAAGAAAGCGATTTTCCGGAGATGCGGATCATGTGGTTAATTTTTTCAGATTTTTGGTTCAGGAGCTTCGGGAAATAATGGCTGAACTTGGCTATCGAACTGTAAATGAAATGATTGGCCAGGTGCAGAATTTGGTAACCCGCGAAAATATAAACCATTGGAAATTCAGTAAACTTGATCTTTCGCCTATTCTCTACAAATCTGAGCCAGCAGAAGGTGATACACTTTACAACAGCGAGGCACAAGACCATGAAATGGAGAATCTTTTGGATTGGAAATTATTGGAAGTAGCCAGGCCTGCTTTGGAAAAAATATCGAAAGTTAAAGCCTCTTTTTCTGTTAAAAATACGGATAGAACCATAGGAACCATTCTGTCAAACGAGATTACAAAAATTTATAAAGACGTTGGTTTAGAAGAAGATAGCATTCATTTTAAATTTAATGGTACAGCAGGTCAAAGCTTTGGTGCCTTTAATACCAAAGGCGTAACTCTGGAACTGGAAGGCGATGCCAACGACTATTTTGGAAAAGGACTAAGTGGTGCAAAACTTATCGTTTATCCTTCAAAAAAAGCGACATTCATAGCAGAAGAAAACAGCATTATAGGAAATGTGGCCCTTTATGGTGCCACATCTGGAAATGCATTTATCAGAGGCAAAGCAGGTGAAAGATTTGCAGTTCGGAATTCAGGTGCAAACGTTGTCGTAGAACGAATTGGTGACCATGGTTGCGAATATATGACGGGTGGAGTAGCGGTAATTTTAGGAAAAACCGGCAGAAATTTTGGGGCTGGTATGAGTGGTGGTTTGGCCTTCGTATATGATGTAAATGGTATATTTCCAGCCAATTGCAACAAAGAAATGATTGATTTGGATCCTGTTTCAGATGAAGATTCTAAAATCTTATTTGACTTAATAAACCAACATGCTGTATATACAGAAAGTACGGTTGCAAAATTTATCATATCCGATTTTGAAAATCAACTCAAGCATTTTGTAAAGGTTTTTCCAAAGGATTATAAAAAGGTATTGCAGAAAAAGGAAATATCTAAAGAGATAGCGAATAGAAAATAAAATAATTATCAATCTTTAAAAGAAAATATATGAAAATTGGTTTATCGACATAATTTACTTATAAAACAATCCATGTCCGATGCCATAAAAATTGTAAGCACTGAATTGATTAACCTGTATTTCAATATCAACGCAAATTTTCAAAAAAATATAAATCAACCAAGTTGGGATTATTCTTTTGTTTCTGACTTGTACTGCTACATTCAAAAAAAAACCTGATTTAAAAGACTTTTTGAATAAAAACCTATGAAAAGTCGGCGATTTTAAAAGATACACATTCAAAATTTTGAAAAAATGCTAAATACCAAGTTCTTTTCTTTCCTGCACTCTTTCTGGTTTGTTCAATTGCAGTACTTTGACAGTAGCATTAGAAACTATTGTTTTTCCAATAATTAAACCTTCCCGAATTTCAAAATGCTCATTCCAAATTTCAGTTCTTGGATTAAAAAGTCCAACAAATTCTTGATTAGGCAGCAAGATTGTGGCAATATTAGTACCTTTATAGGCATTACAAAACAAACATGTGTAGGCCAGATTTTCCAATCTGGTTTCTCCTCCATGTGTAATACCTATTATATGATCTATTTGGAAAGGAAAGAAGGAAAATGCATCCGGGAAATGGCAATATTCACAAATGAATTCAGCTCTTTCAGCAACAAGTTTTCTGATGTAACCAGAAACTCTCCTGTTCATGCAGCGATTCTATCCTTTGCACGGATTTTAGACATTCGCAACAAATGTTCGATAAGAAGAAATTGGTCTAACACCTTGTTTTCTTCTTCGTCCAAGCCTAAAGTCAATTGCTTCTTTAATAGGCTTTCAACATATTTCTGTGACTCATGGGAAGGCTTAAATGCGATAACAGATTCATTGTCAGGTAATGAGGTGAAAAAATCAACAATTTCATTAAACGGACTTTTTGTGGAATGCATGACAACTTATTTTAAATGCAAGTTAATAAGAATTGGAATGATTAAATCAAAATTTAAAGTCGAACCATTGATCCAATATTATTACACAAAGAACAACAAACAATTAATTTCTTATAAAAACCTAGCCAGCGTTTAAAAAATAAAAATTATCATGGGAAAGCCAACTGGATTTATCGAACACACAAGAGAACTGCCAACCAAACGCAAGCCCGCAGAAAGAATAAAGGATTATAAAGAGTTTGTAAACCGCTACACAGACGAAAAGCTTACGCAGCAATCCTCCAGATGTATGGATTGCGGGGTTCCATTTTGCCACAACGGTTGCCCGCTTGGCAATGTGATTCCAGAGTTTAACGATGCAGTTTATAACCAGCAATGGAAAGAAGCGTATGACATTCTTACATCAACAAATAATTTTCCTGAATTTACGGGTAGAATTTGCCCTGCACCATGTGAAACTGCCTGTGTACTAGGCATTAATCAACCGCCAATCGTTATTGAAGAAATCGAAAAACACATCATCGAAATTGCATTTGATAAAGGTTTTGTAAAAGCAAAAAGACCAAATGTGCAAACCGGGAAAAAAATTGCCATCGTCGGAAGTGGCCCGGCTGGTTTAGCCGCAGCAGCACAATTGAACTATGCCGGACATCAAATTACTGTTTTTGAACGTGACGATGCGCCAGGAGGGTTGTTGCGTTATGGCATTCCTGATTTTAAACTTGAAAAGTGGGTTATAGATCGCCGGATCGATATTATGAAAGAAGAAGGCGTGGAGTTTATTTGTCATGCCAATGTGGGTGTAAATATTTCTATAAAAGACATATTACGTGATTACCAAGCCATTGTGTTGGCGGGAGGTTCCACAGTTCCAAGAAATCTGAGCATTCCAGGTCGGGATCTGAAAGGTGTTTATTTCGCCATGCAGTTTCTGAAACAACAGAATAAAAGGGTGGGTGGAAAAGAGCCGCTTGCCTATCCCGAAATTGAGAGCAATATTTTTCCTGAAAATTTAACTGTAAAAGGTGAAAATGTAGTTGTGATTGGAGGCGGAGATACGGGCAGCGATTGCGTAGGAACCTCTAATAGACAGGGTGCGAAATCTGTAACCCAGTTTGAACTCTTGCCCAAACCACCGGAAGAAAGAACTGATTTCATGCCCTGGCCATCTTATCCAATGACTTTAAAAACAACTTCATCGCATGAGGAAGGTGTAGAAAGAAAATGGGCCGTTGCTACAAAAGCTTTTTTGGGAGATGAAAACGGAAACTTAAAATCTTTACAAATTGTAGATCTGGAATGGAGCACAGGTATTGACAACAGACCTGGAAAGTTTAACGAAGTGCCTGGAAGTGAGCGGGAAATTTCATGTGAGTTTGCCTTTCTGGCTATGGGATTTGTAAGTCCTCAATTTGAAGGTATTCTGCAACAACTGGAGATTGAGATGGACGAAAGAGGAAATGTTAAGGCTACAGAAAAGGCTTTTTCCACCAATTTGGCCAAGGTTTTTGCAGCTGGAGATATGCGCCGTGGTCAATCTCTTGTGGTTTGGGCCATAAGCGAAGGTCGGGAGTGCGCCAGAAAAGTAGATGAGTTTCTAATGGGCAAATCAATGTTGGAGAGTAAGGATCAGGCGTCTATGTTGTCTTTGATTTGAAAAATAGTGCTTTTTAAATTTTATTTTAAGAATTCACCAGCAAATTTTACCGAAAATTTCTTGGTTAGTTTGCCAAAAAACATCGTGTGATTTTTTAGGTCTTATATTTTTATACTATAGATTTTAAGCTGATATACAGTGCATAAATTGAATCTACTTGTAAACTTTTAAGAAGCAAAACGGGGTATATTTATCACAATTGTAAATTCTCCGTAAATAGAATTTTTAAAAAATGCAGTGTTATTACTGAAATCTTATAATATTTTACAAAAATTATGCAAATTTCCACGATAGCAATTTATTAGTAATTTATCTATAAAACTTTTAAAATCAATATCTTAATTAATTAATCTTGAAATAAGTTTAGATTATAATTTGAATATTGCATTAAAAATTATAATGTAATATTTTGCTACTAAAACAAGCATTTTAGGTAAAAACTAACTTGCAACATTGCATCGTTAAATACAAAAAATCATAAAATTTAAAATAACAAAAATGAAAAAAGTATTTTTAAGCCTATCCATCATAGGTATTGTATTATCAGTAAAAGCACAAGATTCTGGTTTACAAGCTGGAAAGCTATATGTAAATGGATCATTAGGTTTTTCTATGACCTCGCAAAAAAACGAGCACAAAATTGGAGGAACAACCCATTCTTCAGATGGTCCAAAAACTACCAATTTTAATATACTGCCATCCATAAATTATTTAGTATCCGATAAATTATCAATCGGTTTAGGAATAGGATATAATTATGAAAGCACAGAGCAAAAAGGTAGAGCACCATCAGAACCAGACCTAACAACTTCAACTGGTACTTTTGTAATCGCACCAATGGTAAATTATTTTATTCCATTGGGGAATGATAAATTCGGAATAATCCTTGGCGGTATGGTACCAATAGCTTTTGGAACGACCTCCAATGAAACAAAATCAGGTTCTACAACTACAACTAATGAGACGTCAAATACTGGTTTTGGAGTAAATATTATGCCAGGTGTATTTTATTTCCCATCTCCAAAATTTATGCTCACCGCAAGTATGGGTAATATTATTGGTTGGAATATGTTAACTAGAAAAACAGATGAAGGAACAGGTGCAAATACTGTTACCAATACAACTACAGCCACGAGTATTGAAGTATTTAATTTTGATACTTTTGGCCTTCAATTTGGTGGATCATTCTTTTTTTAATAAAATGTTATTGTAAACAAAAAAGCCGCAAATGCGGCTTTTTTTTGTGCTTGTCAAAAAAATTGCTTCAAATTCTAATTGAAAAACTCTTTCTATGCTCAGCTGTAAGTCCTAATCTTTGGACAGCCAACCTATGCTCAAGTGTGGGATATGCCATATTTCGCTCCCAGCCGTATCCAGGAAATTCTAAGGCAAGCTGTTTCATTATCCTATCCCGTTCTGACTTGGCTAAAATAGAAGCAGCCGCTATGCTGGCCACTTTTCCATCTCCTTTTATTATGCACTGATGTGGGATAAAAAGATAGTTTTTGAAACAGTTTCCATCTACTAAAATCAAATCTGGCTTTATAAGCAATTGATCTATTGCTCTGTGCATTGCCAAAATAGAAGCATTTAAAATATTAAACTGATCAATTTCCTCAGGACTACACCATGCCACAGCCCAGGCAAGTGCCTGGTTTTTTATTTCAACTTCTAGCTTTAATCTAAGTGATTCTTTTATTTTTTTTGAATCATTCAAGCCATCTAATTTAAAATGTCTTGGAAGTATTACTGCTGCTGCAACAACTGGCCCGGCCAGCGGACCTCTTCCCGCTTCATCGCAACCAACTTCTATAGTTTGCTTATTACTTATAAACCGGTCCATTCCTTTTTGTAGAATCTGTTGCTGATATTATTTTTTTTAACCGGTCAATAGCTTTGGCATTCTCTGCATTTAAGATTGAGGATTCAATGCTCTGCTTTTCAAAAGTGGTAAGATGCCAGGATAAAGAAGCCCTTTCTTCATTCTTTCCTTCTTCCGGATTTTGCAACAAATCTGCCTGAGACAAATACTGGAAAGTAACCACCTCCATAGGCACCTTCAAAGCTGAGGTAAGAAATTCCTCTTGCATATCATTGTTATGATCCTGATTTCTAGCCCAGTTGGCATACACAGAACCCACAGGATTTGCCAACCGCGAAAACCAGGAATCATTACTTCTCTTTTTAAATGACTTTTCCTTTGGTGTATCTCGTATGCAAATCAAAACAGTTCCTGACGTCTCATTCTCAATCCAATTCTTAAATGTATGAATAAATTTGAGCTCATCGCTAACCCCAAAATTATCACTAAGTCCACCATCCATTATCTCTATGGATGGTTGTGTTGGCATTGTTACATTAGGGGTTATATAAGGAAAAGTTGCATTCATCCGCAATGCAGAAGCAAAATTTAAACGCATAGCATCGCACTTATCAAAAAATCTGGTCATCTCAATGCCTTTTACCAACTTAAAGGCTGGCGTACAATTGTTATCATTCTTATCCCAGGTCATATAAGAGATAGGTTGAGGTGAAATATAAAGTTTCCTACCATCATTTACTATAACAGGGGCTACAAACATCATTGGAATAATGGCTTCTCTTTCCGGGTTTTTATAATGATAAAGGCTTTTATTTAGTGCATTATTTAGATTCTTATGGAGTGTTTGTTCAAATACCAAGCCTCGGTCTGCATTGTATTCATATTTTCCATCATTATATTTTTTTAATCTAACTACTATATCATTGGTTATGAGTGAAAAAACTACTGGATTTAATATATCCTTTGACATATTATCAATATATTTTCGCTCAAAGTAATCGACTGACGGAGTAATTTTACTTTGTAAAAAAAGTTCTCTAAAATATGCTGCTCCAAGCAATCCTCCGGACGCTCCTGTTATTAAAACTGTATTGTCTATCAGTTTACTATTCAGCATACTATCTACAAATTGGAGCGTTCGCATTGTCCATGTTGCTGACCTTATTCCACCACCACTTGTACAAACAAAAAGCATTTTTGGTTTATCCAGACCTGTTTTAATTTTCCATCGGTTTAAAATTTCTATGGTTGAAAGTGAATCTGAAGAATAGTTTTTGTCATCAGCCATTGCCCTGATTTTTGCATTGCTGTATTCAACAGATTTGCCGTAATTGATCCCAAAAGCCTGGTAAGTCCGATTTAAAATACCAAGTGAAAAGAGGATATTTATAATGAAAGCAAAACCTAAAAAAATCGAAATACTCCAACCTCGAAGCCAAAAGCTAATGGCTCCAATAATCATCAGGATAAAACCAAAAAAAAGGAAAATGCTGGCACCTGCTGGAATCTGAAAAATGGCAGAACCACTAAAAAAGCCAAGAATCATTAACAAAACAATAGTAACCAACTCCAACATCACAGCAGATAAGTGGTTCGAACTAAAAACCTCCTGATTCATTTGCATTCTAACTGGAATTACTTGGTTTTTTGCCTCATGAATAGAAAAATTGGGAGCAATAAAATGTCCTATTCTTTGTCCGGAACCTCGAAAAGTTCTTATCCTTTTCCATACAGAAAGTCTGTAAAAGCTTAGATTTCGGAGTTTACCATCCAATAATCTCGTGAAGCGAACCATTTGTTTGCTTTGAATGATCCTGAAATAAAATATCGCCAATATCTGAACCCATAAAAATCCACCAATAAATGCACAAGCTTCAAGCGCTGCTTCAATTGGTTGTTCCAATCCACGCTCAACCTGAAAATGCCAGAATTGCCAGCAAAAAATAAGGACATAAAAAACAGGCAACAGGCTATTGTTGAAAAGAAATCTAAAAATGGCATTCTTGAATCCCGACAAAAATCTAAATCTTTCTGAATCAAGAATATAACATGTGATTTGGAACGATGCATTAAAGATTCCAAAACCAAGTCCGAGAATAAATAAACTTCTGCCGTTTACTTTTCCCTGATATTCCGGGTCCAGGAATAGGTATGGGATCCCAAAAAGTTTGCCCCAATCCAGGAGAATAAATCCAAAAAGCAAAATCCAAAACAAAATTATGACCTGATTCTTCTTCAGGTTCATAAGCAAAAGCTGGATTGGGAATGACCTCCAAAGGCTTTTGAGAATATTTTTGAGGATAATGAAACTCAAATTAAAAAATTTCGTTTAAGGATAAAATTCTGATACAAGGTCAGAAACACATTCGCAAATAGATTTACCCTTTAACGGCAAATCTTACAGATGAATATGATTTCCAAATTGAACAGAAAAAATCCAGGAGATTCAAATTATTTTTGATAAAACACTGAAAACCTATGGAAAATCCAGCAATCGTATATTTATATCTGTATGTGGCTTTGTCGGACAAAGATTTTTCAACTATTGAGGCTGATATGATTATTTCAAAATTAAAGAAAAATCCGGCTTATAACGGAATGAATACCAATGAGTTCATTGATGACATCTATCAAAATTTTCTGAGATTACCATTCGATTCAGTTTTGATGTACCTGGAAAATTACATGTCTGAAGTTCAACTTTCTGAAACCGAAAGAAAAAATGTAATGCTTGATTTAGAAGAAATTATTGAAGCGGATGGAATAGTTAGAAAAGAAGAACTGCAAGCTTTCAACCGGATCAAAAAATATTTGACAATAGAATTATCTTCTCCAATAAAAGCACGTGCTTAAAAACCAGCTACCATAACCTCTATTTTTCCCTTTGCTTGAATAACAGCCTGAATGCCAACTGGTGTAACCAAAATTGATTTAGGTGTGAGCTCATTCAATTTTCCATTCAGGTTGATATTTTTATTCATTTTGTTTCCGGCCAGATTTTCCTGAATCATCTTTTTTCCTTCCTCTAGCTGGCTCGCAACTGATATAGAAAAGTAAGGCTCCATCAATTTTAAAAATTTGCCATGCGCCAACCAATCAGCAGTTTTGGCTAATTTATTTTTTGTATCTAATTCAAAATCAAGATCTTTAATTTTAACACTGGTTGTCCCCGCATCGTAAAATGGTTTTCCTTTTAAGTAAACTTTCCCATTTAATGCGCCAATCAAATTTGTGGCTATTATTATTTCATCCCCTTGTCCGTAAATATCAATGTCCACAACGGTGATTTTATATTTGCCTTCTTTAAATTCATACGTTTTGCCTCCTGTTTGGTCCATCGCTATTTTTTTCAAAGTGGCAAATGGAATTTCAGTTATCATGCCAACCTCAAATTTTTCATCTAGCTTATCCTGAATTTTTAAAACAGGTAGTGTAGCCATTACCGCATTTGTAGGTTTATTACCAATAAATGTTTCTGTAATTGCTGTCATACCAATCGCCACTCTCACATTTCTACCTTTGTTTGATAGAGGTGTCATCAAAAGATCCTGCGGTGTAACTTTTAACCATGCTTGATTGGCTTCATTTATTAAAAAAGGCTCTTGAACTGCTTTCCAGGCAGTTTCTATTTGTGGTTTAAGATTGATTTTTCCAACCTCATTGTCCACCGTTTTGACAACATTTGGAAGTTCGCGATCCATAATTTTTTCAATAATGGAAGTTATAGGTAATTCAAAAAAACCGATTTTCACTTTGGGCTCACTAACCCATTTGTATCCGTTGGGTGTAGTTGCCGTGTTGATTTTCCAATTCTGGTCAATACTCAATCGGGTAAGAAAATTCAAATCCAGATCAAACTGGGTATCTTCATATTTGGAAACCGAGAGTCCGAATTTTTCTATTTTCCAGCCTGCTTTTGCATAAATATTTACGGGAACTTTGATATTAAAAAGATTACCTCCTTTTGCTTCAATGGCCAAAGGAAGCCTTTTTGAAACTTTAATAATCAAATTGTCACCACCATTATTATCTAAAGAATTGTCTTCAAAAAGAACGGAGCCAAGCTGTTCGTTTATTTTTCTTTCAACATCATTTAAGGAAATTTCTATGGGTATATTTAATGTAGATGTTTCCTTAATTCTTTGAATAGCAGTTTGATAAGAGGCAGTTGGAGGAGGAGCAAAAAAGGGTTTCTTTGATGAGCAAAATTGAAAAAAAGCTAAAACTAAAAACAGAGAAATCCGAAAAACGATTACTTTCAAAGTGGTCATAAAATGTTTAAAAAAGCGCAAAACTAACGCAAAAGCCTCTTTGAGCCCTTAAAGAATTGAATAAAAATTTACAATTAATGTTTAAGATTTGGATCAACTTTTACCCCTATTTACCAGAAACAATTTCCTGATTTTCAATAATACAAAGCCCCTTAGTTTTTGACAATAGTGAATTCACTAAAGAAATTGCAACCGATTGTGCCGAAACTGCCCTGAGTGATTTTGGAAATAAAAAGTTTAGATTCCTGAAAATAAACTGCCCTATCTTTTCCCCAGGCCGGTTTTCGATTCTTTCGCCCAAAAGTAAGCTTGGTCTTATAATTATGGTTTTGCTGAATTTTAGTTCAATCAATTTATTCTCGAGCTCTGCTTTTGATCGGTTGTAAAAGAGAAAGGATTTAAGGTTTGCTCCTTTTGAAGAAACATTACAAACCGATTGTACGCCAGCATTTTTTGCCAATCGGGCCATTTGGAATGGAATTTCAACATCTGTTTCAAAAAAAGCTTCCTTACTTCCAGCTTTGGCAATGGTTGTACCAATCGCCATAATGAGTGCATCGGCTTTGGGAACAGATGCAGGTGGGAGACTGCCAATTACCCAACTTAATTTGGGATCCGATATTTCCTGGGCCCTTCTGGCATAAGCGGTAATAGATTCTATATCAGGTTGTTTTAACAAATTTTCAAGGATTTTTCCGCCAACCAAACCTGTGGCACCAGCCAAAATTATTTTCATGTTTTTTTTAAAAATTAGCAAAACGAATTGACCAGATCTACTCTTCTGGCGTGGTTTCCACCTTCAAATTTTGCACTTAAAAATGCTTCAACCATCTTCCAGGCATAATCAGGCGCTGTAAACCTCGATCCCAGACAAATAATCTGCGCATCGTTGTGTTGTCTTAAAAGTGTAGCCACTTCAGTATTCCAGGCCAGGCCTGCCCGAATGCCCGTAAACTTATTGGCTGCTATCACCATTCCTTCACCACTGCCGCAAACCAAAATACCAAGTTCAGCTTTTTTTTCCTGAATGGCCAGACTTACTTTTTCGGCAAAGTTTGGATAATCAACCGATTCTTGTGTAAAACAACCCACATCTTCAAACGAAAATGCATGGTCATTCAATCTTGTTTTGATGTATTCTTTGAGAATAAATCCGGCATGGTCGGCACCTAAATATATTGGAAGCATAAAGCAAATTAAGGTCTTAAGTTAGCTAAAAATTCTAATTATCTTTAAAACAAAAAAGCTCCAGAGTTACCCGGAGCTTCTTTGTTTGTAAAATTCTCATTAAAACCCGCCCCTAAACTTATAGGTTTGGGCAACTTTGTCTATTGCAACTACATAAGCACCAATTCGTAAAGTCGAATTATGCTTTTGCGCCGTATTATATACTTTGTCAAAAGCATCCTTTAAAATCCGGTCGCTTCTTCTTTGTACGCGGTCAAGTCCCCATTTATAACCGAGTCGATTTTGTACCCATTCGAAATAAGAAACAGTAACCCCACCTGAATTAGCCAAAATATCTGGTACAGCCATTATGCCCTTTTCCTGAATCATAGAATCTGCCTTGGCGGAAGTTGGCCCATTTGCACCTTCTACAATCAATTTGCAACGAAGGCTATTTACATTTTCATGGGTAATTACATCTTCTTTGGCCGCCGGCACAAGTACGTCAACCTCAAGCGCCAAAAGCTCATCATTTGTTATCAATTGGGCATTTTTGTAGCCTTCCAATGACATATTATTGGCATCCCGGTATGCAATTGCTTCTTCAATATTGATTCCATTTTCATTGAAATAAGCACCAGAAACATCGCTGACACCCAAAATCTTTACACCTCTTTCATGCAATAGTTTGGCAGAAATAGAACCTACATTTCCAAAACCCTGTACGGCACAAGTAGCTTTAAACGGATTGATTTTTAGCTTTTCCATTGCGGCAAAAGCTGAAACCATTACGCCTCGGCCAGTTGCTTCCACACGTCCTACGGAGCCTCCAAGAACAAGCGGTTTTCCGGTTACTACAGCTGTAATTGTAGTACCATGCGCTTTAGAATATTCATCCATCAACCAGGCCATTTCTCTTTGACTTGTGCCCATATCTGGCGCAGGAATATCTTTATCTGGTCCAAAAACATCGAGGAGCGCCATTGTGTATGCCCTGGTGAGTCGCTCTATTTCGCCGGCAGACATACTTCTTGGATCGCAGGTTATTCCGCCTTTTGCTCCTCCATAAGGAATATCAACCACAGCACATTTCCAGGTCATCCAGGCGGCAAGTGCTTTTACTTCGTCAATATTTACATCCAACGCATATCGGATTCCACCTTTCGAAGGACCCAGAATGTTGGAGTGTATTACTCTATAACCCTCAAAAACACGCACTTGCCCACTATCCATGGTAATGGGCAATGCCACAATTACTTGCTTGGTTGGTGTTTTGAGTACGTTATAGGTAGATGGATCAAGCCCTAAGATCTGTGCAGCCACATCGAAGCGGGACATCATAGATTCAAAAGGATTTTCTTTGTCCTTAATAGGAGCAGGTTCTATATAAGAAGCCATGTAGAATTACTAATTTGGTGGTATTTTGGCCGCAAAAGTAGCGGAATTCTGAAACAAACAAGGAAGAAATAATCTAACCCACAATCAATTGCTGACCTGGTTTTATATGCTTGCTTTTTAGGTTGTTTAGTCGGATCAAGTCCTTGATGCTAAGCTTTGTAAATTTTTTGGTTATGGAATAAAGTGTATCTCCTTTTTGAACCAGATACGTTTTTGGAAGCTCAATTCTGATTTGTTTTTGTTTTTTTACTTTGACTGATTTTACAATCAATTTATCAGATTCAACTCCTGATTTTTGGCTTTCCGTTTCAACAAGCTCTTCTTTTATTTCCTGACAAGCTGTTTCTGCTGAGCATATTTTAAGGATTTGGCCTGTTTTTAAAAGATCTGTTTTA
>Ga0105045_10003612_pt1 | contig 13315 bp, 8 predicted proteins | sample MAT02_FD_78089 | JGI IMG/M metagenome (GOLD analysis project Ga0105045, IMG submission 78089) | Freshwater microbial communities from Lake Fryxell liftoff mats and glacier meltwater in Antarctica - MAT-02 (megahit assembly) | ecosystem: Environmental > Aquatic > Freshwater > Ice > Liftoff...
AAGAAAACTGTCTTGAATGAAAGGACTCATAGTTGAAAGGTTCTAATCAGGCAACCAATATACCCAGTAAAAGCTATATTCCCAGCAACATTTCAAGATTAAAAAAAGATGTTTTAATCTTTTATTTAGTATCTTTGGAGGCGAAAGCTATGAAAGCAACCACATTGCCGACACGGAGAAAAATAAAAGGGATTGTATTGTTACTGGCTTTGGCTTGCTTATTCTTTAGCTGTGAAAAGCTCGAGGAAAAAGAGGTAGGTCAAGAAGTACGGTCAAGGGTCCGGGACTATATTCGGCCTATCCCTGGAGAGGATGAAGAAATAGCAGCAGATCAAATCAAACTCGGGGAAGTCTTGATTGCCTACTCTGACTGCTACGATTGCCACACCCGGGAAAATAGGTCCAAAGGTCCTTCCTTTCAGGATATTTCCAAACGGTACCCCATCAGGCAGGTGTACATAGACCTTCTGGCCAGAAAAGTAATCAGTGGTGGCACTGGTTCTTGGGGATACCCGATTATGAATCCGCATCCCACTATTTCCATGGAGGATGCACAAATCATGGTCACCTTTATCCTTTCTTTATAGCATAAAAAAAAATGAAAATAGCCTAGGTTTTCGGTTCGTGGGTATGTAAAAACTCCCACCGCTTTCTTACCGGAGTTTGCAAGAAACTTAAAATTCCCACAAGGATCTCCACCTACCCACATCATCATTGATAAATAAAGGATAAATTTCTTGCTCCGTCAAAATTTTTCAGAAAACAATCGAATGAAGCTACCTGACGAAAACCCATTCATTTTCGGTACTTAGGTTATCGGCATATTCGTACCCATCTTGTCTGAAAGTCTTCAGTTGCTCCGGGTCATTGATGCGGCTTTTGATAATCTCATTGGTCATCCTACCCCTGGCTTGTTTCGCAAAAATACCAATGATTTTATAGTCACCGTCTTTGTAATCCTTAAAAACCGGATTAATAATCCTTCCCCCAAGTTTGCTTTGGTCCACCGCTTTGAAATATTCCTGCGAAGCCAGGTTAACCACTATTTCATCGTCTTTGGCCTCATTGATGGCTTTTGCAATCTTACTCCCCCAATAACCGTATAAATCCTTTGCCCTACTGTTTTTAAGTTTAACACCCATTTCCAACCGATAGGGTTGAATAAGGTCCAGGGGCTTCAACAGCCCGTAAAGTCCAGACAGGATACGCAAATGTTTTTGGGCAAACTCAAAATCTTCAATCGAAAATTCGTCGACATCGATTCGTGTATAAACATCCCCTTTGAATGCCAGCAAGGCCTGTTTGGAGTTTTCGACAGAGAATTCATCCTCAAAACCCTGGTACCTTTTCCGGTTCAACTCCGCCAAATTGTCACTTACGCCCATCAGCTCCTTGATATCACGCACCGACTTTTTTCTCATTGTTTTTACCAATCCCCTGATTTCTTTATCAAAGTCCGGTTGTGTGTACTGGTGGAAAATGCTGTCACTAAGATCCAATGTTTTGGATGGAGAAATTAAAGTTATCATGCTCAGTCTATTACTACAATTGCTTTTTTTAAGGTTCTGTCTATGCCCTGTGCTATGTTACTATAATTCACTACTACAGGATAGGTCCCGATAGGGACTTTTTTCCCATTCACAACACCATCCCAGGCACATAGCGAAATATTTTCGGAAGGGTTTGATTGTTCACAATAATAAATCAATTCGCCCCATCGGTTGTAAATGTAAACCCCCAATTTGTCAATGGGACCTTTGGTATAAATTACAAATCCCCGGTTTGGATCCAGCGGTACGATGGCGTTGGGAAATGAAACATTGACCTCACAGTCTTCGATTACCACAAATTGTGTTTCAAATTCGCAGCCCTGATCATCCCAAACCCGCAAGGTATATGTACCCGGTAGTGTGGGGGTAAACTGACTTTCTGTTGAAAGTACCTCTCCCTCTAAAATCCACTCGAAAACCTCGAAAGGTCCTGCCTCCAAATTGGCGAGGTTACCTTCGATCGCACAGATGGTATAGCTGGGTGCCAGCATCGGCGGGAGTGAGGAAGACTGGATAATTTCGATGGTCTCACTGCCTACTTCGCAGCCTGCCTCATTAAAAACCCGTACTTGGTAAATCCCCGGATCGGCTACCTCAACAATTGGATCGGTTTGTCCCTGAATTTCCATAAATTCACCTCCCACTTCACGGTACCAAGCTATTCGGTCCACTCCTGTCAAATCACCGGAAGCGGTAATGGTGGTGAACGTAGCGTCCCCACAGATATTTGGGCTGCTCAGTTCCACTTCCACCAGTTGCTCCACATCGATGATCTCCACAGTTTCCGGATTTGGTAAAGCACAACCTCCCAAGTTACTTATCTCTACGGTATATTCCCCTACAGGCAGCTCAACGGATAGTTCGGCCTGATTAATAAAATCGTCCACAAACCTTTCTCCCCCGGTGAGGCTGATGATTTCATAGCTCCCGGAGGCAGGGCCATTGACAAAGGTAAAGACAATGGCTCCATCTGTAACGCCATCTGGTCCACAGACAGGGTCTCTTACATTCAGCTCATACAAGACATCGTCCGGTGGACTGGCATTTTCAATTATCGCAACTTGCGAAGCGGGACAACCCCCAGAATATCCGGTAAAGGTATAGGTTCCTGGCTCAAGCCCCCCAAAAAGATGGGTCTCACCAATTGCGAGGTCAAAAATAACCATTCCCGTTTCTCGCAAAACCAAACTGTCCAATACCGTTATGGCGCTTATTTCAACGAATCCATCCGGAATTTCGCAACTCTCCGCCGGGGAGATTGCCAGCACTTCAAAATCTGCCGGGGGACTTACCAACAACGTGGTTGACCTCTCTATCGGGCAGTCACTGTTTAAAGGATCAGCGGTCAGGAAAAAAAGCTCGTACTCGCCAGGCCCGTCCAACCTTCCAGTATTGAGCGTGAGCTGAAGGGTGTCTCTCAGGGTTATTCGATCCGTAGTGCCCATCAACTGGATTGACCATGTACCGTTCACCGGGGTATTGGGAGTGAAAACTACCGTTTCCCCATAACATACTACCTCTTCATCCTGATCAATTTCAAAGTCAAAGGCCGGCCCTACAAACACGGATTTGGAAACCGGACAAGTTTGAAACGTTTCCGCCGTTTCCCCATCAGGAAGTCGATAAGCCACAGTCACCGTATAGATACTCTCTTCCGTTACCTCCAATACATTCTGGTCGCCCACAATTTCACCTGCGGCATTTTCCCATACAAAAATATATTCAGCCAATCTTGGATCTTCCGGATCCACAGCCACCAGTTCCAAAACCGAATCTTCACAGAGGGAAATCTCTGAAGGCAAAATGATCTCCGGAGAATCCAGAACCTCCACTTCTAACCTGAAAACTTCCTCCCACGGTTGACCGCATCTGTCAACTTGGAGTTCTACAGTGAATATACCTACCTCTACAAAGGTGTATTCCAACTCCTGAAAATCTTCACCTCCGTTCAGGAACTGGTCGATGACCTCTCCCGCCTCATTATATATGGTCCAATTGTACAAATCAATGTCAGGCTCTCCTCCTCCTGAAAATAATCCCACAGCTCCCTCTTCCGCACTTAGACAAAGGCGATTCGGACCGGAAAGCGCGGGATCCGGGATACCACTTCCGGATTGCTGCACAAACGACGGCAATCCCAAATTGGTGGTTCCCGGCATCGGATCAACGCCATCCTGATTAAAGGTGCTGGGATTACAGGCCTGGCCGGCAAAAACTTGCCCTATCCGATTGGATCCGACAATGGCAGCATATACTTGTCCATCAGGCCCTATTTGCAGAGCACCCAAGTCAAGCCCTTGGGTTTGGGGTACCGGGCTGCGGTTATCCAGGATACACTGCTCTATTTGGGCTTGCGTAGTGGCTGTTTCGAAACAGTCAGGGCAGATCGTTGTCACCGGATTGTTGGGATCACTGTTATCCGTCTGCTCCAAACCCTGTATAAAAAGCTCCTCAATCCCCGGCCCACCATTTCTATAGGAAACATAAACCCTGGAATTGTCAGCAGAAAATTCCAACCCATAGATTTCTCCTTCAGACCCCAAATCCAACAACGCATATACCTCCATCTCCCCGGTGGATTGGTCAAAATCAAATATTTCCAGGCGATTGGTACCTCCGTCGGTGTAGGTTACAGCCAGCTTTGAACCGTCGCTGCTAAACTTCATGCTTCCAACACCCGTCCCAAAATTATGGACACCACCTACCGAATTAAACACGGGTCGTCCGATTCCCTGTCCGGACACAGGGTACATCCGGAAGGTATTATTACCCATTTCATGAAACACCATCCAGGTAGTGTCTCCCGAGTTCAGAGCTGCGGAATGCTCTGTACTGGGGCTGAACAGGAAGTTATCTTTGGTAAGAACGTTTCCTATGCCATCGGGATTATCTCCTTTAATATCGACCAAAGAAAACTTCACCTGATTTTCGCCTCCTGAACCTCGTTGGGTGGTGAACAGATAAAACAAGGTTTCATCAGAGGAGACAGGGAGCGCTGTCACACTTTGCGCGGACAAATTGTCCCCGCCAATATTTTCTCCATTTTGCATCGGATCCCCATTCAAGTCCCAAACGGTCTGTCCATCCGTGTAAAACAGGACCTGGCCTGCCTGATCTGAGATCGTGGTGACCCCAGCTGGGATATTTTGCGGATGGGGATTTTGGATTGGACGGGGAGTAGGTGCTTCCGGGTCATTGGGGTCCGGGTTGAAATCAAGTCCCGCACCGTCACCAAAATACCAAATGTTGTTGCTTTGGTCTTCCACATCCCACATCTGAATACGAATGCCTGCATACGAATAACAGGAAGAACCCACCTCCCGAACCAAAACCCAATAGTACCCCGGCCTACAAACTTCATTGGGAGCCTCAGGCCCCCACCCTTCTTCCCGCTTGTTGGACCAGAAATATTCATAGTTGCCACCCTGTCCTCCACCACCCTGTCCACCACCAGGTTGGCCGATACCCGGTTGTCCAATTCCAGGCTGCCCTATCCCTGGCTGTCCGATCCCGGGTAGGCCAATTCCAGGTTGTCCTATACCAGGTTGTCCTATGCCAGGCTGACCTCCACCCGGCTGCCCACCCTGGTCTCCTCCGCTCTGTACATCCAAGAGAGGCATCAGATCTATACAGGCTGGATCGCACAAGGTAGTGTCTGCCGGGTTAAACTGCACTTGAAGATCGTTTTCCGTCAACGAAATGTTTTGGGTTACTTCACGGGTTTCCCCATCGGCAAAGGTTACCACCAACGAGACAGTTACCTGTTGCTCTGCCGTGGCTTCCCTTGGGAGCAACAAATGTTCTACTGAAAGATCCAACTCTATTTCCTCCCCCTCTTCATCTACTAGAGGAGGTAAAATTTCCCACTGAAAACTCACGGGACGATAATTGCGAGGAGAAATCTCGCTGGTGAGGAGCAATGGATTGTTCATACACGGCATGTCCGGCTCCCAAGTAAACGTTACCTCAGGACCGATGTCAATGGTTGGAGTAAAAACGGTAAAAATTGTCCCACAAAAATCCGTGCCTTCAAAAGGATCTCCCTCTATAATTACCCCTGACATCGCTTCCACATCCGGATTTGTCACCCTTCCGAGTAATTGGGGTCCTCCCGCTGTTTCTTCATAAATATAATACAGCTGGCCGTCAGGCCCAACACGCACATCATAAATCCGGAAAACATCATGTCCCAAGGTCAGGGGAAGTGGGCCCATCTCGGGCTCGGTAACATCATCGTCTCCATTGTCAACGCCGGGATCAGGCTCAGGAACTTCATCCGCTTGCGTGCCGTCTGTGCGAATCCTAAACAATTGATCGCCCTGGGAATAATAAATCAGCTGTCCATCAGGGGAAAAAGCGGCCCCATTGATCGGGGACAAACCTCCGGTGCCTTCCAAGGCCAGCGGCTCACCAAAAACTCCAGCTGCACTGTCAAATGGAAGTATCAACAAATCTTCACCGGGAGTCTGCGGAATAATAATGAGTTGTTCGGATTCTTCATCAAATATGAATGCTTTGGGCACAATATTCAAAGGCAAGGACTGCAACAACGTAAATTGGCCTTCCTGATCTTCTATTCTATGCACCAATAAATCACTCCCGTCAAAGTGAATAAGGTAACTCGGCGATAGTGGGGTTTTGATCACAGCAATAGCCCCTTCTGCATTTCCAAAGCTTCCCCCAGGCGAAACAGCACCTGCGGGAGGCTGGTTCGTAGGCGCACCCCCTTGCTGGTTCATGTCCACAATATCGTACTCCAATTCCCCGCTTCTATTGATATAAAAAAGGTAAAAACTTCTTTCTCCTCCAAGTGCCAGGTCGTAATACAACACAGAAATAGCGACTGACTGCCGCTCGGTTTCATCGCCCCCCAACTCGCCGATTATACCCTGAATGGGTTCGTTGAGGTAGTTGTAAACCAAAGCTCCGTCTGTATAAAATAGAATTTCACCCGTGATGGGATCAATGGCCATCGCTGTGTTTCCCTTTCCCAGCGTAACACTCCCTGCCAGACTGGCTACACGGGCCCGCCCATCTTTTCCAAAAGACAGGTAGTTATTTTCCCCTCCCTCACAATAGCCAAAAATCCATTCGTTATTATTGAAACCTTGAGAATGCCCAGCCTGTGTCCCTACCAAAAATAAGATCAAAATTAATGAAACAAATAATCGTATACTTATGTACTTAGGGTTAGATTTCATAATTTACCGGATGCTTTATATATACTATAAAGACACCAAAACGTTTAATAGCTGTTTAGTTTCCAATTAACGTATAAATCTTTGTTTAAGTCGCAAATCAATCGAGTTTTTTTTATACTGCTTTTGATGGCCGTAACCAACAAAAGCCTTGCTCAGGATCCGCAGTACAGCCAGTACTACGCTGCGCCGTTATTTCTTAATCCGGCATTTGCAGGGTCAGAACTTGCCACCCGTGTGGGAGTCAACTACCGCAGCCAGTGGCCGGGGCTTGATGCGAACTTCAGCACCTTTTCGGCTTATGCGGATGGATTCCTTGAAGAATACAATGTCGGTGTCGGCGTTTTGGTAACTAACGATGTGGAAGGTACTGCCGGATTACATTCAACGTCAATTTCAGGCCTCCTTTCCTATGAACTACGGGTAGCAGATGGGGCCTATTTCAGGCCTGGTTTTCAAGCCACGTATATGAGAAGGGACATCGGGTTTTACGAAAACTTGGTTTTTGCCAATCAAATAAATCCGACGAATCCATTTGGCCCCTTATTGCCAGGCAATAACCTGGCAGGGTTTGGTGATCCGGTAAATATGGTCTCACTCTCACTTGGTGGTTTGTTTTTCACCGAGAATTTTTGGCTGGGATTTACTACCCACCACATCAATCAACCCAATCAAAGTTTTATAGAATCAGGATCCAGCCATCTACCCATAAAGTATTCCATCCATACAGGCTACCGCATTTCGCTGGGAAATGGACCCATGCGCCGGGATTTCACCCACATGTACCGCGAGCGGTATTTTACCCCAACAGTCAACTACAAAAGACAGGGACCGTTTGAACAACTGGATGTAGGCGGGTACTTTTATGTAGAACCAATTGTCTTTGGACTCTGGTACCGCGGATTACCCTACAAACCCGTAGAGCAACAAAACAACCGGGATGCCATCGTTCTGATGGTCGGTTTTAACCTCCCCTCAGGTTTAAATGTGGGATATAGCTTCGATTATACCGTTTCCCAGCTGGGCATACAATCCGGAGGTGCACACGAGATAAGTCTTTCCTATATTTTCCCTCACAAGAACCCGGGAGCACCAAGAAAAAGGTCAACCATTCTTCCCTGTCCTAAATTTTAACTCCTTCATTGCAACATGCAACCCATCACAATCCAATACCTTCTGATAGGTATATTAACGTTTAGTTTTGTGTCTTCTAAACTCTTGAGCTGGCTGAATTCCAGTAGGAAACCCGGTCCCTTACCGGAAACCCTCCACAATTACGTCAGTGCTGAAAAACTTCAAAAAGCAACTGATTATAAAAAAACCAACTTTCGGTTTGGGTTGATAACCGGCCTTTTCTCCTTTGTATTGACAGTTGTATTTATTGCAGTTGGCTTTTTTGGTTGGTTAGATGAATTCCTCAGGCATTTTACCGACCACATGCTTTGGCTCCCCATTATCTACATGGGAGTTTTATTGATTGGCTCTGACATATTGAGCATTCCCTTCGACTATTACCATACCTTTGTTATCGAAGAAAAATTCGGATTTAACAAGAGTACACTAGCTACTTTCTTTACGGATAAATTAAAAGGATACCTGATTTCTATACCTGTTGGAGGCGGTTTGTTGATGGCCTTGTTGGCATTGATCCAATATATCGGTCCTGATTTTTGGTGGCAGTTTTGGATCATAGCGGCAGTGTTCATGATCCTTGTCAATAATTTCTACTCCAGCCTGATATTGCCGCTATTCAATAAACTCTCTCCGCTGGAAGATGGTGAATTGAAGGAAAAGATAATGGGGTATGCCAAATCGGTAGATTTCTCCCTAAACAATGTCTTTGTTATTGATGGAAGCAAACGATCTTCCAAGGCAAATGCTTTCTTCTCCGGCTTTGGAAAACAAAAAAAGGTGGTTCTTTATGATACCCTCATTGACCAACATCAGCCGGACGAACTAGTTGCCGTATTGGCCCATGAAATCGGGCATTATAAAAAGAAACACATCTTGCAGGGAATGGGAATTGGGATTCTTCAGACTGGTTTGATACTTTACATTTTGTCACTTCTCATCTACAGCGAATCAATGAGCCTCGCCCTTGGTGGCTCGCAAGTGGCTATACACTTAAACCTCATTGGCTTTTCCATGTTATTTTCTCCACTATCCTCCCTGATAGGAATTGCCATGAATTTGCTAAGCCGAAAAAATGAATTTGAAGCGGATGCATTTGCAAGGGAAACCTACGACGGCCAACCCTTGGCCAATGCTTTGAAAACGCTATCTGTCAATAGTCTCTCAGAACTGAACCCGCACCCCTGGTATGTGTTTGTAAATTACTCCCATCCACCGCTACTTCAGCGCCTTAAACGACTTGAGGGGGTTTGACTTTAGTAAATTCCCGCTACTTTTACACGGTAAAGAGCTACATGTAAACCCTTACTATACTATGCCTGCATCTGTCATGACCCAACTTGGGTTTTCCTCCGATTTGTTGAGTTCCGAAGAAAAATCCTTTCTGGATACCCAAGGCTATTTAAATTTGGGCCCAATCCTGTCGGAACAAGAACTTGAATCCATTCGTAGACGGGTCGCTATTTTGATAGCTGAGGAAGGAGAAAAAGCCGGCGTAGAATTGAGAGAATCGGTTTTCGTCCGGAATAAAATAGATGAAGGGGCTGAAAGATTGAGCGATTTGGTAAACAAAGGGTCCGAATTCGATATTTTTTATTCCCATCCCAAGGTTCTGGCAGCCATAACTCATGTATTGGGAAGTAATATCAAGCTTTCCTCACTCAACTACCGTGCAGCCATCCCGGGAGCTGGGCTTCAAAAATTACACGCAGACTATCCGGAGCCCGTGCCAGAGCGTGACTACCGGGTCTGCAACTCCATTTGGCTGTTGGATGATTTTTCAGAAAAAAACGGGGCTACACGTATTGTTCCCGGCACCCACCTGCGTCAGCAACTTCCCCAAGATGTGATGGAAAATACCATGGATCCCCATCCGAATGAAATTATTCTGGAGGCTCCCGCGGGTTCTGTGGTCATATTCAATTCCCATGTATGGCATGGTGGCACAACTAACCGTACAACGCGTTCCCGAAGAGCAATTCACAGTTATTTTTGCCGGCGAGACCAGCCCCAACAAATCACGCAAAAAACCTATATCCTCCGGGAAACTCTTGAACGAATTTCTCCCTATGCTGCCGAACTTCTTGACATATAAGCATCCTATAAAAAGTCAATATCCACATTGAAAGGGTATTTCATCAGGTATTGAAGAGCTGTTTCTACCTTAAAGGACTGGAAAAGTACCTTGTATAAATTCTCAGTGATTGGTGCCCGTAGATCGGTGCTTTCCAAAAACAACTTAATAAGGCGTACCGTGTTTATGCCTTCTGCCACCTCATCCATGTCAGACACGATGGCGTCCAGTGTTTCTCCCTGTGCCAGTTTGTATCCGACAGTGAAATTTCTCGAAAGGGTGGAATTGCATGTAGTCACCATATCCCCTATGCCGGCCAAACCAATAAAGGACTTGGTGCTTCCACCCATGGCTTTACCTAAATAAATCATTTCGACCATTCCCCTGGATACCAATAAACCCCTGGCGTTTTCTCCAAGCCCCATTCCCGAAAGTGCCCCGGCGGCGATGGCGATGATGTTTTTTAGTACACCGCTAAGCTCTACGCCGATAATGTCTGAATTGCCATATACCTGAAAATTATCCCCCCGGAGCAAGCGTTGTCCCTCCAGAATCACCTCATTGTACCGACTTGCCACCACAGTAGCCGCAGGTTGCTTTTGTGCGAGTTCTTTAGCCAAATTAGGCCCCGCCAGGCAACCTACACGTACGACCACGGTCTCGTTCTGGATGACCTCGCTCATAGTACGGAGATTTTCCCGCCCGAGTTTGGTCACATTATCCAGGGTTTTTCCAGGGGGAAGGTTTAATACCAAACCTTTTGTACCGTGGATCAGGTAATGGTACGGATGCAAAAATGGGGCAAATAGCCCCATAACTTCTTTGAATCCACTAGAGGAGATCATTGGAAACAAAGTGTCGCAGCTTTCACTCAGCAATTGGGGGTCATTCGTTGCTCCGATGTTTGGGGCAAGCGTCCTTCCTTTGGCAGTATGCTGTACATTAATTTCCTCAACGACTTCCAGATCCCTGGCGTAAACGATAACGCTGTTTTTCTCCGCGAGCAAATTGGCAATCGCAGCTCCAAAGCTGCCAATACCAATCACACCAACGGATTTTTTATTTGAATAATTTATCAAGCTCATAGCCATCCAGCCTGTTATGGTAGTAGTAAAGGAGGTTCATGTCCTCTGTCACGATTTCATTGTTCTGATTTTTAATCAGTGGCCGTTTGGCATGATACATCCCGACATTTTCCAGGCCATGGGCGATAATTCGGTCAATATCAACTTTCAAGTGAGGTGCCATATGGAGTCTTCCCTCCTCTTTAAGCTCATTTATCCGATCAAGAACACGCTGACATTCGGCTCGAAACTGGCTATAGGGTATGGCGATATCCTCCTCAGGTACTTTTAACAAACTGAATAAATCGAGTTTTTTGTTAGCCTTTTTTATTAGGTTAAAGGCAGTAAAAGCAACCAGGTGGCTGCTGAATACCCGGTTTATCTTGTGAAATTCCTCAACAATTCGGCTTCCAAGTGCTTTCGTGTATTCTTCTTCCCGTTGTGTATCTACCGTTAGTTTTCCATTGGACATAAAATAATCCCTGCAATCGATGACTCTGCCGTCCTTATCCCGGCTATTGCCATCCTTGTCCACGTAATTACCCATGATATCCATCGCTTTGCCAATGGACACAGAGATATCTGAGCCTTTGGTAAAAAATTTCACCAAGAACTTCGATATCTTATAGGAGTTGGAAAATTCATCGGATTCCTTATAATATCGCTCCTGTCCCGTAAGGTTGAGGTGGTCATGAATAAGACTGGGAGCTTCCAGTACGAAATGATAGTTGATCGTCACCGGTACCACGAAAATCTTACCGCCGATGTCTGTAATCCCGTTCTGATAATTTACCCGCTGAGCCTCCATAGCCGAGCTGAGAAGCCCCAATTTGAGCCGCGACTCCAGGTTTCCACTTCTGGACCGGGTGCCGCCCGGAAAAAACAAACTGTGGCAGCCAAACTGGATGGCTTCACTGGAATAGGTCTTTAACGTTTCCAAATACACCATATTTTTCTTGCGGCGGTCCACTTTGTACGCTCCCAAAGCATCCATAAAGTAGGCAAAAATTTGAATATTAAACAGATTGAGCCCTGCTCCATAGATAAAGGGAGGCAACCCCAACGTGCTGATCGTCCAGCCAATCAATATACTGTCCAAATTGGAGAAATGGGTGGGGACCATGACGATGGTGCCTTTTGAGGCCAATTCCCTGATCTGATCGGTCTCGCCGATGATCTGAATTTTATCCTGTAAGGTGTACTGGTTACTGAAAAAAGATTTAAACCCCTTGACGCGTGCGGTATTGAGTAAGCGGGAAAAGCCGTAGGTGACGATTCTGCGGGTAGCCTTATAATGGGCATGCTTAAAGTTCCCGGCTATTTCCTCCACGTACCTGCGGACAATGGACTCGAGGATAGCCGTGTAGGCTGCTTTCCGTTCAGCTTCTGTCAGTATATTTTCCACCCCAATACCCAACATATTGGATTTTACTTTTGCCCAAAAAGCGGACTCATCGTCCGGGTCGACCAACCAGGGATTTTGTTTCAGGCGCAGCCTTTCGCGATATAATACCGTCTCCAATTCTTCCTTCAACAGGTGGGTTTGATTTCCTGTTTGGGTCAGTATTCTTACCACACTGGCATCGGTCACCCGTTTGATAAATTCTTTCCGGCTTTTGCTTAGCTTGACCACCGGCCATTCATCTTTTTTTGAAAGAATGGGCGCGTATTGGTGCTTAATATAGTCGTCCGTCAACTCTTTTTTTATAGGTCTTCGCAAAGATATAGAAAAAGTAATGGATAAATCAGATAGAGAGTCATTCTGAAAGGATTGCACCCACAAAACTAAACAGGCTCATTGCGATATGAAAATTCTTTTAAACACAATATTCAAGTAGGGTGTTTTGTCAATGACTGAATAGGTCGTATTATTGCAGTACCAATCACTCAATGAATCAGGATTTAAAGCAAATACAAGCTCCGATTGCCACTGAGATGGCAGATTTTGAAAAGAAGTTCCGCTCCTTTATGAAAAGTAAAGTGACACTTCTTGACCACATTACCCATTATATCGTAAAGCGAAAAGGGAAGCAAATGCGCCCCATGTTTGTTTTTTTGACCGGTGGGGTTTCCGGTGGGATTTCCGAAGCAACTTACCGGGGTGCGGCTCTGATCGAACTCCTGCATACGGCTACGCTGGTGCATGACGATGTGGTCGATGATGCCAATTATCGTCGGGGTTTTTTCTCCATTAATGCCTTGTGGAAAAATAAGATAGCTGTTCTTGTAGGCGATTATTTACTTTCCAGAGGACTACTTTTAAGTGTAGACAATGGGGATTTTGATTTGTTAAAAATA
>Ga0105045_10003613_pt1 | contig 13314 bp, 11 predicted proteins | sample MAT02_FD_78089 | JGI IMG/M metagenome (GOLD analysis project Ga0105045, IMG submission 78089) | Freshwater microbial communities from Lake Fryxell liftoff mats and glacier meltwater in Antarctica - MAT-02 (megahit assembly) | ecosystem: Environmental > Aquatic > Freshwater > Ice > Liftoff...
TTGAGTCTTTCGCGACCAGCAATCGCAACTGACCGTCGCTGAGTTTTGCCGCCTTGTCAAGATTCCCGTTTCTTGCTTAAGGCATTGGCTGACCACGAGGTGCGATTGTATGCCACAACTCATAAACTGGCCCGGCAATTAAATCAAGCCGTGGGACAAAACCTTTGGACAGCGATTGACTATCCCACTCGTTTCAGCTCCCCACGAAACGCTGGAAACGACTGCTCCCTCGTTTCCTATGGCCGCAGGTTGAGCAATTTCGCATTCAACAGAACCAAGAACTTGTGCTGGCCGATGCAACACTTGATGCACAGTCGTACCAAGCATGGATTCATTCAACCAAATCGATCGGTTTGCCGATCGTTCGATTGATCACTACCCTGCATGCTCCAGCAGAATCAGCCGTCGGTTTAATTGCCGCAAACCACGATGCGAGTCTCTGCCATCCATTCACCCGATCGGTTCGTGGAGACATTGGTCAATGGCCGCGCGCCAGAATTTCTCGGTCCCGACCAAGGCGATGACAAACTTACGTCACAGGACGTCCCCACAAAAAGCGCCGCAGAGCGTTTTTCTGGCACCCTTTGGATTGCTTAAGAAAGTTGGCTAGACTGGCAGATACACGCATTGCATTTCATGTTCGGTCTGGACCAAGTTCATCATGAATAAAGATTCGACGCTTGTCGTGGTGACAACCCTTTCCAGCGAATGGGAAGCGGGGCTGATTGTCAATCGGCTGCAGGAACTGGGAATCGCCGCTTCGGCGACGGGCGGGGCGACCGCCGAGTTCCGCAGCGAAGCGCCTGGCGCGGTTCGTGTGCTTGTTGACTCACACGATCAAGACGAGGCGAGCGAAGTCGTTAATGAGCTCTTGGAGGCTCGGAAACAACGGCGAACCAAAGAAGCAAAGCGAGCGCAAACCAGCGGCAAGCCTACGGGCAGTTCAACGAGCGGTTTAGGTTTTATGCTGCTGATCATTTTTGAACCATTGTTCTGGATAGCCGCGCTTGCTGGACCTTTTGCCACCATAAACAGTCTAGGGCCGATCGCAGTTTTTGGCTTGTTGGTTGTATCGATTCCGACTGCGATTTGGCTTCATCGAAGATTCGGCCGCTATCGTCAACGTAGGATCTAGATCGAATTGTTTAAATCCACGATTAACATCGACTTACTTGTCGCTACAAACATTCCCTGTCTATGGAATCGCGGTAACGTCCAGCATCGGCAGCATGACAGACGTCACGATCCCGGTGACCAACACCCCAACACCCCATCACCATGATGATCACAGGCTCGAGGGCTGCGATGAGCCGTTTAATTCGGCGCGACGCATCCTCTTCATAGAACAGACCGACGTCTTCTAAAATCTCGGAAACTCGTCCGGTTCTCTCTGTGGTAGCCATTAATTGCGCCGCTTCAGGTAGTAAAAATTCGACCTGTTTCATTGCCTCGCGCGAGTGTCTGGCTTGCAATAGATTTCGAATGATCGCGTAGTTCACGAGGTTGATGTCGTGGCTGGCCTATGCGAGCGGCACGCATGAAGTTTCGTTGGAACCAAGAGGGGCATATACGACATTTGCGTTTAGCAAGTGTTCAGAAACAATGCCAATCATCTGCCTTGGGCTAAAAGGCTTTCTGATCACCGCGAGCAATTGATAATCCCGGATCAACTCATCTGCATTCAGTTCAAAGCCCTTGGCCGTACACAACACGATCGGCAACTTAGAAAAGCTCGGCTGTTGGCGAATCTTGTCGATCATCTCAATGCCGCTGCACAGCGGCATTTGATGATCGGTAACCAGCATGTCGACATCGCCACGCCGGAGTATCTCCATCGCCTCAAGACCGTTCGACGCAGTCTCGCAGTGGAACCCGGACGCCTGGAGCGAGAACGCGATCACTCTTCTAAATACGGGATCGTCTTCGGCGACTAAGACAATGTGTTGTTTCTTCATTGCGATGAAAACCCATTTCAACGAGGTTCAATTTCGGCCTCTATTGAAAGCCATGTAGGACCAGCATGGCGATGCTCCAGAACTAGTATCGCGAGAGGCACATGAACCAGCTAAATTCCTAGCAAGGGTACAACGCCGCTTGTGACCATTGGGAAAACTCTTGCATAAATGCAAAGTTCCAGCACGTCGCCTGGGGGATTAGCCGCGAAAGAAGCGATGCAATCGCTACAACCCGACCAGGAAAGATGTTGCGTTTCTGCATCAAGATGCGCAAACGAACTCCTTTCGTGTTGTAGTCATGCGACAAAATGTTGGGACTTATTTGTCGCTCGATCCTTTGAATGGAAAGAAACGGGGCTTCGTACTGCAAGTTCCGCGGCGCGATCGAAATGGTTTCGACGATTTGAAGATGGAATCTGTTCGTTGGTCGCAGCATTTAGAGGCCGACGGCTCGGGAACTGCGACAGTAAAGCCACCACTTCGTTCGCGGCTACCGGGTTACTCGGCAAGTCAGGGCGGTCCATCGCGTTTATCGGGGTCGCAAAAATCGATATTTTCCCGTGACGAAAGGGTATCGGAGCGGTTTCGCGAAAGTAAAATTTCTGCGGGCAACGGCTGGGTGATTTGGTCGCAGAACCTCGCCCAGCGTTCGGAATCATGTCGGTTCGAGTCTTTCTTCCTGGGATTGGAATCCTCGCCGCAACCGATCCTGTATTGGCAGATGAACCGTTGTTGGTTGACAGTAATTGGCCGTAGCGATAACTTTGTTGATTCGTTGTTGATCCGCTGACGCGCCTGGGTCTGATGTCCAGGCCGTTTTTGTAGGCACTCCTCGCTGGTGAACCCAGGCTGCTGGTAAACCCAGACCGCTGGCAGACCCAGATGGCGATTTTTAAATCATTCCCGGTATGAATCCACAAGACATTCTTCGATACGTCGATTCGATGCATCGCGAAAAGAACATTGATCAAGAGATCGTGTTCTCCGCGATCGAGGCTGCTTTGCAGACTGCGGCGAAACGCCAATATGGCGAAGAGTCGGACATTGTCGTAAAGCTTGACAGGCAAAACGGCCAGATCAAGGCGTTTTTAGCTGGGGAACCGTTAGGCGACGACCAAATCGGTCGGATCGGTGCCCAGACGGCGAAGCAAGTCATCATTCAAAAGGTTAAGGAAGCCGAACGCGACGCCTTGATGATTGAGTACCGAGATCAGATCGGGCAGATCGTCAACGGCGTAATCGGCAGGGCTGATGGTGGCGTCGCGACCGTGCAGCTTGGAAACGTCGAAGCCATTTTGCCGCGAAGTGAGCAGATTCCTGGTGAAACACTGCACGCCAACGAGCGAGTTCGCGCCGTCGTTTATGAAGTTCGAGCGTCCGGAAACCGCATCCGTGTCGTTCTCAGCCGGACTCGCCCGCAATTTGTGCAGCGATTGTTCGAACAGGAAATTCCTGAGCTTGTGGAAGGTGTGATTTCGATCGATTCAATCAGCCGCGAACCAGGTTACCGCAGCAAAGTTGCTGTCAGCAGTGTGGATTCGCAGGTTGACCCGATCGCCGTTTGCGTCGGCTACCGTGGCAGCCGAATCAAGGCTGTTCGAGAGGAATTGGCTGGCGAGCACATCGATGTTGTGCGATACAGCGAAGATCCTGAAGTTTTGATTCCTAACGCACTCCAGCCCGCAACGGTCGAGCAGGTTTTACTTTGCGATCTGATCGGCCGTGCGATTGTTTTGGTGCAAGAGGACCAGTTGTCGCTGGCCATTGGCAGACGCGGGCAAAACGTTCGATTGGCGAGCAAGCTGTGCGGCTGGGACATCGAAATCATGACCGGCACCGAGCTCGAAGAACAAATTGAGCGGGCAGTGGGTGGTTTTAGTACAATCGAAGGTGTGACTCCAGAAATTGCACAAAGTTTGGTCGAACAGGGATATTTGTCGTACGACGACTTGTCTGTGATTGAACCCGATGCATTAATGGAAATGGGCAATCTGACGGCTGAAGAAGTCGATCGCATTGTTGAGCAAGCCGAATTGAGGGCCGCCGAAGCCGAAGAAGCTGCCGCCGAAGTGAAGAAACATCGTCGCGACCGAGAGCGTAATCCAACAGATGAAGAGTCTGCGGAGAGTGATTCGGATGCGGAGGCCGCAACGGATGTACTGCCGGACGAGGTAGCGGAGTCCGAGGAAAATGATATGCTATCAGGTGATACAGAGGCCGGATCGTTATTATCGATGGAAGAAGATACTGGCGATTTAGCGACCGGGTCTTCCGTTAATGAAGGTGAAGCGGAGGCAACATTGCCGCTGACCGACGAAGACGAAGCGTCAGAGACGGAGCCGTCGCAGAAGACATCGTGAATCTAGGCCGTTTCGAAGTCGATCCGATTGATTTTGAAACGGCAATCCAAAAGCATTTGTGCCGCATCGGTTTATCCGTAGGGCGTGAATCGCGAACAGGAAATTAACTTTATGTGAAACCAATACAAGAACTCGACCCTCGCTATTTTTTTGCCTTTTAGTGCATGAAAATCGGTTGGGACCACCGAGTTCACCCGTGACCTTGATAGGATCCGTTATACGTGGCCGTTCGAATTTACACGCTCGCAAAAGACTTAAAGGTCGACAGTAAAGACTTGGTCGATCTCTGCAAGAAAGCTGGAATCACTGGCAAAGGATCGGCGCTTGCCAGTCTGACAGACGAAGAGGCTCAGAAAGTTACTGATTACGTACGCGGCTCCGCGAGCAACTCTGCACCGAATGCAACCGCTCCTCGACCGGCAACTCCCCGGACGGCTACACCGACTACTGCCAAAGATCCTGTAGCGGTTCCTGTTCCGGTAGTCGCTGTCCGTGAGTCGATGCCCATCGGTTCTCCCAAGCGTTCGATTCGCACACCGTTAGCAGCAGCCCGGCCCAACCGCGACGCAGCCGCACAAGATCCGACGACAACGGTTCCACTCGATGCGGTTCGCAGCCAATCCTCAGTGAGCCAATCCTCAGTGAGCCAGTCCTTGGCTAGCGAGTCTGTTGCCAAAAAGCCGTTGACCAGTGCGGCGTTCGCATCCGAAGCGAAGCCAAGTATCGCCGCTACATCACGAGAAACCGAGTCAACGGTAGCACCGGTCAATCGTGATAAGCCTTCATCGCCAAGTCGACCAGTTTCGCCTGCTGGACGTCCCGCTGCGGCAACGTCGAAACCAGTTTCGTTTGCCAGTCGCGACCGATCGATTCCAAACGAACCGCTCGCTCCCGTACGTCGTGACCCCGTTGGTCCAGGTGCTGGCGGCAAGATTCGCGTCTTGGGGCGTGGGGTACGTGGAGAGGATGCTCCACTTGCAGGCACAAACGCGCGTAACATGAAACGTCGTGATCCTGTGATTAACCTTGCCGCGCTACCTGAGTCCTCGGGGCCAGTGGTCAATCGCCAAGCTTCGGCTGACGCACCATCGCAAAAGCCTGACATTCGTCTGAGCAAAGACGTCATCGCCGGACACAAGCAGGGTGTCAAGGCACCGCTTGAGCAGCTCGCCAAGGCAGAAGATCAAAAGAAAAAAGCCACCCGAGTTGGCAGCGGCGGCTTGAGCGGTTTCACTGGCGATAAAACCAAAAGCGGAAAACGCGGTGTCACGGTCAACGTTCCTGAGGAAGAAGAACAGAAACGTCGACCCGGTTTGGCTGGCATGGGCTCCGCGCGACCAGACCGCGTTGCTGGCCCCGGAAAAGGTAAGCGACCAAGCAAACGTGAGCATGATCAGCCGTTCGGTCGCCCCGAAGCCCGCCGTCGCCGGACGATCAATCGCAAAGGCACGAACACTGCCGCTCCCCGTAAGGACAAAGTTCAACTTGAGCTGCCATGCTCGATCCGCAGTTTCTCTGAAGCTGCTGGCGTGCCGGTAGCGCAGGTCCTGCGTGTCCTCATGGGCATGCAAATGATGGTCAATATCAATTCGCAACTCGATTACGAAACGGCGGGGTTGATCGCCAACGAGCTGGAATTGGAAATTGAGCTTTCGGCCCCCGAGTCGCTCGAGGACGAGTTGATTTCCAGCCTCGAAGATGCCGTCGATGAAGATGAAGAATTGGTTGCTAGGCCGCCGATCGTGACTTTCCTCGGTCACGTCGACCACGGCAAAACAAGCTTGCTAGATCACTTGATCGGGATCAATGTGGTCAGCGGCGAAGCGGGCGGGATTACTCAACACATTCGCGCTTACAAAGTCGATAAAGATGGACGCGCGGTCACGTTCGTCGATACTCCTGGCCACGCAGCCTTTACGGAAATGCGAGCTCGAGGTGCGAACGTTACCGACATCGCGGTTCTTGTGATTGCGGCCGATGACGGCATCATGCCACAAACGGAAGAAGCGATTAGCCACGCCAAAGCAGCGGAGGTGCCAATTGTCGTAGCGCTCAACAAGATCGATCTCGAAGGCGTCGACATCACTCGCATTTTGACTCAGTTGACCGAATACCAGCTTACGCCCAGCGAATGGGGTGGCGATGTCGAAGTGGTGAGAACCAGTGCGACCAAGGGCATTGGGATGGACGAACTGATGGAAACATTGCTCGCCGTTGCCGAACTTCACGAATATCGTGCCAATCCCAATCGTGCTGCGTTAGGCGTTTGCCTTGAGTCGCAGCAACAGGGCGATCGCGGAGTTGTGGCTAAGTTGATCGTACAAAATGGCACGCTGCGAGTAGGCGACGTGATCGTCTGCGGCAGCTCTTATGGTCGAGTTCGCTCGATGCGAGACACGCTCACTGGCAAGCCAATCCGCGAAGCTGGTCCAAGCACGCCGATCGATCTTTACGGTCTTGATGAGGCACCGGGCGCAGGCGACCGATTCCATGTTCTCGACGACATCATTAAAGCCCGGGAAATTGCGGCGACTCGGCACGAAGGCTACCGCAGCCAAACTTTGGCCGGTTCGAGCACAAAAGTATCGTTCGAACGATTCCAAGAAATGCTGCAAGGCGGACAACTTGGGCAACAAGATGCTGCACCGGCGAAATTGAACTTGATCCTTCGAGCCGACGCGCGAGGTTCGCTGGAAGCAATCGACAAGGAAATCTCAAAGTTCGATCACCCCGAAGTTCAAATCCGAATTTTGCAACGCAGCGTCGGCGGTGTGACACTGGCTGACGTGACGCTGGCGTCAGCATCGGACGCGGTTATCTTGGCCTTCAACTCCATGCCCGATGACGCGGCACGCAGCTTGGCCGACGAACGCAACATTGAAATCCGACGGTACGACATCATCTACAAGCTTGCCGATGACATCAAACTGCTGATTGAAGGTAAGTTGCGACCGGAAGAACGAGTCGTTGAACTTGGGCGCGCTGTCGTCAAACAAGTCTTCCAAATCAGCCGAGTCGGAACGATCGCGGGTTGCTATGTCGCTCAAGGTGCCATTCAGCGCGGTTGCCGTATTCGGGTCAACCGCGATGGCAGGACCATTGGCGATTACTCGCTCGATACCTTGCGTCGTATTAAAGATGACGTGAAGGAAGTGACGCGAGGTCTTGAGTGCGGTATTAAACTGTCCGGGTTCAACGATATCAAGCAAGACGATGTGCTTGAGTCGTATCGAATCGAGCAGGTTGCAAGGACCCTTGATTAACGATGACAAGTCGCCGTTTATTGAAAGCCGCTGAAGCAATCCGTGAAGTAGTCGCAACGTCAATCTTGACGGACCTTCGTGACCCGCGCGTCCGTGATGTGACCGTGTTGGGTGTCGAGGTTTCGCCGGATATGCGCGAAGCGAAGGTTTCCGTCAGCGTAATGGGACCTGAGTCTCAGCAATTGTTGTCGATTCGAGGACTTCAAAACTCGGCTGGGTTTCTGCAATCCAGAATTGCGGATCGTATCGAGACTCGCTACACACCAAAATTGCGGTTTGTGCTTGACCAAGGGACCAAAAACGTTGCGTCCGTCGGCGAGATTCTCGAGCGAATTCGACGCGAGCAGGTGAGCAGCGGTGACGCGGAAGTTGCCCCCGACCAACAAAACCAAAATGCTGGCCAAGACGACTTTGTTGATCAAGTCGAATGATTGATAGACCAAGCCACCCGTCAATCAGAACTCTGTAAAAAAATCCTCACCTCTGTCCGACCAACCTACTGACGATGACCGCAAAGAATCGACCCGAGCAAATCGGAAAACTTCACGCCGAATTGAAGAAGCACTTCAAAGCCGCTCCCCCATCACCGGGTCGTCCCTTGATGGAACATATTCTCTACGCTTCCCTGCTAGAGGACACCCCAGCGGATTTGGCCGATGAAGGCTTTGCCAAATGCGAGCAAGAGTACTTCGATTGGAATGAAGTTCGGGTAACAACGGTTACGGAGCTTGCCGAGGTTCTATCGCGACTCCCTTCGGCAACCGCCGCTGCAATGCGACTGAAAAAGAACCTGCAGAGCATCTTCGAGACGTTCTACAACTTCGATATCGACCACCTCAAAAAAGAGAACCTTGGAAAGGCGGTCGCAAAGTTTGAAGCGATGCCTGGGATCAGCCCATTTGTGCTTTCCTATCTTGTTCAGCATGGGCTCGGTGGTCATGCAATCCCCGTCGACAGCTCATCCATGAAGATCATGATGTTGTCTGGCGTCGTTAGCGATACCGAAGCCGCGTCCGGCAAAGTTCCTGGACTAGAACGAACGATCCCGAAGAATCGCGCACTCGAGTTTTCTTCGTTGCTACACCAAGCCGGGATCGCGTTCCAAGCCAATTCCAAGGACAAAGTTGTTTGGGACGTGTTGATGGCCGTGAATAGCGATGCGAAAGCGTTGTTCGATCGTCCAAAGGCTAGTTTGAAATCAGCCAAGAAACCAACGATCACGATTGTCGCTGCGAGCCCATCCAAGGGCACCACCCCTGCAATTAACGCGGGCAAGGCAGTTGGCGCGGGCAAGGCGTCAAAGTCGGCTCCGCCAGCGGCACCCGCAGGAAAATCGGCTCCTGACAAGAAGCCGACCAAGGCGACGGGGACTGCGACGCCGAAGCCAGTAGAACCACCGAAAGCCTCTGAAAAGTCCAAAGGTTCGGCACAAGCCGCCCCCACAAAGACTGCGCCCACCACGTCATCACCCGCATCTAAGACGCCAGCACCCAAGACTCCTGCAGCAAAAACCTCTGCACCCGAATCTAAAGCTGTAGATCCCAAAGCCCTGGCAACGAAAGCAGTGGCACCAAAATCCCCAGCAGTCGCAACAGCGTCGTCGTCCAAGACTCCAACCGAAAAATCACCCGCCGTCAAAGTTGACAAAGCGGAAGTGAAGAATGCTGGTAACAAACCGTTGAGCGTTAAGGCGACGGCCGGAAAGCCACTCACCACCAAGTCCGAGCCCGTAAAAGCGGCACCGGCAAAACCAGCACCCAAGCCGACCGAATCCAAATTGGCGCCTGCCACGAAACCTTTGCCTGCCGAGAAACCGGAGCCTGACAAGAAACCGGCTTCGAAAGCCGTAGCCGAACCAGCGAAGAACCTGTCCGCTAAGAAGCCAACAGCGGAAAAAGCGGCTCCCGTGAAACCAGTTTCAACCAAGCCAGCGGTGGAAAAACCTAAGACTGAAAAACCTGTTGCTGGCAAGCCAACATCAAAGAAAACGGAAGAAAAGCCGCTCTCTAAGGATACGGCCGATGCAAAGTTAACGACCGCGAAGACGGGAGTGACAAGCACAAATAAGAAATTGACGAAGCAGAAACCAAGATAAAAGTTTTGCTACTCAAATCCTTTCAACCCCATTCCTGACAAGATTCATGGCAGGTCATTCACATTGGGCAAATATTGCCCACAAAAAAGCAGCGGTCGACAGTAAACGCGGAAAGCTTTGGAGCAAGCTCAGCAAAGCCATCATCGTTGCAGCCAAGATGGGCGGTGGTGATCCCGATACCAATATCCGCCTTCGCAAAGCGATCGAAGACGCGAAAGCCGTCAGTGTTCCCAACCTCAATATCGACCGCGCCATCAAAAAAGGCACGGGAGAACTCGAAGGCGGAAACGTCGAGGAAATCTTGTACGAAGGTTACGGTCCCGGTGGGGTTGCGATCATGTGCGAGATCATGACTGACAACCGCAACCGTACCGCACCGGAGATTCGTACCCTATTTGGAAAGTACAACGGCAATCTCGGTTCCACCGGATGCGTTGCCTACTTATTCGATCGCAAGGGCATGTTCATTTTCTCGCCAGGCACTAGCGAAGAACTGGTGACCGAAATCGCCTTAGAACACGGTGGTGACGATGTGATCACCAACGATGATGGGAAACTTGAAGTCACCTGTGCGCCCGAATGCTTTGCGGAACTCTCGGAGGCATTTGCCACCGCAAAGATGGTTTGCGAGATGAGCGAAGTGACGCAAATTGCTCAAATCGAAGTCGAGGTTGATACGGATACAGTTCGAAGCGCGCTAAAGCTATTGCAAATGCTTGATGATCACGATGACGTGCAGGCCGTTAGCACTAATTTACGCATCACCGAACAAGCAATGGCAGAGATCGAAGGATGATGGTCATCGCCCGCAACATCGGGCGATTGGGAAATCGTTTGATCTTGTTCTCCCATTTCATTGCGTTAGCAAGAGAACGAGGGGTCGCACTATCGAATCCGTGTTTTGCGGAGTATGCGTCCGTGTTCCCAGCGACGCGGAACAACCTCTTCTGCAAATACGATGAGGCGAAGTCGCCGGAAAGCTCCGATGCCGTTCCTCCGTGGCAAAGGATTTTGGCCCGTGAATCCATTTATCTGCCAGCGCGCCTCGCAACCCACTTACGACTGACGCATTTTCCCGTCCGCATTCTTCGTCTTGAACGCGGCGAAGAACTTGACCTTCAGACACCGATGGTCATCAAAGCCATTGAACAGCGGGCCGTTGTGCTATTTATGGGCTGGCGATTTCGATGCTATTCGCTGGTGTCTCGCCATGCCGATACAATTCGAGAATTCTTTCGCCTGGATGAGGCAACCGAATCACAAATCTGCCGGTTCACTGAAGCAACTCGTCGCGATTGCGAACTTCTGGTTGGCGTACACATCAGACGAGGTGATTACGCCAGCTTCGCCGGCGGGCGATACTACTTCAGCGATTTGCAATACGCCACCTGGATGCGACAAATAGTGGAGCAACACAGCCATCGCCGAATTCGGTTTCTGATTTGCTCGGACGGTGCATGGGATAGTTCAACTTTCAACGAGTTCGATTGCAGCACTGGTCCAGGCAAGATGGTTGAAGATATGCACGCATTATCGAAGTGCGACTTGATCGTCGGTTCGCCTAGCACCTTTACAGGCTGGGCCTCGTTTGTTGGCAACGTACCATGCCAACATTTTTATGACGCTGGCGAGCAATTTCACGAATCGGCATGTGAAGTGTACAACCTGCACGAACCGCGACCGCTGCAACTCTAGGTTTTAGTTCCAGCCCAAGCCTATCCTGCCTGCTAGTGTTGCCTAAATTCGCGGCAGTGAACGTACCCATTGCAGCAATGTTTCTGGTTTGTCGTCTCCACGAAGCACTGCATAACCAGTCTTTTCCAGCGCTGCTGCCCACGATGGTTCGTCGGGGCTGGTCGCGCCGCGAAGGAATAACTGAAGCGGTGCCGACGGGTCATTCTCACGCAACCGAATTGCTGGCGGCGTAACATCCGGATTCACCGAAAGTCCGGAGAAAGTTCCAGCCCGACCGATTCCTACCGCCATAGCCATCGAACCGCCTGCTCCCGGACCAACACTGGATATCACCGTCATTGTGCCATCAATGCGATAACGTTTCGTAAGAGCTGACATGACTCGACCGGCCGCGTCGATCTCTTCCGGTTGCCAACGATCGTCCTTGGAGGGCCCTGTGATACAAACAACCACTCCCGCCTTACTCGCAACCTCGATCCAATTGGTCAGCAATTTCTTGAGATCTGCTTCACCTGGATCAGCGAGCAACAGAAGTAATCCAAGCGGCGGCGTGGTTGCGGCTTGGTCATCCTTGATCTTCGGCCCGGCAACGAATGACTTGTTGCCAAGGTCCGGCAACGTCAATTCAGTCACTGTCCATGGAGTCGATACCTCATCAGCGTAGACCAACGACAGGGGAAGTGATGGCGTCAAGCTGATTGCTAACTCAGCCGTCTGAATCGATGCACGTACGTCAACCTGTTTATCCGCGTCATCTTTTCGAACCACTTCTACTTCCAACATTCGACTTGGATCAGCGGAAAAAATTCTTCGCCGAAGCGATTCGACATCAGTGACCGGCGAACCATCAATGGTTTTGAATAAGTCGCCGGGCTTTAAAAACTTTGCAGCCGGCGAGTCATCGAAAACGCCTGTAATCAACACGCGATCGGAATCCCCTTCCTTGTCAGCTTTTTGATCTTGTCCAGTGATGCCGATCCATTGAGGGCGTAGCGGTGGGATTTTATCGGTGAGCGTGATTTGTTTTGTCAGCACCTCATCCTTGCGAGCGAGTTCGATTGAAATCGATTGTCCAGCGTCCTTGTCGCCAAGGATTTGCTTGATTTCTCGATGACTACGAACAGCTCGACCGTCGATCGAACGCACCATATCGCCAGCTTGGACATCCGCGCCTGCGGCCGGAGATCGCGGCAGCACGGTCGCGATCTCAGTCGATTCGACGTAGGGATCGTTTGACTTGGCAACGATTCCCATCAAGCCGCCGCGCACGTCGTCACCCTGAATCAACCTTGGCAATCGTGACATGATGGCTGCGGCTGGGATTGCAAACGCCACGCCCGAATCGTACCAAGCGGTCACATCCTCGCCCATGTCATCGGGAACGGCAGGCACAAGCAGACCCAGCAATTCGCCGCGAAGGTCAACTAACGGCCCGCCATAAAAAACCGATGAGACTCGTGCATCGGTTTGTAATGCGATGCCCCACAGCCGATCCTTGGCGCTTAGAATTCCGCTAGAAATCGCGATCGAACCGTCGCCAGCGATTCGCCCCACAGCGACGACGGTTTGGCCAAGCTCGGAGCTGACGTCCGCCAGCTCGATTGGCTTGACGCCCAGATCATCGGTTGATTCCAACAACACGAGTTGCCGTCGATGATCCGTGGCGATGATTTTTGCCGTGCTTCGTTGTCCGTCTTCGGTCACCAAGACTAGCGACGTCGGTGTTTGACGCTGCACTAGCGATGAGGCAAGAAAGTGGCGTGCTTCGTCGACCGCTACCGCGACCGTTGGTGCATCGTCGGCGACTTCACCGCCGCCCTCAGCGACACCAAATTTTTCTACTCGAACAATCGAGGGTGCAACTTTCTGTGCGGCTGTGCGAATCGCTTTCGCTCGTAGCGTTCTTAAGTCGTCATCCGCAGTCAGCACGCTTGAGACACAAGCAA
>Ga0105045_10003614_pt1 | contig 13313 bp, 14 predicted proteins | sample MAT02_FD_78089 | JGI IMG/M metagenome (GOLD analysis project Ga0105045, IMG submission 78089) | Freshwater microbial communities from Lake Fryxell liftoff mats and glacier meltwater in Antarctica - MAT-02 (megahit assembly) | ecosystem: Environmental > Aquatic > Freshwater > Ice > Liftoff...
TATTCGGTTTCTTTATTATCTAAAGGCGTGGTGCCACCTTCGCAGGCTTTGCAATGTTTTCCGATTAATTCATTCATACGACAACTTCCTTCGCTAAAATATGTTCTAAAGATTGCAAGCAAGCATCATTCTCTTGTACGGTTCCAATGGTGATACGAAGATATTTATCGAGTCCGTAAGGATCCATTGGACGCACAATAATGCCTTGCTCTAATAACGCCTGGTAAATCTGCTTGCCAGGTCGTTTGAATTCAACGAGAATAAAATTACCGGCCGTTGGAATGTAATGCACCCGTAAAGCTGTCAATTTATTATAATACTGTTTTTTACCCTGCTCGTTTAATAAAATGCCTTTTCGTACAAAATCTTGATCAGCTAATGCGAGCGTTGCCGCAATTTGCCCAAGGTAATTGACATTAAACGGTTGGCGAATACGATTCACTAAATCAACAATCGATTCATGGGCAATACCATAACCAATGCGAAGCCCCGCTAAACCATAAATTTTCGAAAATGTTCTGGTGATCACTACATTAGGATACTGTTCTTGCCATAAAATGGTTTGCGGATAATCTTTTTCAATCACATATTCGTAATAGGCTTCATCGCAAACAACCAATACCTCGGGTGGAATATTATCCAAAAAAGCTTTAAACGCTTTTTCAGTCACATAAGTTCCGGTTGGATTATTTGGGTTGGCTAAAATGATCATTCCCGTAGTGGGTGTCACGGCCGCCTGAATTGCTAATAAATCGGCATGGAAATTGACTTCCGGGATCTCTTTTACCGTGATCCCTAAACCTTGGGCTAAAATTTTATAAGCAACAAACCCATATTGCGAAATAATAAGGTGCTTATCACCCCACACAAACGCTTGTAAAAGCATTCGTAGCACATCTTCAGAGCCATTTCCCATTAACAAACGATTTTCTGAGACGTTAAGCTGTTTTGCTAATGCGGACTTTAATGCTAAACAGCTTCCATCAGGATATCGCACGATATCCACAAATGCCGCAGTTAGCTTTTCAGGTAACGTCTGGCTGTAACCCAACGGATTTTCATTGCTGGCAAGTTTGATGATATTCGTCAAACCCAGCTCACGCTCTACTTCCGCAATCGGCTTGCCCGGCTGGTAAGGCTTCAGTTGCAAAATTGACGGCTTTACTAAAGATGTTGGATCAAATGTCATTTGCTTCCCTACTCAATCAATCTTTCTTGTACAAAAGGTACGGGCAAGAGCTTTAAGTGATCGAGTGCTTCGATCAAAATAACCCCTAAGCCAAACAGCAAGGTCAGGATCAATAATAATTTACCGCCCATCACTTGGTAACCCGAAGCAATGTTAAGTCGATATCTTCCCCACCACACCATTAACACCGGATATATAATGAGTAACACAGCGGCGAACATGCCTGCATAGTGAAGCGCCAACAAAAATTGCGGGCAATAAATGGCAATCAGAATGGGAGGTAAGAAGGTTAAAAAGGCCAATACCATTTTACCTAAAACCGTTTTTTTGATATGAAAACCATCGGCAAAAAAATCGAATAACCCCAACGCTACACCAATAAACGAGGTTAAAATGGCCGATAATGCAAAACCACCCACAAACACCTTAATCCGCGGATTATGTAAAAGCTGACTGAGTAGATGGGTAAGCTCAACGACCGCTTGCCGGCCTGAGTTTTTCTCGGCATTCATCATGGCAATCAGACCTTTATCCCCTGACACCGGCACCACGCCCAAAATAAGAAGTTCCCACAGCAAATACACCACTAAGGGTAATAAGCTTCCTAAAATGATCGCCAGACGCAGCGCTTTCACATTCCCATGCATATAATTTTTCAAACTGGGGATCAATAAATGAAACCCAAAAGAAGTCACAATTAAAGGAGCGGTTGAGATTAAAAATTTTGGGTGTCCTTCACTTAGCATGCTCTGGGACACTTGCGGCACCACATTGGCAACTAATGCAACATAGGCACAGACTAAAAAGAGCATGAGCATGCGGTTTACCCAGTCAACGCAATTGGCACCAAGATAAACAACCGAGGCAAATAAGGAAACAATGATCCAAATGCCCCATTTCGCATTTAAGCCAAGCTTTGTTAAGCCTTCTCCGATAATACCTGCAGCGCCTGACGTATAGGCGGCCATTAAGGCATATAAGAACAGCACATAACAAATCCACGCGATACTTTCGCCCGCTTTGCCCAATGTCGATTTGGCCATGGTGATCAAATTGGTTTCTTCTGGATACCACAGCGACACTTCCAGCATGAACAAAGCGCTGATGGTCATCATGGCCCAGCAAAACACAAATGCGAGTGCTGAAGGATAAAATCCGCTGGCCGCCGTGGAGATAGGTAAGCCTAACATCCCCGCGCCAACGCACGTACCCGCGACAAGCATTGCCCCACCAAATATTTTATTCAAAGATGAACCAGTCAATTGGCTTTCTCCTTTAGAAACGTGGGTGGTTTTGTAAATTAACAAAATAAAACGGTGTTTGGAATCATTCCTTCCATCATTTTTTACTTTTAAGAAGCTTTGTTCTATTTTAATGGGCATAGGATGATACAGATTAGTTAGTCGGTACTACTCAATTAAGGAAGATAAACGATGAAAACCACACTCACCACTTCACAACCGACACAGCACGATAATCCCATGGGACTCGATGGTTTTGAGTTCGTCGAGTTTGCAAGCCATGAACCTGAAAAATTAGCCGCACTTTTTGAAAAGCTGCATTTTACCGCAATCGCGAAACATCGCACGAAACAAGTAACCCTTTATCGCCAGGGACAAGTGAATTTTATTCTCAATCAAGAACCCAATAGTTATGCAATGCATTTTGCCAAAGAACATGGTCCTTGCGCTTGTGCCATGGCTTTTCGCGTGACCGATGCCAATAAAGCGTTTGATCGCGCCGTATCTTTGGGCGCGAAACCCTTTTTAGAAGCAAAACAAGGCCTCGATGAACTAACCATCCCGGCAATTTATGGCATAGGCGGTAGTCTATTGTATTTTGTCGATCGTTACTCAAAAGACACTATTTACGATCATGATTTTGTGCCGCTGCCGAATACTTCGCAGCATCCTGCTGGTGAGGGGTTATTGTTCATTGATCATCTCACCCATAATGTTTATCAAGGTGAAATGGATACGTGGGCCAATTTTTATCAAGATATTTTTAACTTTTTTGAAATACGCTATTTCGATATTGAAGGTCAAAAAACCGGGCTCACGAGTCGTGCGCTTTCAAGCCCTTGCGGAAAAATTAAAATTCCGCTCAACCAATCTAAAGATAATAAATCACAAATCGAAGAATATTTAAGAGAATATAAAGGGGAAGGGATCCAACATATTGCGATGACCACCACGGATATTTATAAAACAATTGAAGGGTTAAAGCGTCGTGACATTAAATTCTTGAGCGTTCCTGATACCTATTACGAGATGATCAAAGATCGTATCCAAGGCCATCGCGAAGATATTACCCGTATGGAAAATAATAAAATTTTAATAGATGGCGAAATTGACAATGGCAAAGAACAATTATTATTACAGATTTTTACTGAAAATGTGATTGGCCCTATTTTCTTTGAAATTATTCAGCGCAAAGGCAATGATGGCTTTGGCGAAGGGAATTTTACAGCTTTATTTGAAGCCATTGAGCGTGACCAAATGAGTCGAGGCGTATTATGAAATTAGCGACATTAAAATCTAAACACCGTGACGGCGAACTGCTATTGGTTTCTGAAGATTTAACCCGTGCAGTTAAAACCACTGAAATTGCACGTACTTTACAGCAAGCTTTAGATAGCTGGGATGCCTGCCAGAGCACTTTGCTTGAAAAAGCAAAAGCGCTTGAAAGCAACACCTTAAAAGAAGCTTTTCCATTCGATGCAAACCTCGTTACCTCGCCTTTGCCACGCGCTTATCAGTGGGCCGATGCTAGCGCTTATGTGAATCATGTCGAACTAGTTCGCAAATCCCGTGGCGTTGAAATGCCTGAATCCTTTTGGACCGATCCGTTAATGTATCAAGGTGGTTCTGATAGTTTTATAGGGCCACGCGATCCGATTTTATTAGCCGATGAAGCTTGGGGTATCGATTTTGAAGCGGAAGTGGCCGTCATCACCAAAGATGTGCCAATGGGCATTACCCCCCTAGAAGCAGGCCAATATATTGCACTCATTATGCTAGTCAATGATGTTTCGTTGCGTAATCTTGCCATGAACGAACTAGGTAAAGGCTTTGGCTTTTTCAATTGTAAACCTTCCAGCAGCTATAGCCCGGTCGCTGTCACTCCCGAAAGTTTAGGTAAAGCTTGGGATGGCAAAAAACTGCATTTACCGATTGTGAGCCATTTCAATAAAAAGTGGTTTGGGCACCCTAATGCGGGAATTGACATGACGTTTGATTTTCCAACTCTTATTGCGCATGCTGCCAAAACACGCCCCCTTGGCGCTGGCACGATTATTGGCTCTGGTACGGTTTCCAATAGCGACCGAAGCCTGGGTTCTTCCTGTGTCGTTGAAAAGCGTATGTTAGAAACCATAGCAGACGGTAAGCCGACTACGGAATTTATGAAATTTGGTGATAGCATACGTATCGAAATGTTTGATGATGCCAAACAAAGTATTTTTGGTGCTATCGATCAGCAAGTACAAAAATATAGTCGTGGGTAAAAGATAACATGATAAAGCTCTATGATTATTTTCGCTCTAGTGCCAGCTTTCGAGTACGTATTGCGCTGAATCTAAAAGGCTTAACCTATGAGCAGTTAAGTGTCCACCTCGTCAAGGACGGTGGACAACATTTGCAAACCGCATATGAGGCGATTAATCCCCAGCAATTAGTGCCTTGCCTGATTGATGCGGACCAAAAAACCGCGCTATCGCAGTCACTCGCCATCATTGAGTACTTAGAAGAACAATACCCTGATCCTGCACTCTTGCCACATGAACGATTATTACGTGCCGCTGTGCGAGCTTTTGCACAACATATTGCTTGTGAGATCCATCCCTTAAATAATTTACGGGTACTAAACTATTTAACTAATACGTTAGAGATCACTAAAGAGCAAAAAAAAGCTTGGTATCATTATTGGTTACGTGAAGGCTTTAAAGGCATTGAAATACAACTGGGTATTAACAAAAATAAAGGCCCTTTTTGTTTTGGCGATACGCCAACCCTTGCCGATATTTGTTTGGTACCACAAGTGTATAATGCTCAGCGTTTTGAATTTCCTTTAGCAGACTATCCGTTGATACAAGCAGTTAACGCCGCTTGCCTAAAAGTGCCTGCGTTTAGCGATGCGCTACCCGAAAAGCAACCTGACGCTGCTTAAGGCCTTTTCTAAAAAAAGTTTTTGTAACATTATGGCCGTTAGACAAATAACTATCAACTCTTCATTAGACTTCGATTGTGATTTATTTATAATACCCACACATGACTCATCACTCGTCCACTACATAAAGAAGCAGATCCATGCGCATAGCAATACCCAAAGAAATCACTCACGGCGAAAACCGCGTTGCTTTAGTTCCTACTTTAGTGTCCAAAATAACTCAACTCGGATGCCAGGTGATCATGGAAAAAGGCGCAGCGCTGAATGCACACTTTCGTGACGAAGACTATAGCGGTGTGGAATTTGTTGATAATCCACAAAGTCTTTACCAACAAGCGGATATTATTTTAAAAGTAGAATGCCCCGAAGTCGCAGAAATTCAACAGTACAAAAAAAATGCGATTGTGATTGGTATGCTATCACCTGGTCGTTACCCTGACAGAATTGAAGCTATGTCAGCGGGTCACATCACCAGCTTTGCTTTGGAAAATATACCTCGTATTTCACGCGCCCAAGCGATGGATGCCCTCTCTTCCCAAGCTACCATTGCAGGTTATAAAGCGGCGCTATTAGCAGCGAATTTTTTACCGCGCTTCTTTCCCATGCTCACTACCGCCGCTGGCACCATTCGCCCTGCAACAGTATTAGTTATTGGCGCAGGTGTTGCCGGTTTACAAGCCATTGCGACCGCACATCGTTTAGGAGCTATCGTCAAAGCATATGACATTCGTCCTGCTGCAAGAGAACAAGTCGAATCACTCGGCGCTAAAATGATCAATATCGATATCCATGCGGAAGGCTCTGGCGGTTATGCGCGTGAATTAACGAATGAAGAAAAGCAAAAACAAGCCGATGCATTAGCGAATGCCGTCAAAGAAGCAGACGCTGTAATCACCACTGCGCTGATCCCAGGCCGCCCTGCGCCAAAGATCATTACCAAAGCGATGGTTGAAGCGATGAAGCCCGGTTCAGTCATCATTGATATCGCCGCCATTGCCGGTGGCAATTGTGAACTCACACAAGCTGACACAACGGTTACTCATCAAGGGGTTACGATTAATGGCCCCGTGAATTTACCAAGCATGCTACCCAAAGATGCGAGCATCATGTATGCCAAAAATGTGGTGAGCTTTTTAGCGCTACTCATCAAAGACGGCAACATTTCATTAGATTGGGCAGATCCTATTTTGTCCCAAAGTGCATTAACCCACGAAGGGAAAATGTTGCAAAAAGCGAACTAATTTTTTTTCGGATCCTTAAGAGGCAACAATGGACGGATTTATCACTTTTCTATACATATTCATGCTGGCTGCTTTTACCGGCTATGAGGTCATCAATCGCGTACCGGTTATTTTACATACGCCATTAATGTCGGGAACCAACTTTATTCATGGCATCATTTTAGTCGGAGCGATGATTGCGCTTGGTCAAGCACACAATGGCTTTGAACAGCTGGTCGGCTTTATCGCCGTACTGATAGCCACCATTAATGTTGTCGGTGGATTCGTTGTGACAGAACGCATGTTAGAAATGTTTAAACCAGAGCAAAAAAACTATGAATAATTTACTGCAATTGATTTATCTCATTACCGCTTTTATTTTGATCGTGGGCCTTCGGCAAATGTGCTCGCCTAAAACTGCCAAGAACGGTATCACCCTTGCAGGCTTTGGCATGTTGGGCGCGATTTTAATTACCTTTTTCTCGCCGCAAATTCATGGCGTGGGCAATTACAGCATTATGATTATAGCCATTGCGCTTGGCTCATTTGTCGGCTGGTATTCTGGCAAAAAAGTGCAAATGATCAACATGCCACAAATGATTGCGCTTTATAATGGTATGGGTGGTGGAGCAGCGGCTGCCATTGCTATTATCGAATTGCTTAACCACCATGAGTTAACCTTTGCAATGAGCTTGCTGGCCATTTTGGGCGCGATCATTGGTACCATCTCTTTTAGTGGCAGCATTATTGCATTTGCGAAATTGCAAGACCTCATGAAGCGCGTGATCATTCTACCCAAGCATCAAGCAATTAATATGGCGCTATTGGTTGCAAGCCTTGTGCTAGGTTTTTTACTCTTAATCATGCCTAAGGCAACCTTTTTAATGATCCCTCTCTTCGTCTTGCTGCTGTTGCTAGGGGTTACTTTTACCATTCCTATTGGTGGCGCCAACATGCCGATTGTGATCTCGCTATTTAACGCCATGACGGGTTTAGCGGTGGGTTTCAACGGCTTTGCTTTACATAACAACGCGTTGATTATTGCCGGGACGGTTGTAGGTGCCTCCGGTACCCTGCTCACCCAGTTGATGGCAAAAGCCATGAACAAATCGGTTTCGTCCATTTTGTTCTCTTCCTTAAGTAGCCAGAACCAGCAAGTGGAAGAAAGTAGTGAAGGTAGTTTAAAGCCGATTGAGCAATCTGATGCGGCTGTCATGATGGCTTATTCTAAAAAGGTGATTATCGTTCCAGGCTATGGCATGGCAGTCGCACAAGCCCAACATAAAATTTGGGAATTAGCACAGCAGCTCGAACAAAAAGGTGTGACGGTAAAATTTGCCATTCACCCTGTGGCGGGACGCATGCCAGGTCACATGAACGTACTACTTGCAGAAGCAGGCGTTCCTTACGATAAATTATTCGATCTGGAAGAAATCAATGCGGAATTCTCTAACACCGACACCGTATTGGTCATAGGCGCCAATGACGTCGTTAACCCCTCTGCAAGAACGCATCCTGAAAGCCCGATTTATGGCATGCCCATTTTAGATGTCAGCCACGCTAAAAATGTTTTGGTCATTAAACGTGGCCAAGGTAAAGGCTTCTCTGGCGTTGAAAACAGCTTATTTGTGATGGACAACACCCGCATGCTGTATGGTGATGGCCAAGATGTGGTGAACAAGTTAGTGCAAGCGGTTAAAACTCTTTAAGCCCAAAATGAAGAAGACATTGTTTCGTTTACTCAATCTTATTCGCCGAACGCTGCAACGCTTAATGGGTTTTGCAACGCTCGGTGTCAAAGCTTTAATCATCGACGGTTCAGGACGTGTTTTACTCGTTGAACATACCTATGTTGAAGGCTGGCACCTACCCGGCGGCGGTGTGGCTACTGGCGAGAGCCCTAAAACGGCGGTGATCCGAGAGATCATGGAAGAAACGGGGTTGATTGTGGTGGGCGAACCGGAGCTTTTTGGTGTCTACGCGCACAAAACCTATGGTGCTAGTGACTACCCCCTGCTTTACGTGGTCCGACAATTTAACATTCAACCCAAACTTCCCTGCCATGAGATCAAGCAAATCGCTTGGTTTGCGCTTGATCAACTGCCTGAGGCCATCACCGAAAGTACCGGCAAAAGGCTCAAGGAGGTCATGCAAGGACTCTCGCCTGCAAGTGACTGGTAACCAACTAACTTACTAATGCAAACAATCGACGATCTGTCGCAAAAATGCGCATAATTTACTTGTCATGCTGGCAAGTTACAGCGATACTTCGTCCAAATCGAATTGTTGATATTAATGTATGTTGGAGAGTAAACTTTATGGTCTTTGGCATTAGCTTGCTACCCCAAGATAACAAGTTTTTTGAACTACTGTGCCAAACAAGTGAATATGCCAACACTGCCGTTCATTTGCTCAAAGACTTAACCAATGAAGAAGATCGCGACAAGGCTTTTAAAATTGCGCGCGAAATTGAAACTGCCAAACAAAAAGCCAAAGAAGTCACTTATGAAATGACTGAGCGGTTATGTCGAGCCCTAGTGACTCCTTTTGACCACGAAGACATCCACAGACTTTCGCGCGGCCTTTACAAAATTTTAAAAACCTGTGAAAAAGCGCAAGAACGTATTGTGGCTTTTCAATTACGCCCTTTTCAAAATGACTTTTTCAAACTCACTAGCAACATGGTCGAAGCATCCGATGTGGTGCATACCTTAATGAAAAGCTTGAAAACCTTAAAAGATAGTAAGCCAATCCATGATAAATGTGCACTCATACACAATATTGAAAACAATACTGATCAATTACTGAATCAACTCACCATTGATCTCTATCAATACGAAAATGATTTCAAGAAAATCCTGATCCGCAAAGAAGTCTACGGTCTAATGGAAGGCATTGTCGACAGACACCGCGATGTTGCCAACGTTATCCTCGAAGTTGTGTTGAAACATTCTTAGCTTTCTGAGGGACAACCATGGAAATTGCTTTTTTGCTGTTTGTCAGCATTGTTATTATCGCGCTTATTTTTGACTATATTAATGGTTTTCATGACGCCGCGAATGCGATTGCGACGGTTGTTTCAACTAAAGTGTTATCACCGCGTGTTGCCGTTATCTATGGTGCCATCCTCAATATGATAGGCGCGTTGCTCGGTACTAAAGTTGCAGAAACCGTAGGCCAAGGTTTAGTCGATACACAATCAGTTACCTCCGAAGTGTTATTAGCCGCGTTGTTAAGTGCCATTATTTGGAATTTACTGACTTGGTATAAAGGCTTACCGTCAAGCTCTTCCCATGCTTTAATGGGCTCATTGATGGGGGCAACTGCTTCTGCCGCCGGTAGCGAAAGTTTGCATTGGGATAAGATCACATACAAAGTCATTATTCCGATGTTTAGCTCACCCATCATGGGATTCATTATTGGTTATGTTGTGATGGTTGGACTTTATTGGTTATTACACCGTGTTGCATTACCCACCATTAATACCTGGTTTCGTAAATTGCAGATCCTATCTTCTGGTTATTTGTGCTTAACGCACGGTACTAACGATGCGCAAAAAACCATGGGTGTTATTGCTTTAGCCGTGAGCACCTATTATGGCACCGCATTTCATGTTTCAACCTGGATTATAGTGACTTGTGCATTAGCCATGGGACTTGGCACCATGGCCGGCGGTTGGAAAATCATGCGCACGGTGGGATCAAAAATGGTTAAAATTGATCCTATTCAAGGGTTTGCCGCAGAAGCCACTGGCGGCAGTATTTTATTCTTAACGGCGCATTTTGGTATTCCGGTTAGTACCACTCATACCATCACCACCTCAATTATGGGTGTGGGTTCGGCCAAACGTCTGTCTGCCTTAAAGCTACCCGTGATCGCCAATATCATGAGCGCCTGGATATTAACGCTGCCTGTTTCATTCTTCTTATCGGGTGGGTTATATCTGTTCGCGCATTGGGCGTTAAGCCATTTTTCCTAACCGCTTTACCTCTGTACTTATGTTGAGGTACAGCCCCTTGGGAAAGTCCAATTTTGGACATATTATGATATAAAGTCTTAATATGGACTAATTATATGGTTCCATTGCAACCACACGCTTCAAAACCCTTATCTGAAGAAAAGGTCGCAGAGCTGCTTTCCAAGCCTTTCTCAACATCTGTGAACAATGGCGGCTTAAACGCGAACAACAGCTTAAACTACTGGGTGATATTTCACCGTCAAACTACCATCTTTGGAAAAAGAAAATCGATGAAAAAAGTGACTTAAAGCTAAACAAAGATACTTTAGAGCGAATTTCTTGTGTCTTAGGTATCTACAAAGCACTTCATATTTTATTACCTAAAGAATCTGCAAATTTGTGGATCCATAAACCCAATTGTGCACCTCTTTTTAATAATCAAACTGCCCTTGATAGAATGCTAGCTGGCAATGTCGTTGATCTTGCTGACGCAGATATTTAGATTCTGAAAGAGGCGTTTAAAATGATTACAGGTCCCTCTGAGGTAATGCTAAGCTGGAGTCACACTTTCAGGGTTGTCCCATCACAATTTCCACCCATTAATTTTTTTGAAGTTTTAGTCGATCCAGATTTAATAGAAGAAATATTTTATATCCAGAGCTTAACAAATGATCGCTTAAGAGACGAAGTTGGCGATATATCACTAGTTACAAAAGGCGATAGAGTTTCCGGTAACGGTTCTACAGCTGTTATGGCAGCATTTACTCACGTTTCTACAGCTAGGTGTAGTCGATTTACCGATGGAACCTTTGGCATATATTACGCAGCAAAACAACTAGAAACCGCCGTCAAAGAAAAAGCTTATCATAGTGAAAAATTTCTTTCCTACACCAATGAGCCTCCTTGTTCATTAACAATGCGCGTTTATCAAAGTAAAAAAATTTTGCAACCGTTGCAAGATATAAGAGATTCAGTTTTTTCTAATTTACACTATCCTAATGATTATTCCTCTTCTCAAGCTTTTGGACTAGAAATGAAAATTGCCAATGAATGGGGTATTGTTTACAACAGTGTTAGAGATCCTGGCGGCGAATGCGTAGCAATTTTACGTCCCCCAGCCACCCCGTTACCTGTAATACAAACTCAGCATCTGAAATTTGATTGGGATGGATCTAAAATTCTTCAATATTACACAATTGGTACTAAAGCAATCGCTTTGCAAACGGTGTAATGATTATGAAACACATTGCTAATAACGTTAATGAAGCTTAACTCTTGTCCCACCGCTTCCGCGGTGGAGGATAGAGTTTGGTTCAATACCCCGGGTTGCGGCCGTAAACGGCCTGACCCGGGGCTAGCAATTTCCACAGCTACCGCTGTTTAGAAGAACTAAAGCAACTTCTCGATTTCCGGCACAATGGTAAATAAATCGCCTACTAACCCATAATCGGCCACTTGAAAAATCGGTGCCTCGGCGTCTTTGTTAATCGCGACGATTACTTTAGAATCTTTCATGCCCGCCAAATGCTGAATAGCACCAGAAATTCCAATTGCAATATACAGCGTAGGGGCAACCACTTTACCCGTTTGCCCGACTTGCAAATCATTCGGCACGAAGCCTGCATCTACCGCGGCGCGAGAGGCACCTACCGCTGCCCCCAATTTATCAGCCAGCCTTTCGATCATTTGGAAATTTTCTTTACTTTTTAAACCACGTCCACCCGCTACTACAATTTTTGCTGCGGTCAGTTCAGGACGCGTAAGCTCGGGTGTTTCTTCTGAAATAAAACGTACCTTTTGATTGGTTTCAACCTTCACATCAAGCACGTTCACAGGAGCTTGCTTATCACCTGCTTTAACACCCTCAAAGGCAGTGGTGCGAATGGTTAAACATTTGATCCTGTCAGACGATTTGACAGTCTCAAAAGCATTGCCCGCATAAATAGGACGCATAAACGTATCGGCATCGATAATTGCCGTCACATCCGACACCATCGCCACATCACATAATGCCGCAACGCGTGGCAACAGATTTTTGCCAAACGTGGTGGAGGGTGCCAATACATGTGTGTAATCCGTTGCGCGCTTTGCGATGATTGGCGCAAGATCTTCAGCAAGTGTATGGGTAAATGCGGGATCGATAATGACTTTAACCTCATTAACACCAGCCAGAGTGGTTAATAATGATGCGACCGCTTGATCAGCACAAGCTAATAGCACATCGCAGTGCGTGGCTAATGTTAAGGCAGCGGCAATGGTTGGGGCATTACTGGAAGCGATTTTCCCTGCGTATTGCTCTGCTATCACTAATACTTTACTCATGTTAAATCACCTTCTCAAGATCGCGCAAACAGTGCATTAATTCAGCCACATCTTTCACCATTTTACCGGGTTTTCTGGCGGGTGGCGGTGCGACATTTTGCACACTTAAACGTGGTGTGATATCAATCTTTAAGGTCAGTAATTCTGTACTTATTAACGGTTTGCGTTTTGCCTGCATAATATTGGGCAAGGTTGCATAACGCGGTTCATTCAATCGTAAATCGGTGGTCACAACGCACGGTAATTGCACTTGTAATATTTCTAAACCATGATCGACTTCTCTGGTGATAGTCAGCGATTTTTTATCACTTGCGAAAACCACTTTAGAGGCAAAGGTGGCTTGTGGCCAATCTAACAGTGCCGCCAACATTTGACCGGTTTGATTACAATCATCATCAATCGCTTGCTTGCCCATAATAATGAGTGAGGCTTGTTCACTTGAGGCAATCGCTTTTAA
>Ga0105045_10003615_pt1 | contig 13312 bp, 14 predicted proteins | sample MAT02_FD_78089 | JGI IMG/M metagenome (GOLD analysis project Ga0105045, IMG submission 78089) | Freshwater microbial communities from Lake Fryxell liftoff mats and glacier meltwater in Antarctica - MAT-02 (megahit assembly) | ecosystem: Environmental > Aquatic > Freshwater > Ice > Liftoff...
GGATGTTCGTCTCGCGCGGTTTGTCGTCCGCCATCACCATCACCTTCGGCAGTTCATCCTTGTACGCATCCGCCGCGGCCTGTTCCCGCTTCATCAGCTTGGCCAACTCGGGTTCCACCTTCTCGCCGAAGTAGTTGTTCAAGGCGGAGTTCCGCCGGCCGGGGTCCTGGGTGTTCGTGGCCAGCACCGCTTCGCGGATCGCCTTGTCCGGGAACTTTTGATCAGCCGCCACGGTGGCTTCCCACAGCTTCCGCTTTTCATCGAAGGCCGCCTTGAGCGACGCCACGATCTTATCCAAGGATTCCGCATGCTTTTTCTGCTCCGGCAAAGCGGTATCGAGGAACGGCGGGCTGACGCGGATCTTCGATGTCTGCCGACCGGCGCCGCCTGTTTCGCTCGCGTTGTTGAACGCCGCCATCAAGGAGTAATAATCCTTCTGCGTGAGTGGATCGTACTTGTGGTCGTGGCACTGGGCGCAGGCCAGCGTGAGGCCGAGCCAGTTCGTGGCGGTCACGTCGACGCGGTCGAAGAGGATGTTGAAGCGCTGCTCTTCCGGAATCGCGCCGCCTTCACCGTTCACCAGGTGATTGCGGTTGAACCCGGTGGCGATCTTCTGCTGCAGCGTGCTATTCGGCAGCAGATCCCCGGCGAGTTGCTCCGTGGTGAAGCGGTCGAAGGGCATGTTGTCGTTGAAGGCCTTCACCACCCAATCGCGCCATACCCACTGGAACGTATCGCCATCTTGTTGGAAGCCGTTGCTATCCGCGTAGCGGGCGGCATCGAGCCAAGGCAGAGCCATGCGTTCGCCGTATTGCGGGCGTTTCATCAAGGTATCGACGAGCTTTTCATAGGCGTCCTTCGACTGATCGTTCACAAAAGCATTGACCTCCGCAGGTGTCGGCGGCAGGCCGGTGAGGTCGAACGTGACCCGGCGGATCAGGGTGTTGCGATCTGATTCCGCGGATGGCTTCATTCCCTTCGCGGCGAGCTTGGCCCGGATGAACGCGTCGATCGGGTTCGTTTCCCGTTTCGGCACAGCGGGTAGATGGATGGGTTGGTAAGCCCAGTGCCCCTCGAACTTCGCCCCCTCCGCGATCCAACGCTGCAACAACTCTTTCTGATTCTTCGAGAGCTTGCGGTTCGATTTCGGCGGCGGCATCAGCGCGTCCGCATCGTCGGAATTGATGCGCTCGACGATCTCCTTCAACACCGCTTTCTGCCCCTCGGCGGTATCGAGACGCACATCGGCCTTCCGCTGGTTGGGGTCTTGCCCGTGGCAGTAGAAGCAGTTCTCGGAAAGGATCGGTCGGATGTCCCGCCCGTACGACACCGGCTCGGCGGCGCACGCCACGGTGGAGAGAAGCCAGAAAGCGGCGAAGGTGGAGAGTCGTTTCATATTGAAGAGATCGGGGGAGGATTTGCCTTTATCATATCCGCTCGCGCGTCGCATCGCAACGGGGTGGAAAGCGGGGGCACGGCGTGCCCCTGTTTCCGATCCGCAGGGGGACACCGTCCCCCCGCTTTCACTCGGTCGCACAATCCAGGATTTCTCGCATGCTCCGCTTCGTACTCCCGCTTCTCTTCGCCCTCCCCGCACTCCCGGCGGAACCCATGCACACACTCACCCCGGAACGCGCCTCCGCGTTCGCCAAGCTGGCTCTCAAAGGCATCCAGAAGGAATACCCGCACAAGCCCGGCGTGGTATGGGACAAAGCCGGCGATGTTTTGAACCCGAAGGCCCAACACCCGGCATTCCACGGCTGCTTCGATTGGCACTCCTCCGTTCACGGGCATTGGATGCTCGTGAGGGTGTTGAAGCTCCACCCCGATTTGCCGGAGGCCAAGCGCATCCGCGAAGTGCTCTCCCGGCATTTCACGGCGGAGAACCTGAAGGCTGAGGCCGAATACTTCACACGCAAGGATGCGAAATCGTTTGAACGCCCTTACGGCTGGACATGGCTGCTGAAACTCGCCGAGGAGTTGCACACTTGGGACGATGCGGAAGCCCGAACGTGGGCCGCGAACCTCAAACCGTTGTGCGAAATCATCGCATCGCGATACATCGAATACTTCCCTAAGCAAACCTACCCGATCCGCAGCGGCGTGCATTCGAATACCGCGTTCGGGTTGGCCTTCGCCCACGACTACGCCGTGGCTGTGAAGGATATGAAGTTGCGCGACGCCATCGCCGACCGTGCGAAAGCTTATTTCGGCAAGGATGAAGACGCCCCAACTCGCTGGGAACCGGACGGCGCCGACTTCCTCTCACCGAGTTTGTGCGAAGCCGACTTGATGCGCCGCGTGCTGCCGAAGGAAGAGTTCCCGGTTTGGCTGGGGAAGTACCTTCCGGGGGTGAAGGATCGCACGCCGGAAACGCTGTTCGTTCCCGCGACGGTGACGGATCGTACCGATCCTCAACTCGTTCACTTGGACGGGTTGAACCTGAGCCGGGCGTGGTGCATGAAGGGCATTGCAACGGCGTTGCCGGTGGGCGATCCGCGCCGGGGGGTGTTACTCGAATCGGCTGCGAAGCACGCCGAGGCCGGGTTGAAGCACATCTCCAGCGGCGACTACGCCGGGGAACATTGGCTCGCCTCGTTCGCCGTGTGGATGCTGAGCGCGGAGTGATGCGGATGGAATCGCGATCCGATCCTGAGGGGAAGTAATGGAATTGGAGATTGAACAAGCCCGACACTGCGGCGCTGATTGAGCTAAGCTCTCGATTGCCAGCTTCTCGGGACGCGCTTGCTGTGATACACCGCGAGAATTGCAATTTGATCGGGATCGATCCTATAGAAGACCCCGTAAGGAAACTTCCGAACGATCAGTGGGAGTTTCACGATTGCCCCCGCAAACGCGCTTTGACTTCCTCCCAACTCGAACCGGCCGACGGGTCGGCTTCATAGGCGGCAATGCGTCGCCGCAAGTCTTCACGCTGAGCGGCGGTGATGGTATGTTTTTCTTTTTCTGCGTGAACGTCATCACAATCTTCTTCCATCAAAGATACTCCGAAAGGTGATCATTACGCCCCGTGATTTCGCCAAGAGTCTCCTTCCGTGCCTTCCGTGCCTTCATGGTCGAATGGTGGAAAGTTCTTTGAAATTGGCAATTGGGGCTTCACGTGTTTGATCTTCAAATCTTCAAGTCGTTTGTGTTCAAGGAGGCCCTCGCCTCTTGCCAACCATAGGACTTTGAGAGAACTATTTTCTCCAGTCATGAATGCTATAACCGGCGATTCTATCAGAAATCGATTTGCGTTCTGCCATGACTTTCATGGCAAGTTCGAGTTCAATGCCGAGACGTTCCACTTCCGGTTCACTTCCGCTTCTTCGACATCGCTTCCTTGACGGCGGTGCCGAGATCCGCAGGGGTCGCAGCGACCACGATGCCCGCCTTCTCCAAGGCAGCAACCTTGTCCGCGGCGCTGCCGCTGCCGCCGGAGATGATCGCCCCGGCGTGGCCCATGCGCCGGCCGGGAGGGGCCGTCTTCCCGGCGATGAACGCCGCGACCGGCTTGGTCACGAACTTGGCGATGTACTCCGCGGCGGTTTCCTCGGCGGTGCCACCGATCTCGCCGATCATCAGGATGGCTTCGGTTTGCGGGTCGTCTTGGAACATCTTCAAACAATCGATTTGGTTCGTGCCGATGATCGGGTCGCCGCCGATGCCGACGCAAGTGGTCTGGGCCATGCCCATGCCGGTGAGTTGGAACACGGCTTCGTAAGTGAGCGTACCCGACCGGCTGATGACGCCGACGCCCTTCTTCCCGGCTTCCACGGCCTTGTGAATGTAGCCCGGCATGATACCGATCTTGCAGACGCCCGGCGTGATGACGCCGGGGCAGTTCGGGCCGACGAGCCGGCAACCGGGTTTCGATTGCACGAAGCGCATGGCCTTGGCCATGTCGAGGACGGGGATGCCTTCGGTGATGCAGACGATGAGCTGGATGCCGGCGTCGGCGGCTTCCATGATCGCATCCGCGGCGCCGCCGGGGGGCACGAAGATCATGGTGGAGTTGGCGCCTGTCTTCGCTACGGCTTCGGCCACGGTGTTGAAAATTGGGAGTGAAACGCCGGAATCCTTGCCGCTCCACGTGGTGCCGCCCTTCTTGGGCGTCACGCCGCCGACGAAGCTACCGGGGGCGTATTCGAGGCACTTATCGGTGTGCAGAGTACCGGCGCCGCCGGTGATGCCCTGGGTGATCACGCGGGTGGCTTTGTCAACGAGGATGCTCATGGAAGGCTCAGAGGGAAGGATGCGATGGGGTTGTTATACGGGCGAAAGCGGGGGGACGGCGTCCCCCTGTCATGGTATGAACAGGGGGACGCCGTACCCCCGCTTTCAAATCAATCTACTTCACATCATTCACCCGCCATTCGCCGGGGGTGGCGCCGCGGATCAGCGAGAGGGTCAGCGTGGAACCGGGCTTCACTTCCAACGTGCCGGTAAAACCGGCTTCCGATTTCTGCAACCGGAAGGCAGAGACATTCAACCCGGCTGGCACGAGTTTGCGGAGTTCTTCGGGGAGCTTGCTGCGGTTGAAGCCGATGGCGTTATCGGCCTCGAAGATCGGCGGGCTGAGCTTGGCCTTGGCCGCGGGGGTGAGCAGGCTCTCGGCGGCGGCGAGTTGCCCTTGGCCGATCGATTCCACGAACGCGGCGGCGGCGAACCACGCCCCGGCTTCGTCCGCATCGGTGGCGCTGGGGCTGCCGGGAATCATCGGTTGGCTGGCCGTGCTCTGGCACCAATCGATCAACCAATCGTTCCCCTGCTTCACCAATCGCAGGAGTGTACGGCCGCTCGGCGCCACCGCCACAACGACGCCGAAGTCGGTCGTGGCGATCGGGCACGCGACCGAGGCCGCCGAAGCGTTGGGCATCAGCGCCTTCAGCCACAACTCGGCGCGATCATCGGAATACCCTTGGGCTTTGTCGGCTTCAAAGACCGGCGGTGCGATCACTTTCTTGAAGTTCGGGCTAAGATCCTTGGGCGAGGCGGTGCCTTGGCCCACGGTTCGAAGGAACACCTTGGCCGCGGCTTCCACCGGGCCGCGCGATTCGGGCACCGGTAACACCGGGGCGGGGATCGCCAACACGGGCGGGGCGGCCGTGGGGATCGGCGGCGTTTCGCCGCAGCCGGGCAGAAAGGCAAACAGCGGGATCATCCGTGAAATTCGCATGGTTATTCCTAGGTGAGTGTGCCGGGGAGTTTGAACAAGTCCGCGACGGAGAGTTTGAAATCGGGCAGCGCTGTGCCACCGTCGAGAGTATCTGACTCGACGAGACCATCGGTCGGCTCGCCGAGGCGATACACATCGACGGTGGAGTCCTCGGGATAAACGACCCAAATCAACGGTACTCCCTTGGCCTGATATTGCCGAATGCGCCGACTCAATTTGCCGGGTCGGTCCGATGGAGAATAAACTTCCACAATGAGCCGTGGTGTGTCTTCGGCATAACCCTTTGGCATCTGTTGAAGCGGTATTGTCTCGGCAAAGTACATGATGTTGGCACCACGGACAGTATCGGGACGCCGCCGGACAATAATGCCCGTATCATTCGAAGTTACATGCCCACGTCCACATGCGATGGCGTAGTTCCACAAAAGGTGAACGATCCAACTGGAAATGGTTCCGTGAATGTATTGTGGCGGCGGCATCTCGATGACCCTTCCATCTTCAAGTTCATACCAACGCCCGTCGTTTTCCGGCAAGTGTGCCCAATCGTAGAACTCCTCCGCGGTCATCAACTCCGCAGGGGCGGAAGTCAGTTGTGAAACCATCTTGAGGCTCCTCTTGCGGTGCTCCAACCGCCGGACGATGTCCGGCGGCTTTCCAATGACTACTTCGCCAATTCTACCACCATCTTCGCGGCTTCGGTGAGGCCGGGCGCGACCTTGATCATCGGCAGCTCGGCCTTCACGCCTTCCAAGATCACGCGGGCCTTGTCCACTTCGTTGCCTTCCAAGCGCACCACGACGGGCACATTGAAGCCGACTTCGCGGCCCGCTTTCACCAAGGCATCCGCGATGCGGGCACAACTGGCAATGCCGCCGAACACGTTCACGAACACCGCCTTCACCCCTGAATCGGACAGGATGATGCGGAAAGCTTCCACGGCGTTCTCGGCGGTCACGCCGCCGCCGACGTCGAGGAAGTTGGCAGGCTGGCCACCGTGGTGCTTCACGATGTCCATCGTGGCCATAGCGAGGCCTGCCCCGTTCACGAGGCAGCCGATGTTGCCTTCGAGTTGAATGTAGTTCAGGCTCGCTTTGCCCGCGCGAATTTCGGTGGGGTTCTCTTCGCTGAGGTCGCGGAGCGCTTCGAGTTCCTTGTGGCGGAAAAGGGCGTTGTCGTCCAAGTCGATCTTGGCATCGAGCACGACCACGTCCCCCTTCTTGGTCACGGCCAGCGGGTTCACTTCGACGATGCTCGCGTCTTTATCGAAGTACACCTTGCTCAGCGCCATCATAATCTTTACCACCGAAGCGATCTGATCGTTGGCGAAGCCGAGGTCGAAGGCCATCTTCTGGGCCTGGAACGGCAGCAAACCGGTTTCCGGCGCGATTTGCACCCGCATGATGAGTTCCGGCGTATCGTGGGCGACCTTCTCGATATCCATGCCCCCGGCGGCACTGGCCATGAGGATCGGCAGGCCGCTGGCGCGGTCGAGTACCATCGCCACGTAGAACTCTTTCGCCGGCTCGGCGTCCGCCTGCACGATCAGCGTCTGCACCTTCTGGCCGTCCGGCCCGGTTTGCAACGTCTTCAGCGGGTGCGAAAGCATCGCCGTCGCAACCGCCTTAGCCTTCTCCTTGTTCGCCACAAATTTCACGCCACCGAGCTTATCCGCGTAACCGACGAGTTGCCCGGCCCCACGGCCGCCCGCGTGGATCTGCGCCTTGACCATTGCGCCGCCGCTGCCTCCGGTGATGGTGTCGAATGCCGCGGCGACTTCGTCCGCCGTGCGGGCGACGATATGCTTGGGGATCGGCGCGCCATAAGCCGCGAGGAGTTCCTTGGCTTGGTATTCGTGCAGCTTCATGGGGCGGTCTTTCACAATTGAGATTGGATTCCCTGTAGATTGTATTGGGGCTGAATGTGCTGTGGCTCAGGGCGACGATGTCGCCCCGCTTTCGGGTGGCTCTCTCAAAGCGGGGCGACATCGTCGCCCTGTCTTTGTTTTCAAATCAGCATTGCGTGCATCCCGGCGGCGGTGGCACCGTCGATGTCGTTCGCGGGATCGTCGCCGAGGAACAGAATTTCGTGCGGTTCGCAGCCCACTTCGGCCCGAACCGCATCGAAGAAACGCCGCGAGGGTTTGCGGTATCCCACTTCCGAACTGATCACCAGATGATTCGCCAGCGGCAGTAATGCCGGGGTGCCTGCCACCACACGTCGAAGCCGGGAGTCGTAATTTGATCCCATCCCGAGGATCAAACCGCGTCGCTCGAACTCGGCGATGGCCAACGCGGCGGATTCCGGCACGCGCCATGCCGAGGGTTGGGCGAAATGCTCGAAGAGTTCTTCAAATAGCTGTTCGCTCGCACCCGGAATAGCCGCGTGTACGATCCGCTGCCAACGTTCGCGTTCGCGGGCTTCGCCGGTTCGCCAATGGTTCTCGCGGTCGAATTGATCTTCGATTCGATATTGCGCCCAAAGGCGGGCATTCAATTGTTCCGGTTCCGCAATCGCAACGCCATGGGAATGGGCGACTCCAGCGTATACCTCGGCCGCCCCGGGATTGGGGAGGATCACGGTGCCGACAGCATCGAACACGACGGCGCGAATCCCATTTGGGAGGATCATGCCCGTTTCGGCCCCGGCAGTACGCTTTCGCGGGGTCGGCCCGCCACAGCGGCTCTGGGGAGAGCGGCTCGCGGTTTATTGGCTTGAACCGCCAATGCTCGAACGCCCGACGCGGCCCGGGCGGCCGTGGCCACCTTCAGCAGGTGAGTGCCGGTTCGCAGCAACATGAACCCGGCAAAAGCGAGGATACCCCCTTCGAGGATCCAGCGGTTCAGCAGTAACAGGTACAGCATGGCGTAAGCGGCCACGCCCAAGCCGAGGAGAATCCAACCGGCCACTTCGCGGAGCCAAACACTCATCGCCAATCTCCGGGTTTCCGTGCATTCTATCGGTTCGCGGGCATTTCGCCGAAAGGCGCGGCGCGCACGGCTTTACGATTCCCCGCGAATCCCTATCATTCTCGGTTCCGAACGATGTTTTCCGAGGAATGAGCGATGGGTATCCAGCACGCCAAGAAATCGGTTCGCAATGCGAACAAGAAGCGGGTCCGGAAGCGCAAGCACCGGCAGCGGATGTTGAAGAAGGGTGGCAAACGGTTGAAGCGCCAAGGCATGAACGCCTAAAGGCTTCTCGCCGCAATTGTCGTCAAGCGCTCGATGGGGTTCCAAATCACACCGAGCGTTACCGCAGTGAGTGCCAACGCGCCCACGAAGAACCCCGCGCTGCGGGGTTCGTTCATTTCAACATCCCCTTGCGCATCTTCCAGCGTGATGAGACGCACCGCGCGCAGGTAATACCCCGCGCTCAGCACCGTGTTCAACACCCCCACCGCCAATAATGCATTGAAACCCATTTGAAGCCCCGGCGAGTGCCGACCGGCTTCGTACACCGCCTCGAATACTTGGAACTTCCCGGCGAAGCCGCCGAGCGGCGGCAACCCCAGCAAGCTCAACAGTGCGATCACCATTGCGAAGGCCAATACGGGCGAACGCGAAAGCAATCCGCGAAGGCTTTCGAGGGTGACGCTCCCGGTTCCCCGCAAGAAGGCCACCACGGCGAAGGCGATCAGATTCGCGGGCAAGTACGCCACCAAGTAATACAGCACCGCCGATACGCCCTTGGCATTCAACGTGGCCAACCCCATCAGCATGTACCCGGCGTGGGCGATCGTGGAATACGCCAACATCCGTTGCAGATTCGTTTGAGCGAGTGCGGCGAAGTTTCCGAACGTCGCGGTGAGGGCGGCGAGAATCATCAGTGCCACGCCCAACGTTGGTTGCCAATCGGCGTGCGCTTGCAGGGCCATCGCCACGCGGGCGGTGAGCGCGACCGCCGCCCCTTTGGAAGCCACCGAGAGAAACACGCCCACTTCCGCCGCCGCCCCTTCGAATACGTCCGGGCACCAGAAATGGAACGGTACGGCCGAAAGCTTGAACGCGAAGCCCACGAACAGGAAGAGTAATCCCGCGGCGGCCATCGCATCGATGGAACCCGAGTTCAACAACTCCGATAACGCCAATGCCACTCCGGGTAACGATGCCGTGCCGAGTTTCACCATGAGCAAGCTGATGCCGTAGAGGGCGATGCCGCTCGCGGCGGAACCGTAAAGCACATATTTGAGTGCCGCCTCGCTACCGGTACGCTGGCCTTTCAAGAACCCGGCGAGGGCGTACGATGGCAGGCTCGCCATTTCCAAACCGAGGAAGATCATCAACAGATGGTTCGCCGAACTCATCACCATCATGCCCAGGGTGCCGCCCAAGAGCAGCACGAGGTAATCGGCGGAATCCTCGGCATCGGGAACGTTCGTGATTTTGCCGAGAATCAAAGCGAGGAGTGCGAACGCGAGCAGGAACCCGCGAATGAACACCGAGAAGCAATCGAGTTGCAACAGCCCGCCGAAGGCGGTGCCGGTGAATCCGGGGTGCCACGAAGCGACGAGTACCCAGAGTGCCCCCGCCAACGGCAACGCCGCGACGGTTGACAGGTGAACGCGGTCGAACAGTTTGAAGAGCCGCAGTGCCAATACGAGAACGATCGTTCCGACGACCATCAGTTCGGGGGCGACCAGTGCGAGGTCGCGGCCGACGGAAGCGCGGAGGGCTTCGTACTGTTCTTGGGATACGAGCATCGGATCGATGTTTGAGGAAGCGGTGAGACGCTAGGAATCGAGTTACGATACGAGTCCGCCGGAGAGCTTGCCATGTTCGCACCGATCCAAACAGTCAGTGGGCGATCAACCTTTCCGCGTGTTCCCCCATCGGGCCGCAATCGTACGTCGATTGGAGCATATCGAATAGTTCGTTCACCAAGTGAATCTTCTCTGCGTGCGGCCGTTGCATCGCCGGGAAAAAGCTCAAACGATCGGTGTCGTCCGATCCCATGAAATCCAAGGGGTGAAGCAGCAGCGAAAGCTGCGTGCCGGTGGCCCGGCACATCGTGAGCGCCGTGCGCCAGTACAACTTGGCCAACGCTTTGCTGTAGCAACCGAGGTAAAGAAGGTAGCTGACGTGCAGCGGCACTTTGAACACCGGCATGGTCGTCACCGGGATTTCCAGCAGTTTCCCGGTCGGTGTGTCCCATTGAAAAGGCGTGAGCGGGCGGAAACCGTCTTCAAACCGTCCAAAGAGTTTCTTGCGTTTCTCGCGTTCCTCGGCGCTCATGTTCTTTGCCGTCATCAGGTAGTACGCGCGGGCGAGCGGGCCGAGGAACGTGGGGAAGGTGCTGCAATCGTAGCGGTAGCCGCGCTTCGCCAACACATTCAAGAGCGTGGGCGAATGGCTGAACCCCGGTCCGCGGAAGCCGGTGGGCGTGACGCCGGTGGCTTCGCGGATGGCCGCCTCGGTATCGGCGAGTTCGCGGTCGATCTCGGCTTCGCTGTAAAGGTGCAACCACGGTTCGTGGTGGAAGGAATGGTTGCCGAGTTCGTGGCCAGCTTCGACAATCGAACGCAAGATGGAATGATGCTGCGGATCGGCGGCATCTTTGCCGACGATGAACCAGGTGATGCGCATGTTTCGGGAACGCAAGATTTCCAACACCCGCGGCACCACGATGCCGAGGTACGAAGGGTACTCCTGCCAGCCCGGCTCGCCATGGGTTTTCAGGTACGACCAGAGGTTGTCGAGGTCGAGCGAAACGCTGGCGAAAGGCAGGGGCATGTGGAGATTCCCACACTAACAACTAAGAACTGTTGAACGTCAACTATTTGGCATCCATTCGAATGCCAAATATTTTTCAGATGTTAGTCGATAGTTATTAGGTCCGAGTTTGATCGTTGTGATTCGAACCGTTCCGGAGCGGCAGAGGTTGCAAATCGTTCCGCGAGCGCCAGCGTTTCGTTCACGTTGAGCGTACCGTTGACGATGTGCGCCGAGTTCACCGCGAAAACGCCGGGGATGCTCGTTTCAAAGCCCGGCAGGCGTTCGGAGTAGCCGAGGGCGGGAATCGGGAACACGTACGTCACCCGTGCAATCTCGAATGCTAGAACATCCGAGCGTTGGAAATGCGGGTACATCCGTTCGAGGGCCGCGAGGAAAGATTCGCGGATCGCCTCGGCCGACTCGTTCAACAAAGGATCGTTCGAGGCCACATATTTCGGGAGGTACACGAGGTGCTTGCCGTCGAACTCCGCGCGATCCACGAGTGCGGTCATCTCTATCACAGCGGTGAACGGCACCCAACTCTCGGTGATGTTCGTTACATAAAAGTTCGCCAACGGCTTCGCCAATACGAGCGAGGCGCACACGATCCCCTGATATTTCACGGCTTCCCAACGTTCGCGCTCCGCCCCGGTCAAACCCGGAATGAGTTTGGGAACCAGTGGTGCCGCGGCCGTGCAGATCACGCGATCGAATTCGAGCGTTTCCCCAGAGGCAAGTTCGACCGCCGGCCCCTCGGCAATCTTCGCCACCGGGCACGAGGTACGGAGCGAAACGCCGTCGGCTTCCAATTGTTTTGTAAAACGCTTGAGGATTGCGGCGTACCCGCCGCGGACGTAGCCGAATTGTTCCTTCTTCATCCCCGAACGTCGCGCCGCGTACATCCGTTGGATTGTGGCCCAGATGAACGCGGCGGAGGCTTCCCGGTAGTTCTCGCCGAGCTTGGAACGCAAGAGCGGTTGCCAGATCTTCTCGAAGGTGCGTTTGCCACTCCATTTCGCCAGCCACTCGGCCACGGGAATCTTTTCGAGGGCCTTCCAATCTTTCACCCGCGAGGCGTGCATAATCGTGAGCGCGAGGCGGAACTTGCTTACCAACCCGAGCGGTGGGAACCGCAGGAATTCTAGGCTATTCGACATCGAATAGAGTTTGCCATCGGTGTAGAAGCCCGTTTTGGTTTCGACGGAACGGAATTCGGAATCGAGGCCGAGTTCCTTCAACAGTGTCTGCGTGTGCGAATCGGAACCGAGGATGACGTGGTAGAACTTGTCCCAAGTGATGCCGCCGAGTTGCCAAGCGGATGCGAGGCCACCGAGTTGCGGTGCGGCTTCAATCAGGGTGACTTCGTGCCCTTGCTTGCGGAAGCGGTGCGCGAGGGACATGCCCAACAACCCGCCGCCGACGATGCCGATGCGCTCCGTCATTCCGGCACCTCGACAGTGATACCATCGACGTGGGCGTACAACCGGGCGCAAACCGGGCATTCGAGGCTGGGGTTCGGCAGCGGGAACTTCGCCATGAGTTGGCCGCACTTGCACACGAGGCCGATGGGGCGGGCCGGGTTGCCGAGAACGAGTGTGTGATCGGCCACATCTTTGGTGATAATCGACCCCATGCCGACCATCGCCCATTTACCGATGACGATGCCGCTGCCGATGGTGCAGTTGGCGCCGAGGGTGGCCCCTTCGCGCACCCGGGTTACGAGGGTGTCGTCGCCGGGGTCGCTCGATTGAAGTTTTTTGAGATCGGGCGTGGTTGCGCGGGGGAAACGATCGTTGGTGAAGACGGTGTGTGCGGAGATCATCACGCCGTCGTCGATGGTGACGGCGGCGCAGATGTACACGGACGCGTTGATTTTGCAGCGGTTGCCGATCTTCACGCCGTAAGCGATGTACGTCTTCTCGCCGACGATGCACTCTTCGCCGAGTGTGGCATCTTTGCGGATGTGAACGTTATCCCAGATCGTGGTGCCCCGGCCGAGGCGGACGCCCGGTTCGATGAGGGCTGTGGGGTGGATTCGAACTTCAGGCATACGCGGGAATCTCTTTCAAAAAAGCGCCGGGGGCCGGGGTGAGCGCGAGATCGGGTGGGTACACGATCCCCGTCCACGGCGCTTCGCGCATCGATTGGTAGGCCATTTCTATCACTTCCACCGAGGCCACGGCGTCTTTCCATGTGATACGGAGTGGCTCCCGTTTGCGGATAGCGGCTGCGAAGTTATTCACTTAGTCGAGGAACGCCTTGTTCTTTTCGTAGCCGTCGCCGAACTTCACCCAATCGCCGCCGGTGAGTTTGTAGCGAGACTGCTTCCAACCGACTTCTAGCGTGCCTTGGGAACCGTACACGGTCACGAACCAGTCGAGCTCTTTGTTGATGCTCCAAGAAAGATCGACGCTGCCCATCA
>Ga0105045_10003616_pt1 | contig 13304 bp, 13 predicted proteins | sample MAT02_FD_78089 | JGI IMG/M metagenome (GOLD analysis project Ga0105045, IMG submission 78089) | Freshwater microbial communities from Lake Fryxell liftoff mats and glacier meltwater in Antarctica - MAT-02 (megahit assembly) | ecosystem: Environmental > Aquatic > Freshwater > Ice > Liftoff...
TATTTTAATTATTTTATCGTCTTTAGAATTATTTGGACTTTCAAAAATAAGTGCAATATGTTCTTTATTATTAGTTAAAATAGGATTATTTATAGAGCGATAAGTCTCTCCAGTGTCTAAATTAACGGGATTATTGATACTAGAGACTATTTGATTGTTTTCTAGATTAATAATTTCTATACCTGTTTCTTGGGCTAACTGGTTTTCAAAAACTATACTTTGAATGGCAAAAAAAGAATTATCTCGTTCAAAAATAAATTTATTTTCCGGTTTAGAAGTCAAATCAACTGCAAATTCTATTGCCCCACTTTCGGATCTTTTCAATTCAAATTTAGTTGCTGCAGTTTTTTCAAAAATATATAAACGATCGTCTATAAAATCCATAGAAACTGGACTAATACTTTGATTTTCTTTATTTAACTGATATCGTTTGGCAGAAATTATTTCTGGTTGGATGGTGATATTATTGACATTGGAGTCAAAATTAGAGGAATTTGAAGTTATCAAAAACTCAAAAATAAGCACCACAGCTACAACTGGAATAGCTCCAAAAAAAATTAAATTAAAAACTTTGGTAGAATTGAACTGCATGTGATAAACTAAATATTTTGATAGATAAATTTTAGATACAAACAGTATATATTAAAATCATTTTTTTGTACAAATTTTAATCATATTGACATATCCTAACTTTGTAATAATACCCTTTATATTAACTTTATTGTCACAAAAATATGCCTATCAATGATTTTGGATTGAAAAAATTTCATATTACCCTATTTTTTATTCATTTTATACAGGCCTTTGCCATTTTATTGCTGGCTAATAATTTTACAGTACCTATTGTAACGAATATTTTTTATCTAGAAACCAGAAGTAGTGGAATTTTCACAAACACTTCCTACTTCACAAATATCTCACTTGTTATAATGGTGTGGTTATATCTTATGGTGACGGCATTTTTCCATTTACTGCTAATTAATGCCAAAATTTATAAGTGGTACGAGCAAAATCTAATCAAAAATATTAGTTATATTAGATGGATTGAATACGGTATTAGCTCCTCTATAATTATTGTGGTTGTATCTATTTTGGTCGGATTTTTGGATGCTACAGGTTTATTTTTACTATTTTTTGTAAACCTAGTTATGATATTTTTTGGTTTTCTAATGGAAAGAAATAATCACAGTCTAAAATCTGGAGAGAAGCTTGATTGGTTGCCATTTATAGCTGGTAGTATTTGTGGTGTTATACCTTGGATGATTATATTAATATATTACATAGCCTCTATTTATAACAACTCTAGCTATCTATATTCTATTAACTTTATTGTTCCTGTAATGATATTTTTATGGATTTTATTTCCTCTAAACATGTTTTTACATTATAAAAAAGTGGGAGTTTTTAAAGACTACATTAATACCGAAAAAACCTATATTTTGCTTGGATTAATCACCAAAACTTTACTTGCTTGGCAAATATTATTCACTTTTTTAAGTAATTAATTTATTTTCGCCAGTTGAATACAAGACTGATTAAGAAAAAAGTGATGTTGGTAATTACAATTGCACCTCCTGTTGGAATATTTAGATAATAGGCTGCAAAAAAACCTACAAACAAAGCAAAAACTGATATAACCACTGCCAACATATGACTGGCTTTAAAACCTAATTTGTATTGCAAACTGGTAATCACAGGAATCACCATTAGCGAACCTACTAGTAAACCACCTACGATTTGGATGCCAATTGCAACAACCATCGAAGCTAAAACCGTAATCAAAAGTCGCAACCAAAATACATTTACACCACTAATTTTGGCCAAATCTTCACTGAAACTAAGTTGTAAAAAACTATTATAAAAGCCAGCAACAATAATAATCACCAAACTAAAAATACCAAGAATCCAATACAAATCATTATTGGTAACTGTAGAAATTGAACCAAATAAAAAACTACTTAACGACACCCTAAAGCCTCCAAAAACACTAATCAAAATTGAAACCACCGCAATACTACCAGAAAGAAACAGCATAAGAGCAGCTTCGGTATAGACTTTTTTGTAACTGCGAAGTAGTTCTATCAAAATTCCAGCAATTACTGAAAATACAATTCCCAAAAATATCGGTGAAAAACTTGTAATCAAGCCAATAGCAACCCCCACCAAAGCCACATGTGACAAACTATCAGACAAAGCCGAGTAGCGTCTAACCACAACATACATACCAATCAAAGGACTTAAAATAGCAACCAAAATACCTGCAAATAAAGCTCTTTGAAAAAATTGATATTGTAAGATTTCTAACATTAAATAAAAATATTATTGGTGGACGTGAGTAATTTTTGACTGGTGGACATGGTTTTTTTGCTCAGTAATTCCAAAATGATCGATACACAAAATCCGACTAGCTTTTTTAGTTATTGTGTCCAAATCATGACTGACAAAGACAATCGTAATTCCAAATTTTTGATTTAAAGTGTCCAAAAAAGTATAAAAATTATTCTGACTATTATTATCAACTCCCGAAGTTGGCTCGTCCAAAAATAATAACTTTGGGTTATTAACCAAGCTTCTAGCAATCATCACCCGCTGCCTTTGGCCTCCAGATAAGCTGGTTATCAAACGATTCTCTAGATCTTCAATATCTGCAATTTGTAGTACATTTTTTAGGGCTTCTTTTTGATTTTTATAGGCTTTTTGATTATAATTAGCCAATATTAACTCGCTAACAGTAATTGGAAAAGTATTACTTTGATCTGCTAAAATCTGTGGGACGTAGCCGATATTTTGCCAATCTTTAAATTTTTTTAAATCACAGCCTAGCAGTTTGATATTGCCACTGGTTGGTTGTAATATATTAAGAAGTAAATATAACAATGTGGTTTTGCCACTACCGTTGGCGCCTATTAAACCGATATATTCGCCTTCAAAAATATCAAAATTTAAATCATATAAGACCTGATTTTGTCCGTAAAAAAAAGATAAATGGGTTACACTAACAATTGGATTCATAACTCTTTAAGAACATTTTAGTCCTTGTTTCAAAGCCTTGAGGTTTTCTTGCATTAGGTCAATATAATTACCATTTTTAGCAACTTGCTCGGCGGTCAAGCTTTCCAAGGAATAAATCACAACTGCTGTAGCTCCAGCTTCACTAGCGATAGTTCTTGCTAAATCTGAATTAAGCTGATTTTCAAAATACACAGTCGTTAGATTTTCTTTTTTGATCAAGTCTACAATTTCAGCAATTTCTTTGACAGTTGGCTCGTCACTTGGCTCTAGGCCAGCAATTGATTTTACATTTAGGCCGTATCTTTTAGCTAAATAACTAAAGGCGTTGTGTGACACAACAAAAGTAGTTTGCTCACAAGATGCTAGTTGGTTTTTGAAATCAGAGTCTAATTGATCCAATTTTTGAAGGTAATTATTGGTATTTTGGGTATAAAAATCAGCATTAGCAGCGTCTTTTTGGATCAGTTTTTGGGAAATCAAAGTTACAATTTGTTTGGCGTTAACTGGATCTAACCAAATATGCGGATCTGATTCAGTTTCTTTTTTAGCTTTGTCTTTTTCTTTATCTTTAGCTTTTTCTTTATCTTCGTTAGCATGATCCTCATCTTTATGCTCATCTTTGTGTTCATCCTTATGTTCATCTTTGTGTTCATCACTATGGTCTGATTTTAAAAGTTCAAAAGATTTTGTAATTTCTAGGCTTTTATCACCAAGATTTGTACTAATTTTTTGAGCCCATGGATCAAAGTCAGCCCCCAAAAATACAAATAAGTCAGACTGGTTGATGGCTAAAATATCTTGGCTTGTAGGTTCAAAATCGTGGGCGTCAACGCCGCTGGGAGTTAAATTTGTGACATTTGCTTTGTCACCGGCTATATTTTTGGTAAAATTATAAAGTGGATAAAAACTGGCAATCACCGAAATTTTGGAAGAATTCGAATTGGTTGAATTGGTTGTAGTAGTCTGATTTTCTCTAGTCAAAGCAAAGGTTGCAACAGTCGCTCCAACAATACCCAAGGCAATAAGTATTATCACAATTTTATTCTTAAACATAATAATTTATCTACGCAACTAAGTTGCACTATGTCAAATTTTTTAATAAATAAACCTGTAATTACAGTAAAAAACGGGCATTTATAAACTATTCTATGTTACCTGGCAAAGCCGCCAATCTCTTCTTCTTTTTTCTTGTCATTCGGCAATTTTTCATAAATTTTGTTTGCATGATCAAACGTTATTTTTAAAGCTCGCTTAATATCATATGGATCATAAAGCCCGCCATTAGAAACTAATAAAGCTACAGCAGCTGGATAAACAGATTCCTTACAAAGATCTTTTAACTTCTTAGAAACAAGTTTACTAACCAAATCTATACACGATGTTTGAATATGTGTATTTTTAACATATATTGGATGGTTGTTATTTTCATAAAAAATACTTTTTAAACCTCTCTGACCAATATCTATACTCGGGATGGTTTGTGAATAAATAAATTTAATAATCATTTCTTCTGTGATGTTATTATTTGGCAAGCATATTTGATTTACCTCTTTTAGTATCATACTTAAAGTATCGTATCTATTTGAACAACTAAATGTACGTTTATCGTCTATCGTAACATCCGATTGTTCGATATCATCAAGATTAGATAATTTTTTTTGAACCTCATCAGCCCAGTTAAGGATGAGGCTAATAGCTTCTTTCATTTCTGAAGGATCTATTTGTTCTTTAGAAGGGATTAAAAGACTTAATATTAAGAGAAGTGCTGTTTCTATTGTGTTTCGTTCTTCAGGGCTGATTTCTTCCATATATAATAATGTTGATTTTAACTAAACATACAAATTAAATTTGTGCAAACTATATTTTGAGTTAGTATAAAACTTATTTATTGCTGCATTTATCACAAAGTCCAAAAAAATCCACTCTACCCGTTTTTACTTTAAATCTTGTTTGTTTTTCCAGCTCCAAAATAATTTCATTTAAACTATCATCCAAATCTAGACATACTAATTTACCGCACTTTTCACAAATTAGGTGATGATGCTGGTGGTTCAAATCTACTAATTCATATCTTTTTGTGCCGTCTACAAAATCTATTTGCGAAATCAAACCATTGGATTCAAGCTTTAAAATGGCTCTGTAAATAGTTGATTTATTAGGCGATAATTTTTGTGTTAATAATAATTTGGTTATTTCTATGGCAGATAAAGGCCTGTTTAAGTTATTAAAAATTTCTAAAATAACACTATAAATATTTGGTTGTCCTGGCATATTTTGATAAATTACCTGATCGCTTCATCCCCGTTTAAGACAGTTTCAGTAGATTGATAATGAATAATTTCGGGTTGTTTGATGGGCGGCGTCAGTAAAAAATATCCTATTATAAAACCGCCAATAAGTCCACCAAGATGACCCCAATTGTCTATATTTGGAAAGCTTAGACCTAGGTAAAAATTTAAAATTACAATGGCTACAATAGAGCCGAATAAATTCCAAATTTTAGTTCTAACTGCAAAAGCCGCCAAAGCCCCAACTAATCCCATAATAGCACCACTAGCACCCACAGAACCAGCAGGATTATTTAAAAATAGACTGGAAAAAAGTGAACCGCTAAGACTAGACCCAATATAAATTATTACAAAATTCTTGTTCCTAAAAATCTTATTCACATCTGGGCCAATAGAGTAAGCGAGGGCATACATATTTACAAATAAATGCAGAAAACCAGCATGCAAAAATGGTGCTGATAGTAGTTGCAACGGATAAAATTGCCCTGTTTGGAAACCTTTTAAACTGCCAAGTTGAATACTTAATAAAGTTAAATTACTGCCAGTTAACACATCAAAAATAAAAGGTAATAAAAATACCAAAATGTTTATTATAGTTAAAATTTGATAAGCTTTCACAAAAAGATTAAGATTAATTAGCCTCTACCAAGCTCTTTTAGACCAGCTCTAACAGTTTCTACAATATCATTTTCTAGCCATTTTTTGTCTTTTTTTAGTTTAGAAATAGCCGAAACAATTTCACCCCTTTTGTAACCAAGTCCAGATAAGGTATCTACAAATTCTGAAGTAAAACTGGAACTACTATCCATTCTACCCTCCATATCAACCAAATCGGTCGTTGCACCTTTTAATTCTAAGATAATTTTTTTGGCGGTTTTACCCCCAAGCCCCTTAACCTCAGCAAATGCTTTTGGATCGCCCATTCGGAGTGCATCCATAATAGTTGACACACCCAAACTAAATACAATGTTAGCTGCTGATTTTGGGCCTACACCAGATACTTTCATCAATTTTTCACACCAATTTTTTTCGTCCAAACTTTCAAATCCAAATAAATCCGTTCTATCATCTCGTATTACTTCCCATAAAAATAGCTCTACAGCCTCATTTTGATAATAGTTTTTATTGGTTGACACATTCACCAAATAACCCATTCCAGCAGGTAATTTGACCACAATTTGACCCAACATAGCAGCCACAATTCTTCCGTTTAAATAAGCAAGCATAATATTTTAATTTATTTCTATTAAACGATCTTTGGCCATTTCTTTCTCTTTGCCGTCACTACTTTTTAAAATCATAGAGTAAATTTCAGTGGCTTTTTCTTTATACTCGTATTTTTCGTATAATTTACCTAGATCCAACCAAATATCAAAATGCTTCATACCAACTTCTTTTAGCTTGGCTAATAACTTATTTTCCATTTTTTCAAACAATTCTAAATCTTTAAGTTCCTTGGCTTCCAAGTCGTCATCTTCATTAACAAGGGATTTTTTAGCATTTATAACTACTACTTGGTTATCATTAATTTCGTGAATATTTGTGGTTTCGTCTTGATCTGCCTCTTTTACTTTTTGTATTACCTCGGTAATTTGGGCTTTATCTTCAGGTGTAGTAGATTTTACTTTGATACCATCAGGTCTGGCTAAGTGAATTAAATATCTGTAAATACTACGAATTTGAGCCCAAAAATTGACTCTAAACTTGTGAAAAAAACTAGTTATGGATTTTAACCAGGCTGATTCAGCTTTATCATCCACAAAAATTACTTTTCTATCCTCTGGCTTTATTGATGAAATAGATCTATTTTTACTTATATTTTCATTTAAATCTCTGGTTGTAAAACCTCTGCTAGCATTATTTTTACCCAAAAAATCTGGAATATAATCATCATGTTCGGATTTTATTTTGCTAGTTAAATCGTTTATTTTATTACTTTCCCACAAATACACGGAGTAATTTAATACCAACAAAATTAGTATTAGTGATAAAACTATACCTAAAAATCCAAATATTACTGAAAACATAGCTAATTACAACATATAACTAGTCATAAAATATTTGAAATAAGTCAAGCTGTGTCTAATTGTTGAGATTTAAAAGGAGATTAATAAAAAATATAACTGACCCAAAAATGATTGTTAAACTGGCAAAAAGACTGATAAATAGAGCTAAATATTGTTTTTTGGTGTGCAATAATTCTAACATTTGGTTAATAAAATACACTATTGGAATTAAAACTGGAAATACAAAACGAAAATCACTATTCGGGGCATATGGGTTTTCTTTTCTGTGTAGCATATTGCCAAGTACAAAGCTTATCAAAATAGCTAGCATCAGCCAGTTTTGTTTAGTAAAGTTTTTAACACTAAAAAAGTAGTAAATTAGAGCTATAATTAAAGCAAAGAAAGCAAAAGAAATTGCAATAGCCAGGTTTTGAGAAAGCTCTTTACCAAAGCTAAATTCTCCAAAAAGACTAGACTTTAAAAAGAAATTCCAAAACCACTGTCTACCAGATTCATCGCTCCAGGAACTAAGGAACGGACTAGTTAGGAAACTTTTTACATCAAAAAATAAATAATGTTGCAATCCTTCCCCAACCTTTAAAACAGAATTAAGCTGAGTGCTGCCAATTACTTGATTCAAAGATTTACCCGTCAAAACTGCTACAAAATCAGGATTTATAATAAAGCTAATTCCTACCATAATTAAGCCTAATATAGCTAGGTAAAATTGTTTTAATTTAGAAAATAACCTAGTAGCTTTCGATGACTTTAATTTTGATAAAAGGTGTAAATTTCTAATTTGGCTAAACTGTATTTTGATAAATTCTAGGTTGAACTTTTTCCAATCAATTTTGTAGATAAAATGCAAACCAACTGCCGCAAAAAACATTGGTAAAGCCAAAACCATACTAGTTTTAGTAATCATACCCAAAGAAAAAAAGACACAGATTAGGAAAAAATTTTTTGGATTAATATTTTCTAGCCACTGAAATACATAATAAATAAAACCCGCAAAAAACATCCAAAACAAGCTATCGTTAGTAATTCTAACGGAGTGAATAACACCGCTTGGCCAAAATAAAAGTAAACTAATTGTCAGGTAATACAGCCAATTTTTGGTAACTAATTTGGTTAAAAGTTTTACGCCAAAAGTGAGAAAAGCTATGAAATACGCAACTGAAAACAGTTGTAAAATATCAAAAACATTGTATAAACCTAGCCACTTTAACCCAGCTACAACGGCACCGCTAATAATATAATATAGGGGCGCTTGGTGATATTCAAAACCTGTAGCGGGATCTGGTAATCGCAAGTTGGTAGCAAAATAATTTATAAACCCTAAATGCCCAGTATCACCCAAACTGTCGTGTTGGCGTGTATTAAAACCTGTATAACTAAGATATATTAACCTAATTAAGGTTGCTAAGATTATCAAAAAAATACTTAAATTATCAAGTTTTATAACTCTTAAAATTTCGTATAATAGTAAAATTATAAATATTAAAGCTACAATGTAGGTGAATAAAAACGTAAGATCGCCAACACTTGGGTTAATCTTTAGGCCAGCTTCACCGCCATAATTGCTGACACTAAATTTAACATCGTTTTGGCCAGTTTTTAGATAATTACCAAAATCCACTTCTATACCTCTATCCCAACTACAAAACCTATCCTTTGAATATTTTGATAAATTTACTTCTTGCCCATTTATCTCTAGTTTATCAAGACAATCATCTACTTGAATTGTTATATTTGTTTGTTGAAACGGTTTTTTCTCAATTTTTGTGCTAAAGATAACTTCGCCTTGTTGGTAATTGGCAAAGTAAATTTGCTTGGAACTATCAAGTATTTCGTTATTTTGAGTTAAAATTAATTCCTTTGGAATTATGCTAGTTTGTATAAAAGCTAGTAAACACAAAAATAAAATTGCACTATAACCACAAATTCGCCAAAAGCTATCAGTCACTTTAAATTGTTTGAAGTAATTCACGGCCAAAAATTATAAGTTTAATTTAACTAATTATATCATAGCTACCAATAATAGGCAATCTGATTTTGTTACCACTATTGGCTTGAATTAGACCAAAAATAAACAAAAATATAGCAAGTAAATACCCAAAAGGTCCGATAATAAACCATCCTAAAATAGGAATTCTACCTAAAGCAGCCACAATTAAAACAAATATTTGAAACAACAAACCTTGATTACTATGAAACCTGGCAAAAGCCGATTTTGGAGCAAAAATCAAAGGTATAGCAAAGAAGATATAACCAAGGGCTGCCATAGTTTTGTGGTTTTGATTGTCTACATTTTGGGGTTTTTCTTGTTTAGAATTAGAGGTTACGACTTCACCAGTAATCACAGTTTTTTTAGTTTCAGCCATAATAAATTTTTTGTACTTTTAAATTAAATTTATTGCTACAAAATTAGCAAGTGAAGTTATAATTACACAACTTAAAGCGAGGTTATTACAATTATTTGATAAAGCTTGGATTACTTTATTTGTAAAATTAAGAACCGATACTCTTATCCCATCCTTAATCAAAACATCCCCAACCCCTTGAAAGGGGCTTAAATCCTTGATCAAAACATCCCCAACTTATCCCGTCCTTAATCCAAACATCCCCAACCCCTTGAAAGGGGCTTAAATAGAATTAAAAATGATCTGTAGTTATTGTTTTTTTCAATGGGAAATGCGTAATCTTGAGTTTATCTATATTACAACCTGAAACTTGTCTAGGAATCCACTTGATTATTTAGTACCCCTTAAATCTCTAGTTCCAAAATTACAGGAGCATGGTCAGAGCCCATAACTTGATCCAAAATCTCGGCTTTTTTTAGAAATGGTTTTAAATTTTGATCCGCTAAAAAATAATCAATCCGCCAGCCTACGTTTCGCTCGCGGGCTCTTGTAATTTGATCCCAGTAGCTGTATTTCCCTTCTAAGTTAGGATAAAAGTGTCTAAAAGTATCTATTAAATTCACTTTATCAACACCTAGGTCTGCAAATTTTTTAAAATCAGGGTTAATAATGTTTAGCTTATCTGGATTAAAGAAATTATCTGAAATCAACCAATTTAAGGCCAATCTTTCCTCGGGTAAGCAACCTGTAGTTTTGGCATTTTCTTTTGGTCTGGCCAGGTCTATGTCACCAATTGTGGTATTCAAATCCCCGCACACAATCACATTTTTGCCTAAATCAAGGTATTTTTTAACCAACAGGCTAATTTCATTATAAAATTTTAATTTATATTCTATTCTATCAGGACCACGCCCGCCCTGGGGATAATAACCGTTTATAAGTACAAAATTAAGTTTTTTGATGTCATTTATCGCTTCAAATTCTGTAACAACTACCCTACCCTCGGCGTCAAAGTCTGCTATATTTAGGCCAATTTGATATGATTTTAGCTTAATATTTGTATTTTGTTGAAAAAAAGTAGCTACGCCGCTATAACCCTTTTTAAAACTGCAACTACTCCAAACCATTGCTTTTTGCTGCTCTAGTTGTGATAAATCTGGATCCGCATAATTATTATAACCCAGATCTTGGGTCAAACTAGCCATGGTATCGGTATCGGCTTTGGTTTCTTGGACACACCAAATATCTGGATTAATTTCTGCAATTTTTTGTAGTAAACCTTTTTTTAAACCAGCTCGAATCCCATTTACATTCCAAGATAACAATTTTAGGATCATAATTTTAGATTAAAGCAAATATAAATACAATAAACAGAAGTAATAAATGGTAAATTGTCGATACTACTAACCGCGGCTGGTATTTATCGTCTTTTAAATTATTGGCTATTATTCCCAAAGGTACTAGCAAAAAATCCCACATTATTACAAATATCAATGTTTTTTCCCAATAAAAAAAGTTTTTAAACAGTACCACCTGAGTTATATATAAAATCTGAATTGTTAGCCAAAAAATAAGACTAAAAAAGTATAAATTTAATTTTGCTGTCTTAAGTTTAAAATAATTTACCGATACAACACTGACTCCCAAAGCGCAAATTACCAACCAAAACCACTCTGGTAGATTTAATACTGTTGATAAAGAATCCTGAGAAAAACTCCTAGCCGCTACCCTGTCTACGCTAAAAAAAGTCAATAAAGAAAAGGTTTGTAATACAAATAAGATAATTTGAGCCAAGCTGGTATAAATATTTAACCATTTATTAGTAAATAAAATTATATGAATTAAAAAAATAAAAGCTGGTAAAAAGGCCAGAATAATTGGATAAAAATTTCTGTTTTCAATGCTTAAAAAATAACTATAACTAAATAGTAATAGCAACCAACTTTGAGCCAATAGCGATATTTTTTTAAAAATAGGATTATGGTCTAAATAAAATGCTAAAAAACTAACTACAGTTACTATTAGGGCTACCGCTAAACTAAAAAGTCTAATTCTAAAACCTGGGAAAACTTCTTCAAATATAGTAGAATAGGCTGTAACTAAAAAATAAAATAATGAAATTAAAGCTATCAAGCTGGCAAATAATATTTCTTTGTTTTGCTTCAAAAAAGTACTAAATTCTGACCATAATTTTTGGCTTTCATAGGTAAGTTTATTCCACCCTACTTGCAGATTATTGTCCTTAACTTCTGGTGACATAATATCCATATTGTTTATTAACCACGTCTAAAAATGGTTGTCAATACTCCTAACCCGAATTCAACCTCGAAGTGCAAATTTCTTAGATTCTAAAAAAATTTCAAGCTTATTCAATGGATGTAAATATTTAGCAATTGTTTTTAAGTTGGTTTCTAATAAGAGTAGATTGGTTTCGTAATTGTTACTTTGCAATATATTTGTTATTGTTATTATAATGTTATTTAGGCAAAAAACGGCTTACCAAAAAACTTTACCTAAAAACAAAAACAAAAATATTATGACTTCCCCATTAGTTAGAAATAAAACCGAGGTATTTTTTAGAAATTTACGCAAAAATATAGGTTTTTTGGTGATTCCGCTGTTGGTATTAATTGCGGGTTTTGCTTATGCTAATCTAATTGATGATCAAAAAACTGCTGTTGCTTATTCCCCAGCAGACTTTGCAATCATAGTAAAAACAGATAATCCTGGAACCTCATCTTCAACCCAATTTACTATCCCAACTACAGGTCCTGTCTACAATTACAATGTAGACTGCGATGATAATGGAACTATAGAAGCCACAGCGGTAACAGGTATCTATACTTGTAATTATGCAGTAGCTGGAACTTATACTATAGCTATTAAAGATAATACAGGCTTAAATACCGGCTTTCCTAGAATATTTTTTAATAATGTTGGAGACAGGCAAAAACTTTTAAGTATAGAGCAGTGGGGTTTGAACAGATGGACTAGTATGAATAATGCTTTTTTTGGAACCACCAACATGGTGTTGAATGCTACAGATACTCCTAACTTAACGATTGTAACTAGTTTGGCACAGATGTTTAGAAATACCCCCAATTTTGTAGATAACGGTGGAGCTATGAATAGCTGGAATACTAGTGGTGTGACTGATATGTTTGGTGTGTTTTTTGGTGCCACTTCCTTCAACCAACCAATAGGCACTTGGAATACTAGTAATGTGACTAATATGTTTGGTATGTTTCAAAGTGCCACCTCCTTCAACCAACCAATAGGCACTTGGAATACTAGTAATGTGACTAATACGTTTGGTATGTTTCACAGCGCTACTTCCTTTAACCAACCAATAGGCACTTGGAATACTAGTAATGTGACTAATATGGGTAGTATGTTTTTTGGTGCTACTTCCTTTAACCAACCAATAGGCACTTGGAATACTAGTAATGTGACTAATATGAGTGGTATGTTTGTAAATGCCACCACCTTCAACCAACCAATAGGTAATTGGAATACTGGTAATGTAATTAATATGTTTAATATGTTTTTTGGTGCCACTTCCTTTAACCAACCAATAGGTAATTGGAATACTGGTAATGTAATTAATATGGGTAATATGTTTCAACTTGCCACCA
>Ga0105045_10003617_pt1 | contig 13302 bp, 9 predicted proteins | sample MAT02_FD_78089 | JGI IMG/M metagenome (GOLD analysis project Ga0105045, IMG submission 78089) | Freshwater microbial communities from Lake Fryxell liftoff mats and glacier meltwater in Antarctica - MAT-02 (megahit assembly) | ecosystem: Environmental > Aquatic > Freshwater > Ice > Liftoff...
CGACGAAGAAGATCGCCGACTGCGGCCGGAGCATGAAACACATCGCCGAGGCCACCCCGGCCAGCCACGCCCCCTTACCCTCCTGCACCACGCGGACGAGCCAGTAGGCCGACAGCAGTTGCACGCACAAGAACGGGGTCTCCGACAGGAAGTAGCCGGTCGTCGAGAGGTTCGGGTACCACAGCAACGCGGCCACCCCGGCGACCAAGGCCAGCCGCGCGGTCGGCAGGACCCGACAGGCGAGCAGATAAGTCAGCGGAACCGCCGCCGCCCCCATGGCGCCCCAGAGCACAGCCGCGGCACGAAACGGCTGTCCGGCGCCGAACACCTTGAACACCAGCGCGAGCAGAAAGTGGGTCCCGTAGGCCTGCCACGCCAGCTCGCGCGCGCCGCTGCGTGGGCCGTTGACCGCGAGGTCGGTCGCCCGCTTCACGTACATGCCCATGTCGCTAAACACGTAGTCGCCGGGCGGGTGGACCACGAGCACCCACAACAGTCGGGTCGCCAGCGCGAGCAACGTCAACCACACGAGCACCCGCCGGCTCGGGACGACGACGCGAGCGGAGCGCGTCGGGGGCGGCGGGGCGCCGTCGGCAGCGGAGGTCGTCACGGTGCGGCAGGGTAAACGACGACCGGCGGGCGCGGGAGGGGTTCCTAGTCGGGGCGTCGGCGCGGTAAAAGGGAGCGCATGTCCGTACTGCCGCCGCTACAGGGTCCAGAGGTGTTCACCGCGCGTCGCCGTCGCCTGGCGGCCCGACTGGGTTCGGTGCCGGCGGCCGTGTTCGCGGGCGACCTGGTGCCCCGCAACTACGCGGCGAACATCTACCCCTATCGGGCCCACAGCCACTTTCTCTACCTGACCGGCATTCACTGGCCCGGGGCGGTGTTGCTGGGCGAGGGCGACGAGTGGGAGATCTTCGCCGCGCCGCCGGCCCCCGACGACGCCCTCTGGGTCGGCCCGAGCCCGAGCTGGGAGAGCCTCGCGGCCGCGTGCGGCGTCCAGGTGATCCGCCCGCTGGCCGACCTCCCCGACGCGCTGGTCGCCAGCGGCGGGGCCGCGGCGATCGCCACCTTGCCGGCGATCCACGCGCGCAGCCGGGTCCAGCAGGCGAGCCTGCTCGGGCGCCCCTGGGGCCTGCACGACGAGTCCTTGCACGGGGCGATCGCCCTCGAGGCCCACGACATCAGCCTGGCCGAGGCGATGATCGCCCTGCGCCTGATCCACGACGACGCCGCGGTCGAGCTGCTGCGCGGCTCGGCCGAGGTCGCGCGGGTCGGCCACCTCGCCGGCATGGCGGCCACGGCCCCGGGCAAGCGCGAGAGCGAGGTCCGGGCGGCGATCGAGCACGAGTTCACCGCCCGCGGCTGCGCCCCCGCCTACGGCAGCATCGTCTCGGTCTCCGGCGAGATCCTGCACAACGAGCACAGCCACCAGGTCATGCGCGCCGGAGATCTCCTGCTGGTCGACGCCGGCGCCGATCTTCACGGCTGGGCCAGCGACGTGACCCGGACCTGGCCGGTCTCGGGCAGCTTCAGCCCGACCCAACGCGCCATGTACGACCTTGTCCTACAGGCCAACCTCGACGCCATCGACAAGGTGCGCCCCGGCGCTCGCTACCGCGACGTGCATCTACAAGCGTGCCGGACCCTGACCCGCGGGTTGGTCGACGAGGGCATCCTGCGCGGCGAGGTCGACGGCCTGGTCGAGCGAGGCGCCCACGCGCTGTTCTTCCCGCACGGCGTCGGGCATCTCCTGGGCCTCGACGTACACGACATGGAGGACCTCGGAGACCGGGCCGGATATGCCTCCGGGCGTCAGCGCAGCGGGCAATTCGGGCTTGGTTACCTCCGCCTCGACCGCGACCTCGCGGCGGGCATGGTCGTCACCATCGAACCGGGTCTCTACCTCGTCCCGGCGATCCTCGACGACCCGGCGCTGTGCGGCGGCTTCGATCGTGACGGCACCCTCAACCGCGAGCGACTCGCCGCCTTCGCGGACGTCCGGGGCATCCGCATCGAGGACGACGTGCGCTGTACCGCCGATGCCCCCGAGGTCCTGACCCTCGCGATCCCCAAGACCGCCGACGCCATCTCCGGCCTGGTCGGAGGCAATGGCGACCGGCCACGCCCGGATTGATGCCCGCCTAAAAGGGCTACGGCCGGCACCGCGCGGGGCCAAACCCGGAGCCACCCGGGGCGACCCGTAACCCGCGCCCGTTCCTTGCGCTGGCGCGTAGCAACGGATAGACGCTCATGATACCCTGGCCCGCGACCTGGGCCTTCAGGCCGCGAATCAGGCCCTCGCGGGCACCTCTCGCGACTATCGCCTCGCAACCTATCGCCTCATTCGCCTCATTGGAGTCGACGATGAACTTCCGCAACACGCTCTCGACCTCTGGGCTCCCGACCTCCGGGCTTGTCTCCCGCGCCGTGCTGGGCGCCGTGCTGGGCCTCGCGCTGAGCACCGCATGCAACAGCCGCGAGGAGCTCGCGCCCTGGTTCCCGCAGGAGATCGCGATCCAATGTGCGACGGCCCCGGACGCGGTGGTCGGGCAGCCGTTCCGGTGGGAGCTCATGCCGAGCGGCGGCATCGGCGACCTGACGTTCACGGCCACGGGCCTCCCGCCCGGCCTGACGATCGACGACGACGGCATCATCTCGGGCACCCCGACGGTCGATGGCAATTTCGACGACCTCATCATCACGGTCACCGACGGTGAGGGCAACCAGCGGGTGTTCGACGCGTGTGGTGGCATCACCGTCGACAAGGCGCCCGCGCCGATGATCGACTGCTCGGACGACAGCGGCAGCATCCCCGACGGCTTCGTCGGCATTGGCTACGTCGACTTCCCGGTCTTCGCCCCCGGCGGCGCGGTCCCCTACCAGTGGACCGCGCTCGGGCTCCCGCCCGGCCTCGTGTTGACCCCCGACGGCGCCAACGCGACCACCGCCACGATCTCCGGCACGCCGACCACCAAGGGCACCTACCCCGTCGAGATCCGCATCGTCGACGCCTCGGGCGCCGACATCACCGGGACCTGCGGCGACCTCATCATCAACGACCCGATCTCTGTCGACCCCAAGGAGCTGCTCGGGGCCTACCCGGACGGCTGCGTCCCGCTCGGTGTGACCCTCGCCCAGCTCCAGGCCGACGGCATCATCTTCGGCGGCGACGGCACACCGATCGCCTGCGAGCTCAAGCCCGGCCGCGGCAACGGCAGCGACGACTACGACAACGACCCGATGAGCCCGTCCACGCAGCCGCCGGGCCTCACGCTCACCAGCGAGTGCGCCGTCACCGGCACGGTCAGCCCCTCGCTGCCGTTCGGCATCTACGCCTTCATCACCACCTTTTCGCAGAGCGGGCAAAACGCGTTCGTGCCGTACTGCGCCCCGCAGATGGTCCAGCCGGGCACCGCCTACGACATCTTCCGCGAGGACACCGGCAACGTCGCCACGTTCAAGCCCGGCCTCGCCAAATTCGACGGCCAGGGCAACCTGTCGTACGGCACCAACGTGCCCGACCCGAAGATCACCGTCACCGATGACGTCGGCGCCTGCGCCGGCAACACCTGCTCCTACAGCTTCGTGTTTAGCTACAACACGCTGTCGCAGATGATGTCGTCGGTGTCCGCCAGCCCGAACTCGAAGTTCCCGGCCCAGGGCTTCGAAGGCTTCACCCACGCGCTGATCGTCACGGACGGCCCGCTCGACATCTTCCGCGGCCGCGCCTACGTCACCAACATTCGCTTCGACTACTGCATCGCCGACAACGCCGACGACTGCGGCAACGACCCGAAGTACACCGCGGTCCAGCGCGCCGCGCTGGTCAAGCAAAACGGCGGCGGCAGCAACTACTACTTCAGCCTGGTCGCGCTCCCCACCAACTAAGCCCCGGCTCTCCTTTCAGGCCTACCCCCCGGCGAAACAGCGCTTGAGCAGTCAGGACAGTCGCGGAGGTGGGGCCGCCAGCTTGCGAGATCGCCGGGTCGCCCGGGTCATCGATCGCGAGATCGCACCGATCTGGCACGACCGCTTCGCCCGGCTGATTATCCGTAATCTGCCGGGCGCGAGCGATGTCATCGCGCTCGACATCCACTGCGGCGTCGGTCGCACGACCGCCGAGCTGCTCGGTCGACTCGGCAGCGCCGCCCGCGTCCTGGCGATCGAGCCCGATGACACGCTCATCGAGTTCGCCAAGACGCGTATGCGTCCGGAGTGGAAGAACCGGGTCTACCTCAAGCCCGGCAACTTCGACGACGTCACGGCGATGGCCGATGACAGCTACAACCTCGTCGTCGCCAACCTCGTGCTCGGCGACGCTGGCGACATCGGCTCGGCCCTGACCGAGATGATCCGCGTCAATCGGATCGGCGGGCGCATCCTCGCCACGCTGCCGATGGCCGGCTCGTGGGACGAGGTCGAGGATATCTTCGCCGAGGTCCTGCGCGACGCCGGACTGACCGCCGCGGTCCGTCGCCTCGAGCGCCTCCGCGAGCTGCGACCCACCGGCGCCCAGCTCGCCAAAGTCGTGCGTGACGCTGGCGTCGCCGAGGACGACCTCGTCATCGAGCAAGAGCGCTTCCAACTGCTGTTCCCCAGCGGCCGCGAGTTCCTGTTCGCGCCGGTGGTCGAGCACGGACCCTTGCGCCTGTGGAAGGCCGTCATCGGCAAGGACGGCAGCCCGCAGGAGCTGTTCTGGCGGCTCAAGGAGGCGATCGACACTTACTACACCGGCCACGTGCTGGCGGTGAACGTGATCGCCGGCCTGATGAACATCAACGTCGCCAAGGGCACCGAGAGCCCCGGGCCGCGTCTGGCGGCCCGTTATTGGCGGCATTACTCCGGCCTCGACGCCCTGTGGGGCGGGCTCGCGTCCGGCTACGTGCGGGTCTCCGAGCCGAGCCTGCCGGCCTTCGGCGAGGGCGACTTCGACTTCGACCTGGAGATCGATGACGGCGAGGTCCGCCGCACCGGCACCCAGGCGCCGGTCACGACCTCGGTCGACATCATCACCGAGGACTTCTACGACCCGGAGCCCTCGAGCGAGTCCCCCGGCGCGCTGGGGACCGCGGCGCCGACCAAGCCCGCGACGCGCTTCAGCCCGGCCGCCCGCGTCGGCGCCGGACCGGCGAAGTCCATCTCCACGATCAAGTCGGCCCAGGCCGCCCAGAGCGCCGCTCGCCTCAAGCGTCCGCCGGTCGCCGAGGACGACTTCTCGGACCTCGACGATCAGGTCACCCCCACCTCGACCCCCCAGCGCGGCGACCTGCGCGACGCCTTCGCTGCCCAGCACGCGGACGCCCGCGACGACGCCAAACGCGCCGAGGATAAGGTCGACGAGCCCACCAACCCGACCTCGACCTCTCGTCAGGAACAGCGCGCCGCCGTCCAGCCCGAGCCCACGCCCACCGAGGCGAACGACCGGCCCGACGACGATCTTGAGGCGATCGATGAGGTCGAGGCGATCGACGAATTCGATGAGGTCGAGCCCGTCGACGAGGTCGATGTATCCGCGGCCGCCAGCAGCCCTGCGCCCGTCAGCCCTGCGCCCGTCGAGGCCGTCAGCCCCGCGCCCGTCGACGAGACCCCGCAGGCCATCACATATGAGTCCGACATCATGGCCGACGCGCTCGAGGCGGCACGCAAGGCCCACGACGCGGACGAGGACGCGCGCGAACCCGACGCCGCCCTGGGCCTGTCCCGACGACCCCTGTCTGCCCCCCGCTCGCTCGACGGCGCCGGGACCACCGGCGTGCACCTGTTCCACGACGGCTTCACCCGCCCGTCGTCCGAGTCCAGCGGCTTCACTCGCCCGTCGTCCGAGTCCAGCGGCTTCACCCGTCCCTTCGCGGCCGAACCCAGCGGCCCCCGCCCCTCCGCAGAGTCCAGCGGCTTCACACGCCCCTCCGCAGAGTCCAGCGGCTTCACTCGCCCCTCCGCAGAGTCCAGCGGCTTCACCCCGCCGCCAGCCAGCGAGAGCGCCAGCTTCCGCCGGCCGCCCTCCACGCCGCTGCCGGCGACTGGTTCGTTTCGCGTGTTCGCTCCGCCGCCGCCACGTGGGTCAGACTCCGACGCCCCCGACCCGGGCATCTCGGCGAGCGACCTCCAGAGCCCCGAGGCCGAGAGCGAGAGCGCCTCGGTGCTGGCCGAGCTCGCCGACCTTCGCGACAACCTCCCGCACACGCTCGAGCGCCGAGAGCCTGAGCAACCCGGCCCCTCCGACGAAGTCGACGACGACCTCGACGAGCTCGACGAGCTCGACGAGGACCTCGACGACGAGCCCGCGCCGGTGACTCGCTCGGCCCCGCCGCCGCCCCCGAAGGCTCCGCCGCCCCCGCCGAGCAACCTGTCCAAGCCGCGCCCACTGCTCCCGATCGTGCCACCGAAGAAGAAGTGACCGTGCCTGTCCTGAAGACCAGGTGGTTGCTCACCGCGCTGCTCGCCTGCAGCCCCGCACCCGCGCCGACCCCGGTCACAACTCCTGTCACCACGCCGGTCCCCGCTCCGCCGACGACGGCCCCGGCGCCCCCCGAGCGGCCCTTCCAGGCCCCCGAGGCCCCGCCGGTCCGCAAGGACGGCACGGTCTACGCCGAGTCCTATCACATGGGCACGCGCTTCTCGATCAACCTCTGGGTCGGCGAGTTGACGGCCGCCGCCGCCGGTCAGGCGATCGAGGCCGCCTACGCGGAGGTCGAGCGCATCGAGCAGATCATGAGCGAGTGGCGGCCGAGCAGCGAGCTCTCGCAGCTCAACGACGCCGCTGGCGGCGCGATGCGTCCGCTCAGCCCCGAGCTCTTCGAGGTGCTCCAGCGCAGCAAACAGATCTCCGAGGCCACCGATGGCGCCTTCGATCCGACCTTTCACGGCGTCGGCCAACTGTGGCACTTCGAGCCCGGCGCCGCCCCGCCCACGCGTGAGGCCGTCGCGGCCAAGCTCTCGCTGGTCGACTGGCGGGCGATCGAGCTCGACCCCAACACATCCTCCGGGCGCCTCGCCAGACCCGGCATGAAGATCGGCCTCGGCGCGATCGCCAAGGGCTACGGGGTCGACCGCGCGTCGCAGGTGCTCAAGCAACGCGGCTTCATGCATCACATCGTCGAGGGCGGCGGCGACACCTACGTCGCCGGCTCCAAGGGCGGCGCGCAGTGGAAGGTCGGCATCCAGCGCCCCGACGGCCCCGGCTCACTCGCGGCCATCCCGGCCACGGACCGTGCGATCGTCACGTCCGGCGGCTATCAGCGCTTCCTCGAGATCGACGGCAAGCGCTACGCCCACATCATCGACCCGCGCACAGGCTGGCCGCTCGAGGAGGCGAGCAGCGCGCAGAGCGTCACCGTGCTCGCCTCCGACGCGACCGACGCCGACGCCTACGCAACCGCGATCTCCGTGATGGGCCCCGTGAAGGGCCTCGCCTACGTCGAGGCTCACCCCGCCCTCTCGGCCGTGCTCGTCGCCCGCAGCGGCGAGATGCTCGTCTCGAAGGATCTCCAGGACACCTTGATCGTGCCCAAAGCCGCGCCTCCGCCCGACCAAGCCGCCGTGAAGCCGCCCGCACGGCGCTGACGCGCTCGGGCGAGGCTTGTCGCCGAGTCACGCGATCGTCACGTCGTTAGCCCTTGTCGCCGGATTTTTCTGCTCACTACACTGGTGCCATGTCGCAGGACCGTGGGGAGGACGAGGATTCAGCGCCGGGCGCACGGGACGTCAAGTTGACGCACGTCGCCTTCGCACCCTCGCTGATCGGCGGCCGACCGCCATCCGCCACGCTCCCCGCCGCGTCCGTGCCCGCACCCGAAGCGTCGGCGAGCCGCCTCGGTCGCCCTGACACGGTGCCCGGGAAGCAGCACACGATCGTCGCGCCGCGCTTCGGCGGCACCGGACCCGTCGCCCTGCGCGGCTCGCCGACCACCAGCGTCGAGCGCACGCGCCTGCGCCTGGTCGCCGGCAAGGTCGTGCCTGGGACCCGCTACCGCCTGCTCCGCTGGCTCGGCGAGGGCGGCATGGGCGTCGTCTACGAGGCCGAGCACATCGACATCGAGCGCCACGTCGCGCTCAAGATCCTCCGCTTCGACCTCAGCCAGGAGCCCGAGATGGCCCAGGTGTTCCGCGACGAGGCGCGCGCCGCCAGTCGCATGGGCCACGGCAACGTCGTCGAGGTGTTCGACTTCGGCGAGCTTCCGGACGGACGACTATTTTTTTGCATGGAGCTGCTCGCCGGCAAGGACCTCGTGCCCGTCGACGGCGCCACGCGCGAACCCACCGAGGTGCTCGGCATCCTGCGTCAGTTGTGCAAGGGCCTCGCGGCCGCGCACGCGCACGGCATCGTGCACCGCGACATCAAGCCGGAGAACATCATCCTCGTCAGTCGTGGCGGCCGCGACGGCGTGGTCAAGCTGGTCGCCTTCGGCATCTCGGCGATGCTGGCCGCCGGCGCGGCCCCGGGCGAGAGCTCGCGGATCTCCGGGACCCCGCACTACATGGCGCCGGAGCAGATCCAGGGCCAGCCCTTTGACGGCCGCCTCGACATGTACGCCGTCGGCTGCGTCGCCTACGAGCTGTTGACCGGTCTGCCGCCGTTCCCCGGCGAGGTCGTCGAGGACGTGTTGATCGCTCAGCTCGATCGAGCCCCGACGCCGCCACGCCAGACCACGCCCGGCAAGGACATCCCGCCCGCGCTCGAGGCGGTGGTCCTGCGCTGCCTCGCCAAGGCGCCGGGCGACCGCTACGCCGACATGAACGACCTCGAGGCCGCGCTGTGCGAGGCCCAGATCGCCGCCGGCCTGCGCACCGACTGGGACGACCTGCCCTTGCCCGAGGTCGACCCCGAGCGGGTCGCTCGCCTGCGCCGCGCGATGCCCAGCCCCCACGCCGAGCCGACGCGACGCCGCTGGCTCGTGCCCGTGGCCGCGCTCGCCTCGCTGGCGGCTGGCGTGGCGATCACCTTCGTCCTGCTCGGTGGTCCGCCGGACGACCAGGCCCGCAGCGAGGTCGACCGCATCGCCGAGGAGGCCTTGCTCGCCGCCTCGCTGACCAATTACGTCGCTGCCCCCGTCGACCAGCCGGAGGCCCCGACCGCCTATAAAAAGGTGCTCGAGCTGCACGCCGTGACTGGCGACGCCGAGGACCTCGCCGACGAGCGTGCCGCCGAGCTGCGCCAACAGTTCTCGACCGGCCTGATCGCGCTCGGCGACAAGTACTGGGACGTCAGCGGCGCCCGCCCGTTCGCGATCGAGTACTACATCTGGGCCCGCACCTTCGACCCCGACAACGCCCGCGCGATCGATCGCTCTGGCATGGCCCAGGGCGGCTTCGTGCAGTTCCAGGACAAGGCCGCCACCGGAGGCTGGCAGCTCGGCGAGCTGCAGGCCATGGGCTTGATCGGTGCGCTCGCCGACCCCGACGAGCAGCGTCGGCAGGACCGCGTCGACCGCCTGCTCGCCACCGCCGAGCTGTCGCTACGCGACCTCCTCACCGTCGACGAGGGCCTACGCGGCGCCGGCCTGCGCCCCCCCGCACGCGCCCGCGTCGCCTCCCTCATCCCCGAGCCCGAGCCCGGGCCCGATGTCTCGCTCACGCCCAAGGTCATACCTGTCCCTGAGGACATCCCCGACACCAACCCCGAGCGCCCCGCCAAGCCTGGCAAGCCGGTGTTGTCGCGAAATCAACGCGACCCGGCCCGCGCGCGCGCGCTCGCCGACCAGGGTGCCAAGGCGCTGCGGGCCGGCAAGCGCAGCGAGGCGGAGAGCCTGTTTCATCAGGCGATCTCGTTCGATAATCGCAACGCCAACGCGCTGATGGGTCTCAGCGACATCTACTTCGACACCGGCGCCAAGGTGAAGGCCGTGCAGTTCGCCGAGCTGGCCGTCGAGGCCGCCCCGCAGTCGCGCGCCTCCAACCTCAAGCTCGGCGACGCCTACTACAATGTGCTGCGCTACCGCGACGCGCTCAAGCACTACGAGAAGGCGCTCGAGCTCGGGGAGGACAGCGCGCAGGGTCGCATCGACAAGGTCAAGGCGCGGATCGGCGGCTGACAGCCGAGTTTAGCGCGCCTCGAGCTCGGCCTCGTCGGTCTCGTCGAGGAACTCGCGGGCGGCCGCGTAGAAGTGCTGCGCGATGACCATCGAGGAGTGCCCGCCGGGCAGGACCAGATAGTCGTGCTCGGCGTCGACGCCCTCGACGGGTCCCGGGTTACGACAGAAGGCGTCGGCGTCGGCGTGGATCTGGCGCACGCGGACCCCGTGCGGCAGCGGTGCGGCGCGCAGCTCCTCGAGGAACCGACAGCCTGGCCGCACCTGCCACACCGACGGGCTGACCAGCCCGACGGAGGCGATGCCCGCGAGCGACATCCACGAGCCGGCGAGCGGCGTGCCGAGCAGCACCAGCCGACGGATGAACCGCTGGCCCTGCAGGAACTTCACCGCGTGCAGGGCCACCAGGCCGCCCATGCTGAAGCCGAGCACGTCGACCCGGTCCAGCTCGAGGTTCTCCACCAGGTCGCGCAGCCGCGAGATCAGCTCCTCCGAGGACGACCTCAGGGAGCCGAGCTGGAAGGTGCCATGGTGATAACTAAAGACCACCCGACCGTCGGCCTGGAACCGCCGCGTCAACGGCTGCATCGTGCCCCGTGTGCCGAGGAACCCATGTAGCAGCACCACCGGCCGCGTACCCGGCTGCACCCACGACAGGTCGCCCGCGATCCGGTTCCCGCGGAGCAGGTGACGCGCATATCCCAGGCTATGGGACATCGTCTCCGCCGCGCTGTGCAGGCGTTTACGCACGAGGCCGTCGCTCACGAACGGTCATTCTACCAGCACTCGCCCGCGGCGGTAACTCGACCTGCGGAGCCTGCCGCGCATGGACACACGTCCGCGAGCTGTCTGATCGGACAGCCCCGCAGGCCGCTCAGCCGCGCTCGCGCGCCGCGACCGGGGCCTCCGGCAACATGCCGCGAAACACCTCGTCGCCGCGGCCCGCGTCGAGCGCGTGGCAGCGGGCGCGGGCCTCGCTGGCCAGCCGCGTCCCCGGGAACGCGTGCATCGCCTGTTCATATCGCGACGCCGCCAACTGGCGCTCGCCCACCAGCTCGTGCGCCTGCGCGAGGTGAAACAGGTAGACCACGCGCGCCGGGTTGAACCCCAGACACTCGAGCCCGCGACCCAGCAAGGGCACGGCCTCTCGCGGGCGACCCATGCGAACCAGGCACAGCCCCTCGAGCGCCGCCCAGGTGCGCGCGACGGTCGACTGATACGGCCCCGGGATGTGCCGCAGGCACGCGTCGCGGTCGCTGCGAATGCCCTCGAGGATCACCGCGTCGGGCTCGCGGGTCAGGACATCGAGCTCATGGCGCCCGAACGCCGCGAGCGCCTGCAGATGCGGCGAGAGCTTCGCGGTGCTGCTGGTGTAGATCTCCCGGGCCTCTTCGAGTCGCCACTCGGCGACCAGCAACCCGCCGAGCTGGGCCCGCGCGAGCCACTGCCGCTCGACGCTCACCGCCTCGCCCGCGGCCGCCAGCGCCAGCTCGCGGCGCAGGTGCTGCTCGATCTCCCGGTGCCTCCCGGTGCCGATCGCTCGTCGCAACTGGACCGCCTCGAGCAGCGCCCGGCGCTGATGCCCGCGACCCACCAGCCACGCGCCCAGGCTCATGCTGAAGACCATCGCCGCGAACGCCGTGACCTCCCCGGCGCAGCCGGTCAGCCCCATCAGCCCCATCAGCCCCATCATCCCGAGCACGCCGAGCATGCCAGGCAAGTGCAGCAGGTCGCGCGACATCCTCGCAGCATAACCGCAGGGGCCCGCCGACACGAGCCATCCCCGGCCTGCGAGACCTCCGACGTGCCCATGCAACGAAAGCGCCCCGCATGTCGAGGACGGCGCGAGTCCCCGCATGTCCACCGCACTCGCCCACCACGACCTCCCTTCCCCCGACCACGCCCCCATGACCTCCACTCGACCCGCACCGTCGTCGCTGCCGGGCCCGCGGCTGCGTTCCCTGCTTATCACCGCCGCCGAGCGCGCCCACCACCGCCACGCCGAGGCCCGCGAGCTCGCCCCAGGTCTGCACGAGCTCGTCGGCCTGCGCCGGACCGACGGCAGCCTCGAGGTTCCGGCGCGCGGCGAGCTGCGCTTCCACGGCCTCGACGCCGCCGCCGCCTTCGCACGCGCCCGTGGCGGCACCTGCGACGACGCGCTGGAGTTCGGCCGCGCCGGTCCGCTGCCGGGCGTCCACGCGTACATCCTGGGTGGCCCTGGCGGCCACGACACCACCGTCGCGGCGCTCGAGCTCGCGGGTCGCTTCGGCGCCCGGCTCGGCCCCGCGGGTCTCGTGATCGCCGTGCCGGCCCGCGGCACCGCGCTGTTCCTCGCCCCGCAGGCCCGCGGCCTGTGCCGCGCGCTCGCCCGCATCGGCCGCTTCCGCCAGTTCTGGTCCAGCGACGGCGACGACGACCCGACCAAGATCGCCGAGTCCCTGCGCTTCCTCGCCACCTGGACCGCCAACGCCCACGCCCGCCTGCCAGACCCCGTCTCGCCCGCGCTCTACTGGCAAACGGCCGACCTCCCGCTCGCGGTGCTCACCCCCGACACACGCGAGCCGTTCACGATCCCGGACGCCCTCATCGCCGCGTGATCCCATGTTTCACGAGCTTCACAAGCTGTCCCGAGAGACAGATCTTGCAAAATGCTCTGCGCGACCTCCGCTGTGGTCACCGCGAGTCGCCAGGAGGCTGACGTGTGACCACGAGGCCGATCTCGCCGGGGTCGTCCACGTGACGCATTAACATCGCATAATACCGGCCCGCCTCGAGGTCGAACACCTCCGAGGTGCCCTCCGGCAGGGTCTGATAGAAGGGGTCCTCGCAGCCGGAGCCGCAGCGTCCGACCACCACCTGCGCGGCCTGGAGGCCGGCGCCTGGCGCCGTCAGTTGATACGTCCCGGCCGCCTCAACCTCGAACGACCGCGTCGTCCACATGATCCCGGTCACCGGCCCCAGTACGTCCGCGCGTTCGCACCCGATCGTGGCCACGGCGGACCACCTCTGCGCGGGCCCCTCCTCCCACGGCACCACCGGCGCGCCGCACTCGACCAGCGCCGGGCGGACCTGCGTATTGGCGCACACCGGCACCTCCCGGTACGCCGCCAGCACCTCGTCCAGCGTCTCCCCGGTCACCTCCAGCATCACGCGCTCCTGCTCCGCCCGTGGCCGCCCCGACAGGTGCCGGCGAGTCAGTAGCGCGAGCCGGTCGGCCCCGTAGCGCCGGAGAAAGAACCACGTGAAGTGCGCGGCACGACCATAAAATTCC